>Ga0302220_10002381_pt1 | contig 13818 bp, 16 predicted proteins | sample II_Palsa_E1_3_FD_194572 | JGI IMG/M metagenome (GOLD analysis project Ga0302220, IMG submission 194572) | Peat permafrost microbial communities from Stordalen Mire near Abisko, Sweden - II_Palsa_E1_3 | ecosystem: Environmental > Terrestrial > Soil > Palsa > Peat permafrost | place: Sweden...
ACCATCATCCAGGGCATCCCGTATGACCGCCCCAGCACCACCATGTCTGCCTTCACGATGTGCAGCGCCTGCACGGCTGAGTACACCGATCCGAATGATCGCCGATTCCATGCACAGCCCAATGCCTGCAGTCTCTGTGGTCCTTCGCTCGCACTTCTTCCGCGTGGTGCCGCGTTGCCCCAATCCTTTACAGACACAGAGGCACTCCCCATTCTTCATCGGGCTCGCGCTCTTCTTCGCGAAGGGAAAATTCTCGCTGTCAAAGGCCTGGGCGGCTTTCTGCTCGCGTGTGATGCCACCAACGAGAAAGCAGTCGCTGAACTGCGCCGCCGCAAATACCGTCCACATAAACCCTTCGCGCTGATGGTGCGCGACGTCGACGCCGCTCGTTCTCTATGCGAACTCTCGACCGAAGATGAAGGGGCACTTCGCCATCTGCGTCGCCCCGTCGTCATCCTTCCGCTGCGTTCCGATGTGAATCTCTCGACAGGCATCGGGCCTAATATAGCTCCGGGCAACAACAGCCTGGGACTGATGCTTCCCTACACCCCGCTGCACTACCTGCTCTTCAGCGATTCTCAACAATCAGGGACTGCCTTCCCCGCGTTGGTGATGACCAGTGGCAACGTCAGCGAAGAACCCATTGTGATCTCGAACAGCGATGCACTGCTACAGCTCGAGGGCATCGCCGATTGGTTCCTTCTGCACAACCGCGAGATTGCAACTCGCGTTGACGACTCCGTCGTCCGCACCTTCGAAGGCCGTGAGCGCGTCCTCCGTCGCTCCCGAGGCTTTGCGCCCAAGACCATACCTCTGGTATCCGCAAATAACCCGGACAATCACTCGGTGCTGGCCTTTGGCGCCGAATTGAAGAACACCTTCTGTCTCACGAGAGATGGCCATGCCATTCTTAGCCAGCACATCGGAGACCTGCAGAATTACGAGACGATGCAGTTCTTTGAGGAGACGCTCGCGAAGATGAAGCGTCTCTTCCGCGTCACCCCGGAGGCCGCCGCCTACGACCTGCATCCGCACTATATGAGTACCCGCATGGCCCTGGCCTCCAGCATCGAGCGCAAGATCGGTGTGCAACATCACCATGCGCACATCGCCAGCTGCATGGCGGAGAATCACTTGAGCGGTGACGTCATTGGTGTCTCGTTCGATGGTACCGGCTACGGCACCGATGGCAAGATCTGGGGCGGTGAATTTTTCACTGCCAGCCTCGCCAGCTTCACCCGTCGAGCACATCTTCGTTACGTCCCACTCCCCGGCGGCGATGCCGCCGTCCGTCAGCCCTGGCGTATGGCGCTCAGCTACCTGCGTGATGCCTTCGGTCCCGAGATTCCTGATCTTGCCTGCCTCAGCGCTATCCCTACCAAGCAGCTCGACATCGTCAATGCAATGATCGCCAACCAACTGCAGACCGTCGACACCTCATCCTGCGGCCGACTTTTCGACGCTGTTGCCGCTCTCGTCGGCTTTTCCTCAGAGGTCACCTTCGAGGCTCAGGCGGCGATAGCCCTTGAATCCAGGGCACTTCCCGGCGTCGCTGACCGCTACGAATTCACTATCGACGATGGCGAACCCATCACAATAGATCTCCGCAACACCATCCGCGACATAGTCAAAGACCTCGCTAACGGCACGTCTGCGGGCGAAATATCTGCACGTTTCCACAACACCTTGAGCTCACTTATTGCTGAGACCTGCTCTCGGATCAGGGACCTCAGCGGGCTGGATCGAGTCTGTCTCAGTGGGGGAAGCTTCCAAAACATGGTGCTACTGCATCCGACAGTGGTACAGTTACGCCGCCACGGCTTTCAGGTATTTCTACATTCTATGGTTCCAGCGAACGATGGTGGCATATCGCTGGGACAGGCAGCCATAGCCTGCGAACGGATTAGAACGGGAGCGTAAAGCATGTGTCTCGCCATTCCAGGTAAAGTCGTTGAAACCTTCGATAAGGGCGGCATGCTCATGGGCCGCGTACAGTTCGGCGGCATCACGCGCGAAGCCTGTCTCGAATATGTCCCAGAAACAGTTGCCGGCGACTATGTGCTTGTCCACGTAGGCTTCGCCATCAGCCGCATCGATGAAGCCGAAGCCGAGCGCACCTATCAGGCTCTCAAGGAGTTGGATCAGCTCACCGAGCTGGAGTCTCCGATCGTCGAAGAGGTTCAGGAACCACCCCCGATTTCGGACGAGCCCTTAGTTATCGGAGGTAAACCCCGATGAAATATTTAGACGAATACCGCGACAGCGGTGTAGCCGCAAAGATTTTAGCCGAGATGCGCCGCATCCAAACCCGCCCCTGGGTACTCATGGAGGTCTGCGGAGGCCAGACACACTCTATCGTCAAGCACGGCATCGATCATCTCCTGCCACAGGGTGTTGAACTCGTACACGGACCGGGTTGCCCAGTCTGTGTCACACCACTCGAGATGATCGACAAGGCCCACGCCATCGCGCGTTGCCAGAACGTCATCTTCTGCTCCTTCGGCGACATGCTGCGCGTTCCTGGCTCGGATGGCGACCTGTTCACCATCAAATCTCTCGGCGGCGACGTCCGCATAGTCTACTCGCCGCTCGACTGCCTCAAGATCGCCCGCGCCAATCCGGACAAACAGGTCGTCTTCTTCGCTATCGGCTTTGAAACCACAGCCCCCGCCAATGCGATGCTTGCCTGGCGCGCGCGCGAAGATAAGGTGAACAATCTCTCGCTGCTCGTCTCGCACGTGCTCGTTCCGCCAGCGCTTGAAGCGATTCTCGCTGCGCCGGACAACCGTGTAAACGGCTTTCTCGGCCCCGGTCACGTCTGCGCTGTCATGGGCTATAGCGAGTATGAGCCCATCAGTGCCCGTTTTCACGTACCCATCGTAATCACCGGATTTGAACCCATCGATATTCTGCACGGCGTGCTTATGCCACCGTCGAAAACCAGTACTCCCGCATTCTCGACCGAAGCGGCAACGTCCCCGCACAAAGTCTCATTGGCAAGGTCTTCGAAGTCGGCGACCGCAAGTGGCGCGGCATCGGATCCATCCCTCTGAGCGGCTACCGGCTGCGCGCGGAGTTCGCGCGTCACGATGCCGAAAAGATCTTCGATGTCGCCGAGATTGCCACACTCGAGCCCACTATCTGCATCAGCGGCGAGATTCTCCGCGGCATCAAGAAGCCACATGACTGCCCTGCCTTTGGCACCCAGTGTTCCCCACAACATCCACTCGGAGCCACAATGGTCTCGGCAGAGGGCGCCTGCGCTGCTTACTACACCTACGGCCGGCATCTCAATCCGCAGGGCACGGATGCCCTGCACCAGATCGATTCGGTGCCCGCATCTGTAGTCCACGGATAAGAAAGCGAGAAGGTACGCCCATGGCGATCGCAGAAGAGATAGTGAATCTGAAGGAAGAAGAGAAGATATCGCCGGTCTTCGGTTCCTGCCCTCTGCCTATCTTCGATCACAAGCAGATCGTGCTTGGCCACGGCAGTGGAGGCAAACTCACCTCCGAACTCATCGAAAACATCTTTCTCCCCGCCTTCAGCAATCCCATTCTCGATAAGCTCGACGACCAGGCCCTGCTCACCATCGGCGGCGCGCGGCTCGCCTTCACCACAGACTCCTTCGTGGTCACGCCTATCTTCTTCCCCGGAGGCGATATCGGGCGACTTGCCGTGCATGGCACCGTCAACGATCTCGCCATGAGCGGCGCTCGCCCACTCTATCTCTCCGCAGCCTTCATCCTCGAGGAGGGGCTCCGCGTTGAAGACCTCCGCCGCGTCGTCGAATCCATGCGCGCCGCCGCCGCCGATTCCGGCGTACACTTCGTCACCGGGGACACCAAGGTGGTCAATCGCGGCAAAGGCGATCAGATCTTCATCACCACCACTGGCATCGGTGTTGTGGATCCGAACGTGAATATCTCTGCCAGCCGCGCCCAGCCCGGCGATTGTATCCTCCTGAGCGGAACCATCGGTGACCACGGCATGGCCATCATGTCGCAGCGCGAAGGCCTTGAGTTCGAGAGTGAGATTGCCAGCGACTGCGCCTCACTCCACGATCTAGTCGCACAGATGCTCGCAACGCCCTCTGAAACGCCAGACTTCATACACTGCCTAAGAGACCCAACGCGCGGCGGCGTTGCCACGACACTCAACGAGATCGCGAAAGCCAGCCACTCCGGCATGCTCTTGCAAGAGCATGCCATTCCCGTGCGCGAGTCCGTCCGCGGCGCCTGCGAGATCCTCGGGCTAGACCCGCTTTATGTCGCCAACGAGGGCAAACTGCTCGCCATTGTGGCGCCGGAGATGGGTGAAGCCGTCCTCGCCCGCCTGCACCGGCATCCGCTTGGGCAGGACGCTGCCATCATTGGCGAAGTCGTCGCCGCCCACCCTGGCATGGTGTTAATGAAGACCGGTATTGGCGGTACCCGGGTACTCGACGTCATGTTCGGCGAGCAACTGCCACGCATCTGCTGAGAGGTTTGTTTTCAAGCCGTATCGATCGAACCAATAAGGAATTGTGCACTGCGAAAAAGAGTTTGAAATGTTTTGACATATCGAATCGCTGGGTGTACGGTTGAGCCGCTTAAAGTTTGCAACCTTTGCAACCTTGAAATTCCAGTCGAATTAGATATTTTTCTGCGGTTGTCATCTCTTCTCATGAAGCTTGCATCGTAAGTGTTACGGCCTGTGGTCCGGCAAGCTAAAATCCCGGACGTTTTAATTTGTAGAAACCCCGCTTCTGGGGTGCGCTCCCGCACGCATTTAGTACCGCGAAGGAGAATGCAATGGCTGAAAAGGCAAGTACCCTCACCAAGGCTCCCGCCGTCTCCGATATACACATTGTCTGGATTACCGCTGGTTTAGGTTGCGATGGAGACAGCGTCTCCATTACTGCCGCCGAGCAGCCCAGCATCGAAGACGTCCTTCTGGGTGCTATTCCCGGCCTGCCGAAGGTCCATCTGCATAATCCTGTCCTTGCTTACGAGAATGGCGCTGATTTTCTGAAGTTCTATTACGACGCGGAAAAGGGTCTGCTCGATCCGTTTGTGCTTGTCGTCGAAGGTTCCATTCCCAACGAGAAGATCAAAGAAGAAGGCTACTGGGCAGCCGTCGGCACTAACCCCGAGACAGGCCAGCCCATCACGACCTGCGAATGGATTGATCGCCTTGCGCCGAAGGCTCTCGCCGTAATCGGCGCTGGAACCTGCGCCACGTATGGCGGCATCCACGCGATGGCTGGCAACCCCACCGGCTGCATGGGCCTTGCCGATTACCTCGGCTGGGACTGGCGCTCTAAAGCCGGTCTGCCGATCGTCAACGTACCGGGCTGCCCGGTGCAGCCCGATAACTTCATGGAGACCGTGCTCTACCTTCTCTATCAGGTCGCTGGCCTCGCACCCATGATTCCCCTCGACAAACAGCTTCGTCCTACCTGGCTCTTCGGCAAGACCGTGCATGAAGGCTGCGACCGAGGTTCCTACTATGAGCAGGGCGACTTCGCGCAGAACTACGGCTCCTCCAAATGCCTCGTTAAGCTCGGCTGCTGGGGCCCTGTGGTCGATTGCAATGTCACCAAGCGCGGCTGGATGCGAGGTATCGGCGGTTGCCCGAACGTCGGTGGCATATGCATTGGCTGCACGATGCCCGGCTTTCCAGATAAGTTCATGCCTTTCATGGATGAGCCTCCAGGTGGCACTCTTTCCTCCACCATCATCGGCACCTATGGGCGAATGATCCGCACCCTTCGCGGCATCACCAACACTACGCTCAACAAAGAGCCGAAGTGGCGCCACTCAAGACCGGAACTCACCACCGGCTATCACCCTACAACCTATTAGACGGAACGCAAGGACAACCCCATGGCGACGATTCCCGAGACTCTGGCCTATGAAGGGCAGAAGAAACGCACTCTTGTCGATATGAACTGGGATCCGATCACCCGTATCGTCGGGAGTCTCGGCATCTTTACCAAGATCGACTTTGAAAACCGCGAAGTTGCCGAGTGTTACAGCACCTCATCCATCTTCCGCGGCTACTCTATCTTCATGAAGGGGAAAGATCCGCGCGACGCCCACTTCATCACCAGTCGTATCTGCGGCATCTGTGGAGATAATCACGCCACCTGCGCCGTCTACGCGCAGAATATGGCCTTCGGCGTACGTCCACCCGCGCTGGCCGAGTGGATCATCAACCTCGGCGAAGCGGCCGAGTATATGTTTGACCACAACATCTTTCAGGACAACCTCGTCGGCGTCGACTTCTGCGAGCAGATGGTGAAGGAGACCAACCCTGGTGTTTGGGATAAAGCCCAGTCCACTGCCTCGCCCAACGCAGACAAGCACGGCTACCGAACCATCGCCGACATCATGACCTCGCTGAACCCCTTCACCGGCACATTCTACCGCGAGACGCTGGCGATGAGCCGCCTCACGCGCGAGATGTTCTGCCTCATGGAAGGCCGCCACGTCCATCCCTCTACACTCTATCCGGGCGGCGTCGGCACCGTGGCCACCATTCAACTCTTCACCGACTATCTGGTTCGCCTGATGAAGTATGTCGAGTTCATGAAGAAGGTTGTGCCGCTGCACGACGACCTCTTCGACTTCTTCTATGAAGCTCTTCCTGGTTATGAGAAGGTCGGCCTACGCCGCACACTCCTAGCCTGTTGGGGCTCGTACAACGATCCCGATCATTGCGACTATCAGTACAAGAACATGGACGCATGGGGCAAGAAGATGTTCGTCACCCCTGGCATTGTCGTGGATGGCAAGCTCGTCACGAACAATCTGGTCGACATCAACCGCAATATTCGCATCCTGCTCGGCAGCTCCTATTACGAGGACTGGCAGGGCAAAGAGACCTTCGTCAAGAAGGACCCCCTCGGCAATCCGATCGATCAGAATCATCCCTGGAACCAGACGACTACACCGCGCCCGCAAAAACGCGACTTCAACGGCAACTATACCTGGGTAATGTCGCCGCGCTGGTATGACGAACGCACCGGCGATCATCTTGCACTCGACACTGGTGGTGGCCCCATCGCACGCCTCTGGTCCACGGCTCTCTCCGGGCTGGTTGATATCAACTATGTAAAGGCTACCGGCCACAGCGTGAAGATCAATCTTCCCAAAACTGCGCTTCTTCCTGAGGTCGAGTTCGAGTGGAAGATTCCACAGTGGAGCAACGCCATCGAGCGCGATCGCGCTCGCACCTACTTCCAGGCCTATGCCGCAGCCACAGCTCTGCACTTCGTTGAGAAAGCTCTCAGCGAACTGCACGCCGGACGCACAGCCACATGGTCTGAGTTCAAAGTCCCCGATGAAGCTATCGGCTGCGGCTTCCACGAAGCCGTCCGTGGCGTGCTCTCGCATCACGTCGTTATCCGCGATGGCAAGATCGCCAACTACCATCCCTATCCGCCCACACCTTGGAATGCGAATCCACGCGACATCTATGGCACGCCCGGCCCCTACGAAGATGCAGTGCAGAACACTCCCATTTTCGAGGAGAATGGCCCCGATAAGTTCAAGGGAATTGACATCATGCGCGCTGTCCGCAGTTTCGATCCTTGTCTGCCCTGCGGTGTCCATATGTACGTCGGCGACGGACGCACCATTGAGGTCAAACACTCGCCCATGTTCGGGGCAGCGGGACACGAGTAATGGCCGCCTCTGCTGTCGTGATTGAAAGCATCGGAGAGAGCCACGCTACGTCGGCGACATCGCCAGAGCCTCGCAAACCCAGCGAGTTCAAGGTACAAACTGACCGCGTCGAGAAGCTCGCCGCCCGTCTCGAACTGGCGAACGATCCCGAGACCCGCGCCACAGCGCTCGAACTCGTGCAGTCCGTCATCGAATTGCACGGAGCAGCCCTGCAAGCCCTTATCGATCGCTTCATCGCAACAGACGAAGGCGAACGGATCTTGAGTGAAGCGCTGCAGGATGATCTTGTCTCCAGCATGTTCCTCCTGCACAACCTGCACCCCGACGATCTCGAGACCCGCGTACTTCGCGGCATTGAATCCGTACGCCCCTACCTGAAGTCGCACGGCGGTGACTGCGAGCTAGCTGGTGTAGACAATGGCATCGTGCGCCTGCGTCTTCATGGCAGCTGCGGGAGTTGCCCATCTTCCTCGCTCACGCTGAAGAACGCCGTCGAAGAGGCACTCTTTCAGGCTGCACCGGACATCAAGGAGATCATTGCGGAGAACGCGGCAACCAAGCCGGCCGACTCAACCCTGGTGATGATCCAGTAAAGGAGAAACCTATGGCACACGATGATGTAAAACCGGATACGCCCTCGCACACTTTTGGCACACCCAAAGGCGAGAATCGCGCTGCGCCGCTCAAGACCCGGATGACGCGCAAGGCAAACGATGCAACCGGAATCAATGTTGCCGATCGCAAGCCGATTCATCCGCAGATGCCAAACCTTCCTCCAGCGTAAGAGCAGAGCAAGCCATGAGTGAAGCTTTCAATGAAGCACCGGAGCGCGACGCAGCTTCCTCCTTTCTGCGCCAGTTTGCGCGACGCCGCACGTCCTCTGAACCGGAAGAGCGCTGCGAGCTCTGCAGCGCCTCCCTGAATCCCCTGCATCAGCATCTTCTCGACCCGAAAAAGCGGCAGATTCTTTGCGCCTGCGACGGCTGCGCCATCCTCTTCTGCGGCCAGGCCGGCGCACATTATCTGCGCGTGCCGCGCCGCCTCCGCAGCCTCGTCGATTTCCAGATCAGCGACTTGCAGTGGGAGGCCTTGATGGTTCCCATCAATCTCGCCTTCTTCTATCGGGATACTGCAGCAGACAAAGTCTTCGCTATGTACCCCAGTCCAGCCGGTGCCACCGAATCTCTCCTCACCCTCGACTCCTGGCAGGAGATCGTAGCGCAAAACCCGGATTTGCAGAACATGGAAGCTGACGTCGAAGCTCTTCTCGTCAATCGCATCGGCGCGAGTTCGGAGTATTACCTCGTGCCCATCGACGAATGTTACCGCTTGGTCGGAATCATCCGTATGCATTGGCGCGGGCTCTCCGGTGGCACCGAAGTGTGGAAAGAGATCCAGAAGTTCTTTGACGACCTGCGCGCGCGCAGCACCGAGAGCCGGAGGCCTGCGCATGCCTGAACTTCAATTCCAGATCGAAAGCGCCGAAGCCGTAAAACATGCAGCCGCGCCCTTACTTGCTCTCAAGCTGCGCATCACCAACCTTCCCGCGAGTGAGCCCATCCACACCCTCACCCTCAAGTGCCAGGTCCAGATCGAGCCCGCAAAGCGTCGCTACCTCCCTCCCGAACAGGAAAAACTAGCCGACCTCTTTGGCGAGCCCTCACGTTGGGGCCGCACCGTCAAGCCGCTGCACTGGATGAATACCAGCGTCGCCGTACAAGGATTTACCGGCAGCGTCGTCGTCAATCTCGAACTTCCCTGCACCTTCGACTTCAATGTCGCCTCCACCAAGTACTTCCATGCGCTCGACGCTGGCGATATTCCTCTCTGCGTCATGTTCAGCGGAACTGTCTTCTACCAGTCACAGGAGAGCACGTTGCAGGTTGCTCAGATCCCCTGGGATCGCGAGGCCTACTTCAAACTTCCTGTCGCCGTCTGGAAAGAGATGATGGACGCGCACTTCCCTAACAGCGCGTGGCTCAGCCTGCGCCGCGATACCTTCGAACAGCTTTACGACTACAAGGTCCGCAATGGTTTGCCCACGTGGGAGCGGGTGATCGAGCGTCTGCTTGCCGCGGAAGAGATCGTCTCCGAGAAATCCGACGAGGTACCGGCATGAACTTCGAGAGCGCAGAAAAAATCGCGGCCGCCATTCTCTACGAGGGATACATGCTCTATCCCTATCGGCCAACCGCCATAAAAAACCGCCAGCGCTGGAACTTCGGCACGCTCTATCCGCGCGTCTACGCTGAGGCACAAAAGCCGCAGGAACCCTTCCGTCTGCAGTCCGAGTGCATCGTTCTCGCTGGGGAAAATGCATCCTTCGACATTAAGATCAGCTTTCTCCAACTCCTCCGCCAGGGTCGCACCCTCGACGGCGCGGAAAATTCGACAGAGCTAACCGATCCCTCCCTTGCATGGGAACAAGCAATCGAGCGCACCTCCGAGCATCCGCAGCTTCTCCTTCGCGATCTTCTCACCAAACCGTTACAGCTCACGCTTCACCTCAGCGCGGCGCCACTTCCCGAAGATCCCGAAGGCAAAGCCACGGCGGCTCAGACAAATCTCGAGGCACGCTTTGCCGTTCGTACAGAATCCGTCGCGTCTGGCGCCTACAAGCTTCACATAGAACTCGAGAACATCACACCCCTGCACAGCGAAGCTGCTGCTAAACGTGACGAGGCACTTCCGCATTCGCTTGTTTCTGCGCATATGCTGCTCGGCCTCACTGACGGCGAGTTTGTCTCCATGCTCGACCCGCAAGAGGGCTATAACGAAGCTGTCGCCGCCTGTAGCAACACGGGCGTCTTCCCTGTCCTGGTTGGCATAGAGCCGGAGCGCAGAATGATGCTGTGCTCTCCGATCATCCTCTACGACTACCCGCGGATTGCGCCCGAGAGTGAGGGCGATTTCTTTGATGGCACCGAAATGGACGAGATGCTCACTCTGCGTGTTCTTACACTGACCGACGCCGAGAAAGAAGAGATGCGCAACAGTGATCCGCGCGCCCGCAAGATCCTTGAGCGCGCAGAAAATATGACGCCCGAAGCGATGCTCAAGGCGCACGGCATCGTCCACTCTTTGCAGCAGATTCGTGAGATTCCTATAGACGAGCCCTCCGGCGAATGGAATCCCTTTGCAGAAGCCAAGGCCCCCCCGGAGAGTGTTACTGTCTTCGGCGTGCCGCTCCGCGTCGGCGATCGTGTGCGCATCTGGCCACAGAAGAATGCAGACATCATGGATATGGCCCTCGAGGGCAAGGTCGCCGTCATCGAAGCCATCGAGCAGGACTTTGAAGATCAGGTGCAATTCGCAGTCGTGCTCGATGACGACCCTGGCCGTGAGTTCGGCATGATGCGCCAGCCCGGCCATCGCTTTTTCTACTCTCCAGAAGAAGTTGAGCCCGTCACCGCGGAAGAGCTCGCCGCTCATGGAGAGCTCAAATGACGGGAACCACTTTAGTCGCGGGCGTTGGCAACATCTTTCTCGGGGATGATGCTTTCGGTGTCGAAGTTGCGCGCTCCCTTGGGCGCCGTACCCTTTCGCCGGGCATACTCGTGAAGGACTATGGCATTCGTGGCTTCGATCTCGCCTATGCGTTGCTCGAACCCTGGGAGGCCGTCATCATCGTCGACGCTCTTCCGCGCAACGACGTTCCCGGCACGCTCTACATCGTCGAGCCCGACCTCTCGCGCATGGGCGATCCCTCCACACCTGGCATGGAGATGAATCCCCACGGAATGGACCCGGTGCGCGTTCTCAATCTCGCGCTCACCATCGCGCCGATTACGGCACCCATCTTCGTCGTCGGCTGCGAGCCCAACGACTTCGGTGACGAGTTAGAGGGCCGCATGGGCCTCTCCGCACCCGTACAGGCTGTTGTAGAAGAAGCATCCGATATGGTGGAAGATCTTGTTGCAAGGATCAGGACAGGCGCAACAACGACACAACCGCAGGTACTGGCGGCAACGCGGTAATAGAAAGATGTAATGGAGGAAGACCGATGACCGAGAAAATCATCATAGGCGCAGTTGGGTTGTTCGTTATCGTCATCGCGGTAGTAACGGCTCCAGATCTGATTCGCTACATGAAGATTCGCTCCATGTAGAAACCGGAAGGCCGGCAGATGCACGAGCTTTCGATTGCCATCAGCATGATCGATCAAATCGCCGAGGAGTCTGCAAGCCGCGGCGGCCTGGACGTGGAAGTCGTCCATATGCGGCTCGGCGTCTTCGCCGGAGTGGATAAGAACGCTCTGCTCTTCGCCTACGAACTCGCCTGCGAAGGAACACCTTTGCAAGGCTCACGCCTGATCATCGAGACTGTGCCACTGCTGGTCTACTGTCCTGTCTGCCAACAGGAACGTACTCCGCCGTCCGTCTATCAGATCTGTTGTCCCGAGTGTCTCGCGCCAACACCGGAGATTCTTACCGGTCGGGAGATGGAAGTCGCATCGCTGGAGGTTGCTGCATGAGTACGCGCATGGTCGAAGTCCGAGCCAAGGTAATGAAGCAGAACGATCTGCTGGCGCACGCATTGCGCGAACGCTTTCAGCAGCAGAACACCTGCGTCATAGGACTCGTCTCCAGCCCCGGCTCAGGCAAAACCGCATTCCTTGAGAAGCTCCTCGCCGGCCTCGCGCGCGATCATCGCGTCGCCGCCCTCGTTGGCGACCTCGCCACCGAGAACGATGCCGTCCGCCTGCAGCGCGCCACACCCAACGTCAAGCAGATCACCACAGGCACCATCTGCCACCTCGATGCGTCGATGATCGAGAGGGCTCTAGAAGATTGGCGTCTAGGTGCCACCGATTTTCTGTTCATCGAAAACGTGGGCAACCTTGTCTGCCCTTCCAGCTACGACCTCGGCGAAGAGCTACGCTTCGTTCTGCTCTCCGCCACGGAAGGCGAAGACAAGCCGCTGAAGTATCCCACCATCTTCAACAGTTCTGATGTCGCCATCATCACCAAGATGGATATGGCGGACGCCGCCGAGTTTGATCTCGCCGCCGCGCGACGCAATATTGAAAGCGTACGCCCCGGCATGAAGATCTTCGAGGTCTCGTCGAAGACCGGTCAGGGCATGGAAGAGGTTTTCAGTTTTCTCCTTGCGCAAGTTGCACACTCGCGCACGCCTGTACCCATTCTCGAGGAGGCCGCGCAATGACCACCCCTCTCCAGATCACGCTTGTCTCCTGCGCCATCCTTGGCTTCCGCCACGGCTTTGACTACGATCACATCGCTGCCATCTCGGACATCACCAGCGTGCAGCGCAAGACCTCCACAGCGATGCGTCTCGGCCTGCTCTATGCACTCGGCCACGCTACCATGATCGCCCTGCTCGGTAGCATCGTCATCCTCTTTCAGCTCTCACTACCGCAGCGCATGGATGCATGGGCCGAGCGACTTGTCGGCCTTACGCTCATCATCCTTGCGGTCTACGTCATGGGTAGTCTTGTCTGGGGCAATGCGCACGCCATGCCGCCCTCACGAGCTGCCATCATCATCCGCGGCTACCGCAAACTCCGCCGCAAGATCTGGCCGTCCGGTGCAGCTATCGACCCGCGCAGTGACGGCGATCTCAACTATACCGGCCCTATCGCCTTCGGTGTCGGCATCATCCATGGCCTTGGCGCAGAGACACCCAGCCAGCTCGCACTCTTCCTCCTCGCAGCCAATCTCGGCGGCATCGCCAAGGGCGCGGGCGGCATAGGCATGTTCCTGGCTGGGCTGCTCATCATGAATACGCTGATGACCGCCTCTGCCTGCGGCCTTTTTCACGGTGCGGCACCACATCCCCGTGTCATGCGCCTCTTCGTCGGCCTCACAGCGGTTTATAGCTTCGTCGTCGGTTGCATCTTCCTGCTTGGCTCCTCCGGCCACCTTCCTCAACTCAGCTAAAGCTGATGTTCCTACAAAATGTCTCAGATCTGCTGATTTCGGCAGATCATACTCCTCATTTCACCGCGGGTGCGACAAGATCTCTCATGAGTGTGCGGCTGTGGTGGGTTCCGGCCTCGAATTGACGGTATTTGGAGCGGTTGGAGGGATCATTACATCTTCTATTGGCATGGCTCCTGGGCAAGTGGTCGGCACGCGCTATTCTTGGCAGAACCTTCGCTAAGGTTCAGATTCAATGACGGTCAAGC
>Ga0302220_10002385_pt1 | contig 13806 bp, 10 predicted proteins | sample II_Palsa_E1_3_FD_194572 | JGI IMG/M metagenome (GOLD analysis project Ga0302220, IMG submission 194572) | Peat permafrost microbial communities from Stordalen Mire near Abisko, Sweden - II_Palsa_E1_3 | ecosystem: Environmental > Terrestrial > Soil > Palsa > Peat permafrost | place: Sweden...
AAAGAATTCAACACCATCGCGGTCGATGACGGCATCGCCATGGGCCATGGCGGCATGCTGTATTCGTTGCCGTCGCGCGAACTGATCGCCGACTCGGTCGAATACATGGTCAACGCGCACTGCGCCGACGCCATGGTCTGCATCTCCAATTGCGACAAGATCACCCCCGGCATGTTGATGGCCGCTATGCGCCTGAACATCCCCGTCGTGTTTGTCTCCGGCGGTCCGATGGAAGCGGGCAAGGTCAAGTCGCCGACAGACGGCCAGGTGATCGCCAAGATCGACCTGATCGACGCAATGATCAAGGCGGGCGACTCCAGGGTCAGCGACGCGGAAGTGGCGGAAATCGAGCGCAGTGCCTGCCCGACGTGCGGCTCCTGCTCGGGCATGTTCACCGCGAATTCGATGAATTGCCTGACCGAAGCCATCGGCCTGGCGTTGCCTGGCAACGGTACGATCGTCGCCACGCATGCTTGGCGCAAGGGTCTGTTCGAGCAGGCCGGCCGCCTCGTGGTGGACCTGTGCCGCCGCTACTATCAGGAAGACGACGCTTCGGTTCTGCCGCGCAGCATCGCCAGCAAGCAGGCTTTCGAGAATGCCATGGCGCTCGACGTGGCCATGGGCGGTTCGACCAATACCGTGCTGCATCTGCTGGCAGCCGCGCAGGAAGGTGGCGTCGATTTCACGATGTCCGATATCGATCGCATCTCGCGCAAAGTGCCGTGCCTGTGCAAAGTGGCGCCCGCCACCGACAAATACCATATCGAAGACGTGCATCGCGCTGGCGGCATCCCCGGCATTCTTGGCGAGCTCGCCCGCGCGGAACTGCTGGACCTGTCGTGCGGCAACGTGCATAGCGGCACGCTGGGCAACGCGATCGCCAAATGGGACGTCGCCGGCGGTGCAGGCGAAGAAGCGCAGAAGCTCTTCCGCGCGGCCCCGGGTGGCATTCCGACCACCGTCGCGTTCAGCCAGGAAGCCACCTTCACGTCGCTGGATACGGATCGCAAGAGCGGCTGTATCCGCAGCAAGCAGAACGCCTATTCGAAAGACGGCGGCCTCGCCGTGCTGTACGGCAACCTCGCGGAGAAGGGCTGCATCGTCAAGACCGCGGGTGTCGACGAATCGCAATGGGTGTTCTCCGGCCGCGCGCGCGTCTTCGAGAGCCAGGACGATGCAGTCGAAGCCATTCTCGGCGACAAAGTTGTCGCGGGCGACGTGGTCGTGATTCGCTATGAAGGTCCCAAGGGTGGCCCCGGCATGCAGGAAATGCTGTATCCCACGTCGTATCTGAAATCCAAGGGGCTGGGCAAGAACTGCGCGTTGTTTACCGACGGCCGTTTCTCGGGCGGTTCGTCCGGGCTGGTGATCGGGCATGCGTCGCCGGAAGCCGCTGAAGGCGGCACGATCGGTCTGGTGGAAGAGGGTGATGTGATCGAGATCGACATCCCCAATCGCAAGATGCACCTGGCGGTGTCGAACGAGGAACTGGCTCGCCGTCGTGCAGACATGGACGCCCGCGGCGCCCAGGCCTGGCTGCCGGCGAATCGTGAACGCGTGGTGTCGCAAGCGTTGCGAGCGTACGCTGCGCTTGCGACCTCGGCCGATCGCGGCGCCGTGCGGGACATCTCGCAACTTAAGCGCGAGTGATGCGCAAAGCCCTGTCGTCCGCTGTAAAACGATCAGGGCCAAAGCGATAGATAGGCCGAGTGCGGCCTATCTATCGTCTATCTTCACGCCGCCGTTGGCGTTACGCGAAAACAGCCCGTTCGCTCCGCTCGCCTTCACTGCCGAATTTCTGCTTCCACCAGCAAGGTCAGCAACGTAAGCGACTCTTGCCACCCGAGATAGCAAGCCTCAGCGGGAATCACTTCGGGTATCCCTTCCTGAATCACGTTCAGTTCGGTGCCGACAATCACGGGCCGTAGGGATACGGTTGTCTGCATCACGCCCGGCAAGTTTGGATCATCGAATCTGCCGGTGTATCGAATGCGTTCGTGCGGCACCAGTTCGAGATACTCGCCGCCGAAAGAATGGCTGTCGCCCGTCGTGAAATTCGTGAACGACGCATGGTAGCTACCACCCTCCCTGGCATCCAGTTGATGAACCTTGCAGGTAAATCCATTCGGAGGGAGCCACTTGGCCAAGGCATCTGCGTCCAGGAACGCACGATAGATACGCTCGGACGGCGCACGGATTACGCGGTGAAGGCGGACGGTCTGGTTCGGCATCATTTGACTCCGGAAATGGAGGGCAGGCCCCTCCGATCCTATACGACGCGCGAGGCGTCGTGGAATCGACATGTGCGATCTATTTAAGGTACACGGAGCATTGATAGAGACGGCGGGTGGCAGTAGAAATGGGGCTTTTCGGATTTTTGACTAGGTTACGTTAGGGCGGCCCGTTTCAACGCCCCGAGCAGTAAACCGCGCATCAACCCACGCGATTCACTGCGCCGCAACCGCACACCCAGCCTCCGTCAGCGCCGTGCGAGCATGGCTGCGCAGATCGTCGCTGGCAAGCGGCGCATCCGGACTACGCACCCACGCCGCAATCCTGAGCTTTGCGCCGCCCGACTTCGGATAGCTCGCCACGGTAACCACCGGAGCAAGCGTCGTTCCGGTCAACACGCGCGGCTCGTCCGCGACCAGTTTTTTCAGTTCGCCAATCGCCGCATCGACGTCCTTGCGCTGCGCCAGTTCCACATCCACCTCAATACGCTGCGTGCCGCCGGTGCTGTAGTTGATGACGGGGTTACTCCAGATCGTGCTGTTCGGCACGAACACGGCATTGCCGTCGCTACGTTCGATGCGTGTGGTGAAGAGCCCAACCTCCCGCACGATGCCGGCGGCGGCCCCGCTGCCTTCGATCACGTCACCGGCGCGAAACGGCCGCAGCATCAGCAGCATGATGCCCGCGGCGATGTTCTGCAGCGTGCCCTGCAGCGCCAGCCCGATTGCGAGGCCGGCGGCGCCGAGTACCGCCAGTACGCTCGCCGTCGCAATGCCTACCTCGCTTAACGCCGCGATAAACACCACCACCCGCACCGCCCACGTCCCCATCGCCTTGAGCATGGGGCCGAGCGTGGGGTCTGCTCGAGTATGCGCAAAGGCCTTGGCGAACATCGAGCCGATCCGGTTAGAGAGCCACCAGCCGACAACGATGATCAGTGCGGCAACGACCAGGTGCAGCACGTCGTGCGCGACCGTCACGATCAGCGACGGCTGGAAATGCAGGAGTCTTGTCAGGAAATCGTCCATCATTCGATCTCGCTCTTTTGCGGGGGATATATACCCTGACGCGCTTTAGGCGAATATGTTCCCGCACAAGGAGTGTGAGCCGGTAGGCAAGCCGCGCATCTTGCGCATCGTGACACCTTGCGCAAGAAAAACGCGAAAATGTATGGTCAGGTCTACCGCGCGGTAAGCATTGCACGTCAGGTTGACCGGTCCACTCGAGAAGGTCAGCATTTCCGAGTGGCCGTCTCCATGCAGACCGTCAGTTCGCAACGTAGCCCGTAGGCGTCGTCACATTCGCCTTGGCGACCGTCGCGTTGTTCGACACCACATACACCGGCGCTTCGGTCAGATTCAGCGTCAGCGTGCCGTTGGTGTAGGCCATCGTCAGCGGATTGCCCATCATGTCGATCACCTTCACATTGCCGCTCGTCCCCGGCGCATCCACGGCGAGGCTGTAAGGCACGCTATATGTCGAACTGAATCCGCTGCTCGCGCTCCACACATTGTTGTTGTGAGTCCAGAGCGCCGTGATCACCGCACCGTTGCCGAGTTGCTGGAACGAGTAGGCGTAGACGCCCGAAGGCGTGCCGTTCACCGGCCCCAGCGTGTTGGTGCCGTCCAGAACATGCGTCAGCGCGCTAACCGCCATTGCAGCCGGCTTCGGGCTGATGTTGGTGGCGCCGAACGCGCCTTGCGCGTCGGCCAGATCGAAGAACGTGCCGTAGCCCACCTCACCCGGGTAGTCCGCGCCGTAGAACACGTAGGTCTGATCGACGCCTTCGCCCAGCATGATGATGTGCGTGCGGGCAACTACCGCCGCTTGCGCAAACAACACGTTGGCGGTCGGGTAGTTCGGGCCGTACGACGTGCCCAGGTCATAGCTGATGCCTACTTCGGTCTGGAACAGCTTCATGCCGGGCTTGTAGTCCGTCGCCATCTCCGTGCGCAGCGCGCGAATCTCATTCATCAGCGCGTTGGCGGCGTTCGCAGGAGTCGGGTCCGTGGCAAGGCGTTCCGGCGGATGCGAGGGCGAAGTGCCCGCATCGTAGTAGCCGTGGGTCGAGATGCCGTCGATATAGTTGCCGAAGCCAAGCGACGCGATGCGCTGCAGGCGCGTGGTCGTCAGCGATGGGAATGCATCGGTCGGCCCCATCACCACCGCATGCGGGTCGGTGGAGTGGATGCCCTGATACACCGACTGATACAGTGCGACGAAATTGGCGTCGGTGTCGTTCCAGAACGTGTTTGGCTCCCACGTCACCTGGTAGTAGTTATTCGACTGGGTTGGGAAATACGTAGTGCGAATCGTATTGGATTCCGTGCCCACCCGGCTCATGTAGTTCTGGTAGTACGAGAGGCTGGTCGGCGGGTTGGTGTCATCCTCGAACGCACCGGTCGGGCTGGCCCAGGCGGGGATGCCGTCCAGACGGATCAGGCGCATTACCTTGCCCGACGTATAGAACGGGTCGAGGTTATTCGCGGCCGGGTTGAACGTGTTTGCCGCGTTTGGTTCCATCGTCGAGAGCTGGCGGCTGTCGATCGTCGACGAAATGCCGAGGTCAGCCAGCAACGGGCCGTTGTCGTTCTCACCCTGCATGCCGAAACGATGCTCGTCCTGGTGAGCGTAGGTCACTGCGGGCACGGTGCCGGACAGATTGGGCAGGACACCGAACGAGGCGATGCCGGTGGGCCGGGTGCCCTCTGTAGGCAACTGACCGCCGTTCGCGGCTAGCGTCGCGGAAGCCGCGAAATAGCCGGCGAGCGTCGAGGTGCAATTGAGCGTGGTGGTGACCGGCCCATTCGCGACCGCGAAGCTGCCGCTCGCCGCGACGTTACCCAACTGGTCGCTGACAGCCCAGTTCACTTTGTCCGCGGACGGTGCGTTGGTGGTGAAGGCAAGCTGGAACGTGCTGCCCGATGCAAACATACGGGTGGCGTCGGCGCTCGGTGTATCGGCCGAGATCAGGGCGCTGCTTGCTGCTGCACTCGCGCTGCTGGGGGACTGGCAGGACATTGTTTCGCCCGCGCTGGTGTTGGCGGTCAGCGAGGGGCTGGCGGTGCCGTTGGTGCTGGTACCGTTGTTGTTGACGGTGGCACTCGTGCCGCTGGATCCGCTGCCGGATCCGCCACCGCCGCCGCAGCCTGCGAGTACCAGTAGCAATGAGGAGAGCAATAACGAATGAGATTTCATCTGTGAGGCGAAAATTTAGGAATACTGATCCAGCGGGCGTCTCGCATCATGCGCGTCGCTTCGTGGACCCAATTCGGGTTTGATGTCAGGCACGCGATGCCGAGGCTTAACCTCGTTCGATCGCTGCCCGCAGATATCGGAGTTCGAGACGTGGGGGACCGACAGTTAGCGCGTCATACGTGCGCCGGCATGGCATTCGTATGAACGATCGAAGTAGCGCCGGATGTCGTCGCGGACGCATCCGGCGTATAGCCAAACGTTTGCGCTGCTAGGCCGAAACCGCCGTGCAAAGTAAGGTAACCATCAACTCAAATGCGCGGTGGACCACATACTCGAACTTACCGATGTGTTAACGGCTCGTCTTTCGCGAAGTGAATCCTACCGAATTGATTTTTTTAGGTCTGCAAAAAATACGTAACGACCTGTAACGTATGAATAATGTCGGATTTATAGGCCCGAAAATGCACTAGGGTCGTGAATCAAGGGTCAAACGCTATTCACATCCTCTGAAAATGGGGATGTTTTGAGAGAAAAATGGTGTGCCACTTTTTATAATGGACACCTAAATATCAGGTCGATTTTACGAGTGGTATTTTCATCATATTTCAACTCTCTTTCAGCCAATTTTAAACTGTCAGGTTATGGCCGTGTTTAGCTAGTGAAAAAGCGACTCGTGCCAGCTTCACATTTATCTTGAAAAAATCGCCCACCGTGTTTATGATTGAGTGTTCACTCATTAATCAAGCCTGACAGTTTCCGCATGGCCCGTCCGAAAAGCGAAGACAAACGCAATGCCATTCTTGCTGCGGCCACCCAGGTGATCGCCGAGCAGGGCCTTGGTGCACCGACCGCGCGGATTGCCAAAGTCGCGGGTGTGGCGGAAGGCACGCTCTTCACCTATTTCGAAAGTAAGGACGTCCTGCTCAACGAGCTGTACCTCGACATCAAGGCGGGCATGCGGGAAGCAATGATGGGCGCGTACCCGAAGGCGGGAAGCATCGAGAAGCGCGCTCGCTATGCGTGGCTGCAATACGTGAACTGGGGTGTTGCTTTCCCCGACAAGCGGCGGACTATCGCGCAACTGTCCGTGTCCGACCGTCTGAGCGAGCAGACACGTGCCGCCGGCATGCGCGCGTTCGCCGACGTCAACGAGATGCTGGAGGCGAGCATCGCCAGCGGGGTCTTGCGGGATCAGCCACCGGCCTTCGTGGCGGCGATCATGGGTTCGCTGGCGGAGACCACGATGGAATTCATCGAACGCGATCCTGCTCACGCGGAGCGGTACCGCGAAGCGGGCCTGGAGGCGTTCTGGAACGCTATCGCAAAGAAGTGACGTTTTTTTATGCAGTTAATGAGTGATTACATGCTCATCTAATCGAAAGGAGTACATCATGGCAAAAGTCTGGCTGGTTACCGGTAGCGCACGCGGACTCGGGCGCGACATTGTCGAAGCGGCATTGGCGGCGGGGGAGCGCGTCGTTGCGACGGCGCGCGATCCGCGTCAGCTCGACGATCTGATCGCGCAGTATGGCGACCGGGTGCGTGCGGTTGCGCTCGATGTCACGGATGCGGCCGCGGCGCGTGCAGCCGTGCAAGCGACGCTCGACGCATTCGGGCGGCTCGACGTGGTCGTCAACAATGCTGGCTTTGGACATCTGTCGCCGTTCGAACAGGCGAGCGAAGAGGATTTTCGTGCGCAGATCGACACCAACTTCTACGGCGTGGTCAACGTGACGCGCGCGGCCATTCCCACCCTGCGCAAGCAGCGCAGTGGTCACATCATCCAGATTTCCTCGGTGGGTGGTCGTCTCGGCATGCCGGGGTTCGCAGCGTATCAGTCGGCGAAATGGGCCGTCGGCGGTTTCACCGAAGTGGTGAGCCAGGAACTGGCGCCTATCGGCATCAAGGTCACAGCGCTCGAACCGGGCGGCATGAAGACCGGATGGGGCAACGAAGCAAGCAGCGCGCTACCCGAGCTCCTGGAGGACTATGCTCCTTCTGTTGGCGCCATCATCGGGCTGCTGGGACAGCACGTTGGCAACGAGACCAGCGATCCGAAGAAAGTGGCGCAGGTCGTGCTCAAGCTGGCCTATCACGATCAGCCGCCGATGCATCTGCTGCTCGGCAGCGACGCCCTTCATTACGCGGGCGAAGCTGAAAAAGCGCGCGCAGCCAGTGGCGAGGCGTGGCGCGAAGTGAGCGTCGCGACGGACTACGCCGCACCTGCGACGCTGCCCAACTTCCCGCAATCCTGAAGACAGGGAACATGGCTATGAGAGTCTTGCTGTTTGGTGCAACCGGGATGGTGGGGCAGGGCGTGCTGCGCGAATGCCTGCGTGCCCAGGACGTCGAGTCGGTGCAGACGGTGGGCCGTTCGCCCACGGGTCAACTGGACCCGCGTCTCACCGAGATCGTCCACCCGGACATGATGGACTACCGCACGATCGAGGCCTCGTTGCAGGGCTTTGATGCGTGTTTCTTTTGTCTTGGCGTGTCGTCGTTCGGCATGAAGGAAGCCGACTACACGCGTCTCACCTACGACTTGACTCTCGCAGCCGCTCGCACGCTCGCGCGTCTGAATCCGCAGATGACTTTCATCTACGTCTCCGGCAGCGGTACCGATAGCAGCGAGAAGGGCCGCAGCATGTGGGCGCGAGTGAAGGGCAAGACGGAGAACGCGTTGAAGTCGCTGCCGTTCCGGGCGGTGTATCTGTTTCGGCCGGGTGTGATCGAGCCGCTGCATGGGATCCAGTCGAAGACGCGGATGTACCGGCTGATTTATCCGGCCTTGAAACCGGTGATGGCGCTGATGCGCGTGTTCGCGCCGAAGCAGATCGTGACCACCGAAGAGATGGGGCTTGCGATGTTGGCGCTCGCGCGACGTGGTGTACCGGAACGGGCGGTGCTCGGGCCGGCCGAGATCGGCGCAATCTGCCGTTCGCCCGCCGGTCCGGGCGACGCACCGCCGCTCAAGCCACACGCGGGATAATTCCTCGCGGCCCCGCGGCCCCGCGGCCCACGGTTCGCAGCCCGCGGTTCGCGGCCCACAGCCCGCGAGTCACACCCACACCGAACGTCCCCCTAAGCGCCGATCACCCGGTTCCGCCCCAGGTGTTTCGCACGATAAAGCCGCTCATCCGCAGCGCGTAGGATCTCGTCGATTGTGTCGCCGTCGCGCCCGAACTGCGACACACCGATACTCACAGTGAGCGCGACCGATTTGCCGGATTGCCCGCCGAACACGCCATTGGCGATCGCTTCACGGATCCGCTCCCCGATCGACTGCCCGACGCTCAGCACCACCTGCGGCAGCAGCACCATAAACTCCTCGCCGCCAACCCGAGCGACGCCGTCGTAAGGACGGATCGCATCGAGACATCTTTGGACGAAGCCGCGCAGGATTTCGTCGCCGACCTGATGTCCGTACGAATCATTGATCGCCTTGAAATGATCGAGGTCCAGCGCGAGCAGCGAGAACGGCGCACCGCCGCGTTTCGCGCGACCAATCTCGGCCTCGACCATTCCAATGAACTGTCGCCGGTTGGCGGCACCGGTCAGCGGATCGGTAGCCGCGAGATGCTCAAGCTTCAGGTTGGTACGCTTCAGTTCCTGCAGGGCGTTCTCCGTGCGCTCCATTTCTTCGGCGAGGCGCGCCATCAACTCTTCCTGGCTGTAGATGGTCGCGAACGAGCGCGTTGTACGGAACGCCTGCACGACCCCGTAACTGAGAAGGAAGAAGCCCGCGGCGAAAATGGCGTGAGCGAGCCACCACAGGTGATTCCAGGGGCGCGCCAGAATGAACGCGAGCGACGACAGCGCAAACGACGTCACCGAGATGCCGAAGATCTTCATCAGCGGTGAGCGGATGCGCCGCGCCAGCATGACCGCCAGGTTCACGGCCGAGAACGCGAGCGCGCCGCCTTCCAGCGACAAGCGCACCGCCAGCTCGCCCGCGATCGGCGAATAAGCGAGCACACCCACCGCCACGTCGATCAGCACGAACAGGGCGATCCAGCTCAGCCAGCGGCCCGGCTCGCGGCGCAAGTGCATCGGGTCCGGCGGTTGATGCCACGACAGCAGCGCGACGAGCAGCAGCACCGACATCGCGAGCCGCGACGCCGGGCCGTACAGAAGGAACAGCCAGATGTTGTGATGTGCCATTCCGGTGAAGGCACCGTGCAGGGCATAGATCAGCACGAAGGCGAGAAAGCCAAGCGTCAGCCAGCGCAGCAGCGGCTCGCCGGAGGACTGATAGCACCGCCAGGAAACATACGAGACGAACAGTCCTTCGAGCGTCGCGGCCGCGATGGCGAGTTCGTGGAATGCGTGGTTCTCGAAGGCCAGCGCGGGATTCTGGAAGACATAGACGTAAGCGATCAGGTCGGCGGGGATCAGCGCAAAGCCTGCGATCAGCAGCCCCAGATAGATCCGGGTAGCCCACTGTACGGCTGCAGACGGCTCATCTGCTACAACGCTTGCTGTCATACGTCTTCCTCCGGAGGCCTGAACAACGTGCCATGACGGACTTGCTGCCAGTTTGCGCACGCTGGACGGCCGCCCTTCAGCTATTCTTCAGCTTAATGAGCAGTATAAGCACCCTGCAAAAACGACGCGAACCCGGAAACAACCGAACATACCTGATATCGGCAAAAAAACGAGGACGGTGTAGCCCGTATAAACGCTGGGCTGCCCTGACGACTTACCAGCAGTATGGCTGGGCTGAGTGGCGCGGGCCTCTGCTACGCTAGCGTTTCAAGAAATTGAATGCGCCGCCGTAAGCCGTATTGTGCGAGCCGCTTTTTTCGTGACTTCGGCGGCGGTCGCACCCAGACAACGCGCGTAGCCAACGCGCATGCGAGAAGCAACGAGAGAAATGGTGACGCGCCGCCCGAATATCGTGATTGCGATCAGCCTCGCGCTAGCCGGCGCGATCCTCGCTATCGCCATCTGGGTGCTGGCGCAGATGCGTGACGATGCCTTGCAGCGCGCCCAGGACTCGGCTCAGAACGTCTCGCTGCTGATCGAGCGCGACGTGGCGCGCAATCTTGAACTGTACGACCTGTCGTTGCGCGCGGTCATCGCCGGACTGCAGCAGCCCGGTTTGATGGCGTTGCCGCCCGCACTGCGCCAGATGGTCCTGTTCGACGGCGCCGCAAGTGCAAAGGACATGGGCTCGATGCTGGTCCTCGACGAGTCGGGTAACGCAATCCTTGATTCGCAGTCCGTTCCACCGCGGCACATCAACTCTGCGGATCGCAGCTACTTCCTCGCCCATCGCAATTCGCCAAACCTTGGGCTCTACGTCAGCCCGCCTTTCGAATCCAGACTTGCCCACGACGGCCTGCGCATCGCACTGAGCCGGCGCATCTCGCATCCGGACGGCAGCTTTGCCGGCGTGGTGGTGGGCACCTTACGGATCGAGTACTTTCAGCGGCTCTTTGCCGGGATGAACCTTGGCAACAGCGGTTCAATGGCGCTGATGCTCAGCGACGGCACGATGCTGATGCGTCGACCGTACGACCCGAAGATCATCGGCATCAACCTGACCGGCACGCCGAACTACACGCGTTTTACCCAGCAGGATAGCGGCGAATTCTTCGGCACTGCGGCGATCGACGGCGTGGAACGCTGGTATGCATTCCGCCACATCGACGGCTTTCCGCTGCTGCTCGACGTCGCGATCTCCACGCGCGATATCTATGCAGGCTGGCGGCGCAGGGCATGGATTATCGGCATTCTGATCGGCGCGCTCGATGTGACGATCATCGCGCTCGCCATCCTGTTCTCGCAGCAACTGAGGCGCCGTCTCGAAGTGGAGGAAACGTTGCGGGTGCTGGCTCGCACCGATGGGCTGACCGGACTGAACAACCGCCGCACGTTCGAGGAACACGCGCAGCGTGCCTGGTTGCAGATGCAGCGCACCGGACGGCCGTTGTCGATGCTCCTGATCGACGTCGACAACTTCAAGGGCTTCAACGATCTGTACGGCCATTCGGCCGGCGACGATGCGCTGGTGGCGGTGGCGCGCTGCATCGACAGCAATGCGCGGCGGCCCGGCGATGTCGCGGCGCGCTACGGCGGCGAGGAATTCAGCGTGTTGCTACCGGATACCGACAACCTCGGCGCCGCGCAGATCGCGGAACAGATCCGCGCGGCCGTGCAGGCGCTTGAGTTACGCCACGTCGCCAGTGCGCATCATGTGCTGACTATCAGCGTTGGCATTGCCAGTACGGCGAGTCATCACTTCGCCACTTACCGGACGCTCGTCAACGCCTCGGATACCGCGCTTTACGAGGCCAAGGACGCGGGACGCAATCGCATCCTCTTGTACCCGGTCGCGGAGCGAGCCTCCAGTCCCGGGGCGGTGACGCAACCGGGCCGCTAGCTGGGCGACGGCGTCATGGGATCGTATGAGGCCTCGCCCTTGGACAAGGCAAAAATTTTACCCGGGTGATATTGAATTTATATTTTACCCGGATATAATTCACGAAAATCGATTGATGAGGCTTTTCGTGATGACCCAGCAAACCAAAACGTGCACTGCCTTCGAGGGCGTTCGCCGCATCGCGTCAGGCGCATGCGTGGATGTCGCGCTTGCCGTGAAGCAGGCGGCCGAGCGCGGCGAACAGGCGCCAGTGCTGATCTTCGACGACGTGACGAGCCAGCCGGTCGAGTTCGACTTGCGTGGCACTGCAGATGAGGTGCGCGAACGACTGGCGCGCGAGGAGACGGTCGCACCCGAGCGCGATGAGCCGGCTGACCCGTCCGATGCCAATACGCCGCGCGGCCGTGGTCGTCCGAAGCTAGGCGTGGTGGCGCGCGAGGTGACACTGCTGCCGCGTCACTGGGACTGGCTCAATAGCCGGCCCGGAGGAGCGTCGGTAGCGTTGCGCAAACTTGTGGAGGCCGCGCGTCTATCAAGCGACGACACAGACCGTGTGCGTCGCGCCCAGGAAGCAACCTATCGTTTCATGACCGCGCTAGCCGGCAATCTGCCCGGTTACGAGGAAGCGACGCGTGCGCTGTATGCGGTGGACGCGGCCCGCTTCGCGGCCTCTATCGCGCAGTGGCCAACCGACGTGCGCGAGCACGCTGCGGGACTCGCCTCAAGGGCATTCGTGGCCGTCTAGTCGCTGGGTGGTTTGCGTGTCGCATGCGGAACCTGCACCGCCGATAGCAACGTTCCAGTCGAATCGATGAACGAAAAAAAACCGCTCACACTGGGGGGCGTGAGCGGCAAGTCGGAGAGTTACAACATCGCATGCGCAAGTCATGGGATCACGCAGCAAAAACAAGTTTAGCGAGCGAGCGCTCCCCGATACATCAGACAAATCCCAATCCCCATAAGGCTCTGCGGCATGAGCCTTTCAACATCCTGTCCTGCTTATTCCCATGATTAGCAGGTCAAGTCTCCTCCGTCTCCGCCGTAAAAGAAGTTGACGCGTTATCGCGCGCACCGTCGACGCCGCAGCGGCGCGAGGCCCGATCAGGAGCGGATGAGCGCCCTCAACCTGGTGCTTCGCGCCAGGTCCTTCAAGAGGACAAGCGTGCTTGTAGCGGCCCGGCACTTTCTACAGAGGAGACAGGGATGAAGTGGTTCGAGCGTATGACGGTGTTGCAAAGCCTGCTGGTGTCGTTTGCCGCCGTGATCGGGTTTTGCGTGGTGGTGGGAGGCGCTGGTTTGATGACCTTGTCGTCCATGCATGACCTGACTGTCGAGATCGGCAGCCGTCATATGGACGGTCTCTACTGGATGGAAGAAGCGAACCGCAACAAGATCGACGCGGACCTTGCCGCGGCAAATCTGGGCTATGCGGCAAACGAAGCGGGACGTCAGCGTCTCGACGCCAATATCGTCGAATCGCTCAAGAACATGCACGACGCCTACGACCGCTATCGGGCCACGTTGTCCACCAGCAAAGGCCAGACGCTGCTCGACGAAGTGCTGCGCAAGTCGGCGGTGTGGGAAGAGATCGTGCATCAGCAGATTGGTCAGGAGCCGATTCCAGCGGGCGTCGATGCCAACGAGCTGGTGCGGCGCGCGATTGCCGCGAGCGAAGCTCTGCGCGACAGCATCGTGCCTGTGATCGACTATCGCCGCCAGCAAGCGAGCGAAGCGCAGGCAGAGGCCGCCAGCGGCTACCGGCACATGCGCATTGTGCTGTCGTCGCTGATGCTCGCGGCGCTCGTGGTCGGCATGCTGCTCGCGTGGTTGATCGCGCGGCGCCTGGCGCGGCAACTCGGCGGCGAACCCGGCTACGCGGCGCAGATCGCCAACCAGATCGCCGCCGGCGATCTGAGCGTGCGCGTCGAGACGCACGCCGACGACACCCGTAGCCTGCTGTTCGCACTGCGTAATATGCGCGAGCGGCTCGC
>Ga0302220_10002388_pt1 | contig 13797 bp, 11 predicted proteins | sample II_Palsa_E1_3_FD_194572 | JGI IMG/M metagenome (GOLD analysis project Ga0302220, IMG submission 194572) | Peat permafrost microbial communities from Stordalen Mire near Abisko, Sweden - II_Palsa_E1_3 | ecosystem: Environmental > Terrestrial > Soil > Palsa > Peat permafrost | place: Sweden...
CACGAGCACGATCTGCTTGTGCCAGGCGCTGTTTATCGCGCTTGCGTACCGGCTTGAACTGAACGTAGAAGAATCAAGGGAGACAGGCGGCTATGACGATTGATGTGGCAGTGTTCGGAGCAGGACGGATTGGCAAGATCCACGCGGCGAACCTGGCGAAGCAGCCGGGCGTGCGCCTGAAGTACGTTGTGGATGTAAACAAAGAGGCCGCCGCGGCATTGGCTGCGCTCCACGGCGCGCAAGTCGCCGATGTGGAAGGCGCACTGGGCGATGCATCGATTGGCGCGACTGTCGTGTGTTCAAGCACGGACACGCACGCTGACCTGATCCTGAAATCGGCGGCGCAAAAGAAGCATGTGTTCTGCGAGAAGCCGGTTGACCTGACGCTCGAGCGCGCACGCGCTTGCGCCGATGCCGTCGCGAAAGCCGGCGTGGTCTGCATGATCGGCTTTCAGCGTCGCTTTGATCCGACCTTTGCGGCATTGAAGGCACGCGTGGAAGCGGGTGAGATTGGGGACCCGGAAATGCTGGTGATCACGAGCCGCGATCCGGGCGCGCCGCCGGTGGAATACATCAAGCATTCGGGCGGCATTTTCAAGGACATGCTGATCCATGACTTCGATATCTTCCGCTGGATGCTCGACGACGAAGCCGACACGCTGCACGCAACCGGAAGCTGTCTGACGGACCCGGCGATTGGGCAGGCGGGTGATGTCGATTCAACGGCGGTCACGATCCGCACCAAACGTGGCCGCTTGTGCCAGATCAATACGACGCGGCGTGCGGCGTACGGATACGACCAGCGTTTCGAACTGCTCGGCAGCCAAGGCATGCTGCAAGCCGGCAATGTGCGTCCCACTGAGGTCACGGCGTATTCCAAGACCGCTGTATCGAACGATGTGCCGGAAGCGTTTTTCCTTGAGCGTTATCGCGCGGCATACGCGCTGGAAATCGCCCATTTCTTCGATGCCGTCCAGGAAGGCAAGCCGGTCCGTACGACGGTCGCGGATGGCCTGCAGGCGTTGGAACTCGCCGAGGCGGCCACGCGATCCTGGCGTGAAGGAACGATCATCAAGCTGGGGGCGGCATGAAAGCGCCCGTGCGGATTGGGATTGTCGGTTTAGGGCGGCTCGGTCAGCGTCATGCACGCAATCTGGCGTGGCATGTGCCGGGCGCGACGCTCGCCGCAGCGTGCAGTCCGGTCGCGGCGGAACGCGAGTGGGCGGCGGCCAACCTGCCCGAACTCACGCTCTACGAAGACTACGGGTCGATGCTGAAAGACCCATCGCTCGATGCCGTCTGGCTTGTCACGCCGACTTCGCTGCACGCTGACCAGATCATCGCGGCGTTGCGCGCGGGCAAGCATGTGTTCTGCGAAAAACCGTTGTCGCTGGATCTGGCGCAGTGTGATCGCGTGATTGAAGAAAGCGCGCGGGTTCCGCATCTTCAGGTGATGATCGGTTTCGTGCGCCGTTTCGACGCAAGTTATCGCGATGCCTTCAACAAGATCAGCCAAGGTGCGATTGGCCGGCCATTCATGGTCCGTTCGCAAACCGTCGATAAAAACGATCCCGATGGTTTTTTCGTCCGTTTCGCGCCGACATCGGGCGGTTTGTTCCTCGATTGCAGTGTCCACGACATTGATCTCGCGCGCTGGATGTTGGGTAACCCGCGCGTTACACGTGTATTCGCCAGCGGCACGATCGCGATCCACGAAGGGCTGGCGGAATGCGGCGATATCGATAACGGTGTCGCCATCTGCGAATTCGAGGGCGGCCGGCTGGCGGTGTTCCAGGCATCGCGGACCAGCGCCCACGGTCACGATACCCAGACGGAAGTGATCGGGACGGGTGGGGCGCTGTCGGTGGGGCACAATCCGCGGGCGAATCGCGTCGAGATCTACGATGCCGGCGGCATCCGCAACGAATGCACCCCGACCTTCTTCGAGCGCTTCGAGCAAGCGTTCCTGAACGAAGCGGAGGTGTTCGTGGCGTCGCTGAGCGCAGGCCCCGCGACGGGCTTGACGCTCGACGACGCACGTGAGGCCACACGCATCGGGATTGCGATGCGGGAGTCTCTGGCCAAAGGCCAGGCGGTGAATCTTTAAGCACTGGGGTAAAATCGAATCCTCATTAGCGGGATCACTAAGCGGGTTCGAACAAGGCTTAATTCGATGGAAGTGCACAAGGAAGTCGATGCGCGCGGGCTCACGTGCCCGCTGCCCATCCTGCGGGCGAAGAAGGCGCTGGCCGATATGCAGAGCGGTCAGATATTGAAAGTGCTGGCGACCGATCCGGGTTCGCAACGTGATTTTGCGGCGTTTTCGAAGCAGACGGGCAATGAGCTGGTGGAATCGACGTCGCACGACAAGGTGTTCACTTTCCTCATGCGACGCCGCTGACTGACGAAAGGCCAATAAAGAAAGGCCAATAAAAAATGCTCATGGGTTTAAACCATGGGCATTTTTTTCTTACGGCCGCAAACCACCTGTTGGTGGTTCAGGGTTCACAGGTCAGGCGTTAGCGCTCACCCGATCAGATGCGGCGAACGCGTGTTCAAGTATTCCTGGAAATCAGCCGCCACTTCCGGATGGCGCAGCGCGAATTCCACGGTTGCTTTCAGATAGCCAAGCTTGCTGCCGCAATCGAAACGCGTGCCGTGATACTTGTACGCGAGCACTTGTTCGTCAGCGAGCAAAGACTGAATTGCGTCCGTCAGTTGCAGTTCGCCGCCCGCGCCCGGTTTCAACGCGCGGATGTGATCGAAGACGCGCGGTTTCAGCACATAGCGCCCGACCACGCCCAAGTTTGACGGCGCATCGGCGGGTTCCGGCTTTTCCACAATGCCCGACAGCTTGAAGATATTGTCTTCCCATTCTTTCCCGTCGATCACGCCATATGACTTGGAATCCTGAGCGGGGATCTCCTCCACGCCGATCACCGAACTGTGATAGTGATCGAACACTTCGATCATCTGCGTCATGACGGGCGGCGTGCCGTACAACAAGTCGTCCGCGAGAATCACGGCGAACGGGTTGTCGCCCACCAGCTTTTCGGCGCACAGCACCGCGTGGCCCAGACCGAGCGCTTCGGCCTGGCGCACGTAGAAACAATCGACGTGGCTGGGTTTGATGCTGCGCACGAGATCGAGCAGCTTTTGCTTGCCGCGCGCTTCCAGTTCGGCTTCGATCTCATACGACTTGTCGAAGTGATCCTCGATTGCGCGCTTGCTGCGGCCCGTCACGAAGATCATCTCCGTTATGCCGGCGGCCATGGCTTCTTCGACCGCGTACTGAATCAGCGGTTTGTCGACGACGGGCAGCATTTCTTTCGGGCTGGCCTTGGTCGCGGGGAGGAATCGGGTACCGAGACCCGCAACCGGGAATACCGCTTTCGTAACTTTTAGCATTTGATGACCCTGATCCTCTTATCGTGTTTAAACGTCAAGCCTGAAACGGTGGGCATGGAAGCAGATGCCATGATGCAGGTTGATGCGTTGATAAAAAAGTGCGGCGAGATTAATTCTTCAAGAATAAATACGCACTTTGCTATAAGGCGGAACAAGCAATCGGTTGTTTCCAGAGTTTAGCCGGCCATGCTTGGCCGGCTAAGGCCGAAGCCCCTACGCCGGAAGCCGCGACAACTGTGCTTTCAACTTGTCAGCAGTCGATTCGAATTCCGCCAGCCGCTTGCGCTCCTGCTCGACCACCGCAGCCGGCGCGCGTGCCACGAAACTCTCGTTTTCCAGCTTCACACGGGCCTTCGCGATTTCCTGCGTCAGTCGATCCACTTCCTTTGTGAGCCGTTCGCGTTCAGCGGCAACGTCGATTTCAACCTTCAACACCAGCTTGTTCGTTCCTACGATAGCAACTGGCGCGCCACTTGCCTCTGCGTCGAGCGCGGATTCGTCGGAAATGATCTTGACCTCCGACAAACGCGCCAGCGCCTGGACATAAGGCGCAAACGACTTGAGCCGCGCTTCGTCGCCGGTCGCCAGCAGCGGCACTTTGACCGCTGGCGACAGATTCATCTCGCCGCGCAGATTACGACATGAATCGATAATGGCCTTCAGTTCGGCTGCCCACTGTTCAGACGATTCATCAATTTTAGACGGCTGCGCGACCGGGTAGCGTTGAATCATGATAGACGCGCTCTGCCCGCCTTCTGCCGCTTGCGGATACTGGTCCGTCAGCGGCGCGACCTTCTGCCACAAGGCTTCCGTGATGAACGGGATCACCGGATGCGCCAGGCGCAGCACCGTTTCCAGCACGCGAAGGAGGGTGCGGCGGGTGGCGCGCTGCTGCTCCGGCGCGCCGGTCTGAATCTGTACCTTGGCCAACTCGAGGTACCAGTCGCAATACTCATCCCAGACGAATTTGTAGATTGCGCTCGCCACGTTGTCGAAGCGGTAATCGGCGAAACCCTTCTCCACCTCTGCTTCCACACGCTGCAAAAGCGACACGATCCAGAAGTCGGCCTGAGAGAAGTGAAGGTATCCACCCGGCCCGCAATCACCTGCCTCGCATTCCTCCGGCTTGCCGAAACCACAGTCGTGGCCTTCGGTATTCATCAGGACAAAGCGGGTCGCATTCCACAGTTTATTGCAAAAATTACGATATCCCTCGCACCTTGCCAGATCAAAATTCACATTACGACCGAGCGTTGCCATGGACGCCATCGTGAAACGCAGGGCGTCCGTGCCGAACGGCTGAATCCCATCCGGGAATTCCTTGCGGGTTTTTTTCTCGATTTTTTCGGCTTGCTTCGGGTTCATCAGGCCGGTAATTCGCTTCGCGACGAGCGTTTCCAGGTCGATGCCATCGACGATATCGATCGGGTCGAGCGTATTGCCCTTGCTCTTCGACATCTTCTGACCTTCCGCGTCGCGCACGAGACCGTGGACGTAGACGGTGTCGAAAGGGACCTTGCCGGTGAAATGCGTGGTCATCATCACCATCCGGGCGACCCAGAAGAAGATGATGTCGAAGCCCGTCACGAGCACCGAGGAGGGCAGGAAATGCTTGAGTTCGGGTGTTTCGTCCGGCCAGCCGAGCGAAGAAAATGGGACGAGCGCCGATGAAAACCACGTGTCGAGCACGTCGTCGTCGCGTTTGAGCGTGCCGGTATAGCCTTTTTCCGTGGCTTCGGCGCGGGCCTCTTCTTCGGTCTTCGCCACGAAGATTTCGCCATTGTCGCCGTACCAGGCCGGAATCTGGTGACCCCACCAGAGCTGGCGCGAGATACACCAGTCCTGGATGTTTTCGAGCCACTGGTAATACGTCGTCGACCAGTTTTCAGGGACGAACTTGATTTCGCCGTCGCGAACCACGTCGAGCGCCGTTTCAGCGATCGATTTGCCTGGATGGAACGTGCCTTGCGGCGCCGGCTTGCTCATGGCGACGAACCATTGGTCGGTGAGCATCGGTTCGATCACCACGCCGGTACGGTCGCCGCGCGGCACCATCAGCGCGTGCGGCTTGACCGATTCCAGCAGGCCGAGCGCGTCCAGGTCGGCCACGACCTGCTTGCGTGCGACAAAGCGATCCATCCCGCGATACTTTTCCGGCGCGTTGTCATTGATTTTTGCGTCGAGCGTGAGGATCTCGATCATCGGCAACTTGTGGCGCAGGCCGACCTGATAGTCGTTGAAGTCGTGCGCGGGCGTGACCTTGACCACGCCGGTGCCGAACGCGCGATCCACGTAGTCGTCCGCGATCACCGGGATTTCCCGGTTCGACAACGGCAGCATGACCGTCTTGCCGATCAGGTGCGCGTAGCGCTCGTCCTCCGGATGGACCATCACGGCGGTGTCGCCGAGCATGGTTTCCGGGCGCGTGGTGGCGACTGTCACGTGGCCGGAGCCGTCCGGCAGCGGATACTGGATGTGCCACAGGCTGCCTGCTTCTTCTTCGCTCGCGACTTCCAGGTCCGAGACGGCGGTGCCGAGTACCGGGTCCCAGTTGACGAGCCGTTTGCCGCGATAGATCAGGCCTTGCTTGTACAGCGTGACGAACACGTCCTGCACGACGGGCGACATCTTGTCGTCCATCGTGAAATATTCGCGCGACCAGTCAATGGACGCGCCCAGGCGGCGCACCTGACCCGTGATGGTCGAGCCGGATTGTTGCTTCCATTCCCAGACGCGTTTCAGGAATTCTTCGCGGCCGAGATCATGGCGCGATACGCCTTGCGCATCGAGTTGCCGCTCCACCACGATCTGCGTGGCGATCCCTGCGTGATCCGTTCCAGGCAGCCACAGCGTGTTTTCGCCGAGCATGCGGTGGTAGCGGGTGAGGCTGTCCATGATGGTCTGGTTGAACGCGTGACCCATGTGCAGCGTGCCGGTGACGTTCGGCGGCGGGAGTTGGATCGAGAAATCTTTTCGGCCTTCGATCAGGGTCGGCGCAGCGTAGCCGCGCTTTTCCCATTCCGGGCCCCAATGGGACTCGATGTTCTGGGGCTCGAAACTCTTCGCAAGCGTGTTGTCACTCGTGTTGTCACTCATGGGGTGGAATCTGCCGAAAAATGCGTAAAAGAAGCGGGGGTCGGGGAATTATAAGGCGTAGACAGGGTGGGGCCGGCGCGAAGGTTCTTCATTCGCACTCGGGGTTGTGCTTCGGGTTCGGGTGGGTGCCGGGAAGCCGGGCGAGCGAGGGCGTCCAAAACCCAACTGCCAACGGCCACCGCCCCTCCGATTTATAATACCCGTCCCACCGGAAAACTCCCCTCATGCCCGATCTGCTCGCCAATCTGAACCCTGAACAACTCGCCGCCGTCACGCTGCCGAACGAGCCGGCGCTTATTCTCGCGGGCGCGGGCAGCGGCAAGACGCGCGTACTGATCACGCGTATCGCCTGGCTGATCCAGCAGGGATTCGCGTCGCCCCCGACCATTCTTGCCGTCACCTTCACGAACAAGGCCGCCAAGGAAATGATGGCGCGCCTGACCGCGATGATGCCCATCGACACCCGCGGCATGTGGATCGGCACCTTCCACGGCCTGTGCAACCGCATGCTGCGCGCACATTTTCGCGACGCGGGCCTGCCGCAGACGTTCCAGATCCTCGATACATCGGACCAGTTATCGGCGATCAAACGACTGATGAAGGGCCTGAATATCGACGACGAGAAATATCCGGCTAAAAATCTCCAGTACTTCATCAACAACGCCAAGGAACAAGGCCTGCGCCCAAAAGACGTCGACGCGACCGATTCCTTCAACATGAAGTTCGTCGAACTGTACGCGGCCTACGAGCAGCAATGCCAACGCGAGGGCGTCGTCGATTTCCCGGAGCTGCTGCTGCGTTGCTACGAACTGCTTGCCCACAATCCGCCGTTGCGCGCGCACTATCAGGCGCGCTTTCGCAACATCCTGGTCGATGAGTTCCAGGACACGAACAAGCTGCAATACGCGTGGCTGAAGATGCTGGCCGGGGAGCACAACGCCATCTTCGCGGTCGGCGACGACGATCAGTCCATCTACGCGTTCCGTGGCGCGAACGTCGGCAACATGCACGACTTCGAGCGTGAGTACCACGTGCGCAACATGATCAAGCTGGAGCAGAACTATCGCTCGCACGGTCATATTCTCGATACCGCCAACTTCCTGATCGCCAAGAACTCGCGGCGCCTCGGCAAGAATCTTCGCACCGACGCCGGTCACGGCGAACCCGTGCGCGTGTACGAGGCCGCGACCGATACGCAGGAGGCGGCGTGGATCGTCGAGGAGATCAAGGCGATGATCCATGCCGGCTCGGCGCGCGGCGAAATCGCCATCCTGTATAGAAGCAACGCGCAGTCGCGAACCATTGAACACACGCTGGTGAACGCGGGCATTGCGTACCGTGTGTATGGCGGCTTGCGGTTCTTCGAGCGCCAGGAAGTGAAGCACGCGCTGGCGTATCTGCGCCTGATTGACAACCCGAACGACGACACCGCGTTCGCTCGCGTCGTGAATTTTCCGACACGCGGGATCGGCGCAAGGTCGATCGAGCAACTGGCCGATGCCGCGCGCCTCTACAACTGTTCGATGGCTGCCGCTGTTCCCTATGTGATGGGCAAGGCGGGTTCGAGCATCGGCGCGTTTGCGCAACTGATCGCCAAGATGCGGGCCGAAACGCAGCAGATGAGCCTGCCCGAAACCGTGGAATACGTGGTTCGCGCAAGCGGTCTCGCCACGCATTACGAGAACGAGCGCGAAGGTCAGGACCGGCTGGAGAACTTGCAGGAAGTGGTGAACGCCGCAGCGGCGTTCGTGCAGGAGGAGGGCTACGGGCTCGATACCCCCGCGCGCTCCATTCCGCTTCGTCCGGGCGCGACGAACGCGCCGGAAATCGGCTTGGCGACCGATGATCCGTCCGTCGACGTGCTCGACCCGGAGAGCCCCGCCGATCCTGCCCAAAATCCCGACACCATGACGCCGCTGGCCGGGTTCCTCTCGCACGCATCGCTCGAAGCCGGCGATAACCAGGCGCAAGCCGGTCAGGACGCCGTGCAACTGATGACGGTACACGCCGCCAAGGGCCTCGAATTCATGGCGGTTTTCATCACGGGCCTGGAGGAGGGCCTATTCCCGCACGAGAACAGCGCGCAGGAAAGTGACGGACTCGAAGAGGAACGCCGGTTGGCCTACGTAGCGATCACGCGGGCGAAGGAGCGGCTGTATCTGTCGTTTGCACAGAGCCGGATGTTGCATGGCCAGACGCGCTACAACATTCGTTCCCGTTTCTTCGATGAACTCCCGGAAGGCTCGCTCAAGTGGCTGACACCGAAGGTCGAGGCGGGCGCGCGCTGGGGCGGCCGGTCGGATAACGCCGGCTGGGGCCGCGACTGGTTCGCACGGCCCGACAAGGAACGCGCTGCATACGCCGATCCCGATGCCGGCAAGCCATTGCCGGCTTTTGCCAACAGCCAGCGCGCCGCCGATACCGGTTTCAAGGTCGGTCAAGCCGTGTTTCACAACAAGTTTGGCGAAGGCACGGTGATCGGGCTTGAAGGAGCGGGCGCCGATGCCCGTGCTCAAGTCCGCTTCAAGCGCCACGGCGAGAAGTGGCTCGCGCTGGCGGTGGCGAAACTGCAGGCGGTGGAATGACTGCGAGCGTGAGCCGTCTCGGCATCATGGCCGCGTTGCCGCAGGAACTGGGCGACCTGATCGAATCGATGCACGCGGGCGGTGACGTGCGTACGCAAATCATCGGCCGGCGCGAGTACCACGTCGGCATCGCACATGGGGTGCCGTGCGTGGTGACGCTCGCGCGCGTCGGAAAGGTGGCTGCGGCCGCGACCGCGAGCGCGTTGATCCACGTGTTCGGCGTGACTGATATCGTGTTCACCGGCGTGGCCGGCGGCGTCCGGAAAGACGTCCGCGTGGGCGACATCGTGATCGGCGAAATACTGATGCAGCACGATATCGACGCGTCGCCGTTATTTCCGCGCTTTGAAGTGCCGTTGCTGGGCATGGCGCGCTTTCCCGGCGATGCCACGCTGAATGCGGCGCTGGCAGACGCATGCGGAGCCTTTCTCGCCGATGACCACGCTGCGTTAGAGGCGCGGTTTGGCGTTCACCCGCCGCAGTTGCATCGTGGGCTGATCGTGAGCGGCGACCGGTTTGTTTCCAGTCACGACGAGGTGGATGCGCTGCGCGCAGCGTTGCCCGATGCGCTGGCCGTCGAGATGGAGGGCGCGGCGCTCGCGCAAGTGTGTTTCGAGCACGGTGTTGCATGCGCGGTTGTGCGCACGGTCTCGGATACTGCCGATTCCGACGCGCCTGAGTCCTTCCTTGAATTCCTGCACGCGCTGGGCGGGACCTATTCATCGGGGATCTTGCGGCGGTTTTTGTCCGCGTGGGATTCCAAGGACGACGTACTGCTTCCTTCCTGAACGCCGCTTTCGCGACGGTCTAGACTTTCGCCTATGGGCGCGGCGGCGCCTCCTCCCGTGCGCCGGAATGCACGCTAAAGCGCTGCATCCTCATACGCGACTATCGCCGCGGTGGGGCGGGTGAGTGCCATCTTTCTCCCGCTGCCGCCTCCAGTTCCGCGACATAACCGGCCTCTCCTCCTGACTCGCTCCTCAAAAATCGCTCTTGTAATTGCGAATGATTCGCAATTACAATGTTCTCGACGACAGGAGGTCCACATGACCGAAACGACGCCCGACTCCAGCCGGGCACAGCGCGCAATCTCCGCGAGCGCCGCACGGATGATCGAGACCACGCGCCGCGCATGGCTAGCCGAAGCAACGCAGCCCACCAGCGGTATCGCCACGCAGCCCCGGCAACCCCGGTTTTCACGTCGTCCGATAGTCACCAACCTTGCATTAGCCATGAATTTCTGGAGTACGAGACCGCTGTGATTGCTACCCCATCACCCTTGGCCACGTCCGTCAGTCCCGCCGCCGTGATAGACGCGTCCGACGCGTTCAATATTCCCGACCAGCGCATGCACGATGCCGGCCGCTTCCCGCTCGTGCGCTTGCGTCGACGCGCAGTGCAGCCGGGCTATGCGTTCGGCTGGGGCGCCGAGATGCAGCGGTTGTTATCGTTGAAGACGCCGTTTGTGATCGTGTCGGAACATGACGCCGATGAAACCGCCGACGACAAGCACCTCCGCAGCGCGTGGCTGCGTTCCCACCGTGAAACGCTCGCCCTTTTTTGCCGCGGGTTTATTGTGATCGAGCCGAGGATAGAAGCGCGGGCGTCGACGCGGGAAGCCGTGCGCGACGCAACGCAGGGCAGCGGCGTGCGAATGGTCGTGGTGTCCAGCATGCGGGTGGCCGGCGAACTCGCGCCGGTGCTGCTCAAGCATTCGGCAAGCGATCTGGAAAAATCCCGATCAACCGATAAACCACGCTTGCAGATGCCGTAGCAGCGCATCGCGGCCTTTGTTTGAACGATGACCGGCGACGTTGCAGAAGCGGTCTCCCGGCGGACGACTCAGGGCCGTCCCTCTCTAGCAGCGCACCACGGCCTGAACTATGCTCAGGAGCAATTCGCCCGCGCCTGGAGCTGATCCAGGCGTGGCGTTCCGCTACCGGACAGGGTTCAGACAGGGGTTCGAATGCCGACTTATCGTGAAGCTCATCGCCGTTCGATCGAAGATCCGGAATCTTTCTGGGGCGAACAGGCGCGGCGCATCCATTGGGAAACGCCGTTCGAGCAGGTGCTTGATCGCAGTAATCCACCGTTCGCGCGCTGGTTTGTCGGCGGCAAGACCAATCTCTGCTACAACGCCGTCGACCGGCATCTCGCCGCCCGCGCTCAGCAAAACGCGCTGGTGTATGTATCGACGGAAACGGGCATCGAGCGGCGCTACACCTACGCCGAGCTGCATGCCGAAGTGAACCGCATGGCCGCGGTCATGCGCTCGCTCGGCGTGAAACAGGGCGAGCGTGTCCTGATCTATTTGCCGATGATTCCGGAAGCCCTGTTTGCGATGCTGGCCTGCGCGCGGCTCGGCGCAGTTCATTCGGTCGTGTTCGGCGGCTTCGCAGCCCCGAGCCTGGCGGCGCGCATTGATGACGCCACGCCCGTGCTGATCGTCACCGCCGACGCCGGTGCGCGGGCGGGCAAGGTGATCGATTACACGCCACTCGTGGACGAAGCGCTGGCACGCGCCACGCATAAGGTGCCGAAGGTACTGTTGATCGACCGCCAGCTCGCGCCGCAAAGATTGCAGGCGCCGTATCTCGTTTCCTACGAGCCGTTGCGTGAACAGTTCTTCGACGCCCATGTCCCGTGTGTCTGGCTTGAATCGAACGAGCCCTCTTATGTGCTCTACACGTCTGGGACGACCGGCAAGCCAAAGGGCGTGCAACGTGACGTGGGCGGGTACGCGGTGGCGTTGGCGGCATCGATGGAACATATCTTCCAGGGCAAGCCTGGCGACACCATGTGGACCGCGTCGGACGTGGGCTGGGTGGTCGGGCACAGCTACATCATCTATGCGCCGCTGATTGCCGGCCTGACAACGCTCATGTACGAAGGCACGCCGATCCGCCCTGATGGCGGCATCTGGTGGCGGATCATCGAGCAGCACAAGGTCAACCTGATGTTCACCGCGCCGACCGCGTTGCGCGTGCTCAAGAAGCAGGACCCGAAGCTGATGGAGCAGGCGGATTTATCGAGTCTGCGCACGTTGTTCCTGGCGGGCGAACCGCTGGACGAACCCACGGCACAGTGGATTCAGGGCGCGCTGAAAAAGCCGGTGATCGATAACTATTGGCAGACCGAAACTGGCTGGCCGATGATCGCGATTCCTCGCGGTATTGAAGCTTTGCCGCCGAAGCTCGGATCGCCGGGCGTACCGTCGATGGGCTTTGCATTGACTGTGCGAAACGAGGCGACGGGTGAAATCTGTGCGCCGGGTGAGAAGGGCGTGATCACGCTCGATTATCCGTTGCCGCCGGGTTGCATGCAGACGGTATGGGGCGACGATTCGCGCTTCATCAAGACGTACTGGGAAAGCGTGCCGGGGCAGCACCTGTATTCGACCTTCGACTGGGGCGTGACCGACGAAGAGGGTTACGTCACCATTCTGGGACGCACCGACGACGTGATCAACGTGGCAGGGCATCGGCTGGGTACGCGTGAGATAGAAGAGGCGTTAAGCACTCACGTGGCCGTGGCTGAGGTGGCGGTGGTGGGCGTGGCCGATTCGGTAAAAGGACAAGTTGCACTGGCCTTCGTCGTATTACGTGATGCTCGGGCATTGGAAGCCGAGGGCGTGCGCGAAGCGCTTGAAGCCGAACTTTGTCGGAGCGTGGATGCGCATTTGGGTGCGATCGCCCGTCCCGCCAGAGTCCACTTCGTGGCCATGCTGCCGAAGACTCGTTCGGGAAAGGTACTACGGCGTGCGATTGCTGCGTTGGCCGAAGGGCGCGACCCCGGCGATCTTCCAATGATCGAAGATGCAGGGGCGCTGGTGCAGGTGAAAGAGGCCTTGGCGCGGCAGTAACCGATCTTTTTTTACTTCACCAAAGTGCGCAACTCACGCTCCGCCCGGGGCGTAAGCCGCTGCGCCTCTTTCGTGAGATTGACTTGCATGGTTGTCTCCGCGATTTCGTGAACCGCCTGCTCAAGCTGGTAGGTGCCTTTGGCCTTGAGCCAGTCCATGACTTCCGCCAGATGCCATATTGCGGTGCTGCCCTCGTGCACCGGCGATGGAAAGGTATCCGCGTTCGCGAGCATTAACTTGCGCATGTTCTGCCGCGTTACGCCGATTGCGTCGGCGACGTCGGTCAGGCCGACAAAATCCGGTGACGCTTCAACGAGCGCGGCCGACGGAACAGCCGACTTGACATCCTTCAAGGCGCTCATCAATGCCGTTTGCGCGCTGTCTGCTTCCCGCGTAAATGCCAGTGCAATCCGGCCTGGCTGACCCACGCCGATCAACGCGTCGTCGCATCCTGCGGCACCGAGACGTCCGATCAACGCTTCGTGATCGCAGTCGCTTTCCGATAACCGGTACTTCAATGTGAACGTGTATTCCATGGCGTTGCCTTAATTGAGACCGTTGATTGTCCGGAAACTTTGTCTGACTGAAACGTGCAGTTGTCGACCACGCGCTTGATGGCTCGCGCATGATTCACCGCATTCTTCGGCGTACTCCACACACTGGTAATACAGAATTCGCCGCAGCGGCACTCGGCTGCGTTGTAGGGGCAATAAATCCGTCCCCACGCATGGCTTCCTCCTTGTTCGACGCGCCAGCCATGCGTTTGCGCGTGCTGCAATGCTTCTTCAATTTCCTTCTTCTGATGCTGTGATCGAGTCATCGTAAGCCCCATATTGGAGGCGCGCC
>Ga0302220_10002391_pt1 | contig 13786 bp, 14 predicted proteins | sample II_Palsa_E1_3_FD_194572 | JGI IMG/M metagenome (GOLD analysis project Ga0302220, IMG submission 194572) | Peat permafrost microbial communities from Stordalen Mire near Abisko, Sweden - II_Palsa_E1_3 | ecosystem: Environmental > Terrestrial > Soil > Palsa > Peat permafrost | place: Sweden...
TTGCCGACTCCCGCAAACCCATGCCCAGCACCGGTTTGCGGCCCCCTCTCATCGCCAGCAACTTATGCATAGCGACTCAAGGGAGACGAATTCTAACCACCCCCATCGTTATGTGCAAGCGGTATTTGACACCTCGATGACAGCCCCAAAAAAATCCCTGCGGATTGAAACACTTGGCAATTTCCAGGGGGCAATTTTTCATCGAGGCGGGTGCGAAATCGATATCGTCCCACCTCTCAAATCCTGCATACGAGGTTTCATTGCGACCCGCCAGTCCTTGCAATACGTGAGCTTTCCCCTAACCGCTCGGGTAAACTGAGTATCGAATATCGAAACCACCCGAAAGGACGCCATGCCTGAGCTTGAATTTACCCTGACGGGTGACTACATCGAACTTCACCAATTGCTCAAACTATGTGGGCTAGCTGACAGTGGCGGCGCCGGCAAGGCGATGGTGGCGATGGGACTTGTCAGCGTCGACGGCACGGAGGAGTCGCGTAAAACAGCGAAAATCCGGGCTGGACAACAGGTGACCCTGGGGGACACCCTGATCACCGTGATAGCTGCCGGCGGCGCAGGATCATCGCGGCCAGAATAGATGACCGCCAAAGGAAGAGAGGCAAGTCTTGCGGCGAAGCGTCGGTTCCATCCCATCCGGGCCCAGCCCTCGCAACCAAGCTCGATCACGCTCGACCCGCAATGCATCGAGCGGTTCCAGCCCAGTATTAGCCTTCGTCGCGCGTGAGCTTGCGCAAGCGCCAAATCAAACTGGAAGTATCGTAGCGCGCACCACCCAAGGCTTGGACATCCGCATAAAATTGGTCCACGAGGGCAGTCAGAGGCAAAGCAGCGCCGTTTCGGCGAGCTTCGTCGAGGCAAAATCCGAGATCCTTGCGCATCCAGTCGACCGCGAAGCCGAATTCGAACTTGTTCTCGAGCATGGTCGCACCGCGGTTGTGCATCTGCCAGCTAGCGGCAGCGCCTTTGCCGATCACATCCAGCACACGCGGCATATCAAGTCCGGCTTGTTCGCCGAAATTGATTGCCTCCGACAACCCTTGAACTACTCCTGCGATACAAATCTGGTTCACCATTTTCGCGAGTTGGCCAGCCCCCGACTCGCCCACCAAAACAGCCGACCCATAATGCTGAAGCACGGCGCGTACGCTTTCAAACGTCGCCGCTTCCCCACCGCACATAATCGTCAACTTGCCATTTTGCGCGCCCGCCTGGCCACCTGACACCGGTGCATCGATGAAGTGCAGGCCTGCCTTCTGAGCCGTGGCGTACAGTTCGCGCGCCACATTCGCAGACGCAGTCGTGTGATCGACGAACACAGTACCCTTTGCCATGCCAGCGAATGTACCTGTTTCGCCGAGCGTGACGCCGCGTAAATCGTCGTCATTGCCGACGCAAGCAAAGACGATTTCCGCGCCGTTCGCAGCGTCTTTGGGCGTCGCCGCCGATTTGCCGCCATATTCCTCGACCCATTGCTGCGCCTTTGCCGACGTGCGGTTGTACACCGTCACTTGGTGACCCGCGCGAGCCAGATGGCCGGCCATCGGATAGCCCATCACGCCCAAACCGAGAAAGGTCACGCGACGCACTGCAACGGTAGAATTTGATGCAGTGGAATTTGAATCGGTCATGCTTATCTCCATGGATATCAACGGGTGTCTCATATATTAACGCAGAGAATGAATCTGGATGGAGCGAACCTCACGCCACGAACCTGTCCTAGCAACGGGCGAGGGGATGCGGTGCATCTTCTTGCAGGAAGGCGCAACACTGACGCACGCGCATCTGTCTCAAGCCATATAGCAGATGGTTCGGCCGGCGTCACATGTAATATCATCACAAATACTTTAAACATAAGAACGCAATCCAAAACCTGCGTCGTTCGAACGGAGACAACATGCATATTCTGGTGACGGGTGCCGCCGGCTTTCTCGGCCGACGCATCATCGCGGCGTTGCTGGCGCGCGAGACCCTGACCGGTCACAGCGGCCATGCGGAAAAAATCACTCGCATCACCGCCTTCGATGTGGTTCCACTGGAAGGCGTCGTCGACCCACGCGTCCACGTCGTGACGGGCGACATCCGCGAACCGGCGAAACTCGCCAGCCTGATCGGCCCGGACACGGCGAGCGTGTTCCATCTGGCGGCCATTGTGTCTGGTCAGGCGGAACAAGAATTCGATCTGGGCATGCACATCAATTTCGATGCGACCCGTGCCTTGCTCGATCGGATCCGAGCGATGGGCGAGCCGACTCGTTTTGTCATGACCAGCTCGGTCGCGGTGTTTGGGGGCGCATTGCCCGAGACAGTTCCGGATCATCAGGTGTGGGCACCGAAAAGCTCGTACGGCACGCAGAAGGCGATGGCGGACTTGATGCTCAGCGACTATAGCCGCCGCGGTTACGTCGACGGCCGCAGCCTGCGCATGCCCACCATCGTGGTACGTCCCGGTAAGCCGAATAAGGCAGCCTCGAGTTTTGCGAGCAGCATCATCCGCGAACCGGTGAATGGCGTCGCGGCGGTCTGTCCGGTCGCGCCGGAGTCCGTCTTGTGGCTCATGTCGCCGGCGCGTGCAATCGAAAACCTTATTCATGGCCACGAACTGCCGGCCGAGGAACTCGGCGCTGGTCGCGTAATCAACATGCCGGGCCTGTCGATCACCGTGGGCGCCATGATCGACGCGCTGCGACGCGTCGCCGGAGATACGGCGGCGGAATTCATTATCCCGGAGCGCGACCCTGCGATCGAGCGCATCGTCAATTCCTGGCCAGGCAACTTCAGCGCAGACTATGCACGCGCGCTGGGCTTCGTCTATGACACTGACTTCGATAACGTAATCCGTACATTCATGGCGGAAAATTCAGCCTGAGCACGGCTGATGAGCTCTCGGCAAGGATTTTCGCGAGCACGGGGCGGTCGGGTTTGTGGAACTCCCCGGCCTGCCCCCTGCGACCCAGTCTTCTCCAATAGCGTAATGGCCGATGACCGATAAGATCTTGTTAGGCTGCATCGCGGACGACTTCACCGGCGCGACCGATCTCGCCAATATGCTGGTGCGTGGCGGGATGCGTACCGTACAAACCATCGGTATACCCGTTGCTTCTCTCGACCAACCCGCCGAAGCGGTCGTGATTGCGCTCAAATCGCGCACTGCGCCCGCTAACGAAGCTGTCGCGCAATCGCTAGCGGCGTTGCAATGGCTACGCGCGCGCGGCTGCCGCCAGTTCTATTTCAAATACTGCTCAACTTTCGACTCGACAGACGCGGGCAATATCGGTCCGGTGACAAGCGCGTTGATGGACGCATTGCAAACCGATTTCACGATCGCCTGCCCGGCTTTTCCAGAAAATGGCCGCTCTGTATACCGAGGTCATTTATTTGTCGCGGATACTCTGCTGAACGAATCGGGCATGGAACATCATCCGCTCACGCCGATGACCGATGCGAATCTGGTGAGGGTTCTTCAGCGTCAAACCGAACGCAAGATAGGGTTGCTACGCTTTGACACGATCGCGCGCGGCGACGCCAGGATCAAAGCTGCTTGCTCAGCCTTGCGCGAGCAAGGCATCACGATCGCGATCGCCGATGCGATTAGCGACAGCGATCTGTACACCCTGGGCGAAGCGTGCGCAGACTTGCCTCTGCTGACTGGAGGATCGGGTCTCGCGCCGGGGCTTCCCGGCAATTTTCAACGCGCCGGGCTCTTGCCTGCCGCGGCCGACGCAGCCCGCCTACTACCGCTGCGCGGGCGAGCGGCGGTGCTCTCCGGCAGTTGTTCGCGCGCGACCAACGGGCAAGTCGCGCATTGGAAAACGTCGGGACGACCGGCCTATAAAATCGATCCGATCGCATTGGCCGACGGCGAACCGGTCGTCGAAGACGCCATCGCCTTTGCCGCTGCGCTACCACCGGAAGAAGCCGTGTTGATTTACGCGACGAGTGAACCCCAGGAAGTTCGAACCGTCCAACAACGTCTGGGGGTGGCCGAATCGGGCGTTCAAGTGGAACGGGCTCTGGCGTCCATAGCCCGCCTCTTGGCCGACGACGGCGTGAACAAGTTCGTGGTCGCCGGTGGCGAGACATCCGGCGCGGTCGTTCAGGCACTGGGCGTCACGGCGTTGCGCATCGGTATGCAAATCGACCCGGGCGTCCCGTGGACCGTGTCGCTGGGTGGTCGCCCCGTTGCGCTGGCACTGAAATCCGGCAATTTCGGCGCTCCGGATTTTTTCGTGAAGGCGCTGCGTCTATTGCAACAATCGTCGGAGCCATCGTGAACACATCGAACGAGAGCGCGGTGCGCGAAGAGATTTGCCGGGTGGGCGCCAGCCTTTATCAGCGCGGCTATACAACCGGCTCGGCGGGTAACATCAGTGCCCGGCTCGACGATGGCTGGTTGATCACGCCCACAGACGCCTGCCTGGGCTGGCTCGATCCAGCCAAGCTCGGAAAAGTAGGCCTCGATGGCACATGGATCGACGGTGACAAACCGTCAAAGACGCTCGCACTGCATCGCGCAATCTATGAGAGCAATCCCGGCGCACACGCGGTCGTCCACACCCATTCCACCCATCTGGTCGCTTTGACGTTGACGGGGGTCTGTCGACCTGACGACGTGCTGCCCCCAATCACGCCGTACTTCGTCATGAAAGTCGGGCACGTCCCACTCATTCCCTATCATCGCCCCGGCGCGCCCGAGGTCGCCGAACAGATTCGAGCATTGGCCGGTAATGTCAATGCGGTATTGCTTGAGCGCCTCGGTCCTGTGGTTTGGGGGCCGTCCGTATCGCAGGCTTCGTGGGCTCTGGAAGAGCTGGAAGAAACCGCTCGCTTGTGGCGGCTGTGCGGCGAGCGGCCCATACCATTGACACCAGCGCAACTCGACGAATTGAGCCGGACGTTCGGAGCAAGCTGGTGACTGCATCTTTACTTCAATTGAACAACGAGACTCGTTATGCCACGTTTTGCAGCTAATCTTTCCATGATGTACCAGGAATTCGATTTCCTGGATCGCTTCGAAGCCGCCGCTCAGGATGGCTTCAAAGCCGTCGAATTTTTGTTCCCCTATGAGTTTCCGGCGCCTGAAATCGCTTCCCGACTCAACGCACATGACCTGACCCAGGCGCTCTTCAATGCGCCGCCGGGCGACTGGGGTGCAGGCGAGCGCGGTATTGCATCCTTGCCCGGACGCGAGGCCGAGTTTCGCAGCGGCATCGAGCAAGCGTTGTCTTACACCGCTGCGCTCGGTAACGACCGGCTGCATGTGATGGCGGGCTTACTCGGCAACGCCAACGACCGCACCCGACACCATGCGGTGTATGTGGAAAACCTCGCCTTCGCAGCAGAACAAGCTCGCGCACTGGGCGTGACGATCGTGATCGAGCCTATCAATAGCCGCGATATGCCTGGATTTTTCCTGAATTATCAACACGACGCACACACCATATGCAAAGAGGTCGGGGCGGAGAACCTCAAGGTGCAATTCGATCTTTACCATTGTCAGATCATGGAAGGTGACCTTGCCACCACGCTCAAAGCGACGATGGCGGGCGTGGGGCATATTCAAATCGCCGGGGTACCCAGCCGCCACGAGCCCGACGATGGCGAAGTCAATTATCCCTATTTGCTGAGGCTGATCGACGAGTTGGGTTATGCCGGTTGGGTCGGATGCGAATATCGCCCACGCAATGGAACGCGTGACGGGCTAACCTGGTTCAAACGCTGGCAACCGTAACACTGTCCTATTTTTTTGGTTGTGCCCATCACACCTCCTGTTCTCTACACATAATTCGCCTTCTATTTGACCCATTGCCTTTCCGCCCAGGACAAGCCTTTGCTAGCCGGGCGGAAGGTCAAGTCGCCGGGTCCGGGAGGGATTGCAATGCAGAAAGATGGCGCCACGACTCGCTATTACAATATTTTGATCAAGGGCTCGCCGCCATCTCCCACTAAGGCTGTCGAGCATGCTGCGAACCCGGCGGTCAAGCCATTAACGTCGGCCGCGCCCCCGAGCGCCCAGATCGACCCGTCGCAAACGCCCAGCAGCCGCTCTCAGGACGACGCTTTGCAAGAAAGTGTCGCCCTACGACTATTCGACCAAAAAACGACTGAACTCAATCAATTGGTCGCTAAGCTAAAGTCGAAACTCGCGGACGCCGAATCGGAACGGCAGACGCTCAAGTTGCAAGCTAAATTGGTATATGGACTCGTGTCTGAAATAAAAAACCTGCGTGCGATAAACAGTACATCCTTGAATAGTGACAACTTGATTAGCCTGTCGGCGACACAAGAACGGGTCCGCAATCGCAAGAAAGGTCGCCGCTTGAAGGAATGGAAAGACAGCCTGGTCATCGCTTGTCTGTTGATGTCGACGGTAGCCGCCACGGCGTTCGTGATGGAAAACGTCCCGCAGCGTCCACATTCGCTGGTCAGCCTCCGATAACTCGCGAGCGACTGATTGCCTATCGGCGAAGCGCGTTATCTGGACCGGCTTCTGCGTCGCTATTCAATGCCGAATCACCGGTCCCGCTGCATTTCCGTATTACAACCGCTGGTTTCGCCCGAGCCCCAGCTCAGCCATTTTCTTAGAGTCCTAAGAGGCAAGTTGGAAGGTCTGCTCTAAGCCGTCCCCCAAAATGTTAAACTTCGCCGCAATTCACGTGCACTGGCGCGCTTTTTAGGCGTCGCCGCACGCATGGCGCGCAACGCCATTGCGCCACCCAGTCAACACGGACGACGATTATGACTTTTGCCCGCACTCCCGCGAACCGCCCAGCGCCACTGACAGGAATCATCGTTTTCCTTCTCATCGCAGTGGTCGGACTGTTTTACGTCAAATGGTTTCCCTATTACAACCGCGCCTTTGTCGCTCAGTCCCATCATTCGATCGGTCACTCGATTTTGATGGGTGACGCGGCCCAAGCGCCAACACCTTCATTCCAATCCGCCCTTGACTACGCATGGGCATACGGCAAGGCTATCTGGCAGGCGATGGTACTGGGCTTGCTGCTGGGTTCGGCCGTTCAGGAATTGTTGCCACGCCGCTGGATCGCCAACGTGTTGGGCAAAACCCGCTTCGGCAGCGTCGCCGCCGGCGGCCTGTTATCGATCCCGGGAATGATGTGCACATGCTGCGCCGCGCCTGTTGTAGTGGGTTTGCGCAAGAGCCACGCATCCGTGGGCGCCGCGCTGGCATTCTGGCTCGGCAACACCATACTTAATCCAGCGACACTAGTCTTTATGGGTTTCGTGCTGGGCTGGCAATGGACCGGATTGCGGCTCGGGTTGGGTTTGATGATGGTATTCGGAATAGGTTATTGGGTTAATCGCGCTGTGCGCCCCGAAGAAGCGCAAATCGCCAAAGCCCAGCTCGATGTCAGCCTGGCAGACCCGGATCAAGCGCCGTCATTCTCCCGCTGGTTGAAAAAGCTGGGATCGATGACGGTCCGGCTGATTCCGGAATATATGGTATTGGTGTTGTTGCTGGGCGCAGCCCGGGCGTGGCTCTTTCCGCACATTAGCCCTGCAATTGGCAATCAGCTCGGCTGGATTGCTGCGATGGCGATTGCCGGCACTGTGTTCGTCATTCCTACCGCAGGCGAAGTGCCGATTATCCAGGCAATGCTGTCGCTGGGGATGGGCGTTGGGCCTGCGGGTGCACTGCTTATGACGCTCGCGCCGATCAGCCTGCCCTCGCTTGTCATGACCCGAAAAGCATTTCCGCCGCGAGTGATCGTGGGCGTAGTCGCGGCTGTCGTTGCGATCGGCATCGTGAGCGGACTGCTCGCGATTGCGCTAGGGTTCTGATCAGGTGCCGCTGGTCACGCTGCTGATTTTGTTCCACATCGACTGGAACGCGACGGAGTAGAGGCCGTTATTGCCACTTAATGCCACTGCGGCGACAATCAAAGCACTCACCACTATGCCGGCGAGCACCGCGTACTCAAGCGCGACGACGCCGGAACTGTCGCCCGCAAACGATCTCAGCCGTTGAACCATGCACTGCTCCTAGCGGAAATGGCATTGTCAGCCTACGAACCCAAGCAGCGAAAAAATGGGTATAGCTATAACGCACGACCTGCACGAGCGAGTTGCAACACGGAGAGGCTGCCGATCCGGAACGCATCGGCAAGCCTTATCAGGTGAGACGCTTATTTCTGGTTTATTTCTTCTTCGTCGACCGCTCTAGCGCAAAAACCATTTTTTGCACCATGGGTTCGGCACTTCCCAAACTGAGGAACGCACACCCAAAATGGTGCCATGGCTTGACATCATTGCCGAGGCGCACGCATGTAACAACCTTCATAGGCGCCTTGATGGTGCCGTATTCATCGAAGTTCAGAGACGCGTCGCGGATGACACTGCCGACCGGCATAATCTCGGGCGTGACGTCTTTGGAACGTAAGCCCACGCCACCCAACGAAAGATCGTAGACGCTCAAACTGACCTTCTGGCCGTCCGGGAGGGTCCCTTCACACTGGAAAGGCATGGCTATTTTCGCGCGTGCGCGGAAATATTCACGTCGCTGAATGTACAGGATATCTTCGGGGAAGCTCGATTCGAACGCACGCCTTCCGTCAAATTCGCATTCGTCCGCCTGATGAATCGTGAACGAAACGGGTACGCCACCCAGCGACATCGAGAAACGTATGACTTGCGAAGCTTTGAGCGCAGCGCTCGCACTCTCGCTGCCACCCCAATCATAAACAAAGGTATTGTCGGCCGTGTTCACTTCCAAAATAGTGGTGACCAGATGTACGCCGCGTTCGCATTCGATGTTGACAAAACATTGCCGATTCATCGCATCGCGCAGCACGCTGCCAATCTGCAACCGCTCGCGGATCCGGTGTCGGTCGTCGGCAAGTTCATAGTTGTCGACCTCCGAAAGTTGACCCATTTTTTAATCCTAGATAAGGGGATATTTACGACCGGTTCAATCACCGCCCGCCACGAGCAGGTTTTTTCCGAGCTACCGGCCGATTCGCCTGTCCCGGCTACCAATTGTTTATCGTGAGCATCGTAGCATCAATTGTCCGTCATCGGTCGCTCGAACCCATTCGGGACGTCAATAAATCACGCCTCACCGCGCCGTTTACAGGCATTCTATTATTTTTTGAAATCCTACTCTGCTGAATCAATGCTAACGCTCACGCACATCGATTTGACCCGCGATCCGCAAGCCGCCCGATTTATTAAAGATGAGGTCGTCGAGGTCAGATTTTCTGACACGGTCGGCGAATTGATGAGCCGCGAGGGGCCCAACCGCTACAAACCCGGTGACGCACTGGTCACGGGGTCGACGGGAGATCCATGGTGCGTTTCGCGGGACCGGTTCGATCAAAAATACCTGCCCGTACCGCCCCTAACCCATGGTCTAGCGGGACGTTACCGTAACCGCCCCGTCCCAGTGCTGGCCAAGCAGATGCAAGAGGCGTTCACCGCGGCTCGCTCGGCGGGAGGAGACGTTTTGAGCGGCGCCGCGGGGGATTGGTTGCTGCAATACGCGCCGGGCGATTATGGCGTGGTCGAAGCCACTCGCTTTAAAAGCGTCTATCGTCGCCACAATGGTAGTTAATTGCCTTAAAGACCGCGTTCAAGGCGACCGTTTATCCTCGATAAAGCCCGTTGGCAGACGGCAGAGCTCTGACGCGCGCCGACCGGGGCTCATTCATTGCTAGCGACGCCTTCCGCTTCGTCGCTCCGGGTGTGTTGATTCTCGAGTACCGCCGCACCAATACTGTCCTCCGCGACAGTAGCTGCCGATAGCGGCGGTAAGTGCTCGCACAACTCGTCAATCGTAACCTGATCGCCGCGCTCTGCCGCTTCCGCGAGCGTAAGCAGTTGGCCGAGTATCCCGCGCCGTTGCAAAATCGCTTCGCGGATCGGCATCGCCAATGCCAGGCCTTCCAAGGTTTCTTCGATCGCTCCGCCGAACACGACATCGATCAGCGAAAACACCCCAGTCAGAAAGGCGGATTCGAGCAAGCGTCGGTCGTGGTTATGTAGGCGCGAAGCGGCAAGCTCCATGAAATGAGCACGAACGGCGGCCAGGTGCACCAACGGATCGGAGCCGATCGGCAGGCCGTTGCTATCCGCGTAGAGCAACAGCTGCGTCCAGCGCGTAATCCGGTTCATTCCGGCGGCCATAATCGCTTCGCGCACCGATGAAACGTTGCGCCCGAGCCCGAAAGCGCCCGAATTCACCAGGCGCATCAAGTGCATCACGACCGTCGGATTCAGCTTGAGCTCGACCTCGAGTTCGTGAATACCGGGGTCGGCCTGCAGCAAGGCCTGGAGTCTCAATAGCGCAACGTGCGAGGCATTCGCCCGCCTTGACGACAAAACTTCAGGCTTGGCAAAGTAATAGCCCTGGAACAAGTCGAATCCCAACTGCTTGGCGAGCGCGTATTCGCGCTGGCTTTCGACCTTGAGGGCCACCAGTGTCTTGGCGTGGTGTTTGAGTTCAACAACCAATGGTGCAATCTGCTCTCTCGGGCAACGGACGAAGTCGATCTTGATGTAATCGAAGTACGGCAGCGCCCCAATGAGCGCTTCCGAACGCTCGACGACATCGTCCAGCACCAATCGATATCCTGCTTCCCGCAAGGCCTGATATCGTTGCCAATGCTCTCGGTCCTGCACGTCCTGGCCGGGCACTTCCAGCACGAAACGCGCCGGCGGAATCACGCGCAAGCTTTCGTCCGCCAGCATATCGCCCCCGACGTTGATAAATCCAAGGTGCGAGCCGAGCGCGGCGTCTAGACCCATTTCGCCGATGGTACGAGTAATCACGTCGGCGGTCGCCTGTCCATCGTCGACAAAACTGGCACGATTGACGACATCCGAGCGAAACAATAATTCGAAACCGATAAGCGCGCCGGCACGATTGAGGATAGGCTGGCGCCCAAGGTAAGCGTGTTCCGGTTCGCTATTTTCCAGAGTCGAAGGATCGGCTTCGATCGGAGTATCTGACATCATGTCGTTCATGGCAGCCTCAAAAACCTCGCCGGACGGCGATACGACGGACGGAAAATCGGTATTCCCTTTCCGGGGACTCGGAAGCGCCAAGTATATAACTCAGAGCCCGGCGCCTTCCTCCCGATCGTAGCAAAGAGGGTAACGATTTAGTTTGACAGCGTAGTGGCTTCTTACGGAAAAGCGACAGTTTTCAGCACAGCTGCAAAGTTTTACACTGCGCACGACGGAACCGGAACCCGGCATTTCACTGATAGGGGGATCGTCACCATGTGTGGCCGTATCGCTCAATATAGTCGTCCAGCACACTATGTCGAATATCTCGGCTTGAATAATGCAGCCTTGGTGTTCGATACGGCGGATCAGCGACCGGGATTCAATCTCGCTCCAGGCAGTCACCCCGTTGCCATTTTTTCCGACGCCACACTGCGCCGAATCCATTGGGGCTATCGGCCGGAGTGGGCCTCTCACGATGGCTTGCCGTACACCGTCAACGCGCGGGTTGAAAGCGCGTCGCAAGAGCCCTATTTCAGAACCCTCTGGCAAAATGGCAGGGTGATTGTGCCGGCCGACGGCTGGTACGAATGGCGTCAGGAAGAGGGGTGCAGGCAGCCGTACTATATTCGATTGCAGGCCGAAGCTCCGATGTTTTTGGCCGCGCTAAGCAATGCGTGTCTTGGGGCGCCAGCGCCATCCGAAATCGGATTGGTGATTGTGACAGCTCACCCGGAAGGCGGTTTGATCGACCCACATAACCGGCGGCCGCTGGTGCTGGCCGGCGCGCACGCGCGCGCGTGGCTCGATCAGAGCCAGCCGCTGCCGGCTATTGCCACCCTGGCAAACACGTTGGCGCTCACAGCTGAACACTTCACGTGGTATCCCATTTCTGACGCGCTTGATAAACCCGGCGCCGATAGTGTCGACCTGATCAGCCCGCAGGTTTGAAGAAACGCGGTGCCGACCGCCAGTGCAAAGAATCGGTCAGATCACGCCGATAAGATCACCGGGCATTGCGCGGCTGACGCGGTGGACAGCGCGGGCAGCCATTGGGCGCGGCGACCGAGCCCCGCCGCAAGCAAAGCGTCGCACGCCGCGGCCGTGGTGAGGGCGGCATCGTCAAGCGTCGGGTTATATTCCACCAACTCGAACCCGAGCAGGCGCGTATCGTTGGCAGCCAGCGCCAGGCCTTCAACTGCATCCGCGAGCCTGATGCCGTTCTCAACCGGTGAGCCAACGCCCGGTGCATCGCGCGGATCGAGCGCATCCACGTCGAACGTCACGCCATACCCGACCGTGCCGCGGCTGACAATGCCGATTGCCTCGGTCATGCAAGACGCCATACCACGCGCTTTGACTTCGTCGATATTCATCACGCGCACGCCCAGCCGCTCCAGCAAGGACGCTTCGCCGCGTTCGTAGCTACGCGCGCCGATCACCACCACGTGGTCGGCTTGAAGCTTGGCTGCCCATTCGTACACATGCGTGAGCTGCGCGTCGCCGTGGCCCAATAGTGCGGCTAACGGCATTCCATGCGGCGCCTGACTGTCGGAGGTGTCGGGCGTATGACTATCTAGATGCGCGTCGATCCAGATCAGGCCGATCTTGCCATGCGTACGCCAAGCGTCGGCGACCCCACTCCAGGTACCAATCGCACAAGAATGGTCGCCTCCGATCACTACCGGAAAATGCCCCTGACCGACCGCTTCCTTAAGCGTGTTCGCGAGCCTGGGCGTGAAATCCGCAACCACCGCGAGCTTGCTGACGTCCAGCAACGCCTGATTGGATATCACACTACGCCAGCCCTTCGCTTTGAACGCATCCTGGTTGACAACCCGCCCAGCGGCTCGCAGAGGTGCTGTTTTGGCATGTTCATAGAAGCGCTGGCGCAGCGCGGCCGGACCGTATTTGCATTCGATTTCCTGAGCCCCTTCACCAATTTCCGCGGTAATCCAAGCAATCGGGCGGCTCTGTTTCATCGTAGCTCCTGGTCGGCCATGCAAAGTGATGTTCATGCTGCGGCCATCGCGTTCGAGCGGTGCGGCGCCGGTACGATGAATTCGTCGAGTACTTCGAGCAACCGTGCTGCGCCCCATTGCAAGTCGGCCTGATCTGTATTTAACGGCGGCGAAAGCCGGATCGTGTTTTGATAGGTATCTTTGGTAATGATGCCGGCTTGTCCGAGCCGCTCCACCACGTCGTGCGCCTTCACGCGCTCGACGAGCTGCAAGCCCAGCATCAGGCCACGACCACGAACCTCGGCGACAAGCGGATGCCGCGCCCCATTCAAGGCTAGTCGCAACATCTGGCCAGAGGCCTGGGCACGCTCGGCCAAACGCTCTTCAACCAATACCGCCAGCGCCTCGCGCCCAACGCGCGCGGCCAAGGCATTGCCACCAAATGTACTGCCGTGATCGCCGGGTTGCATGACGCCCAGCAACTCTTCGGTCGCAACGAACGCGGACACGGGCAACAAACCGCCACCCAATGCTTTGCCAACGCATAGGCCATCAGGTTTCACCTGCTCATGATGGACGGCGAACAGATCGCCGGTGCGGCCCAAACCTGTCTGAATCTCGTCGGCGATCAGCATGACCCGGTTCGCATCGCACAGCCGTCTGACAGCGGCAAGGTAGCCGATCGGCGGCACGACGACGCCGCCCTCGCCCTGAATCGGTTCGATCAATACGGCGCAGGTATTCGGCGTAATGGCTTGCTGAAGTGCGTCGATATCGCCAAACGGAATGGATCGAAAACCTGGCGTCAATGGTGCAAACCCGGCCCGGTACTGCGAGTGCGA
>Ga0302220_10002392_pt1 | contig 13785 bp, 11 predicted proteins | sample II_Palsa_E1_3_FD_194572 | JGI IMG/M metagenome (GOLD analysis project Ga0302220, IMG submission 194572) | Peat permafrost microbial communities from Stordalen Mire near Abisko, Sweden - II_Palsa_E1_3 | ecosystem: Environmental > Terrestrial > Soil > Palsa > Peat permafrost | place: Sweden...
CGTGGGAGCACAGATTCGTCGTATGGGAGACGTCTTCGGGAAAAAGTAACCGAAACAGTTACGTAGTCTTCAGCTTCTTGCGATAGACGAAGGCATCCAATCCAGCTCTGCCGTAAAACCGGCGCCGCATTGCAACTTGCTCGTACCCCGAACGCTCGTAAAAGCGAATCGCACCTTCGTTGCCAGTAAATACGTGTAGCTCCATCCACCGCGCCCCAGCAGCTGCGGCACGATCTTCCGCCTCAAACATAAGCTTGTGAGCTACCCCGCGCCTTCTGTACTCCTTTGCCACATCCAGCGTCACCACATAGCCGATGCGCCCTCTGGCGACCGCTTCTAGGTGGATGATCACGAATCCGGCAATACCTCCGTCGGATTTGATCGCAACGCGAACGATAGCATCTTCTTCCTCAGCAAAGACCCGCATCGACTCTCGATCAAATCGAAACTCTTCCGAAAAACAATCTTGATCCAACGAATACATTTCGTCGAGATAACCTGGCCGGTAGTCGTGAAGAACGATCTCATCCATCATCAGATATCTAGACTAACTGCACTGCCTTTACCAATCCGATGCAGTCCGATCATAAAAAACACCTCTAATAATCAAGATCACCACGGACTGCACCCTGTTGTCTCTTCGGTAATTGAATTTGTATGTTCGAACACCTTCTCTCCGACGAATTGATGTTCCCCGCCTTTAGACGAAAGGTGTACAACTGTTGCGATACTTATAGGAGTACCGTCCGGGCATGATGAAAGAGCAAAACAAGGATTGCAAGCCGGACTCCGGCAAACCCGTAACCCTGAAGACTCTGGCAGAGCATCTCGACCTCTCACCGGCAACGATCTCAATTGTTCTCAATAACTCGCCTGTTGCGAAGTCCATCTCTCCTGCAACGCGGGAGCGCGTCTTGGACGCTGCAAAAAAATTCGAGTACCGGCCCAACCTGCACGCTCGAATGCTTCGCACCCGCCTCACTAACACCATCGGCGTGATCGTGCCGGAGCTCAGCGAAGGCTACTTCACTGGCGTCATGCTTGGCGTCGAGCAGTATCTCCTTCAGGAAGGCTTCCTCTACTTCACCGTCAGCCACCTGGGCCGCGCTGATCTACGAGAGGAATACCAGGAACTTCTCATGAGCCGTCGCGTCGATGGTTTTCTTCTCGTCAACACGGAGCTCTCTGTAAACGTTTCGCTTCCCGTCGTCGGCGTCTCCTCTCACAGCAAGGAGCCCGGCGTCTCCAACATCATGCTCGATCACGACTTTGCGGCAAAAAAAGCTCTACGCCACCTCTACGACCTTGGCCACCGTAAGATCGCTTTCATGAAAGGGCAGCGCTACTCCCTCGACTCCGAAGCTCGCTGGCAGGCCATCGTTAGCACCGCAAACGAGCTTGGGATTACGATTCGCCCGGAGCTCTGCATCTATCTCGAGAAGAATCTCTGGTCTCCCGAACTCGGCTACCCACCTATGCGTGAGTTGCTCGCTCGCACCCATGACTTCACGGCCTTGTTTTGCTTCAACGATACCGCCGCCATCGGAGCCATTCGCGCCATTCTAGACGCTGGCCTCTCATGCCCTCGCGACATCTCGGTCATAGGCTTCGACGATATTATCGTTGCCGAATACTTCAATCCCCGCCTCACCACCGTCCGTCAGCCTCTCCACAAGATGGGTTGGGCCGCTGCGCAACTGCTCATCAAACGCATACAGTTTCCCGACGAACCGTATCCTCACGAAGTATGGTTTGAACCAGAGCTGGTCGTGAGAGAATCGACGGCAACCATCCCAGGCACATCTGCTCCGCGGCTCCGGCGAGGCAATGGTTGATAGGAGAGCTTTGCAATCAGTCAGATCAGAAGCCTCTCAACTGAGCCCAAATCGCGCGACCCTTGTTCGCACACTCGGCCCAGCTTACTTCTATTTTCTTGTGGCGGGTACAGTCACGGTCATGCTGGGCCCTCTGTTGCCGCAACTCATTCAGCATTGGAAAATACAAGATGCCCAGGCAGGCACCCTTTTCACTGCAGATTTTATAGGGCAACTCTGTGGAGCATGGATCGCCGCCCACAGCCTCCGCTCAAGCCTGATCTATGGATCAATCCTCTCTGCAGCCGGATGTATCGCACTTACCTGGCTCAGCTTCGGCCCCGCCCACATCGCCCTCTTCTGCATAGGGGTCGGCCTTGGGACCGGCCTCACCGCCGGTAACATTATCGCGGGAACCACGCTTCCTGCCCTGCGCGGGAAACTTCTTGCCGTCCTAAATGTCGTATGGGGATTAGGTGCGATCGCCTGTCCTCTACTGATCTACCTGACTGCCGGGGGCGGAATGCGGCGTTTCCTGTTTGCTATCGCGGCGCTGCTTGTCACGGCTTCCTTGTTTTCTATCGCACTACCACGTGCGGCCGCCGCCCCTGGGGAGACTTCCGAAACATCAGGGGCACCAGGATTAGAAGGTGCAGTGACAGAACGGCGGTTCCCGCTGCCTCCGCTACCTCTGATCGCCTTCGCCATGGCTCTGTTTCTCTATGTCGGTGTCGAGAACTCCCTCAGCGGCTGGCTGCCGAGTTACGCCATACGTTCCAGCTTGTCGCTCCATGCCTCTTCCATTGCTATCTACTTTTGGACCGCTGAACTGGTCGGCCGTCTGCTTGTGGCAGCACTTATGAGCATACTCACTGAGAAGGCTCTCTACCGGCTTTGCCTGATCTTGCTTCTCATCACCGAAGGGTTTCTCTGTACCATCGCACACCCCACAGCATCCGGTGTCATCGCACTAACGATTCTCGGCGGATTCACCCTTGCTCCAGTCTTTCCACTTCTGGTCTCCTTCATGCTCGCCCGCACTGGAAATCATAAAAGGCTCGGCGCTCTCTTCGCCAGCGCCTCAGTTGGAGGGGCAGTACTACCCTGGTTGACGGGTGTGTGTTCCACGTACTTTCACGGTCTTCGCGCAGGATTGGTTGTTCCCGCGGCGGGAGCAGCTCTTCTTCTTCTTCTCTCCGACGTCATCACCGCCAAAATAGAAACCCGACTCCCAACATACTCTTGAACTAAAACCAACCTCAGCGCCTGAGACAGAACTGGAACTGCCGAGTGCCTCACTAAAGACACTACCTCTCATCGAGCAAGTAAAAGGGTCAGGGGAATTAAGCCTGACCCTTTGAGAAGAAATCATCTGCGCTTCTATTTGACAGGAGCTGCAAAGTGATCCCGAAGCTGAATAACGCCGATAACGAGTACTGCTGCCATGGCTGGCGAGAACAAGAGATACATGATGCCTCCTTCCCCAAAGAGTGATATGTAACTGAAATAGATCCTTGAAATCTGGTGTCACTGGCCAAACAAATTTATTTCAGCGATGAAGCTGACAACCTTGTAAGTGCAACTGGAAGACCAAAAGCTGACGCAAAACTTATGAGCGCACTAATTTTCGGCGAAGCATCCCTGCCATTCCAACCAAACCCGAACCGAGCAACAGCAAGCTTGACGGCTCTGGAGTCGCCGCTGTTCCGATAAACTCCTGTGGTCCCGAGGACGTATCGTTCGAAGGGATGTACAAAGTGAACTGGCTGAAGTAGCCCGAGTTGATCAACTGCTGGTTGTTTGCAGCATTCAACGCAGTGATGGCCAAAATCCGCGATGATAAGTCAAACAATGAATTCCCTGCCAGATCGGACGGATCGAAGATGCTCCACTCGGCATACTGAATTTCGCTTGCGCTTACTCCGGCGGGCGGATTGAGAATCTCGGCGTAGAGAATCGCGTCAGCACGATAGTCCAGATCCACCAAGGAGTTTCCGGTCGGGATACCTTCCTCGGTGATGCTCCAGGTTTCGCCTGCAGTGATCTCGCGGTTGTAGTTAAGGCACATCAGATTCACCGTCGATGCGCCAGAAGAAGTGTCAAGCTGAAAGGAGTACGGATAGATCTCGGCACTACCGCCAGCGGGATTAACTGTTCCACTGTTGAGTGTGAGTGTGTCCGCCTTCGCGACCATGGAAGCAACACCAAGACAGACGATTGGAACAAGCAATGCAAATTTGATCTTCAAGAAGCTTCTCCCCGGAAAAACTGTTGTCAGAGCCTTACCGCACCCTGTTTCCACAAATTCCCACCCAGTCCGGGTACTTGAATTCGTAGAAATATCGATTGGTTGAGCCGGCACCCATTCCCGTTTGGTCCGTGAGGGCTGGCCATTCATTGCGAAATACTTACCTCGCCCTATGTCATTGCAAGTCGCGAGCCAATTCAGAAAAAAGTTAAAAACCCTCGATTTCGTCGCTTTTTATGCCGTCATGAAGAAAAAAATGCACAAACAGGCAATACGTTGCACCAAAAGTTTGCCCAAAATGAAAATCTTTTCCACTTTGGGTCTGCAAACTTTCGCAAAGCACCTAATGCTCGTCAAAAAGCAGATTGATCCGCGGCAACTCCTGAAAAATCGACTACGTGATCACGTAAGACAAAATCCAAGGCTGGATTAGGAACGTCCTTAAAAGAAGAAAGCCCCTTCCAACAGGAAGAGGCTTTCCGTTCATAATCTGAATCTAACTTAGTCTTAGCTCACACCGCGACCGTAAAGCTATCTTCGCTGCGAGTCACAGCCCTATACATGGTGTCGCGCTCAAACGGCTCACGACCAGCCTCAGTAATCAGTCGTACCAAGTCAGCGCGACGCATCCCTTGAGGAGTTGTCGCTCCAGCATCGTGGTAGATCTTTTCCTCGATCACCGTGCCATCAATATCGTCTGCCCCGAACCGCAGCGAGATCTGCGCCATCTTCGGCGAGACCATCTGCCAATAGCTCTTGATGTGGGGAAAGTTGTCCAGCATCAACCGGCCAACAGCGATCTGACGAAGATCGAGCATTCCGGTCGTCTTGGGAATATGAGCTAACGCAGTATTGTCCGGGTGAAACGACAGAGGAATGAATGTCTGGAAGCCGCCGGTCTCGTCCTGCACTGCTCGCAGCTTCAACAGATGATCTACGCGGTCCTCTTCGTTCTCAACATGCCCATACAACATCGTCGCGTTCGACCGCAATCCTATCTGGTGCGCCATCCGCGCGGTATCCAGCCATTCGCTGCCATCGATCTTGTGGTCGCAGATAATGTGCCGCACTCGATCGGCGAAGATCTCAGCACCGCCGCCCGGCATCGAGTCCACACCAGCCGCCTTCATCTTCTCCAGAGTCTCAGGGATCGTCATTTTTCCACGTTTAGCCAGGAACGCCACTTCAACCATGGTGAACGCTTTGATATGCACCTTCGGGAAACGAACCTTCAGTCCCCGAACCAGATCCATGAAGTATTCAAAGGGAAGATCGGGATGCAGCCCTCCGACGATATGAAACTCCGTCACCGCCTCCGAATACCCAGACGCCGCCGTCTCCCAGGCCTCCTCCAGCGCCATCGTGTAGGTGCCGGCCTCGCCCTTCTTGCGCCCAAACGCACACAGCCGGCAGGAAGCCATACATACGTTAGTCGGGTTGATATGCCGGTTCACATTGAAGTAGGCGATATCACCATGCATCCGCTCTCGAACCAGGTTTGCGAGCCAGCCCACAGCCAGGATATCGCCGCTTTTGTACAGCGTGACCCCATCCTCGAAGCTGAGACGCTCTCCCTGCTGCACCTTGGCCGCAATCGGCAAAAGTGCAGCATCGTCTGTTTGAAAGGAGTGTCGCGGGGGCAGAATGGACGATTGAAGACTCATGAGTTGATTTTAGTCCTCATCTGCCCCAGCGGCATATTCTCAGTGGCTAGCCATTTCCTTGGAGTCAACCATGCGTGGCTGAATCACCACACCATCAAACCAGGTCGTTCCAACGAGATGGTCGCCCATCGGCCGCACTAACTTAAGATTCCATCCGGTGTTCCAGTACTGAATCTTTCGATCAGGCAGATGGACTGCAAACACAATCGTGTTCTTGTTGCCCGCAGCAATCAGGACACGCTGTGAACTTTCATCAAAGAAGATGCTGTTCACATCTCGGAGAGACAGGTTCTTGATCGTCTGCCATGTAGCGCCCTTGTCGTCAGATACGTAAATACCTTGCCGCCCTCCAACCCACAACCCATCCGAACCATCCACGGCGATCGCAGAGAGTTGATCTAGCGTCTCAGGAAGCTTGATAGGCGTCCATTGCTGACCGCCGTCTAGAGAGAGAACTGCAGAATTGAGATTTGCCGCGAGAACGGTGGACTTTCTTGCAGCTACAAAGTTCCAGCTCCTTGGTTCGAATCCAGGAACTTCCTTCCAGCTTTGACCTGAAGTCTCGCTCTCGAAAAGCCCCGTCGAAGTTGCGGTATAGAGCGTATCTCCTCCTCGGGCAAACGCATTGATCGCCGGTTCAAAGTCATGAACGGGTTTCGGCGCGGTGGTCTTATGCGTCGTACTCTCCAGCGTCTTATGCGCGACTGCTGCAGACCCCGAATGTGCAGTTCCCTTCCTTCCTGCCTTGGCCGGAGGTGCAGGTGGAGGATTGAGGGTTACATTGTCCACCCTGCTCCAGGTAGCTCCTTGCAGCCGATAAATTCCATGCCGTGTGCCAGCCAGCAGCGCGCCATCTGGCCCCTGCGCAAGACTGAACACATCGTGACCATTCAGGCCTGAACTCGTCTGGGACCAGTTCAGGCCACCATTCGTGCTGGCAAATACTCCACCCAGTGCTTTATCGTTGACCACACCCACGTAGACGGCCGAGGGATTAGAGGCGTCCGCAAGATACGAAGTAATTTGCCGAGCAGAAAAACCATTGTTCGACTGAACAAACGAATTTCCTCCGTCGTTGCTCGCCAAAACACCGCCCCGATCCGTCGCCAACATCACGCGGTTGCTATTGGTCGGGTCAACGAACACATCATTGACGATCACTTCTGGCCCCGTGGTTCGCTGCCAGGTGCTTCCAGAATCTACCGTACGCCACAGACCCTCAGTAGTTCCTGCAAAGACGATGTTTCGATTCGTCGGATCCTGCATCAAAACCCGAGTCCTGCGAGCCGTCGAGGGAATTCCTTGCACCTTCTGGAACATCTCGCCAGCCGTCTGACTCTTGTAGATACCCGAGCAGGCACTCGCGTAGACAACCTTAGGATCCTTTGGATCCACAATGATCGAAAACACGTCAGAGTCTTCAATGACGCCCTGTTTGATATTGGTCCAATGCTGCCCGCCATCTAAGGTCTTCCAAGGCAAATGCCAGGTTCCGGCGTAGATGATCTGCGGATCCACGGGATCAATCGCAATCGATTCCACCTCATGCAGCTCCTGGCTTCCTGCAGGGCTGATCAGCTTCCAGTGGTCGCCACCGTCGAGAGTCTGATAAACCCCTTTCAGCGTCCCCGCCACAAGACTCTCCGGGTTGGTGGGAGTAGCAGTGAGCGCACGAATAGACTGTCCCTGCATGTCGCTTGGGCTTTCCCACGTCACGCCACCATCTTTGCTGACAAATATTCCGCCGTCCGGACTGCCCAGCACCCAGGCCCCCACTACGATGTGCTTCGAATCAGCGTTGCTGACCACAATCGAATCCAGCACAAGGTCGTCCCGCTTACCAATCCACCCCAGTCGCTTCCAGTCACCCCCGCCATTTCGGGACTCATACATCCAACCTGTTGCAGTTCCCAAATACATATGAGAGTGATCATGAGGGTCGATCGCGAAAGCTCGCGCATCCCCTCCATCGGGACCGTACGGTAGCCAGCTTGCTGCATGTAACTGAAGGCAGGATAAAACGAGAAGAAGAGCTATGAGCGTGATAGGAAAGCGGAGAAATCTGTTCAAGGGAGGGGATCCAGTCTGTAAATCTTATAAAGAGAATTATCGAACTTGCGCGAGAGGATGTCCATAACACAAAAGCTGACTGGGAACCTTCCCAGTCAGCCCGTGTGCAAGGACTACAACGAATCGTTACTGCTGCTTCTTGTGGTGATGTACGGGAGCCGTCCGTGGCTTGGCGGTTACTGCGCTTTCGTCCACAGGGGTGAGGCCCGTCGTGCTCAGAGTTGCGCCGGCAGGAATCAACGTCGTCGTCACAGTCTTACCGTTGTCAGAACCGGTGTAGACCGAGATGCGGCCAGCGTCAATGCCCTTCTCCGTTACCAGGTATGCCTTCGCGTTGACGGCACGCTCAGCTGCAAGCTTGTCGCCCATCTTTTCGGCACTGTCCTTATCGCCAACCACAGCGAGCTTCGCATCCGAGGTGCGCTGCAGGTTGAGAGCGATATCGTCAAGGCAAGCCTTGGCTTCGTTATCAACACGAGCCGGACGCTTCTTGTCGCGTTCGAAGTTGATCGAGCAAAGCTGGCTGGTTGTTGGGGCTGGCGGCGGCGGCGGTGCGTTCACCGTCACAGTCGTCGTGGCAGAGGCAGTCTGACCCTTGTCGTCAACAACGTTGCAGGTCACCGTGATCGTGCCAGGTGCTGCACCGGTCGTGGTCAACGTTGCAGTCGAATTGTTACCAGATACTGATCCAGCCGACGAGCTATAGCTATAGGTCAGAGGACGATTCTGCGGGCTTACACCGCTCGCTGTAATCGTGGAGGAGTCTCCAGGAGCAACGGTTGAAGGATTAGCCGAGCAGCTCAGGGTTGGCGGTTCAAACGCCTTCACTGTGTAGCTGGCCGAGCAGTCCGCCATCTCACCAGGCTTCGCGCCTTCGGTTACATGGCCCTTCACCGTATAGGTGCCGGGGTTCGCAGACTTCGTATCGATGTTGGCAGTGGTCGAGGTACCCGAGATCGTGCCGCCATCAGCAGTCCAGCTGTAGGTAGGCGTCTTCTTCGGGTTCAGGTTTAGAGGCGTTCCTGTAACCGTAATAGGATCGCCAGGGAAAACCGTCGTGGGAGAGACCGCGCAGGAGTAGGTTACCGGCGGCGGCGGGATGATGTGTCCGAAGTGAGCCACGATACCCGTGCTCAACTCAGCTCCGCCCAGGTTCGCACGCCCACCGATAGCGCCACCGGTCGGGGGAGCAGTTGGCGGACCGTAGTCTGCATGAACATACTTGTAATCTGCCTGGAAGAGGCGAAGCGAAAATTTGTTATTGAAGAACGGCAGATCGTAGTCCATGCCGCCGCCAACCGTCAGACTTGGTCCCCACTGATAGGGATTGTGATATCCACCAATTTCCGAATTCGGCCCGCCCAACCGCGCGCCGCCAGCCAGACCATGTGCGAACAACGTGAAGTTCTGCATTGGTGCACGGAAGATCGGTCCAGCAGAGGCCGTATACAGCCCGTCATTGTTGCCATCAGGATGAGCTGCAAAAACTATCTCACCGCCGACATACTTGCTGAAATAGTATGCACCGCTGCCGATCGCACCTATATCAATCGACGAATAGCTGATGTCCGCTGGCTTCACTTGGCCGTGAGCCCCAAAGTACGAGTAGCCAAGGAATACGTCGATCTTCGAAGGGTTCGGCCCCACCGGGGCGGCTGGACTGGGAGTCTGCGCACTGAGACTGGCAACTCCGAGACCGACTGCACATGCAGCCAGTACGTACCGGCGTGTATTACGAAACGGGCGATAAACCATTCGAGTTCCTCCACTCAAAGTATTGCGTTTTTACGAGCCTACATATTTACAGGGATCGTTTTGTTGGTTCGATTCCATACAGCTTACTTCAGTTGCTAATGCATCCCGGAAAAAAAATACTCCTCGATGACACTATTTTCAATAGGTTACCAATAAGAAAGGTAAAAACATCCTACTGCCTAACCGGGTGAACCCATCCAGTAAACTGCACTTTTTTTGTTGCATTAACTCAAATTCAGTGTTTTTCGTATACTTCCCCGCTCCTGCTGGATCTTTTCCTGCAAAAGCGTGATCGCATAAAGCAGCTGCTCCGGGCGCGGCGGACAGCCAGGAACGTAGACATCCACCGGAATTACCTGGTTAACCCCTTGCATCAGGGCATAGTTATTGAAAATCCCGCCTGAAGTCGCACACGCCCCCATCGAGATCACCCACTTCGGCTCCGGCATCTGCTCATACAGCCGCCGGATCACCGGCGCCATCTTCTGCGAAACCCGCCCGGCAATGATCATCAGATCGCTCTGCCGAGGCGATGGACGAAACACCTCCGCTCCAAACCGCGCAATGTCGTACCGGGACCCGCCCATCGACATCATCTCAATCGCGCAGCAGGCCAGCCCAAAGGTCATCGGCCATATCGAGTTCTTCCGCACCCAGTTGATCGCTGCATCCATGGAAGCCAGCACAATGCCCTCTGGCTGCTCATCTCCCCAGCTCACTTCGGTTACTTTCTCGTGATTCTTGGCCGAGCTGTCAAGGCTGCCGAAGATATAGCGGTCATTCCTCTGAGGAGTGGCTGTCGGACGACCGTTGCTCGTGGTTTCGCTTGGTGTGCTCATCTCTCTAATATAAAACTCAACACTGGCAACGCATAGCTTATTTCACATCTGTAAATAAGTCGCACAGCCAATTTAGGACACTCCCCGTCAAATTTAGCGCGCGTTCTCCTCAATCGCCTTCAACAAGGCCTCCCGCAGCACTTTCTCTTCTTCTTTATCTAACTTCGCCCCACTTCGCGTCAGATAAAAGACGTCGATAGCCGTCTCCCCCTCCGTATCGATCAACGCGACCTCAATATTGCAGCTCTGTGCCGCCAGCGTCAGGCTCAGAGCGCGCAGCAGTCCGGTAGTATCCTGTGCCACCACTTCCAGCAGCGTGCTATGCGAAGAAGCCTCGTCATCGAACTCCACACGGGTCTCCACCACCACCAGCGGAGCCTTACGCCTCCCCCGCCGCCGCCCGCTCAGCAGCTTCTCCACCGAGATCGTCCCAACCAGCACATCGTGCACGCTCTTCACAAACGCCTCATGTTCGGAGGCATTCATCTCCAGCGTCCGAAAGCCATCCGTGAACCGGAACGTATCCACAACCACGCCCTGGCGGTTCGAAAACGCATCAGCAGTAACGATGTTCATCCCCCACGCCGCCAGAACCCCAGCCATCGTCGCAAACAGTTGCGGCCTGTCCCGGGTCACCAGCGTCAACTCACTCACCGCTGCTGCGTAGCGAAAATCTAGCTGCACCGGATCGCTTGCGAAACCCATCGCCATCTTAAAGTGCGTCCGCACCTGCTCCGGCGTCCTCGTCAGGACATAGCGCTCCGGAAATCCCTCCAGGTACTCCAGCACCGCAGCCTTCTGCCCCGGCAGCAGCGCCACGACCCTGTGCACCAGCTCGCGCTCCTCCTGCGCTCCCAACCGCTCATCGTCCACGCTGCGATCCAGGTAGTTCGACGTCGCAATAAAGAGCCGCCAGAGATTCTCCGCCTTCCACGGCGTCAACGCATCCGGATGCACCGCATTGATATCCGCATAGGTAAACAGCGTCAGCATCCGAAGAGCCTCAGGCGTCTGCATCTTTCCTGCAAATGCCTCCACCGTCTCCTCGTCAAAAATATCTCTTCGCAGGGCGGCCGACATCTCCAGGTGATTCGCGATCAAGTTCACCACCAGCCTGCTCTCATACGTGTCCAGCTCCAGCCGCTCCAACACACTCTCGGCCATCCGCGCACTCTCCCGCGTATGATCGCCCGTGCTCCGTCCCTTGCCAGTGTCATGCAGCAGCGCCGCAAGGTATAGCAACTCTGGATGCGGCAGCTCTCGCAGCACTCCACCAAGACGCGTCGCCCACTCCGCCATCGCACCCGACTGCGCACTCTCCAGTCCATGCAGCGTATCGATCAGCACAAACGTATGCTCATCCACCGTGTAGCGGTGATAAGCATCGCGAATCACCAGCGCATCGATCCCATGAAACTCCGGAATTAGCAGCTCCAGTACCCCCAGCGCATGCATCGTCCGCAGCGCATCCCCCGCATGGGAGCCCTTCAAAATCCCCTGCAGATGATGCCACAGCGCCGGCCCCTCCTCCAGATGCGCCGACAGCAACGGCAACCCCTGTGACAACCGCTCTTCGGCATCTCTTCCGAGCGTCACTCCCGTCCCAGCCATCACCGAAAACACCTGCAGCACCACATCCGGATCCTCCGCCGGATCGTGACCAAACTCAGCCCCACTCTCAAGCACTACGCGCCCGCGCTCCAGCCGAAATCCATGCTGCACAACCTCTGCCTTACGCTCCCGTTTCAACCCGAGCAGCTTGGACGAAAAAGGAGCAGGCACCTCCTCCAATATCTGCGTCACCCGCCGCTCCACACTGCGCGCATGACGAAAATACAGCCGCATCCAATACGCAGCATCCGCCTTCTTGGGCTTGCGGCCAGTCATTCCAACAGCAGTCTCCGCAGCAGCATCCTGCGCCTGCCAATCCAGCGTATTGTCGTCCCGCTCATGCCGATAGTGCAGGAAACACCGCACCAGCCAAAGAAAATCTACAGCTTTGCGAAACTCATCGTCCTCGGCAACAGGCCCGCGATCAGCCTCGGCTGCACCCTTTTTCTGCGCCAGCACAGCAGCCGCACGCAGCTTCGTCATCCATCCGCAGACATGCACATCCCGCAGCCCCCCTGGACAATCTTTGATATTTGGCTCCAGGTGAAACAGCGTATCGCCGTACTTTGCATGGCGCGCCCGCGTCAGTTCCAGCAGCCGAATCGTCAAAGCCTTGTGCTCCCGCTGCAACAGCTTCGGCACACACTGTTCGGCGAACTTGTCATACAGCGTCGCATCCCCGGTCACCCAGCGATGATCCATCAGCGACAGCGCAAACTCAGCATTCTCAGGGTCAAACTTCTCGCACTCCGCAATCTTTCGCGTTACCGGCGAAACCCGAATCCCCGAATCCCACATCTCCTGGTTCACTCGCCGAATCGCGTCTTTGACGTCCTTCTCGGCCAACTTCCCGTCCAGCAGAAACAGAAGATCCACATCGGAATAAGGAAACAGCTCACGCCGCCCATACCCGCCAACCGCAATCAGAGAGATCCCATTTCCTAAACGTGGATCACGCTCCACTGCCTGCGCCCACAAACCACGCACCAGCTCATCCAGAGCCGCCGCACGCGCCGCGATCGTCACCGCCCCCGACGCGCCTCCCGCCTCGAACGCACCACGAACCTCCAGCATCTTCCGCTGGTACGCCGCACGCACTAAGTTCCCTAAGTGTTCAGTTCCCTGCATGGCCATTTTGCTCGAAAGAACTTTAAGCATACAGGTCACTTCGTGACGCGCATACCGATGGTCGGCAGAAGATTCGTGATCGCGACCAACGGGAGCGCCAACCGAAGGGATACACAAGTCGCGAAGTGACCGCACTCCGCGTAGGAGGCCCGTCCGGCAGGACACACCTCTTCACACCCTAAAGCGCAATCTCGCCACGTTCATCGTTACGAATTCGAATCGCCTCGTCAATCTTCGAGATAAAGATCTTTCCATCCCCAATCGTCCCCGTCCGAGCCGCACCCGTAATCGCCAGAATCGCCTTATCCAGCATCTCGTCCGCGACCACAACCTCAAGCTTCACCTTCGGCAACAGATCAACCGAGTACTCGCGCCCGCGATAGAACTCCGTATGTCCCTTCTGCCGCCCATGCCCCCGAGCCTCGGTGATCGTCATCCCCTCCACGCCAATCTCCACCAGCGCATCCTTCACCGCGTCCAGCTTCGACGGCTGAATCACCGCTTCAATCTTCTGCATATCTGTATCTTCCTCTCAACCCAATCATTCTACTGACGAAATTTTAGTGCGCCCAATCGTACCCTTCTTCGCCGTGCTGCGAAAGATCCAATCCCTCGCGCTCATCATCCTCGCTCACTCTAAGCCCGATCAATTTATC
>Ga0302220_10002393_pt1 | contig 13772 bp, 8 predicted proteins | sample II_Palsa_E1_3_FD_194572 | JGI IMG/M metagenome (GOLD analysis project Ga0302220, IMG submission 194572) | Peat permafrost microbial communities from Stordalen Mire near Abisko, Sweden - II_Palsa_E1_3 | ecosystem: Environmental > Terrestrial > Soil > Palsa > Peat permafrost | place: Sweden...
TCGCATTGGCACAAACTGGCAGCTGGGCACCGAGCACCACATACACGGTACTCACCGCCAACGGCGGCGTCAGCGGCACGTTCGGTTCGGTCAGCAGCAACTTCGCGTTTCTTACGCCCAGCCTCAGTTACACGGCCAACGCGGTGAACCTGACGCTGCTGCGCAATGATGTCGGCTTTGCCGATATCGCGCAGACGCCGAACCAGCGCGCAACGGCCGGTGCACTCGGTGCGGTCGGCTCCACTGGCCCGCTATACGGCGCTCTGGTGACACTGGATGCGGCCAGCGCGCGCAGTGCCTTCGACCAGCTCTCCGGCGAAAGTTACGCCAGCACCAAGACCGCGCTGATCGACGACAGCCGCTATGTGCGCGATGCGATCAATCGCCATCTTATCGGCGCCAGCAATGGCGCCGATGGCGTGCAGAACAGCAGTGCCGATGGCGTCACGGCGTGGACCAGCGCCTGGGGTTACAGTGGTGATCACGACAGCAATGGCAACGCGGCACGACTCATCGACAATGGCGGCGGCCTGCTGGTAGGTGCGGATCTTGCCGTCGGCAGCAATACGCGTTTCGGCGCCGTGGTGGGCTATGGCGAGAACACGGCGGATGTTAGCGATCGCAATGCGTCGGCACGCACCGATAGCACGTCGCTCGGCATCTACGGCAGCACATCGTTCGGCGCGTTTGCGCTGCGTGGTGGCGCTGACTACGCCTGGCAGGATGTGGATAGCACGCGTCGCATCGGCTTCGACACCTATACCGACCGGCTCTCGGCCGACTATCACGCGCGTACGGCGCAGGCGTTCGTCGAAGGCGGCTACCGCATCGATGTCAGCCAAAGCCAGCAGCTGGAACCATTCCTCAACCTGGCGCGCGTGCAACTGCAAACCGACGGTGTGCACGAAAGCGGCGGCGCGGCCGCGCTGGATGTCGCAGGCGATCACACCGACGTCAATACCGCGACGCTGGGCCTGCGCGATACCTGGCTGATCGACAGTGCGGCTGGCGGCATTCGCACCTATGCCAGCCTTGGTTTCCAACAGGGCTGGGGTGATCTGACCCCGACCACCAACATGCGCTTTGCCAGCGGCAGCGACAGCTTCGCCATCAGCGGCGTACCGGTGGCGCAACACGCGCTGGCGGCCAACTTTGGCCTGTCGTTCCCTATTGCACGCAACGCCACGGTCGATGCCAGCTACCTCGGCCAGTTCGCCAGCCATGCACAGGATCAGGCAGCACGCGTCAGCCTGCAGGTGCGCTTCTGATCGACAAGAAAGCCGCGGATCGTGTTCATCGGCCCGCGGCTTGTATCGGTAAAGTCCGCGATACGGCAGCCGCTGCCATAAGGATGAAACGCAGAAGGCCTCGCATGACGAGGCCTTCTGCTTATGCCGCTTTGCCTGAAGGTCGGGAGCAAAGCTCGCCCAGAACTGCATCAGCTCCGCGGCCCCACCACATCATGAAGTCGCATCGCCCGTCTTGCCGGGGATCGGTGGTTCGCTGATCGGCCTCTCGGGTACAACGTCAGGCGTGATCACCGGAGCCTTCTGCGGATCGCTGGGCTCGGGCGTGGTCGGTGGTGGCGAATGCGGATGCGGCGTCGGCGGCTCTTCCTTCGGCAGCGGAAAATCGGGGCCATTCGGATCAGCCGGTGGAACGATCGGCTCGGGATGTCGGGGAATCGGGATATCACCGGGTTGTTGTTGAATCACTACGTTGCTCCTCGGCCGAAACGTTGGCCGGATAGTCAGTTAGTCGGCTTGCTTGCGTGTGCGCGCTGCTTTCTTGGCGGCCGCGGATCGCCCGGCCGCGCCCTTGGTCTTCACCGCCTTTTTCGCCGCGGCCGAACGCGAAGCGGCCGTGCGCTTGGCGCTGGCCTTCTTGGTCTGCGCCGACAGCGCCTTGGTCGACGCGGCGCTGTGGCCTTCCCTCTTCAACGCCTTGGTCGTCGCCTTCGAGCGGGTTGGCGACGGCTTGTGCGGATGCGCGGCCGCCTTCGTATCCTGCGCGGCCTTTTTCTTCACCGTCTTACTCGCGGTCTTCGACACCGGCGCCTTGATGCCGTCCCGCCGCGCCTCGGACAGACCAATGGCAATGGCCTGCTTGGTCGATCGCGCGCCGTGCTTGCCCCTGCGAATGTCCTCAATCACCTCACGCACATACTCGCCCGCCTGCGTACTGGCGGACTTGCCCTCGCGCTTGTCCTTCTTCGCGGCAGCGCGCGCTTTCTGAACCGACATGGCGGTGCTCCTGCGTGTGACGTCGACTAACGACAGTGCCCCGATTTAGCGCGCGGCGTTGTGGATGTCGTGTCAATCGCCAGCCAGCACGTGAGTGCGTCATTGCCGCATTAAATTTTGTAGTGATCGTTGCTTGCAGTCAATGCAGTCGTCAGGCTGCCCAATGTCGCGTTGGGCTCTCTTGAAGCAGACGCTGAGTCTTTTGGCGCGACTCAGCCATTTGCTTCGTGTCTCACGAACATTTCAGACAGTTTGTGCGTACCGCAATAGCTCTTGATTAATCGCATCAGCATCTGGAGCGAAATGTGCGTCGCGGTGACAGTTAGGGCAAAGCGCAACACAGTTGTAAACGCGATCGCTCTTTTCGACCCCGAGAATATGGTGTACGTCCAAGAAACCGGCAAAATCACGGCTGGCACCGCATTCATTACGCTCGCATTTCCCTGAAGATCTAACAATAACCGCTGCCCTGACCTTTGGATCACGTTTTACGGAAGAACGAGTTATGACATGCCGTTGCGCACCATCGCTGCCAAGCCCTGAAGAATCCGCGAGTGGCATGTCATCCCAGCTATCGTCCGGCGTGATGATGGCAGAGAGACTTTCCACTGGCACTCCTACAAGATCAATAACACCAGGCCAACCCCAGAGCACGTCGGACACCTCATGTGCAGCTTCGTTGCGGGTATCTTGTAGCCACATGGTTGGGCTGTCGCCGTTAGCGGCGTGGTTTTTACGAGTCCTTCCCAGAGCACGACGCGAGATCAGGTCATCGCTTACTTCGCGTTGCCGCAGCCAGATAGCGGGAATTTCGTTGCTAGGAATCATCGCAGCATAGACAACTACGCCATCCTGCATTTGAATCGCAAGCGTGTGAGTAACGGCATCCTTCGCATCGCGTTCTACTAAATGCTGCAAGGTTGCCTGCCAATCGCCTTCTATAGTGCTGGCACTTAGTTGAAAGGCCGAAAAAGAATTTTCAGTGGCGTTACGTCCATCGCGACGCCAGCAAAGACGAACTCGCATTTTTACGTGGCTACCATCAGGCAAAACGGCCTCGACGAGCTGCGACTCACCACGACCAACAACTCGACGATGGTCATCTAGAACTTTGATCTTTCTGCTCTCCAAAAACGGAGCAATCTCGCTTCGAGAGTTTTTCTCAGAGATGTAACTAGCCTCTGTCCTAAACGGTCGCTTTTCTCCCGACATGCAATCCCCCTTCAATACCCGATAAATGCTGAAAAATCGCTATTTCGCTACTGCGTTAAAGGCCAAACGTAGCCTTTCTATCTAAGCCGCTGCACGCTGATTAATATCCGAAAGAATCGCAACAATCGCTTCGGCGTCCGCATCGCGGAATGAACCGTCCAGCCCTTCGTGGTGCCAGGCAGTGAACGGCGGTTCGTAGAGCTGGCCGGGGTCCATGATGCCGCCGAGCGTGAGTTTGTCGATCACCATTTCGACGAAGCGGATCTGCTGGCTGGTGTAGCGGTTTTCGTCGAGGAACTGACCGAAAGCTTCCTTGGCGGCATTGCGATCAAGGCCGACCAATGAGCGGATGAATACCGTCAGCGGTTTGTCGGTGCCGAAACACTGCTCGAAGCGATTGCGGCTTTCCACCGGTTCGGATTCGTAGACAAATCGCTCCAGCTCGCTCAAGTCAGTCGGTGTCAGCGCCTTGTTGTGTTTGAGCTTGGCGATGGCGACGTGGTTTTCGCTCGCACGGATGTACGCCTCGACCTTCTTGCGGTACTGCGCCAGATTGATGCCGGTGCTGAAATCCTTGAGCACGACCTCGCTTGCCTCACCGATCTCGTCTGTCAGCACGCTGTAGACCGGCTTGATCGATTTGCGCTCAATGAACTGGATCAGGCCGCGCATCTTGCGGCGCACGGTCTCGATCATCGGCAGCGTGATGTCTTTCCAGTATTCCTCGGTCTGCACGTCCTGAATCAGCGCCAGCTCGGCACGAACAGCCGGGATCGTGTCTTTGTTTTCCAGATCGCTGGCCAGCTCGATGATCCTGTCGCGGTAACTAATGAAATCGGCGGTCGAGCGCACCAGCGCCAGCTGCAGGTTGAGGCAGATCAAATCAAACAGCTTGGCCGTGATGTGCTCGGACTTACGCTCGCTTGGCAGGCCGGCGACATGCGTGCGCAGGTCGCCCAAAGCCGAGTCGTCCAGTGTCACCCACTGCTCGCGCTCGACAAAGCGCACGACATGCTCGCGCTCCGTGCGCACGATGAAGTTATCCAGGTTCATCGCGGCGACTTCGCTGTGTAGTTCGTCAGTCAGGCCTTCGCGCAGAAACACCAGCGTGTCGTAACCACCGGCGACGTCGGATACTGGATGCGCGTCAATGCCTTTGCCATCGGGCAATAGCGACAACAGGTCCAGCCTCGCCTTGAACAAACGCTTGCCCAGCGGCTCAGCCATGCCACCCAGCGCACCGCGTGGATTCTCGTTGAAGTATTCGAAGTTGGCGCAGAAGTCGAAGATATAGAACTCGCTCTTGTCCACGCCCGGCGCAAACAGATCCGGGCATAGACGCGTGCCACGTCCGATCATCTGCAGAAACTTCACCTTCGAACGCACGGCCTTGAAGAACACCAGGTTCAATACCTGCGGCACGTCGATGCCGGTGTCCAGCATGTCCACCGATATGGCGATCTGCGGCAGCCGGTTGAGCTTGCTGCTGAAGTCGTCGATCAGGGTCTGTGCGTAGGTCACCGCGTGGGTAATCACGCGAGCGAATTCACCGTTGTAATGCGGGTAGTGGTGGTTGAAGCGCCTGGCAATGAACTCGGCGTGCTTCTGGTTCACCGCAAAAATGATCGTCTTGCCGAGCTTGTCGCCGCCTTCCACCTTGAGGCCGTTCTGCATCAGATGCTTGAGCATCTTGTCGACGGTGTCCTCGTTGAACAGCTGCTTGTTGACCTCGGAGGCATGCACTTCGGCCGGTGCACCGGCCTCTTCGCCTTCGCCGGCGCGGTCGCCCCAGTCCAGCGAATCCCAGTGGTCCTTTTCCTCGTCGCTCAGCTCGTCGTAGCGGATGCCCTCGCGCACAAACTTCATCGGCACCGAGTGCGATTTTGGCGGCACGAGGTAACCGTCGGCCACCGCTTCGTCCAGACCGTAGGCGTCGGTCGGCACGCCGGTTTCCAGGCCGAACAGATGGTAGGTATCGCGATCCACTTCGTCGCGCGGTGTGGCGGTAAGGCCAACGAGGTAGCTGTCGAAGTAGCGGAAGATCGCACCGTATTTCTGGTACACGCTGCGGTGCGCTTCGTCGATGACGATCAGATCGAAATGGCCGACGCCGTATTTGCGGCGGTCGCCATCCATCTGATCGATCAGGCCCATCATGGTCGGATAGGTCGACAGGTAAACGCGGCCCTGCCCGTTCTTGTCGGTCACCAGGTTCACCGGGCTAGAATCCGGCAGGTGCTCCTTGAACGCATTGGTCGCCTGTTTCACCAGCGCCACTCGGTCGGCAAGAAACAGCACGCGCTTGACCCAGTTGGCGCGCATCAGCAGTTCTATCAGCGCGATGGACATGCGTGTTTTGCCGGTGCCGGTGGCCATGGTCAGCAGGCCGGCGCGGCGACCTTGCGCCATGGCTTCGGTCATCGCGCGGATGGCGCGCTGCTGGTAGGCACGCTCGACGATGGCGTTGTTGATCGGCAGCGTGCGCACGTCGGTCTGCAGGCTGCGCCGCTGGATGGCGAGTTCGAGTTCTTCCCGATTGAAAAAGCCCTGCACTTCGCGCGGCGGCGCACGGCGGTCGTCCCACAGCCAGGTGTGGTTGCCGTTGGTGTAGAAGATCAGCGGGCGCTGGCCCTTCATGCTTTCCAGGCAGTCGGCGTAAAGCCTGGCCTGCTGCTGACCCACGTCCGGGTCTTTCAGCGTGCGCTTGGCTTCCACCACCGCCAGCGGTTTGCCATCGGCGCCCCACAGCACGTAATCGACAAAGCCTTCGCCCTGTTCGTTCGGCATGCCGGTCACCGGCACCTCGGCCGAGGCGTTCTTGCCAAGCTCCCAGCCCGCTTCACGCAGCAGCACGTCGATAAAGAAACGGCGCGTGTCGGCCTCGTTGTAATCGTGCGTGTCCGGCACGGCGATATTGGCGGCCTTGGCCTGCGCCAGTTCGGCGCGCGCGGCGGTGAGTTCGGCATTGAGCTGCGCCAGCATTACCTCACGCTCGGCCAGCGTTACCGCCTGCTCGGCTATCGCGGCCTCGCGCGTTTCCAGCGTCGCGTGCTGCGCGTCGATCTGCTGCTGGAACTTCACCTCCTGCTTTTTCAGCTCGTCACGCGTCAGCGCAATCGCTTCATCCGCACGCACCAGTTTCGGCACGCGCTTTTCATCAAACTCGGCCGTGATGCTCTTGGGGTCGCTGGCCCGCGTATACGTGCGCGCCAGCCAGAACAGCACATGAAACAGCTCGCGCACCAGCTTCAGCGCATCCAGGTAACCGATCGGCTGGCTGGCGTGCACTGCCTGATTGCCGAAGCGCTGGATCAGCCGCATCTTCTGCAGCACCGGCGGTGGCGGCAGGCTTTCGAAATCGCGATCGGTCAGCAGCGCGTTGAGGTTGCGGTCGTACGGCATGCGCAGATCGCGATCGTGCTCGTACAGCCAGTGCACCGCCTGTTCCAGCGCATGGCGCGTACGCATGCAGCAGGCGCGCGGATCGGAATAGACCAGTTGCTCCGCGCCCTTGGCCGGCTCGAAGAGCGGTTTGAATTCGGGGAGGAGGAACTGGAAGTTGGTCACGGGTTAGAGCGTCCCTGCAAAGGCTTTCGACTGAAGACCCATAAACATTTCATCTGCTTTCTGTAGATGCCGAATAGAACTTCTCTTAATCTCTGCGATTTTCTTAATTGCTAGCGCGTATCGGACTTGTTCGGATTTAGACGGCACGGGAACGGGAATTTCTCGAACATCCTTAAGATTTATTCCCTGCACTGCTGCGCCCCTAGTGAAACCCCGCATATGCTGTTGAATAGCCGGAGCATTCAAGAGGCCAGCAATATAGGTAGGCTCAAAAAAACTGCCGACAGAGATACGGGCGGTATCCTGTGTAATGTTCGCTCCCTCTAGCGCTTCTGGAACAACGCCGATCCGACCGACATGGCCTCGGATCGACATAAGTATGTCGCCAGTTTGGACCGCTGAACGCCTATACGCATATGCGATTTCAGTAGACGTTCGCTTGACCGATGAAACCAAAACATCCCCATCACGTATATCGACTACACGAATATATGGAACTCCATCAGCAATGTCGGGACCCGGCTTTAGTATGCCGTAAGTGATCGGCTTACCGGCTGTGACAGCTTCCGCGAGGAAAATGATTGGATAACCCTTCTCATTTCTGATCGGGTTGCCGAACATTTCAACAAATACGGACTGCACCAGCTGATCGAGCTTGGTGATGGCTTCGCGTCGCTTGGCGCGCAGCGCGTCTGCCTTGTCCAGAATCGCCGCGATGCGGCGTTGCTCGGCAAGCGGGGGCAATGGGATCGTGGACTCGCGAACAATCTTGTCGCTAACCGCCGGGTAGCTTGCTCCCGTGGCTAAGCGCATCATCTCATCCACGAAGGCAGTATGTTTTACCCAGTGAAATAGATATGCCCCGTAAAGAACCTCGCTTCTAGGCCGTAAAACTGTAAAGCCGGTCGACGCAGTTGCACCGGCTAATGAAACTGGAACGAGAGCAACCCCATTGAGATTTGGTCGGACAGTTGAAACCAGAATGTCCCCTGCGCGCACAAGTTGTCGTGCCCGAGACGGGGCGCTGGCGGCAGATATGAGGCCCGTCGCCCCGATACTCTTAGTGTCCTTATCTACTGATGAGAGATCGATGTACTCGAATTCGCCATCCGGATCATCCGCTTTTGGATTCCACGTTGTGCAACGCTCGGTGCAATCTCCTATAGCGACCAACGTGCTCACTTTAGCAATTCCTCCAGCTCATCCATCCCCTGCACAATCTCCGCCTCCAGTCTTTTCAGATCAGCCAGAATCGCCTGCGGTGAAGCATGCTTCACTTCTTCGTACACCACCTGTTTGTATCGATTGATCGACAGGTCGTAGTCGTTGCAAGCAATCTCCTTCTTTGGCACTAGAAAACTCTGCTCGGTACGCGCACGCTTTGTCTCCCCGTCGCGAAGCTGCCAGCGCGCGAGGATATCCGGCAGGTTATTGCTGTCGTGCTTGTCCGCATCCAGCGCATTACGCTTGTCGTCCAGCGAATAGCCGTCCGCCTGCATGTCGTAGAACCATACGGTGTCGGTACCGCCGGAGTTGGTCTTGGTGAAGAGAAGAATCGCGGTGGACACGCCGGCATAGGGACGGAACACGCCCGAGGGCATGGAGACGATGCCGTCCAGCTTGTGATCCTCCACCAGCATGCGGCGCAGCGCTTTGTGCGCCTTGCTGGAACCGAACAGCACGCCGTCCGGCACGATGACGGCCGCACGACCGCCGGCTTTCAGCAGGCGCAGGAACAGCGCGAGAAACAGCAGCTCGGTCTTTTTGGTTTTGACGATGGCCTGTAGATCCTTGGCCGTGCTTTCGTAGTCGAGGCTGCCTGCGAACGGCGGGTTGGCCAGGATCAGGCTGAACTGGCCTTCGACATTGGCGTGGCCTTCGCTCAGCGAATCCCGGTTCTCGATGGCCGGGTTTTCCACGCCGTGCAGCAGCATGTTCATGGAGCCGACGCGCAGCATGGTGCTGTCGAAGTCGAAGCCGTGGAAGGTATCAGCGTTGAAGCGCTTGGCCGATTTTTTGTCGGCATAGATTTCGTCGCGGTGATGGGCGTTGAGGTATTCGCTGGCGGCGACCAGAAAGCCCGCCGTGCCGCAGGCCGGATCGCAAATGGTGTCGGACGGCTTGGGCGCCATCATGTCGACCATCAGCTTGATGATGTGGCGCGGCGTGCGGAACTGACCGTTCTGCCCCGCGCTGGCGATCTTGCCGAGCATGTATTCGTACAGATCGCCCTTGGTGTCGCGATCCTCCATCGGAATGGCGTCCAGCATGTCCACCACCTTGGCCAGCAGCGCCGGCGTGGGGATGGTGAAACGCGCATCTTTCATATGCGCGGAATAGGTGGAGCTGCCGCCCTCGCCGCCCAGGTTCTTGATGAAGGGAAATACCTTGTCGGACACCATGTGATACAGCGTCGACGGATCGCCGAGCTGACGAAACACCGACCAGCGCAGGTTCTGCTGCTTCGGCCCAAAGATGGGATTTTCCACCGGCTGCTTGAGCCGACTCGCTTTCTTGTCCTGCACGGTCTGCAGCTCATCCAGCCGCTTGATGAAAAGCAGATACGTCATCTGCTCGATCACTTCCATGGGGTTGGAGATGCCGCCGCTCCAGAACGCATTCCACACGCCGTCGATCTGACTCTTGATGGTGCCGGTGATCATTTTTTTCCCGTAATGACTTGCTTGCATAAGCAAAGCCTGAAAAGAAAGAGGCCCGCACGTGGCGGGCCTGTAGTGTCGTTTGTTGCGCTGGCGCAGGCAAACGATAGCCCGATTGGTGTGTGCGGAGCCGCCAACCGAACAGGCTCGACAACATCTTGCTTTTTGCGCTTTAAGCGGCGTTATCAGGCCGGTTCGTTACCTACGAGGATGGGATTGAGCGCCACATTGATGTAGTAGTTGGATCGGCCGACCTTCTGCTTGTGTAGAAAGCCCCCCTCCGTCAGCGCATCGAGATATTTGGTAGCGGTGAGGCGCGACACTTTCAGATCGTTCTGAATGAATTCGATCTTGGTATACGGGTGACTGAAAAGGTTGTTGAGCAGATCCTGGCTGTAGAACTTGTAGCCCGCGCGCAAACGATGTTTGACGTCGAGCATGGCCGCCTTGATGGCGTGGATGGTGGTGATGGTTTCACCGGCGGTCTGCTCGACAGCTGTGAGCATGTAAAGCACCCAGTCTTCCCAGGCATCTTTATCTCGCACGTCCTGGAGCAGACGGTAGTAATCCGGCTTGGTGCGCACGATGTAGCGGCTCAGGTACAACACCGGAATATCGAGTAGCCGTTGTTTGACCAGATACAGCACGTTGATGATGCGACCGGTGCGGCCATTGCCGTCGTAGAACGGATGGATGCTCTCGAACTGATGATGGATAAGCGCCATCTTGATCAGTGGATCGACGTCGAACGCTTCGTCGTTGTTGATGAAATTTTCCAGATCGCTCATCAGGGCAATGATTGCATCAGGCTCCTGTGGCGGCATGTAGACCGTCTGGCCTGCACCGTCCTTGAGCGCGGTGCCCGGCAGCTTGCGGAAACCGGCATCGTTGCACTCCAGTTCGGCCTGAATATCCAGGATCATGTTGTTGGTAAGCAGCTCGTTGCGGCACACGGCGTCGAAGCCCGTCCAGAGTGCCTGCCGATAGCGCAGCACTTCTTTGGTCGCCGGTGAGCTTGGGCTTTCCGGGAACGCCGCATTTCGGAAGAGATCGTCGTGCGTGGTGACGATATTCTCGATCGCCGAGCTATCCTTGGCCTCCTGCATACCCAGGGTGCTGATGAGGATGCTCTGTCGCGGGATAGATGCGGCCACGCCCTTCAATTCCGCCAACTGGCGGCTGGCCAAGGCGAGTTTCTTCAGGATCAACGGCGTCTCGAAGCGCTCGGGCGCAAGCCGGTCAAGTGGCTGGATCACGGACATAATCTGCTCATGTGGTCTATGACATGTATAGAAATATGCATTTATGTATGCATGTTACGCGGAATGTGTATAGAAAACGATGCGATTTACACAATATGTGTGAATTCGGGCGCACCCGCTAGTACGGCCTCAGTCATCGCCATGGTTCGGCAACGCTGTTCTCAAACAAGCTGCATATGGAGCATAAATTGCTACATGAAAAAGCCCCGCGGTGCGGGGCTTTTTGTGGCTGCGGCTAGAGCAGCAAGGTCCAGGTGGGTGATCGGCTTCGTCGTTGAAGTGCGATGACCAGCCTAGCTGTTGAAAAACTTCTCCCGCCTTCGCGGGAATGACGGCACGTTGGGATGTGCCGTCTTCCTCCTACTGCCTGTCACTACTGCCTATCAAGCAAACGGATCATCCAGCACGATGGTATCTTCGCGGTCGGCGCCGGTGGCGACGAGGGCGAGTTTGCAGCCGGAGAGTTCTTCCACCGCGCGCAGATAGGCGCGGGCGGCGGGCGGCAGCTGGTTCCAGTCGCGGATGCCGGCGGTGGATTCCTGCCAGCCGGGGAATTCCAGGTAGACCGGCTTGCACTCGTCCCAGCCGTCCGCGTCGAGCGGGGCCAGCTCACGGCGCTTGCCGCGGTACTCGTACGCGATGCAGACCTTGATGGTGTCCAGGCCGTCGAGCACGTCGAGCTTGGTAATGGCCAGGCCGTTGATGCCATTGATCTGGGTGGCACGCTTGAGCGCGACCAGATCGATCCAGCCGCAGCGGCGTGGGCGGCCGGTGCTGGCGCCGAACTCGTTGCCGACCTTGCGCAGGCGCTCGCCCATCTCGTCGTTCAACTCGGTCGGGAACGGACCGCTACCGACGCGTGTGGCGTAAGCCTTGCAGATGCCCAGCACGTAGTCGATGTCGCTGGCGCCGACGCCGGTGCCGGCCAGCGCGCCACCGATGGTGGTGTTGCTGGAGGTGACGTAGGGATAGGTGCCGTGATCGATATCGAGCAGTGCGCCCTGCGCGCCCTCGAACAAGATGTTGCCGCCGCTCTTGCGCACGTCGTGCAGGATGGTGGCGACGTCGTCGACCATCGGGCGGATGTATTCGCCCCAGGCCAGCGCGTCCTTGAGCACGGTGTCGTAATCGACCGGCTCGGCCTTGAGCCACTGGGTCAGGATGAAGTTGTGATAGTCGACGGCGGTTTTCAGCAGCGTCGGCAATTCATGCGGGTACATGAGGTCGGCCACGCGCACGCTGCGGCGGGCGACTTTGTCCTCGTATGCCGGGCCGATGCCGCGGCCAGTGGTGCCGATGGCCTTGCCGCCGGCGGCGATCTCGCGCGCCTTATCCACGGCGATGTGGTACGGCATGATCAGCGGCGTAGCCGGGCTGATCTTGAGGCGCGAGCGCACTTCGACGCCATTGCCTTCGAGCTCGGCGATCTCTTCCATCAGCGCGGCGGGCGACAGCACCACGCCGTTGCCGATCAGGCACAGCGCGTCGTCGCGCAGGATGCCCGAAGGGATGAGATGCAGCACGGTCTTTTTGCCCTTGATCACCAGCGTGTGGCCGGCATTGTGGCCACCCTGAAAACGAGCGACGGCGCTGACGCGCTCGGTCAGCAGGTCGACGATCTTGCCCTTGCCTTCGTCGCCCCACTGGGCACCAAGAATGACTACTGACTTACCCATGATTTTCTCGCTCATGTTTGATGCCCGCAGTTGGGCAACATCGGTGATTGAATGGACTATCTGGCCAGCACCAGGGCTGGCGAAATGTTGCTTTAGTGCTTCGGCGACGGATCGTCGAAATAATGCAGAAATTCGGAATCGGGCTTGAGGATCAGCACGCCTCTGCCGTTTTTGAACGCGGTGCTGTACGCAATCAGGCTGCGATAGAAGTTGTAGAACTCCGGGTCCTGGCCGTATGACTGCGCGTAGATGGCCGCGGCCTGGGCGTCACCGTCACCGCGCACTTTTTCGGCATCGCGTTCGGCATCGGCTTTCAGCACCACGACCTGGCGATCGGCGTCGGCCTGGATCCTGGCTTTGGCTTCCTGGCCGGAAGAACGCAACTCGTTGGCCACTTGCACCTGTTCGGCGCGCATGCGCTTGTAGACGGCGGCGCTCACTTCGTCGGGCAAATCGATGCCCTTGATGCGCACGTCGATCACTTCCATGCCCAGGCTCTTGCGCGCCGCGGCGTCGGCCACGGCACGCGACTGTTCGGTGATCTGCTGGCTACCTCCGGCAATGATCTCGTCCAGTTTGTGCGTGTTGAACTGTGCACGCAGCGCGTCGTTGATCAGTGGCATCAACCGCTGCGCTGCCTGCAGCGGATCACCGCCGGTGGCATTGTAAAAAGCAGTGGTGTCAGCGATGCGCCACTTCACGTAGAAGTTGACGTTGACACTCTTCTTTTCTGCCGTGATGTACGGCTGCGGCTGCGCATCGAGCGACTGGATGCGGTCGTCGAACTCCGCCACCTGCTGCAGCAGCGGAATCTTGGCGTGCAGACCGGGCTGGTAATCCGTGCGCACTACCCGGCCAAACTGCAGCAGCAGCGCGCTATGGCCCTGATTCACCACGAACAAGCTATTGAGGCCGAGGATGATCAGCAGTGCAACGACGGCAGCGATAATGATCCTGTTCATGGCTGCTTGCCCTTGTCGTCGGTCACCGGTGCATCGATGGATGCCGGCACGGCCGCGTTGACGGTGGCCGATGTCGCCGGAACGTTGCTGGACGCGTCGCCGCTGGTTGCCGGCAGGTTGATGATATTGCGACCGCCGGAGCCGTCGATGACCTTGGTGTTGTTGGCCATCACCTGCTCCATGGTCTCCA
>Ga0302220_10002394_pt1 | contig 13766 bp, 6 predicted proteins | sample II_Palsa_E1_3_FD_194572 | JGI IMG/M metagenome (GOLD analysis project Ga0302220, IMG submission 194572) | Peat permafrost microbial communities from Stordalen Mire near Abisko, Sweden - II_Palsa_E1_3 | ecosystem: Environmental > Terrestrial > Soil > Palsa > Peat permafrost | place: Sweden...
CTGTTTAGAATCTTGAACGTCATAACGTCCCCGGCGGGTGTAGCCGGGATATTGCTCGCATCCCAGAACGGAGTATTCGCACCCAAAGCCAGCGTCGTCGCTCCAACTGGCCCACCGACAGTAGTGATTCCTGCTGGATTGCTGGCCTGGACGATGTAGTAGTACGTTGTCGAAGCTGAAGCTACGACATCCTGGAAGAAGTTGGACTTGGTGGTGCCGATCTCGTTGGTACTTGCTGGCGTAAAGGTTGGGGTCGTACTGCGGAAGATCAGATACTGCACGGGAGCCGCAGCTGTGCTCGCGGGGAATGTCAGATCGATCTCGTTGGCAGAGGATGTCGCTGCCGTCAACGTTGTTGGAGGAGCAAGAGTCGCTGCGGTTGCCTGTTGGGATATCGCTGTCGATGTACCGTCTTCGTCAGCGGCTTGCACAACATAGTAGTAGGTGAATGACGCTGGAAGGCTGGTATTGAAGAAGGTCGTGCCTGTTAGATTTCTTGCAATTTGATTGCTTGGAGACGGAGCGAATCCGCTGCTCGTACTACTGTAAATATTGTAGGTAATCGCTTTGCAATAGGATGGTGCTGAAATGGCTGTCCAGGTTAGTTCAATAGCGCTGGACGTAGAGGAGCTTGCCGTCAGATTGGTGGGTGCAGTAGAAGGAATGGCGACGCAGGAGGTTGCGGAATTAGTCTCTGCGCTGGCTTGGTCGGATGCTGCCGATGTGCCGACAGCGTCGACGGCTTCAACAGTGTAGTAGTAAGTCGTCGAGGCCGCGAGGCCAGTGCTGGAGTAAGCCGAGTTCGTCAAACCGCTCGCAATGAGGTTAGACGCAGATGGTGCAAATCCACTGGTCGTGCTGCCATAAAGATTGTAAGTAATAGCACAATTCGGTGGAGGCGTCACTGCCGACCAGGTAAGACCAATAACGCTGGGGGATGACGCAGCTGCGGTGAGCCCCGTCGGCGGACCGGACGGAACGATGGTGCAACTACTGGAGGCGCCTCGAATCTCAATGCCGCTGGACTTCGGTTGATCACTGCTGCCATCGGTATAAGCGATCACGATTTGTCCGCTGCTGTTGGCATTGGCCGTGAACTGTTCTACGAGTGCCGTGTTCGCGCCTGCTGTCGCGTAGATATCGAAGTTACTAAGCACTGTCGTACCGTTGATAGCGACATTGAAGACACGTTGCCCAGCAGCAGTCCAATAGGTTTCTGCGAAGTGCAGCAGAACGGTGTATTGAGCGTTGGGCGCCAAACCCGGAACCGTGTAGTTAAAAGCTCCATTATGCTCCGTCTGATAGACCTGTTCTGGCGCGGCATTAGCCACACCAGTCGTTGTCACCGGATTGGTAGAGGACGCTGCGCCCCCGCCAGTGAAATACTCGTCGGCGACAAAAGATGCATCACCACCAGCAGAATTACTGACCGCGGGCCCACCTGAGTTGATAGCTACAATCTCCGTTCCAGAGGCTGATTGCGTCGTAGCTGACGATTGGGTCGAGGCTGCGGACGTACCATCCGCGTCAACGGCCTCCACAACATAGTAGTAGGTCGTCGAAGCTGTCAGGCCTGTGTTGGAGTAAGCAGTACCCGTCACACCACTCGCCAACAAATTACTTGAGGACGGAGTAAACCCGTTGGTTGTACTGCCGTAAAGTTTGTAAGAGCTGATTGAGCAGTTGGCTGGCGGAGTAACCGCACTCCAGCTTATAGCTATGGCATTGGACGAAGATGCCGTCGCCGTGAGGCCGATTGGTGCCGAAGGAGCCGTGCTGCATGAGGCGGCGGCTGTAGTTGTGGCGCCGGCTTGGGAAGATGCCGTGGAGCTTCCGTCCGCATCGACAGCTTCTACGATGTAGTAATAGGTTGTGCCTGCGGCGAGCCCGGTATCCGTATAGGTGGTGCCTGTTACTGCTCCACTCGATATCAGATTGCTCACAGATGCCGTGAAGGCACTCGTTGTACTGCGGTAGATGCTGTAGGAACTGATGCTGCAATTAGCCGGAGGAGTAACAGCGTTCCAGCTCAAGCCTATGGTGCTCGAAGAAGATGCTGTCGCCGCAAAGCCACCTGGAGATGATGGCACCGTGCTGCAACTGCTTGTGGCGCTGCGTATTTCTATGCCACTGGACTTGGGTTGATCCGCAGAACCGACGGTATAAGCGATGATGATTTGCCCGCTACTATTCGCCGTCGCAACAAATTGTTCTACCAACGCCTTGTTGGCGCCGGCTGAAGCATAAATATCGAAGTTATTAAGTACGGTCGTGCCGTTGATAGCAACATTGAAGACACGTTGCCCCACAGCGGTCCAGTAGAACTCCGCGAAGTGCAATAGAACAGTGTATTGAGTGCCGGCACTCAACCCAGGAATCGTATAGGTAAAGGCTCCCGCCCGCTCTGACTGATACACCGCCATCGGCGCAGCATTAGCAACACCAGCTGTATTGATGGTATTACCCGATATATCTGTGCCTCCACCTGTCATATTTTCGTCAGCAACAAAGGACGCATCACCGCCGCCCGAGTTGCTCACAGCAGGGCCGCCAGAGTTGATCGCCACCACTTCTGTACCGGATGCCGGTGCCTGCGTAGTCGCGGACACTTGAGTGGAGGCTGCCGAAACGCCATCTACATCAACCGCTTCTACAACGTAATAGTAAACAGTTGAAGCCGAAAGACCATTGTTGGTGTAGCTCGTGCTGGTTAGCCCACTTGCGATTAGATTACTGGCGGAGGGAGTAAACCCGCTGGTTGGGCTACCGTAAACAGTATAGGAGCTAATCGAGCAGTTGCCTGGAGGGGTTACCGCAGTCCAACTCAAATTAATAGCACTGGAGGAAGCAGCCACCGCTACAACGCCTGTAGGTGTCGACGGAACAGTGGTGCAAGCCGGGGCAGCGGTCTGCGCGCTGACCTGTACCGAAGCCGCAGAATTCCCGTCTGCATCGAGAGCTTCTACGATGAAGTAGTAGGTTGTGGAAGCTGTAAGGCCAGTATTGGAGTAGCTCGTACTAGTTATGCCGTTTCCAACCAGGTTACTTGCGGACGGAGTGAATCCGCTGGTGGTGCCGCGGTAAACATTGTAAGAGCTGATAGTGCAGTTGGCTGGCGGAGTCACTGCAGTCCAGCTCAAGTTAATGATGCTGGAGGAAGATGCCGCCGCTGCAAGACCTGTTGGTGCCGAAGGTGCTGTACTGCAACTGCTGGACGCCCCCAGAATTTCGATGCCGCTGGATTTGGGTTGATCTGCTGTGCCGTTAGTGTAGGCGATGACGATTTGACCGCTACCGTTGGCAGTGGTCGTGAACTGTTCTACCAGGGCCTTGTTGGCACCAGCAGTAGCGTAGATGTCGAAGTTGCTCAACACCGTCGTCCCGTTGATGGCAACGTTGAAGACGCGCTTGCCGGCTGCGGTCCAGTAGAACTCCGCGAAGTGGAGCAGCACCGTGTACTGTGTGCCCGCGGTCAGACCCGGAATCGTGTACGTGAAAGTCCCTGCTCTTTCCGACTGATACACCGCCATCGGTGCCGCATTAGTTACTCCTGCTGTAACAATGGTGTTTGCAGATGTATCCGTTCCTCCTCCGGTTACATATTCGTCAGCCGCATAAGACGCGTCCCCACCTCCCGAATTGCTCACAGCCGGACCACCCGAGTTAATCGCTACGACCTCCGTTGCGGCATAAGCGGAAGCAGTGAAGCCAAACGCGTAGGCCACGACCAGAGCCAGAAAAGCCCCGAGAATAGTTCTGCGTAAAGGAACGGAATAGTTACTCGACATTGCATTCTCCTGTGTAGTACAGTCGCCATCCTGGCTGCGGTTTGGTCGTATTGGTGGTGCCACTAGTTCCTACCTGTGATTGCAGGACTTGATCCTGTTGTTTATTTGATTTCGATTCCGCTGGTTTTTGGTTGGTCAGCGGTACCGTTGGTGTATGCGATAACGATCTGCCCACTGCTGTTCGCGGTAGCGGTGAACTGTTCAACCAGTGCCTTGTTCGCTCCTGCGGTAGCGTAGATATCGAAGTTGCTCAACACCGTCGTTCCGTTGATGGCGACGTTGAAGACGCGCTTGCCCGCCGCCGTCCAGTAGAACTCCGCGAAGTGCAGCAGCACCGTATGAGTACTTCCAGCCACCAGCCCCGGGATCGTATAGGTAAACGTTCCCGCACGCTCGGTCTGATACACCGCCATCGGCGCTGCGTTGGTCACCCCTGCCGTCACGATGGTGTTGGCCGAAGTATCCGTACCGCCTCCGGTCACGTCCTCATCGGCCACGAACGAAGCATCGCCACCACCCGAGTTACTCACCGCCGGGCCGCCCGCGTTGATCGCCACGATATCGGTAGCCGATCCCGACTGCGTCGTTGCCGTCGCCTGCGACGACGCCGTCGAACTACCATCCGCATCCGCCGCTTCCACCACGTAGTAGTAAGCCGTCGACGCCGTCAGCCCCGTGTTCGAGTAACTCGTCGCTGTTCCACTGCTTGCGATCAGCGTACCCGCAGACGGCGTAAACCCGCTCGTCGTGCTCCCATAAACGTTATACGAGCTGATCGAGCAGTTCGCCGGCGCACTCACCGCACTCCAGCTCAAGCTGATCGCGCTCGAAGACGACGCCGTCGCCGTCAGACCCGTCGGCGCCGCAGGAACCGTGCTGCAGGACGCAGCCGAAGTCTCCGCACTCACCTGCGACGACGCCACCGAACTGCCCTCCGCATCCACTGCCTCCACCACGTAGTAGTGCGTCGTCGACGCCGACAGCCCCGTGTTCGAATAACTCGTCCCGCTCACGCTTGCCACCAGGTTGCTCGACGACGGAGTAAACCCGCTCGTCGTGCTGCTGTACACGTTGTAAGAGCTCACCGTGCAGTTAGCTGGTGGTGCTGACGCGTGCCAGCTCAACCCGATCGCACTCGAAGAAGACGCCGTCGCTGCCAGACCCCCCGGGGCAGGTGGCACCGCGCTGCAACTACCCGTCGTCCCTCCTCGAACCTCGATCCCGCTCGACTTCGGTTGATCCGCCGTACCGTTCGTATACGCAATCACGATCTGACCGCTGCTGTTAGCCGTTGCCGTGAACTGCTCCACCAGCGCCTTGTTCGCTCCCGCCGTCGCATAGATGTCGAAGTTGCTCAACACCGTCGTCCCGTTGATCGCAACGTTGAACACACGCTGGCCCGCCGCCGTCCAGTAGAACTCTGCAAAGTGCAGCAGCACCGTGTACTGGTTGCCCGACGTCAGACCAGCAATCGTATACGTAAACGCACCCGCTCGCTCCGACTGATACACCGCCATCGGTGCCGCGTTCGTCACACCCGCCGTCGTAATCGTGTTAGCCGATACAGCCGTCCCTCCACCCGTTACATCTTCATCCGCAACAAACGACGCATCTCCGCCTCCCGCGTTACTCACCGCAGGCCCGCCAGAGTTGATCGCAACCATCTCAGACCCAGACGCCGCTGCCGAGGTCTCCGCACTGGCCTGCGCAGAAGCCGCTGAGTTCCCCGCTCCATCCACCGCCTCCACCACGTAGTAGTACGTCGTCGACGCCGTCAACCCAGTGTTCGAATAACTCGTCCCCGTCACACCACTCGCAATCAAATTACTCGACGACGGCGTAAATCCACTCACCGTACTCCCATAAACACTGTACGAACTAATCACACAGTTCGCTGGCGCACTCACCCCTGACCAACTCAACCCAATCCCACTCGACGACACCGCACTCGCCTCCAACCCAACAGGCGAAGACGACACCACACTGCAACTGGTACCGCCGCTCTGTGTCGTAGCGGCTACCTGTGTCGAAGCTATCGAGGTTCCATCGGAGTCAAGTGCTTCTACGACGTAGTAGTGAGTCGTCGAAGCCGCAAGTCCGGTGCTGGAGTAGCTCGTGCCTGTCACTCCGCTCGCAATCAAGTTGCTCGATGAAGGAGTAAACCCACTGGTCGTGCTGCTGTAAACGTTATAAGAACTAATCGAACAGCCAGACGGCGGTGTAACTGTCGCCCAGCTCAAACCGATCGCGCTGGAGGAAGAAGCTGTTGCAGTCACTCCCGCCGGTGCAGATGGAACGGCTGCACAACTACCGCTCGAACCACCATAGAAGGGCACATAACTAGTGATCGAGCCAGACTGCGCCACCGTCCCCGCGTTATCGACTGTGCCGTTATCGGATGCAATCGTGTAGGTGATCTGCCCGCTCCCGGCGAGGAACACTGTGACCGCGTCGGTAACCGTAACTCCCGCAGCCACCGGAACGGTAATCCCGCTGTTCGCGATGATGGCCACGCCCTGATCGAAGTAGGAGTAAACCCCAAGCCCGTAAGCGGCGTGGCTCGTAACCGTTGGCGAAACAGAATACGACGCGTATCCATCTACACTGCCGTTCATCCATGCCGCCTGGCTCGGCACGTCATACGGCATCTCGCTCTGATAGAAGATGGTTTCTCCACCTTCGCCGTTCCACACCACTTGGTTTTGCTCGTAGTGCTCAACCGCCAAACCCAGTGCCGTAACACTGTCTCCGTTCACAACTAGCCCATGCTCGGCGACGTTGCCGGTCCAACTCGCGTCGGCCCCATGGTCCGCGCGCCACGCCCAGATATTGTCAAGAATGACGTTGTCGCTATCGACTTCGAGGCTGGTCGTGGCGGTTCCAGACACTGCTCCGCCGATGCGGAAAAATGTGTCGCTGAGGGAAGTCGGATTAGCTGCGTGACTGGCCCTCGATGCGCCTGCGATTCCTACCTGAAAGAGCACCGGCGAGTTGACTGGCCCCGCATCAATAAGTAGTCCGGCGATCTGTACCCCATCTACGTCAGCTACTGTGATCGCGGCCGTTCCTGTCTGAGGAGAAAGGTTTGCGTAACCCAGCCCGAGGACAACCGTATTTGCGTTTGTTACATTGATCGACCCGCTGTAGTTATAGATACCAGGAGTAAGAATCAGATTTTGGCCTGAAGCCAGCGCTGCATTGATTTGGGCGAGCGTGCTCGAAGGAGTAGCGATGTAAAACGTACTAATAGCCAGCGAATTCCCTGGCCCAAAACCTCCACCCGCCCAGCTTGTCCCCGTCGAGTTTGTTCTCAAGCTTGGCGAGAACACCCAGTAGTTGCCGCTACCGTCCATATAAAGAAATGGCTTCTCGCGGCTCACGGGAGTCGTCGGCAGAACAGTATAGGTATTGCCCGTCGGATAGTTCGGCGTTGGCGCACCCGAAACGCCGGAGAAGACGATGTTCCACAGGTTCCCCGTCCAACTTCCAATCGTGCTATTGCGCGTATACCACTGCTGCTGCGAGCAGGAACCGATATTTCCAGTCACCTGAGTGTCACTGATGAATCCGCCGCTTGCCTCGCCGCAGTTGGTATTCGTCAGCTCCATGGAGCCATTGACGTACATCCGCCGGAAGGCAGCTCCCTGTGAAACGCCCCATTGCAGTAGGTCCCCTGACGGCGGGGTGATCGACATGTTCTCGATGGAACGCCAAAAGTTAGTCGTCAAATTACCGTTTGAGTCCGTTTGATTGGACGTCAGATAGCCATTGCTAATCGTGACCGCGCCGGGAGTCTCACCAAGTCCGGCAACCGACTCGTAGTATCCAACCTCAGACTCAACACCGGTGTAGGTTCCCGGTGCGAAGAGCACAGCATAGCGATTTGTACTGAACTGTGTGTTCGCGTTTAGCGTGTTCAGCGTCGTATTAATCGAAGCTACTGAATCGCTGGGAGTGAAGACATAAACGTTGGGGCCAAAGATCGTCGAATTCTGCGCGAACGCCGTGCCCATTCCCGGAAGCATCCCTGCCAACACAAGTACAAAAAGTGAGAGCGCGACCCTCACTGATAGAACTCGACCAGACCCAGAACGGCCGGCCAACCAATCGTTTTGACCCGGCTGAAAATTGGGATCCAAACTTGCAACTCTTAGCGTGAGAGAAGAAGGGACGCTTTCGACGATACGGCCTAGCAGTTCCATGAACGCTCCGCTTGCCGGAACCTGAATTTTGCAGAACTTCACAAAGGTCTCCGGATATGACGGAGCAACACTCTAGCAACTACACCCTCCTGGCAAGTGAGTCGCCGTTCATTCACGGATAATGCGGATTGAAGGTATTGAAGCTGGGCAGAACCTGCAGGGAATGCACCGTTAACGCTCCAATAAGCACTTATAAATGTGCTGCTTAGGGGAAATTAGAAAACCGGTTCGGATATGAGCCTAGCAGTTCTGTTTAACCTCTTCTGAACCGTTAACGCGACCGTTAGCGAGTTCGTCGCCGGTTACGTTTGGTGGTTATAATGATCCCCGCCGTAACAGCGAGGAGCATTACCGATGGCTATAACCCATCCCGCGATCAGTGCTGAGCAGGAAGAGGAGTGGCAGGAACTGCAAGTTGTGCTTCAGTCCGGCATCTTGGACAAAGCCTCTAATCTGCGCAGTTTTCTGGAATATGTCGCCGAACAACACTTTGCCGGAAACACCGAACAGATTAAGGAGTACAGCATTGCCGTCCAGGCTCTCCATCGTCAGGAGCAATTTGATCCGCAATCGGACACCATCGTTCGTGTCTCTGCTCACACATTGCGGAAGAAATTAGAGCGCTATTACGCTAACGAAGGTGTGGACCACCACATCCAGATTCGTCTCCCTCCCGGCAAGTACATCTTGCAGTTCAAGCGCATGGAATCGATTGGCTTGTCCCCCTCCAGCCCTCTCGAAATCGCACCACTGAACGAAGAGCCGACGGAAAGCCCGTCGAGCACACCTTCCATGAAAACAACTTGGATATACATGGGAGTTTTCGTTGGAGCGTTGCTTCTTCTGTTACTTGCAAACAGTTTCCTGAGACACAAGATACCAGACAGGATGGCTAAGCAGGACACCCTTCTGCCCGCAGCAAAGCCTGTGATTGCTCAAGGAACCACCCAGCCTGTAGGCGGTGAACCGCTTGATAGAGCCCTCCGCATCCGTTTCGGAGCCACCTCTCACTCCTATGTAGATGCTGCCGGTCAGATATGGCATCGCGATCAATACTGTCAAGGGGGCTCAGCTTTTTCGCGACCGAATCGTCAGATCCAGGGCACCGATGATCCCGCAATGTTTCAAGAGGGACGCGAAGGAAAATTCCAATGCAGGTTTCCAGTCCCGCCCGGATCCTATCAACTCCAGTTACTATTCGCCGACACCGCTGGCGACAAAGAGGCAGCGCGTCAGGTCGACCTTTCGATCAACAACAAAGCAACCGCAGCTCTGGATATTGTTGATGAAGCTGGTGGCGGCGATATCGTGGTCGGAAAAGTCTACGCGGGCATCCATCCCATGAGCGACGGCACCATCCACCTCGATTTCACCTCAGAAGGTTCTTTTGTTAACGCAGCCGAGTTCACACCTTCCGAGTCCGAATCCGGACTTCCCATACGAATGCTTGCTGGCCCCACTGTATTCCACGACGGCCAAGGCAATACATGGCTTCCCGAACGCTTCTTCCAGGACGGAAGGAGGACGTTTCATCCAGATAATCTACCCAGGGTTGCCGACTCCAGGTTATTCGAATGGGAGCGATATGGGCACTTTCGCTACCTCATTCCCGTCGTCGCAGGCAAAAAGTACAGAGTTAAACTGTATTTTTCTGAAGGCTGGTTCGGAAAGAGCAACGGCGGCCCCGGCGGCGTAGGAAGCCGAGTATTCGATGTTTACTGCAACGGCACAACTCTTCTTCAGAACTTCGATATCACGAGGGACCAAAAAGACGGAGCCGTCATCGCCACCTTTAATCACATAAAGCCCACCGCGCACGGCATGCTCGAGCTGTCTTTCACACCTGTCGAAAACTATCCCCTCATCAACGCAATTGAAATCGAACCTGAAAGTTAGAGGAACCTCCATCGCGAAATTCGATATGCCGCAAAAGTTCAATGTGCTGCGAGTTTGAGCGCCGCGCCCATCAAGAAAAATGCAAACGCCATTACCGCCACCCAGACGCCGATAACATGGAAGCGCTCTGCATGATCGACTTGCTCTCTCCAGTTCTTCGGTGGTGCTCCGGCCTCCCAGGTGAGTGTCGCACTATTGATAGGCACCGTCCCGATAACCCTGATCACGATCCAGAGGAGCACAGCGAGTACTCCCGCACAACGAAACAAAAAAACATGCGCGCCTCCATCAAGAATCGCTACAGCAACTCCTGAAACAGCCGCAGGCACAAAACAAATAGGCACCAGTACCCGCAATCTGAGCACGAGCGCCTGACGCAGCAGGATCTTCGACTGGTCGCTTTAAAAACTCGGGCACCCGCAAACCATAGTGAATAGCGATCTCGATGCCGGCGAGTATCCCCGCGGAGAACAAGTTCACAAAATGCAGGGCGATCAGATTCATATTCTTCGTCCTTCATATTTTCGTACGCTCGATATCTCCTCAAATTGTCGTATCCTTCGTAAGAAGGAGTAAACATGTCTGAAGAAGATTTGAGAGCAGAACTTGAGCTTCTGCGAGCAGAGAACGACAAACTGAAAAACAAAGGTGTCCGCGGCCTAAGTCTCAAGGTTAGCGAAAAAGGCGGCCTATCCCTCTATGGAGTAGGCCGGTTTCCCGTCACACTCTACAAGGAGCAGTGGCGAAAAATCCTCGGAATGGCACCAGAGATCGAGGATTTCATCGTCAAAAATGATTCGCTCCTAAAAACCAAGGAGTAAGCCGTCCGGTCACTGGGCACCAACCATCGGCAACCCTGTGACCGGCCAGTAATCAACCTGGGCTTCGACGTTAGTAGCTACAGCAACCCCTGCTGCGGATGAAGCCGTCACTCCTACATTCCATCCATCTACAACAATCAGCGCGTCTTCTCCCCTAAGGTCCGACGTAGCCGCCTCGATCGTGATCGTTCTCGTCTCATTTGGCAATAGCGAGACATAGTTATCGCTGTAATACACCGGCAACACTCGTTCTCCGGAGCGCTTCCGCCGCAGCTGAAGATGCGTCATCAGTGCAACTTCCTTATCCGGATTGTGCAACGTCACCGAGATCAGGCTCTTTCCTTCGGCATCACTACGGGCCGCCTTCGCATCGAGCGCAATCGTCGAAAGCCCATCGAGCGCCTTCAGATCGTCCTGATGCTCCGGCAGCGCACGCCAATAGAAGTTATCCGAAATCAACTTCCCGGCAGCATCATGCAACTCAAGCTTCACAAAATGAACCGGAGAAAGATCCGCAGGCCAGGCCACAGACCCAAGCGTAGTCGCCACACTCGCAGCGGCGGTCACATCGAAGTCATGCTCATACTTCACCGACCCATCCAGGTTGAAGATCGCCAAGTGCGCATGCGCATTCTGCAAAGGCGCGTCCAGGTTATTGATCACCTGAACCTCGCCATTAGCTTCATTCAATTGAATATGAATCGGCTCCGCTGCCTTCTTTACCGCAAATAGCGATGAGTTCGGCTCAAGGTCATGGTGATAGAGCTGCCACACAAAACTGGGTTGCGCCGGATTACTCATCCACGTAATCACTCCGGTCGTCGGATGAAACAGCTTTGCATTGCGCCCCTCATACATCGCACGGAAAGCTTCATAGTTAGCAAGCTGCGACTTCCTCACGAAGTCCGCAAGATTCAGCACCTTTCCATATCGGCCAGCAATCATCGCAGGATAAGTATCTCCATCAGCCGCGCCCTTGGCGAAATCATGCTCTGCCCAGTCGTCGTTGATCGTCTCCCAATCCTTCTCCGGCATCATGCCGCGAATCGACTCGATCGTTGGCACCGACACGCTTCCAATCTCCGTCTTGAACGCTTCGTCGTAGACGTAGAACTCACGCGGCGTCCGCCAGTGGTAAGGCCCATGCGAATTCACACCGCGTCCGTCAGCCGAGTTCGCCTGATAAAGCCGCGACGGCTCCAGTTCGCTCATCAAAACGCGTAACGCATCATCGATTTTCTTCGGTGGATATCCTTCATTTCTCGCACACCACAGCACAATCGAAGCATGATTGCGAAACCGCAGAATCTTATCGCGCACATTCGCCATGTATGTATCGAAGTCATCTGGGTCAGGCCCATCAGACGGATTAGGCTGGAAAAACTCATCCCAAACTAAAATCCCGTACTTATCGCACAGCTCATAAAAGTCTTCACTGGTACTCTGTCCAACCCAGTTGCGAATCAGGTTAAGATTCGCAATCTGATGCATCCGAATCTGCGCCTCTAGCCGCTCCCGCGGATTGCGCTTCATCGCCTCATCCAGGCCCCAATTCCCGCCGCGAACAAATACGCGAACCCCATTCACCGAGATCGTCAGGTTCTCCGAGTCAGGCACGGCATAAGTAAACTTGCGGACGCCAAAGCTCACATCCTTGCTGTCCGACGACTTCCTATCTACATCAAAGCTCAAGTGCAGCTTGTAGAGATTCTGCGGCCCATAGCCATTCGGCCACCATAACTTCGGATGGTCCATATGCATCGCCGGCGTGTTCTTAGGATCGATCGTAACTACCTGCGAACTGTGCGCCGTCACCTCAACACTTTGTTCGAACGTCACATCCCCAAAGCTTCCCCTCAGCACGCCCTTCTGCGGCGTATCCGTGATGTTCTCCAACTTCGCCTGTACCGAGACATCCGCTGTATCAGTCTTCGGCAGAGGAAGATCCGTCGTCACCAGAGGCTCTTTAATCAGTACTGGTCCACTCGCCGAAATAAAAACCTTCTGCCAAATCCCGGTATCCCGATCGCGAATCGCAGGAATCCAGTCCCATCCAATCGTTGAAAGAAACGTCGGCCCATCGATCGCCGTAATGCCGCCGTTCTTGCCGACTCCATCGCGAATCGTGTGTTCATGCGGATCCCCGGGGTGCGGCTGCGGCGAAACCAGCACTGCCAAAATCACCTTCTTCCCCGGCTTCACTTCAGAGGAAATATCAAAGATACCCCGTTTGAATGCGCCCTTCATCGTGCCGACTTGCGCGCCGTTAACCCACACCTGCGCAGAAAAATTAATCCCCTCAAAATTCAACCAGACATGCCTGCCCTCATAGGTCTTCGGCACCTCAAAGACCGTTCGGTACCAATACGGTGTACGCGAGAGGCTGTCAGGAATTTTGTCGGGCCGATTATTCTCGCCATACAAAGGTTCCGGGTACACGCCTGCGTTGACCAGGCTAGTCAGCACCGTTCCCGGCACTGTAGCGGAGTACCAACCCTGTGGCTTGAAGTTCGCCGAAGCAACGGCAGCGCCTGCCTCTGTCACCTTCGCTGCATCCTGCAGTTGCCAGCCGGTTGACAGAGTAACGGACTCAGGAAGAGATGAATTAGCGGCCAAAGCAACTGTTCCAAATCCCATCGAAACCGCAACTAACAAAGCTAACGCTGATCCCCAAACTCGCATTCGCATTCAACCCGCACCTTTTGATCGTTAGAGTTACAGAATTCTCGCAGCACGAAAAAAGCATCGTGCTAGACATAGAAAACCCTACACGATCCTCAGACAAAGGTCACACATTCCCGATTTACCGCTGAATCGTAGTCTCCGCCTTAGTAAGTTTCTGAGAAACCTGTGCCGGTGTAGGCAGCTGCGAACGATCCCATCCTCCGCCCAATGCCTCAATCAGCTGCACCGAACCCGTCATCTCCAGCACGCGCAAACTCGCCACAGACTGCCTGTCGGTCAACAATGTGGTCTGTGCAGTCACAACATTCACATACGGGTCGATGCCAGTCTGATACCGCGCAGTCTCCAGCGTCACATACTCTTCCGCCGACGTC
>Ga0302220_10002410_pt1 | contig 13730 bp, 7 predicted proteins | sample II_Palsa_E1_3_FD_194572 | JGI IMG/M metagenome (GOLD analysis project Ga0302220, IMG submission 194572) | Peat permafrost microbial communities from Stordalen Mire near Abisko, Sweden - II_Palsa_E1_3 | ecosystem: Environmental > Terrestrial > Soil > Palsa > Peat permafrost | place: Sweden...
CGCATGTTCTCTATTGCGTGGCCTTCCGGTCCGGAGCCCACCGGCAATGCAAACGCCTTTCGCTCTTTTCTGCTTGCCCGTTCGCTCGAACTGGCGCCCAGAGTGACGGGCAGGGCAGCTAAAAAGAGTCGAGCGTAAGCTCGCATGTTTTCCTGCTGAAATTATTTCCCGATTGCGCGTCTTTCTCTTCTCCTCCTGCGTATTCCATTCGCAGTACCAGACTCGGAGATCGTAGATGTCCCTTTCCAGCCGCCTCGCCGCTCTGCTCCTTTCCTCTGCTCTCACGCTGCCCGCGCTCGCCGCCCCCACCGCTCCGCCCGTTACCGTTACCGACAATGGTTCTACCTACACCATGACGAACGGCTATCTTACGGTTCAGGTGAACAAGACCACCGGCGATCTTGTCTCGGTTAAGACAGCCAACACCGCTACCCCCGATATCGAGCTGATGGGCTACGTCTCCGGGCACCATGCCGGCTACTGGGAGCAGAGTCCCGCGCTGGCTGCACGCCGCGAGGCCAGCGTTACCATCGACCCTGCCGGCAACAAAGGTGAGCGCGCTGAGGTCTCCGTCAAGGGGTGGTCCGAGGGCAAGTCCATCCTCGGTTCTCATCCCAATGCCGCTGGTCAGGAGGGCGGATTGATCGCGGACCTCGAGATTCGCTATACCCTCGCTCGTGGCGCTCATGGTCTCTATACCTACGCGATCTACACCCATCAGGACACCTACCCCGCAGGCTCTGTCGGCGAGAGCCGGTTCGGTTTCAAGCTTTCGGGCAAGATCTTCGACTGGCTCTCCATCGACGATCAGCGCAACGCCATGATGCCCACCGGCGCGGACTGGGACGCCGGTACCGACCTGAACATGAAGGAGTCGCGCCGCCTGACGACCGGCATCTACAAAGGCCGCGCCGAACATAAGTACGATTACTCTGCCGATCAGTCGAAGATTCCTGCCTTCGGCTGGTCCTCCACGACGCAGCACGTCGGGCTTTATCTCATCAACCCATCGTTTGAATATCTTTCGTCCGGCCCGCTTCACTTCGAACTCACCGGCCATATCGACGACGGTGATGGTGGCGATCCTACGCTGCTCGACTACTGGCGCGGCACTCACTACGGCGGGAGCGTGCTGAACTTCGCCGCGAATGAGCCGTGGACCAAGGTTGTCGGACCCATCTTTATCTACGTCCCCACCGGCGGCACGCCCAACGCTCTCTTTACCGATGCCAAACGCCAGGCGACGATTGAAGCCGCCCACTGGCCGTACTCCTGGGTGAAGGGAGTTGATTACACTCCGGCAGCCGAGCGCGCCACCGTCAAAGGCCATCTGAAGCTGGTCGATCCGCAGGCTCCCACGGCGAAACTTTCAAACCTGCTCGTCGGCCTTTCCTTCCCGGACCAGCCTCCCGTTCCCCGGGCTGCACGCACCCCCAGCCCGGAGCCGCCACCGGCCACAGCGACGCCTGCACCTGAGGCCGCCGTTGATCCCGATCATCCACCTCAGTTCAACGCGCAGGGCCAGCGCATCAATCGCGGGACCTATGTTCCGCCGCGCCGCAACGGGCCGCCCGGAGGCTTCAATTTTCCGCCGCAGGCCATTATCTGGCAGAACGATGCGAAGCACTATGAGTTCTGGGCTCACGGCTCCGAAGACGGCAGCTTCACGATCCCCAACGTCCGTCCTGGCACCTACCAGCTTCATGCCATCGCCGACGGAGTTCTTGGCGCTTACGACGCTACCGCGAGAGTGACCATCGCGCCGGGACAGAAGCTCGATCTCGGCACCATCGAGTGGCACCCAACGCACTTCGGCCGGCAGATCTGGCAGATTGGCACTCCCAACCGCTCGGCGAAGGAGTTCCTGAAGGGCGACGATCACTGGCACTGGGGCATGTACATCGAGTACGCAAAGCTGTTTCCCAATGACGTGAACTTCACCGTCGGCAAATCCGACCCCGCGAAGGACTGGTTCATTTATCAGGTCCCGCACGACACCGACTTCAAACCCGATGGCCGCGACCAGGGACGCGCCACCCCCTGGACCATCCACTTCACCATGCCCGAAGGCCAGCAGCCCGCCGGACGAGCCACCCTGCGCTTCGGCCTCGACGGAGCCAGCACGCGCTCACTTGGCATCACCGTCAACGGACAGGATGCCGGGACCTTCACCGACCTCTTCGGTGCGGGTGCATCCATGATGCGCGATGGTATCGAAGGAACCTGGGTCGAGAAGGACTTCAGCTTCGACGCCTCGCTGATGAAGCCGGGAGCCAACACGATCGTCCTCACCGTTCCCGCGGGCGCAGTCGGCAGTGGCATCTGCTATGACGTCGTCCGGCTCGAGGTGGCGCCACCTACGCCGTAGATCTTTTTGTCTCGTCGTCAGGCGGTGACAGGATGCGCTATCTGTGGCCAATGCGCTGGGAGATGATCTGAGGGCGTGGTGCATTCGCGCCGATATTGCTGGTCTCCAGCAGGACCTCAAATGGCTGCATGTTGCCTTTGGCATCGAAGATCCGGTTCAGCAATCCGGTTGCGGCATCGCTGAAGAGATAGTCGGCTGCGGCCTCGGTGCCGGCCATGTTGATTCCTTCGATGAGGAGCACGTGGCCGGTGCCGTCGAGATTCGGTGTGACGGCGATCACGCCAAAGGTGCTGCGCGCGGGATCGGTCTGGTTCGTCTCGTAAAACGGCTTTTCTCCGGGCATCGGGTGCAGATTGCGAATGATAGCGTCGTCCGTCTGCGGCCGGGGCTCGAACTGGAAGTTCAGGTCCTTCTGAAACAGTTCTACCCAGGGGTTGGCATCGAAGGAACCCAGCAGGATGACGTTGGACTGTTTCAGGTCTTCCAGCGTGACCTCGCGTGCATAGCGCACCTTGAACCGGCTCCTGATCACTGCAGGCAGCTGAGAGATGGATGACACCAGGTGGAGATCCACGACGCTGGTATAGCGCCGTCCGCCAAGCTCATTCACAATCGCAGGGTCGATACCGAGAGGGGAGACGGTGTGCTTCTGATACTCTCCGGAGGCATACTCCGCCAGGGGGACCCATCGTTTCGTCAGATTCTGATAGATCACCAGTCCGCTGTCGGCCGGCACCAGCAGGGTGTCCCGCGTCGGGCTGAAGAAGACGCTCCAGAAGCGATCCGAGACGCTCGGTTGCGGTTTGATATGGATGTCGCGAAGGGATACGAAGACAAGCGCGACGAACAACGCCGCACAGAGCGCTTTGAGCGTCCAGGACGAGCGGACGATCGTGACCGGCTGGTTCAGCTCCGGGGCAGAAGCTTTTTCTTCTGGCATCAGAGCGGCGGGGTATGGCGATTCCGCTGGTGCAGGCTGCGGTTTGCTCTCTCCAATGACGGTGCCTTCTTCGACGAAGAGAGGAACGTATGCGCCGCGCGGAACGACGATGCGGATTCGCTCGCCGATGCCTTCTCCGGCGAAGTACTCCTCAAGCCTCTGCCGCAGGAGGCGCGCATAGTTGCGGACGATGTTATCGTCGCCGGGGTTATATCCCCGGGGGCGCAGAAAGACGTGTTCGCCGATCTGCTGCTCGGTGATCCTGTTCGTCTGATCGAGAAGATGCTTCTCGCAGATATAGAGGAGGAAGCTGGTGAGGAACCTGGATTTGGCAAATCCTCTGCTCGCGGCAAGACGCCTCGCGACCTGCCACCGGGGGTCCTCTGCGAGTCGCAGACGGTCTGTCGCGGCAGCCCTTCCTGATGGCTGCTCGGCGTCTGCGAGGCCTGTCGATCTGCCTATCGAAGTCTTATCCACTGTAATAAGTAGACATTGACACAGGGTGTTTCATGTTACGGGCGAGTTAATCCATGGGTAGTCTGAGATATCAGCAAATTACTGCATCATCAAAATATCTTTCGGGCATGTCTCATAAGTTTTTTGTTTGCTTACAGATAGCCGTTTCCCCCTGCGTCTCCACCATTGGTTTACACCGTGGAACCCCCTAACAAAAACGCCTGGAGCCGGGGAAGATCAGGTCACAAGAAGAACCTGGGGGAAGAGGCGAAGCGGAGAGCGGAAATATTTCCGCTTCCGGATCGCTGCAGCGAAATCGGCAGGTCTCCAGGTTCATTTCAGAAGGGCTGAATGAGACAGATGAAGAAGCTCCTCGCAACACTTCCATTGATGATGTCTTCGCTTTGCGGCCTCGGACAGCAGACGACCGCAACCCAGCAGGATCGGACGCTGCGCATCAACCAGATTCAGGTGATCGGCAGCCACAACAGCTATCACACGGGAATTGCCCCGAGTGAGCAGAAGCTGATTGAGCAGCAGAACCCGAAGGCGATGCGAGCGCTCGACTATGCGCATGCGCCGCTTCCGGATCAGCTGACCGGCGGGGTTCGCCAGCTGGAGATCGATATCTATGCGGACACGAAGGGCGGCCGCTACGCTCATCCGGCGATTGTCGATAAGGTTGCCGAAGCGGGACTGCCTGCCGATCCGGACTTCGACCCGAACCATGAGATGGATAAGCCGGGCTTCAAGGTCATGCATGTGCTCGGGGTGGATCAACGCAGCTCCTGCCACACCTTTATCGCCTGCCTGACGGCGATTCGTGGCTGGTCGCAGGAACACCCGCAGCATCTGCCCATCTTCATCCTGGTCGAGACGAAACAGGGACGTCCCGATGCGCCAGCGGTTGCGAATGGCCCGGAGCCGTTCACCTCCACGACCTTCGATGCGCTCGATGCCGAGATACGCTCGGTCTTCTCTGCGAAAGAGATGATCACGCCGGACCAGGTTCGAGGCAGCTACAAGACGCTGCCTGAGGCGATTCAGGTCAGCGGGAAGAAGGCAGGCGGCTGGCCCACGCTGGCTGAGGCTCGCGGCAAGGTGGTCTTTCTGATGGACCAGAGGCCGGTGGAAGGGGTTTATACCGAGGGGCATCCGGCGCTGCGCGGTCGCGTGATCTTTACGAATGCGGTTCCAGGCGCTCCGGATGCGGCCTTTACCGAGGAGAACAGCGGAACCAAGGCGGAGATCGACGCTCTCGCAAAGCAGGGTTATCTGATTCGAACCCGCACCGATGACGGCACCGAAGAGGCGCGCAGCAACGATCACACACGCGCCGACGTTGCTCTCTCCAGCGGCGCGCAGATGTTGAGCACGGATTATCCCTCGTCGGAACCTGCGAAGTGGACGGGCTTTTTTGTCGGACTGCCGCATGGTCTTGCCGCTCGCTGCAACCCGGTGACAGCACCGCCGGGATGTGTGGATTCGTTGCTGGAAGCTCCCAGCGCGAAGTGAGGAATTGAACCAGGCGAGTCTGGCCACTTATTGGTATCGGCTTTTGTGCGCTCCGTTTGAGACAGCCCCGGAACGCTTTGACAAACAGTTTTTACTCTCTTGCCCAGGAGGCACCTGTGTCTACGAAGTTCAATCAATCGGCCTGTCCCAGAGAATGGCTCCTCAGGCTCTCTGCAAAATGCGCGATTCTGCGACCCGCTGCCAGCTTTGCTCGTCCTCTTATGCTGCTCATGCTGCTGCTTGCCGGCATGGTGATGGCTCGTCCCACTGCTCTTCTGGCCCAGTCCGACAACTCCTCGATCGCAGGCACGATCACTGACTCCTCCGGGGCGGAGATTGGTCAGGCGGAGATCACCGTTACCAGCGAAGTGACCGGCGCAGAGCATAAGACCGTGAGCAACAAATCGGGCTTCTATACTATCTCCGGGCTTGCGCCGGGCAAGTACACTGTCACGGTTGTCGCGCCGGGCTTCAGCACCGTGGCCAAAACGAATAACAACCTCGATCCGTCCCTTCCGGCTACCGTGAACGTCTCGCTCCCTGTCGGCAAGAATACGGAGCAGGTCGAAGTGACCGCGGACGAGACGACCCTGCAGGCGGACAGCGCCACGCTCGGTCGCGTCATCACGAGCAGCCAGGCGGATAACCTGCCGCTCGACGGACGCAACCCGATCTATCTCGCGCTCACCAAGGCCGGCATCACCAGTATCACCAGCACGGTCTCCTCTTCGAACTTCAGCACAGGCCTTGGCGCGATCAACATCAATGGAGGACGTGAGCGCGACAACCTGCTGACCTACGACGGCGCCGTCGCGGTTCGCATCCGCGCCAGCGGCGACTCCGTCGGTGTGCCCGACCTCGATGCCGTGCAGGAGGTTCAGGTTCTCGCAACCAACTATCCGGCTGAGTACGGGCGCTCGATTGGCGGACAGATCCGCATCATCACGAAGAGCGGCGGCGATCACTTTCACGGCAGCGTCTATGAGTATTTTCAGAACCCGGTGCTGAACGCCAACACCTGGGTTCGCAACGACAACGCCAATAACTCAAGCCCGAGTTATCCCGCTGCTCTCAAAACGAACAGTGTTGCACCGTTCACCTATAACCAGTTCGGCTTTGTCTTCGACGGGCCGCTGTACATTCCGCACATTCTGCCAAAGGGCAAGGTCTTCTTTCTTTACTCCGAGGCCTTCGTCCGCAATCCTTCGCTCTCCACCGCGACCGACACGGTTCCCAATGCGGCCTTCAGAACCGGCGACTTCAGCTCTCTGATTACCGGCAATACAGCGACGAATCACTACATCAAGGACCCTCAGTCCAATCAGCCCTGCAGCGTTTCAACCGGCGGCCCTGGCTGCTTCTCCTCCAATGGCATCGCCAACGTGATTCCGCAGAATCGTCTCAGCCCGAATGGCGTGGGCCTGCTCACCGCGTTCCCGACACCGACACCAGGCTTTCAGATTGGTGCGGCGAACCTGCTGGAGACTGCCAGCTATCCAATTCAACAGCAGATCGACAGCGGCAACCTCGATATCGTGCCCACCGAGAAGGACTACATCCGCTTTCGTCTCATCCACTTCTACTATCACGAGATCAATCCGTTCGCGACCTCGAACTACGATATCGTCCCGCGCATCTACAGCCGTCCTGCCGAGACCAGCTCGATCGACTATGTCCACACCTTCGGTCCGAACATGACCAATGAGTTTTTGGCTACTGGCAGCCATAACGCCGACCGTCTGAGCATCGATACGTCGACGGGCACTTATAACCGCGCGGCGTATGGCATCAACTATCCTTATCTCTTCCCGCAGGGCAAAGACCTGCCGAACAAGATTCCGACCATTGCGTTCGATACCACCGGCATTACGACGCTCGACGGCAGCACCTATCCTTCTCACTCTCAGGGCGAGCTCTTCGACTTTACCGATACGTTCACGCGCATCATCGGCAACCATATCGTGCGTGCCGGTGCTCGCTTCGAGCGCTCCGGCGAAAACGATGACGACCAGATCGCCTTTGCGAACAGCACTCCTGGCCAGACCAACAATCAGAACGGAAAATTCGATTTCTCGAGTCTCAATTCGCTTGGCTCGGGTTATGACATCGCCGATGCCGCACTCGGTATCTTCAATACGTACTCCGAGATCGGTCCGCGCAACGAGACGCCGAGCCGCGCCAATATGTACGAGTTCTTCGGACAGGATTCCTGGAAGGCCACGCCGAAGCTGCACCTTGAGTTTGGCGTTCGCTACTCCAGCATCCACCCGTACTACAGTATCTGGAACAACGCCGGCACCTTCGATCCTGCCTTCTACAATCCCGCGAACGCTGTGCAGGTTAATCCTTCCACAGGTAATCCGATTGCCGGCACCGGCGATGCACTGAACGGCACCGTTCTCTTTGGCAACGGCTTTACCTCCAGCGCAGCCAGCCACGTTCCCATCGCCGCGAGCGGTCAGTACAACGACCTCTTCCACGATCTGCCGCGCGGCTACGTCCATGTGCAGAAGTTCCTGTTCCAGCCGCGTCTCGGTGTAGCGTATGCGATGAACAGCAAGACCGTTCTGCGCACCGGCTTCGGCCGTTATACCAGCCGTCAGGGCACCTCCGACAACGTCTTCCTTGGTGGCTTTGCACCGCTGCAGCAGGTGGTTTCCATCACTGGCGGTAGCGCGGACAATCCCGGTGGCACAGCTGCCGCCAGCGGCTCCTATCCGACTCTTTCCGGAGATATCAATCAGCAGTCGCCCCAGCCGGAAGCCTACATCTGGAACGCCTCGGTCGAGCGCGAACTTGGCTTCGACACGGTTGCCGATATCTCCTATGTTGGCCGCCACGCTCTGCATCAGCAGTTCGAATCCGACACGAACCAGGCCAATCCCGGCACCGCTCAGGCCTTCGGCACCAACGGAGTCAACGCGCACCGGCCCTATCTTGGATACGCTGCGATTACCGAGGTCTATCAGGGTGACACGGCGTTCTACCAGGGTCTGCAGATCGATGTGAACCACCGCTTCAGCCACAGTCTCGGCTTCGGCGTCGCTTACACCTACGCTCATTCGCGCGACTGCGGCTCGTTCCAGAAAAACTTTCTGCCCAACGCCGACGACCCCAAGGGACTCTGCGGAACGGCAGACTACGATCTCCGCCAGGTACTCGTCCTGAACTCCGTCTACAAAATCCCCTTCCGCAGCAATAACCGTCTTGCCAACGAAGCTCTGGCTGGCTGGCAGCTCTCGCAGGCCTACCAGTTCCAGACCGGAACTCCGTTCAACGTAGCCACCAGCCAGGACGTGGCTGGCGTCGGCGCCGGCTTCCAGGGACAGTTTCTTCAGATCACTCCAGGTGCGAACCTTCGCGGCAACGGAAAGTTTTCTGTCGGAGCCGATTCCAATTCGTGGTTCAACACCAAGAATGGAGATGGGAGCAGTATCTTTACGACGCCCACTCCTGGAACCTTCACCACGCAGCGCAACCGCAATCTCATCTACGGTCCTGGTTCGGCAAACTTCAACGCAAGCCTGCAGAAGCGATTTCAGACCTTTGAGAATCAGTTCCTGGCTTTCCGGTTCGATGCCTTCGACTTCCCCAATCACCCCAACTGGTCTGCTCCGGATTCGACCTACACGGATGCTACCTTTGGCAAAGTCACCAGCAAGACGGGCCAGCGCGCTATGCAGGCCAGCCTTCGCTACTCTTTCTAACGTGTTATCCCTCGCAGGATAACGTTGGGACCTGTGCAGACAGGTCCCAACGGTCTTTCAGGTCTCAGTCGCAATAAGATACTTCAGGGGAACGATCTCTATGCAGGGAAAAGCGCAGTCCATCCTCCGGCGTTCGATGCATCTCTCTCTCAGCGTGCTTCTGCTCACCATACCCGTTGCCGCGCAGAAGACCGTCGCTAAATCTGTTCAGGATTACACGCACAGCGTCGACCCGTTCATCGGTGTCGACTGGGGCGGCAATACGTTTGTCGGCTCTGCGATCCCCTACGGCATGGTCAAGGTCGGCCCCGACATGCAGACCTTCGACGGCCGCCGCTCCGGCTTTGGTTATTCGAGCAACGGCGTGATTCTTGGTTTTTCGCATCTTCATCTCAGCGGCGCGCAGGGCAAGTACGGCAACATCCTCGTCGCTCCTGTCACTGGCCCGCTCGACCTGAACGACATCAAAACTCCGCGCACCGACGAGGTCGCGAAGGTTGGCTACTACGCCGCAAATCTCACTCGCTACCAGGTCAAAGCAGAGCTGACCAGCAGTCGCCGCGTGGGCTTCCATCGCTATATCTTTCCTGCGTCGCAGCAGTCGCACATAACGATCAACGTAGCCTCGGCGCTGAGCCTGGGGACCGACTGGCAGGCGCAGAAGTTTCTTGGTGCGGAGATTCACCTCACCTCGAACCACGAGGCTCAGGGTGTAGCACGCTTCACCGGCGGCTGGAACAGAGGTGGCGAGTACAGGGTCTACTACTACATGGTGCTCGACACGCCCGCCGAAGCGACGCAGACGTGGACCGGCAACACTCTTACTGCAACGAAAGATGCCGTGGTTGGCGCGAATACACCCATCGGAGCCTCCTTCGACTTCACCACGAAAGCCAATCAGGTCATCCAGGCGAAGGTCGGCATCTCGTTCATCAGCGCCGAGCAGGCAAAGCAGAACGTGCAGCAGGAGATCCCCGCGTGGAACTTCGCCGCGGTTCACTCTGCCGCGACTGTGCTGTGGAACGCTGAGCTGGCGAAGCTGAATCTCTCGGGCGAGAGTGACTCGCAACGCCGTCAACTCTACACCGCGATGTACCACATGATGCTGATGCCGACGGATCGCACCGGAGAGAACCCGGACTGGAAGTCCAGCGAGCCTTACTATGACGACTACTACTGCATCTGGGATACGTACCGCACTTCAAGCCCACTGCTCACGCTGATCTCGCCTGACCGCCAGCGCGACATCATCCGCTCGCTCATCGACATCTACCGCCACACCGGCTACATGCCCGACGCTCGCAGCGGCAATGACAATGGCCGCACTCAGGGCGGTTCCAATGCGAACGTCGTTGTAGCCGATGCCTTCGTGAAGGGCCTCAAGGGGATCGACTACGAGACCGCCTTCGCCGCGATGATCCACGATGCCGAGGTTCCTCCAGCCGACGCGCAGAAAGAAGGCCGTGGAGGCCTGAAGGACTACAACGAAAAAGGCTACGTCACGCTCGCCGACGAGCGCTCCGGTTCGCGCACTGCCGAGTATAGTTATGACGACTTCGCCATCTCCGAGGTCGCCTGCGGTCTTGGCAAAACGAAAGAGGCCGCACTCTACACAAGCCGAACGCACAACTTCGAACACCTCTGGGATAAGGACATGACTGCCGAAGGCTTCAAGGGCTTTATGAGGCCGCGCAATCCCGACGGCGCCTGGGCTCCGCCGTATCTTGTCGTTCGTGGCACCTGGCCCGACTTTTTCTACGAGGGCGATATCTGGACCTACTCCATCTACGCGCCGCAGGATATGCGCCGCCTCATCGAGATGGCTGGCGGCGATCAGATGTTCGTCAATCGTCTCGACTGGATCTTCGGTCGCCGCCACTTCGACGTGACCAACGAGCCCGGCTTTCTGCTTCCTGTGCTCTACAACTACGCCGGTCGTCCCGACAAGACTGCCGACATCGTTCAGATGACTCTTGAAAAGGCCTTCACCGACAGTCGCGCCGGCATCCCTGGCAACGACGACTCGGGCGCGATGTCGAGCTGGCTGATCTTCTCCACGCTCGGCATCTTCCCCGTCGCCGGTCAGGACGTCTACCTCATCAGCACACCGGGCATTCCCGATGCTTCGCTCGCTCTTGGCAACGGCAAAAAGCTTCGCATCATCGCGAAGAACCTCGACGGCAAGGGACTCAACCGCTATGTGCAGTCGGCCACGCTGAACGGAGTCGATCTGCCGAACGCATGGTTCCGCCACGCACAAATCAAAGATGGCGCGACGCTGGTGCTCACGATGGGTTCAGCTCCGTCGAGCTGGGGCAGAGCTACGCCGCCGCCTTCGATGAGCGATGCCAGCTTCCATTCGTGTGTAGACTCGCAGCCACATAGTCATTCCACCGAGTAACCCGGCTCGTCGTCTCTCAACTGCGATCACCCCGCCGCTGAGAGACGACGAACCGCTCATTCGTATCGCACTCACGGACATACTTTATGCGCAGACTCTTTCGTTCCTGTTACGCCATCGCCTTCGCTTTGCTTCTGAGCAATCCAGCGACAAACACGTTTGCCCACGCCCAGACAGCGATTCCCATGCGCATCGCACTTGTCGGACTGGTGCACGGCCATACCGCCGGCCTCCTGAAGTTTCTTCCCACACATCCTGAGGTAACGCTCGTCGGCATCGCCGAGCCGGATGCGGCTCTCCGCGAGAAGTACAAGGAGCTCTTTCATCTTCCCGACAGCCTCTTCTATACCTCGGAGTCAGAGCTGCTCGATCACACTCATCCTGACGCGATCCTCGTCTACACCTCCCCGTTGGCACACCGGGCCGCAGTCGAGATGGCCGCACGTCATCACATCGCTTCCATGGTTGAAAAGCCCTTCAGCACCACGCTTGAAGACGCCCTTGCCATGCAGCGTGCCTCGCGGGAGTATCACGTTCCGGTGCTCGTCAACTATTCCACCACGTGGTTTCCGTCCAACATCGAAGCCGCTGACATCCTTGCCAGCGGAAGGATTGGCGACCTGCGCAAAATCGTCGTTCACGACGGACACCGAGGCCCCAAAGAGACCGGCGTCTCCCCGGAGTTCTTCCGCTGGCTCACCGATCCGGTTGAAAATGGAGCCGGTGCTCTCTTCGACTTCGGCTGCTATGGCGTCGATCTGACTACCTGGCTGATGCACGGCGAGATGCCGCTCACGGTCACTGCCATCACCCTTCACATCAAGCCTGACATCTATCCGAAGGTCGATGACGACAGCACGATCCTGCTGACGTATCCGCATACGCAGGCCATCATTCAGGGCTCATGGAACTGGCCGTACGACCGCAAGGATATGGAGATCTACGGTGCAACCGGCTACGTCGACACCGTGAAGCTGAACGGGCTTCGCGTGCGCCTTACCGGCGAAACCGATGAAACTCTCAGGACTGCAAAGCCGCTGTCGGCTCCACAGGACAATCCCCTCAGCTACCTGGCCGCTGTACTCCACGGTCAGATTCAGAATCCGGACGATCTCTCCGGCGTCGACACCAACGTGAAGGTGATGCGTATTCTCGATGCAGCCCGCGAGTCCGCCCGTACCGGCCGCACCATCACGATCCAACCCTGAGGGCTCCGTCCGTGGCGTGGATCGCCGGTTATTTTTCCGTCGTCGGCTTCGCGGAGGGTTGTTCTCCTGGCTGCGCGGCGAGCCACTTGTCGAAGGGGATCGTGTAAGAGAAGAGCTGTTTTTTGCCGTCGAGGGTGTGGATCATCTTGACGTAGAGCTGCGCGCCTTTGAGCGGTGGATCGTCCAGCCGGCGAACGTCGTAGAAGAGGTAGCCGGCGAGGGTGCTGTGCGCGTTGACGACCGTGCCGGAGAAGCCGAAGTCGTTCTCGTCTTTGCTGATCTGCTTGTCGACCGGCTTGTCGTGGAGGTGGATCGGTGGAAGCGGCAGGGGCAGTGGAATTTCGCGGCCCTTGATGTTTTTGGTGGAGAACAGGCGGCGCTGAATGTCGTCGTCCGTGGCGGCAGGGATGATGTCGTTGTTCACGGAGATGAACTGGATGCGCGCTTCATCGAGCGAGAGGGCCGTGTCGCCGTCGTTGGTGAAGATGACGCGGATGGGCATGAAGCCGTGCTGGATATAGGGCAGGCGAAAGAAGCTGCAGTCTTTGGGATCGTCGCAGGGCTCGGCGGCGATGGTGAGGTGTTCCTGCGGATGCGTGTCGAAGGCGGCGTACTGACCTGCGGGTTTAACGGGAGGCGCTTTTTTATCGGCGGCAGGAGAATCAACGGCGAACATGCATGCCGTAGTTACTATCATCAGAGGAATCTTCGCGAATCGGTGGGACTTCATGGCCTGGTTGATTATCATCTTCGCTGATGCTCCAGGTAAAGCGAGGACCGGCAAAGGGTGACGATGGGGTTGTATAGCGTGCTTCTGCTGGCTGCTCTGGTGCTGGGCGCGCCCTACTGGCTGCTGCGCATGGCGACCAGCGGACGGTACCGCGCCGGGCTGTCCGGACGCCTGGGGCTGGTGCCGCAGGGGTTGCGTGCCGCGGTGGCCGCACAGAAGGTCATCTGGCTTCACGCGGTCTCGGTGGGCGAGGTGATGGCCGCGATGCAGCTGATTCGCGAGCTGAAGACCGCGCTGCCGGGGTGGGTCGTTGCGGTTTCGACGACGACGGAGACGGGGCAGCGGCTGGCGAAGGAGCGGCTGCCGGAGTCGCCGGTGTTCTATCTGCCGCTGGATTTTGCTTTC
>Ga0302220_10002411_pt1 | contig 13729 bp, 21 predicted proteins | sample II_Palsa_E1_3_FD_194572 | JGI IMG/M metagenome (GOLD analysis project Ga0302220, IMG submission 194572) | Peat permafrost microbial communities from Stordalen Mire near Abisko, Sweden - II_Palsa_E1_3 | ecosystem: Environmental > Terrestrial > Soil > Palsa > Peat permafrost | place: Sweden...
GGAACTCGCCGTACGTGCTTTGCATAAGGCGTTTGAGCTCGATCAGGCTTGATATCAGGGCCATAGCACTTGCGCTAAGCCGATGATTTGCTGGGATTCGTAAAAAAACCTGCTACAAAATTTGACCGTTTCGCGCGAAGTCGCTATGATAGCGCCTCGGTTGTTGAGTGAAAGCCCAGCACCAGAAGTTTAGGAGACGTGGCCGAGTGGTCGAAGGCACTCCCCTGCTAAGGGAACATCTGGGCCAAAACCTGGATCAAGGGTTCGAATCCCTTCGTCTCCGCCAGTGATGGCAGAAAAACCTCGTAAGTCGAAAGGCCTACGAGGTTTTTTGTTTTACGGCCCATCGCATGGCCCATCAGACGCAGGATTCAAGAAGTTTGTTGTAGCGAACCGACGCTAGGATAGTGGCGCCGTTCCAAGTACATCGTCTTTGTTTCATCGCATGATGAGACGCGACGAATCGGTCCACCACTGGCGCTTCGATGTTGATAAGCGTGAGTGTCGCTAAGACATGTTGACCACAACCGCTAAGCATCGCCCAACCATCATCCCGATTTGTTCTTTACCACATCATCTACGGTTGAAGATTGCGTTGAGCAGATACTGGGGTGGCTTCAGTAATGAGATCTTGAAAGGCTTGAGCCATGTACGGCTAAGTTGTATGGATGGTTCTGATGCGGCACTGTAACGCGCCACCGCTACCCGACTGTACTACGCCAGTAGGCGAAAGGCAGCTCAATACGATGGCCCCGCGATTACTTCTTTTTTCCGCCCGGTCTTTTCATGCGCGGCTTGAGTACGCGCACAACCTGGATTTTCCTTTTCGCGGCTTTGATTCGATAGACCAGCACGACATTGGGCGTGACCACCAGCTCATGCGTGCCCGGTACCAAACCCTCGACGTACAACTCCGGTTGGGTTTCCAGCAGCTTGGTTTTCTTGTCGATCTTCGCCTGTAAATTATCGGCAGACCGTTGACCGGCATAGTCTTCCAACTCGATCAAGTGCGTGGCTTACTGACGTAAGGCCGTTTTTAGCCATTCAACCTTCATTTAACCGTTTTCCGCTTGGTCACTTTTTTCGCGGCGGCGGTTACTGTACTGGGAGCAGACTTGGCTCGCGCGGCATTGCGCATCGCCGTGAGCATCGACATCGCCTCATCATGCGGAATTTTTGGAATCGACGGATTATCGGCTTCCGCCAAACCTTGCTCGACTTCGGCACGAAACCAAGCGTCATAGGCCTCAGCTTCTTGGGCCCGTTGGTGGGTTGTCTTCATCTGTACCGCTGTATCCGGTCGTTTCCATGCCTTGCCTTTCGGCACGGAAGGATCCCACTCATCGAGGGCAAAGCTCCCATGGGCAACGCCCAGGCCGCGCACGATCTTGAGGGCCTGACCAGGATCACGGAAAGCGCGCGGGGTCCGCTCGTTTTTGGTGACCAAGTCGACCAGGCCCGACTCCCGGGTTTCCAGTTCGACAAAGAAAGAGCCTTTTGCGGCACGGACTATGGCCGACTGTATGCCGCCCGCTCTCACGGCGGCACCGGCTTGAGATAGGTCAAAACTGAGACGTGCCATGACTGGATTCCTTTGTAATACACTTGGATATGTCATCTAATTATAGCAGTGTAGATCCCGAAATGCAGCATTGAGGGGTATTTCTGAGAAATTACAATAGGGTCAGGACGGGGGGGGGATTGCGTTGGCAGCAACGAGTTCGGGTTATCCAGAGCAGACGTGCCGTGCCCATGCCTCCATAAGCGGCCGCCGTTGTTCAAGCAAATCAGTACGGTGATACGCCGCCTCGACTTTATTGGCGACGGTATGCGCAAGCGCACGTTCCGCGAGATCTCGCGCATAGCCGTGTTCGCTTGCCCAATCGCGGAAGCTGGAGCGAAAGCCATGGGCGGTTGCGAAGCGGCCAGGGGTGTCGCTCTCGGCCTTGATACGACGAAGCAGCGCAGTGAGTGTCATGTCGCTCAGCACTTTCTCACGCGGGGACGGAAAGACGAGGGTTTTCATGCAACTGACTTTTCTTCAGTGTGTTGACAAGCTTCAGGGCTTTATCCGACAACGGCACCCGATGTGCTTCTTTCGCCTTCATGCGAGCAGCCGGAATGTTCCAGACGCGGGCGCGCAGGTCAAATTCATCCCACGTCGCGCCACGCACCTCGCCGCTGCGAGTGGCGGTCAGAATCAGAAAGAGCAAAGCGGCCCGAGTGCTGTCCCCCGGTTCATGTTCGGCAAGATGGGTCGTGACGAACTGCGGCACGTGTCGCCAGGGCATGGCGGGTTGGTGTTCCGGCTTGCTCGACTGCTTGGGCAGGATATGATCCACGACGGTAACTGGATTTGCCGTGATGTGACCGTGCGCCCATGCCCATTGCATGACAGCATGCATCCTCTGCCGGGTGCGGCTGGCTGTTTCTGTCTTGCTTAGCCAGATGGGGCGGAGCACGTCCGCGCAACCACCGGGACTGATGGCGTCGAGCTTACGATTGCCGAGTTTGGGGAAAACGTAAGTTTCAAGCGTGCTGATCCATTGGGCAGCATGCTTCTTGTTGTTCCAGCCTGGTTTGAGTTCTTCGTGGACCTTACGGGACGCTTTCTCGAACGTGAGGGCTGCCACGGTGATAGCGACTGCTTCGCGTTCCCGATTCCGCTGGTCGATGGGGTCTTCGCCATTGTCGAGTAGCTTGCGCATAGCAAGCCCTTTTTCGCGCGCTTCCGCGATGGAGGTTTCAGGGTAGATTCCAAGGCCAGCGTCGCGGCGTTTGCCTGTAACCGGACTGGTAAAGCGCAAGGTCCATTTACAACCAGACTTGGACGGTGTTAATAACAATCCAGTGACCTTTCCGTCGAAGACCGGTTTGTCATCCGGCTTCAGTGCTCTTGCTTGTTTGTCGGTTAGCATCGATTTCTAGCCCATCATTTGGCCCATCAGCAGATGCCGGATGAGGTCGGATGGTAATAGCTTACTTTGGACTGGAATAGCGTGCAAGCCATTGAATTTATGGATAGTATTTATATCCCATTGGAAGTCATTGGACTCGGATACAGCGGACTTCGTCTCCGCCAGTGATGGCAGAAAAACCTCGTAAGTCGAAAGGCCTACGAGGTTTTTTGTTGTTGGCCCGCGCAATACCTGCGGCGTCAAGTCGCACCTCCCACGCGCCCCAACGCGCGGCGCAGTTGATTTACATCAATTCTTCATCCGGCCCCTACCCGAGAATACCTACAACGCGGCGCATAAGACGCGAGTTCGTATCAATCATGATCTTCGGGGCTATCAAAATGAAAAAAACAATGTGGGCGGCTTTGTTACTCGGCTTGGCTGCAAGCTCATCGGCGCTGGCCGATCAAAACAGCATTAGCCAAGGCATCAGTCAGGGGGATGTTCTGGGTCGGGTCCGCGTGATCAGTATCGAACCGCAGGCTTCGTCTAACGGCACCTTGTCGGCGATAAACACGGGTGTCAATAATAGTATGGTGCCGGAACTCGATTTCACCTATATGGCGCTGGATCATGTCGGTATCGAGTTGATTTTGGCGACTTCGCGCCACACCGTCACCTCGAACATTGGCAAGCTCGGCTCGGTCGGCGTACTGCCTCCGACGGTATTGCTTCAATATCACTTCAACCCGCACGGCAAGATTCGCCCTTATGTCGGCGCCGGCCTGAACTACACGCTGTTTTACAACAGCGATTTGAGCGCCGGCTCGCAACCGGTATCGGTAGGCAACCACAGTTTCGGCGGTGCGGTACAAGCCGGTGTCGACGTGCAAGTGGCGCGCAATCTGTTTGTTAATTTCGATGTGAAACAGCTCTGGATGCGTACCAGTGCGACCATGGGCGGGCAGTCTTTGGGCACACTGCGCATCAATCCGCTGGTGGTCGGTGTCGGACTGGGGATGAAATTCTAATTCAGAGTCGTCTCATACCATAATATGGATCTGTCTTACTTTCATTCTGGACCTGTCTCATTGTTATGCACGGTGCGGCTATTTGACACAGAGATTCAATGCGCCTTACATGCCACTCATATGACGAGCAAGACTCATCAATATGAAAGGAAAGCGCATGAATCGAAGAGATTTCGGTGTAACCCTAGGTTTAGCTGCGTTGTCGCTGCCGCTCGGCTCCAAGGTGAAGGCCGCGGAATATAGGGTGGCCACAGAGGGGGAGCCCGTGGCGGGTTCCGGTGCGGACCCGTTTCATATTGGCATGCTGATATTCCCCGGCATGACCAACCTCGATTTCGCGGGTCCGTTTGAAGTGTTATCGCGCGGTCCCAATGCCGTGGTGCATGTACTGGGCCACAGTATGGAACCGGTACGTACAGACGTCGGCGGATTATTATTGCCGACCATGACATTGGCCGACGCCCCGTGCTTGGACATGTTGTTTGTCGGGGGAGGTCCAGGCGTGAATGCGTTAATGAGCGACAAGACGACACTCCAATTTCTCTCTGAGCGCGCGCAACAGGCGCAATGGGTCACGTCTGTGTGTACCGGCGCCTTGGTACTCGGCGCGGCTGGCCTGCTGCGCGGCTATAAAGCGGCGACGCATTGGACTGCCATGGACGTTTTACCGATACTTGGTGCGCGGCCCATTCATGAGCGCGTGGTAGTCGATCGCAATCGCATCACGGGTGGCGGCGTTACTGCCGGAATTGACTTTGGCCTGGACGTCGCCCGTCTTTTATGGGGCAGGGATGTCGCGCAGAAAATTGCCTTGTTTCTCGAATACGATCCGCAGCCGCCGTTTTCAGGGTCACCGCTACGAGCCCCCAGGGAAATCGTTGCTGAAGTGCGTGAGACGAGTGCCACGATGACGGATGCCCGGATGGCGGCGGCAAGAATTGCGATGCGGAAATTTGTCTGAGCGTTACTGCCATGCGCTCAGATTTTGTCGTACGAGGCGCAAATCGCCGCCGCGAACGCAAGCTTGGTCGTTATGCCGGAGGCTCTTCTGTGATAAGCATCCTGGTGCAGAACTATATGTTTCGGTTCTTTGTCTTAATATTCCCAGGCTCACAAAATCGGAACCAGCCAAAAATTCAATCCGCCAAGAGGACCGATTAAAATTTAAGCCTTCTCACTGCGCTTACTGAAATATTTCTCAATCACGTGGATGAACCATGACGCTCCTCATACTTATCTTAGTCGTCGTGACAGCCCGCTGTTGTGCTGCATTCAAACGGCGTAACCTTAGTAGAGGGCTTTACGTAATTTCGCTCATCCTGTTTTTAGCGGTAGGTTGCGGCCCGATTCCTGTCTGGCTGCTGCGCAACCTGCAATCGGCCTACGCCGTCAAACCGTCCATTGAATGGGGCAAGCGTAACGCTATCATTGTGTTGGGTGCCGGCACGGAAAAGGTCAGCGGCACGGGTCTGCTTGAACCAGGCATGCTTTCGTACGGACGTATCGCCGAAGGAGCGGTGCTGTACAACGCGTGTCGAAAAACCGGGGCAGTTTGCAAAATTCTGTTGAGTGGTGGCGATGCCCAGCACCATCATGCATCGGAAGCCGATATTTATCCGCTCACCCTGTTTCAGCTTGGCGTCGATGCGGCCGACGTGCTGCGCGAACCCAACAGCAAGAATACTTGGCAGAACGCGAAATTTACCAGCGCGATGTTGCCGCAGTACCAAGCGGATCGTCTGGTATTGGTTTCGTCGGGTATCCATCTGCGGCGTAGCATGTTGTACTTTGCGGCTTTCGGCGTCAGCGCCATACCCGTGCGCGCGGACTATCTGAATGCTGTGCTGTCCGTGCTGCCGCTGTCGTCCAATTTTACGGCGACAGATCTCGCGTTGCATGAATATACCGACATTGCGCGTTATCGCGTCTACAGCGTTTTCGGCTGGAATGCCGCGATACAGCGTCCGGGCAAGGCGTGAGCTCACGAACTGATAGACGCATCGGCGATTTGTTTGCCACGCAACATAATTTACAAGGAGAGTACCGATGAGCTTTTCGAATCCCGTTGAATACCATGACGCCGCGCCCGAGGTTCAAGCGGTATATGACGATATCAAGTGCACGCGGAATGTCGAGGATGTGAATAATTTTTGGAAGTACCTTGCCCATCACCCAGCAACGCTCTCGCGGACTTGGCAAAGCCTCAAGGAAGTCATGGCGCCGGGGGCACTTGATCCACTGCTTAAGGAACTGGTTTATGTCGCCGTCAGCGTCACCAATAATTGCGCATACTGTGTGGCAAGCCACAGCGCGGCGGCTCGTCGGCTGGGGATGAGCGACGAAATGTTTGGCGAGCTGATAGCTGTCGTCGGCATGGCCAATGAGACCAACCGTTTGGCAAACGGTTACCGTGTGCCGATAGATGCCGCATTGCAAGATTCTTTCTAGCGCGTCGTTGCGTTGAGAGCCGTGACGGGAGCCGGTCGTCCCTTTTGCTCTTGCATGTTTTATTTGAAGAATTTACCGGTTTACTTAATCCGGTCAATATCCATAGTTTGTGTGACGCAGGGTGAGGGGGATCGCAAAGCGCTGTGCTTGCTAGACGCCGTGGTCATTGCGCGTAATTTTGCGATAGCGAAATACCGGGCACGCTTCTCGCTTAAACGTTAGGGAAATCAAATTTAACTTTGGGAGTACTGTCATGTTGGGCACCATCTTGCTGGTCGTTTTAATTCTTTTTCTCATCGGTTCATTCCCGAGCTGGCCGCATAGTCGCTCATGGGGCTATGGACCAAGCGGCGGCCTAGGTCTGGTCTTGATTGTCGTGATTGTTTTGCTGTTGATGGGACGTTTATAAGATGGTTGCGGCCCAAGTTTCGAAAAGCGCCACGCCACCCGCTCAGCCCGATATCGAGGTGCATGCATGGAGTGAGAAGCTTGGGCCGGGCTTGATCACGGGCGCGGCCGACGATGATCCCAGCGGTATAGCAACCTATTCTCAAGCTGGCTCGCAGTTTGGCTATAACATCTTGTGGACGGCGCTGCTTACCTATCCATTAATGGTCGCAATCCAGATGATCAGCGCCAGGATAGGCCGCGCCAGTGGTCATGGTTTGGCGACAAATATCCGGCGCCACTATCCGGCATGGCTGCTTTACAGCTCGGTCATGCTGTTGTTCATCGCAAATACCATCAATATCGCGGCTGACCTCAGCGCGATGGGCGCTGCGGTCAATTTGGTGGTCGGCGGACCGGCACGACTCTATATTTTCGGCCTTGCCTTGCTGTCGATTTTTTTGCAAGTTTTTATACCCTATAAGCACTATGTCAAGTTCCTCAAGTGGATGACCTTGGTTTTATTTGCTTATGTCGGCATCATTTTTGCCGTCAAGATTCCTTGGGCTACGGTCGCGCTGCGCACGCTGATGCCGCATATTTCGTGGAGCAGTGAATACGCCACAACCGTAGTCGCAGTATTTGGTACGACAATCAGCCCTTATTTGTTTTTTTGGCAAGCTTCACAGGAAGTCGAAGAACTCAATGCCCAAAAAACACAGCAAGCCTTGACGCAAGATCCTGCCGAAGGCCCTTCAACGCTCAAAAGAATCCGGCTCGATACCCTGATCGGCATGGGATTTTCAAATATCATCGCGTTTTTTATTGTATTGACGGCCGCAGCAACGCTACACGCGCACGGTATTACCAATATCCAAACGTCGTCGCAGGCAGCGCTCGCACTCAAACCGATTGCCGGCGAATTTGCGTTTCTGCTGTTCAGTATTGGGATACTCGGTACCGGGCTCCTTGCTCTGCCGGTGCTGGCCGGCTCGGCGGCCTATGCTATGGCGGGCGCCTTTAAATGGCCCAATAGTCTGGAGTCCAAACCCCGGTTGAACAAGCAGTTTTATGGAATTATCGTACTGGCTTGTGTCGTCGGCGTGGTCATTACATTCACACCAATCGATCCCATCAAAGCGCTGTATTGGAGCGCCGTAATCAATGGTGTGGTGTCGGTTCCTATCATGGTGTTGTTGATGTTTATGGTCATGAATCGGAAAATCATGGGTGAGTTTGTGGCGCCCATTATTCTGCGCAGTCTAGGATGGCTGGCCACCGCGGTGATGGGTATCGCGGCTCTGGGCATGTTCTGGTTTATGTCGACCTGATAGAACGTTGTGTCCAGAACTTATGCATTTTCTTACATATTTCGCAAGAACTAAGATGTGCCGGCTAGTTCATATAAAAGCATGTGTAGATTTGCTTCTGCTTCTGCTTCTGCTTCTGCTTCTGCTGCTCGCTGCCGGAGTCGCCGTGCGTTTGAACATAAGACCGGCATGATGTGCCACGCGTTTTCCCAATTCAACCAGCAAATCTCTGGAGTTCCGACATGAGTTTATTCAAACGCAATGCGGGCTGGCGATTAGCGCGGTCGATTTAGGATGACACATGGAAACGATCCAACCTCCATTTTTCGTCGCAATCGGTGCATCCGGCAGCGAAGGCTTGCGCGATATTTCCGAGCTACTCCAGCACTGGCCGATAAATAGTCCCGCGATTGCGCTGGTCGCTGTGCACCGAGCGAGTGACCAGGAAAGTTATCTGCAAGAACTGTTGCAGAAAAAAAGTCGCCTGCCTATCGTCATTGCGAAGGACGGAGAAAAGCTTTTACCCGGAGCATGCTATATCGGTACCCCTGCGGCGGCGCTTACATTAGGAGAGGATGGCTGCGCGCGCCTGGTATTTGCTGGCGGAAACCGACTACGCAATCGCACCGTCGACGAATTATTTGTCTCGGTGGCGTCCCATGCCAAGCAGAGATCGATGGGAGTGATTCTTTCCGGCTCGCTAGACGACGGTTCGCGGGGTATGGCAGCCATTCACCATACAGGCGGCTTAACGATGGTCCTTGACCCGGGCTTGAAAACCAGGGGAATGCAGCAAAACGCGATTGATTTCGACGGGCCTATCAGTTTCGTCGGTACGGCCGCGCAGATTGCACGCGTGATTGCAGAGACTACCGTTCGCCGGCCGAACGATTTATGAGCAATCTTTTGAAAGCACTAGGGCTGTTCCGCTCTTCTTATGGCTCATCAACTACTCAACACCTGCGGTCTGATTGCAAATATGGCAGGCGTCATCCTGCTGTTTTTCTATGGTTTTCCGCAGCCGACGCATGACGAAGAGGTTACCGTTACCGTCGAGCCTCACAAGGAAGTGGCCGAAGGGCGCATTGCGGCGGATGTCATGGAGGAAACCCGACTTCGGAAAAAAGTTTACTTATCGATGTCTCTTGCCGCTTTGCTCTTGATGGTCAGCGGGTTTGGTGCTCAGTTGCTCGCGCTGTGGCTCTGACCCCTAATTTTGACCGTGGCTTTGTTACATTCTCACCGCGAACCAAAGTGCGCTGGCGCTTTCAGACAAGAGAGCGCGTTGATGTGTCTTGCATGTCAGCAGATTCGCTCTATTCATCACCTATACAAGGAGTCGACATGAACAAGAATCAAACTCACGGTGCCGCCGAGCAAGTTAAAGGTAAAGTCAACGAAGTCGTCGGTCATGTTACGGGCGATATTCTTCAGGAAGCGAAAGGCAACCTTCAGCAAGGTCTGGGAAAGGCGCAGAAAGCTATTGGCGATGTACAAGAAGAAGCCAAACGCGAAGATGCCGAACGCGAAGCCGAGCATAAGGCCAAGCGTTAAGTTATACCCAAACCCGGCAGATACACTGCCGTAAGACCTATCCCCGGTCAACCTCATCTTCTTTGGTGGTTGGCCGGGATACGTAAAAATGCGGAGCAATACATGGCGATTAAGCGTAGCGGTCCCACCACTGTCGACGTCAATAACGAACGCCTGTCGTTCGAAGACGAAGCGATGACGAGTGACTTTGTCACGTGTCTATCGCACGGTGACATCGAGTCATGCTCAGCCGAGTTTCCGCCGGAATCGATTGAGTACATTGACGCCGCAATCGATGACGAGCTGTCGCGGTAGATCTTTTTGGCTCATGCCGACGATCGGCATCCCTTTGCCCGATTCGCCATAGTTGCTTCAATAGATGAACGGGATTCCACATGAGTAAGCCGACCATTGCCGATTATTTGGCGAAGACCCTGGAAGCTGCCGGCGTTGAGCGTATCTGGGGCGTCACGGGCGATTGCCTCAATGGTCTTCCGATAGCTTAAGACGCATGGGTAGCATACGCTGGATGCACACCCGCCACGAGGAAGTCGCGGCCTTTGCCGCCGGCGCTGAGGCCGCGGTAACCGGCAAACTGGCTGTGTGCGCAGGAAGCTGCGGGCCGGGTAATCTGCATCTGATTAACGGTTTATTCGACTGTCACCGTAACCATGTAAGCACCACCGACTTCGCGGCGATTGCCAAAGGTGCTGGCATCTACAGCGAACGAGTGGAGCATTCCGAAGAGCTCGCGGGTGCGCTGGCGCGTGCCTTTGCGCATCCGGGGCCGGCACTCGTCGATGTCGTGACGGCCAAGTACGAACTTGCCTTGCCGCCGAAAATTCAATGGGCGCAAGCCAAGGGGTTCAGTTTGTATATGTTGCGTGCGGTATTGAACGGCCGGGGCGACGAAATCGTGGAACTGGCTAATATGAATCTTCGCTAGCGAGGGTTATTGGGGGCTGTCCGATACAGGCTTGACTGCTGCTTGAAATGCAATCTGCACTCTTTAATAGGTAGACCTCAGCTTCTATGGCAGAAAAGAAACAGGACGCGGGCGCTCAATCGCCACACCTCAGCCCACCGGAAAAAGATCAAGCCGCGAAGCACGCCTCCTTGCGTGCATGAGTCGTGCATGAAATTGTCCGGGAAGAAGGCGAGACCGCATTGGCTCGCCGTAGCAGCTCGTTGTTCTGGTCGGCGCTGGCCGCGGGTCTGTCGATGGGATTTTCTTTTCTGACCATGGCGATGCTGCAAAGCAGTTTGCCGGATACGCCTTGGCGTCATTTGGTGGCGGGCTTGGGCTATTCGATCGGTTTTATGATCGTGATACTGGGGCGCCAGCAGCTGTTTACCGAAAGCACTTTGACCGCCTTACTGCCTTTACTGACGCGTCCGGATCGCGAGACTCTATGGCCGGTGCTGCGCTTATGGGCGATCGTGCTGCTTGCAAATTTGCTGGGCACGTTGATTTTTGCCTACGGGCTCACGGTGCCGGGTGTGTTTAAACCCGAGGTACTCGCGGCGCTCGGCGATATTGCCCAGCATGCTTTGCAAGGATCGTTCTGGAGCACCGTGCTGCGCGCGATTTTCGCCGGCTGGCTGATTGCGCTGATGGTCTGGTTATTGCCGAGTAGCAAGGCGTCGAGCCTGCTGACCATTCTAATCATTACTTATGTGGTCGCTATCAGCAATCTGTCGCACGTGATCGCAGGTTCGGTCGAGGCAATCTATGCCGTCTTGGGCGGTAACGCGCATGCGCTTGATTATTTCGTCGATTTCCTATTGCCCACGCTGCTGGGTAATGTGATCGGCGGTGTGTCCTTGGTTGCCTTGCTGAATCATGCGGCAATCGCCCCGGAAATGGTGGGCTAAGGTCTGACCGATGAGCCTTATTGGGAATTCATCGATGGTGACCCGTCGAATGGCGCTGTCGGCGTGTTAAAAGGCCCGTTCGGCGCGGACCATCCCAACGGTTGTCTGTGCCTAAATCCAGTAGAAGCATTTGGCCAGTAGAGTAGCTAAGCCAAGAGCTACAGCGATAAGGCCACCCCAGGTTAAGCGAAAATCGCTTGCCATCGACGACCGGATTTCTCAGACATCTTGCTTAAGATCCGATATATCGCTTTGGATATGCTCGACAGATGCCTCGCGCTTGGCTACACGCGGCTCCTAGCCATCATCACAGCCGCCGACACCACGCTTGTCAACGCTCAAATCCTCCGCGTCCTGCTGCATGTATCCAAGTTTTCGCATCAGAGAGTAGTAGGCGTCTGTGATGATGAACTACCGTCTTTCAAAATAGGACTGGTCCGATATGCGTGCGTGGTTATTCCATTGAGAATAGAGCCAACTACACTTGCGACCTTTAACTCCATGAAATCTTCCGAAACGCTATTCGCTCGATTGCAGGCACTGGGCGCAGGAGAATTCCAGCATCTTAACGGCACACTCACCGCGCATCTCTATGGCACTGAGACCTTGCTGCGAGAATGGGGCGCCAATGAACTGCTTAGCACCGCGGGTCTCTATCACGCCGTTTATGGAACCGATGGTTATAACTCCGCACTCGTCAATCTCAGCATGCGCGAAAGCATCGCAACGCTGATTGGCGCGGATGCGGAAGAATTGGTTTACTTATATGGCGCTTGCGATCGCGGGGTGTTCTATCCGCGAATCGGAACGGAAAAGCAGCTTATGTTCGCCGACCGCTTCAGCAATACCGAGTACGAAATTACCCCTAAACAACTCACGAATTTGTGCGAGCTTATTCTTGCCAACGAGCTTGAGATTGCGATGGGGAGTTCCGCGTTTCGAGAAAAATATGGTGCATCGCTTATACAGCTCTTTGAACGTATGCCCGGCTTGGTCAGTGAAATCGGTTTTCGCACCTATCGCCAAATCCTATCTTGAGATACCGGGTTGACGCTGACGTTTTTGTGGGCTTTCAGCATCCAGCACTACGCTCTTGTAAAGCACCGTTGGTCGGTCAGCGCCTCGCGCTTGTCGTGTTGATCCTTTTTTAGATTGAAAATAAATAGGCAGATGATCTATGAATTTCGCATTGATCCTGTTCGTTCTTGTGATCTTGACCGGTATCGCTTGGGCCGCAGACAAACTCTATTTTCTGCCACGCCGCCGGCAGGCAGCAGCAGAAGCGATCGCAGAATTTGACTGGCAGCAAAAGCGAGTTGACGCACGTTTTGCCGATGAGAATGCCGACCAGACTCGGGCCAAGTTACACGACGACGCTTTGCGTCAGCCCCGGTGGCTGGAATATTCGGCCGGCTTTTTCCCAGTTATTTTACTGGTGTTCGTTCTGCGCTCGTTTGTGGTCGAACCGTTCAAGATCCCGTCCGAATCGATGATTCCGACTTTGCTGGTGGGCGATTTTATCTTGGTGAATAAATTCGACTACGGCATTCGCTCACCCATCAGCGATCATAAGCTGTTTGCCAATCATGATCCCAAGCGTGGTGATGTTGTTGTATTCCGTTTCCCGGAAGACGAATCGATTGATTATATCAAGCGTGTGATCGGCGTACCGGGCGATGTGGTTCAATATCGCGACAAGCATTTGACGATCAACGGTGTGCCGGTTCTCGAGAAAGACCTGCCGGATTTTCTGGGTTATGGGATTGCAGGTCAATACGGTTATTGGAAGCAGTACCAGGAAACCATCGACGGGCGCCTGAACGCGATTCTGCGCTTTCCTTCGCTGCCGTCCGCTGTGACCGGTGTGCATGATTTTCCGCATCGGGAAAATTGTAGCTACGACGGTGAAGGCTTTAGCTGCACCGTTCCGCCCGGCAATTATTTTGTGTTGGGCGACAACCGTGATGACAGTGGGGATAGCCGCTACTGGGGCTTTGTCCCGGACAAAAACTTGATTGGCCGCGCTTTCTTGATTTGGATGAATTTCGGCGACCTGAAGCGTATTGGCTTGCTTCAGTAAGTACTGCTGTATAAGTGCAAATCAAACCGTCCCCAACTGAATCTGGAGTGTCAACACGCGAGTTCTAGACCCAATCCACCCAAGTTAAGGAAATCATGTGCGTGTAGATAATTTATTTTCAAAATTTTCCGAGAAATACTTGACATTGCATTAAAAGCGCGGCGGCCA
>Ga0302220_10002412_pt1 | contig 13725 bp, 15 predicted proteins | sample II_Palsa_E1_3_FD_194572 | JGI IMG/M metagenome (GOLD analysis project Ga0302220, IMG submission 194572) | Peat permafrost microbial communities from Stordalen Mire near Abisko, Sweden - II_Palsa_E1_3 | ecosystem: Environmental > Terrestrial > Soil > Palsa > Peat permafrost | place: Sweden...
GGGACAGGATAGGCTGGCGACGCTTCACCTGGCGATCTCGGACGCGACAGGAGACAGCGCCATCATTGAATATATTGGCGGCAAGCAGGTGATCCATCATGACCGCAAGTATCAGGTGATGACGAACTCGCCAACGTTCGATAAGCAGCTTGCGTTGGATGAATACTGGAAGGGGATCGGTGGGACGGTGATGCTGCCGGGCACCAATCGGGCAGCGGACCGTTTTGCACGGGCCTCCTTTTATATCAATGCAATTCCGAAGGATGAGAGCCCCGACCTGACGGTGGCGAGTGTGTTCAGTGTGATCCGCAATGTTTCGGTGCCGTATGGAATTACGACGCCGGATCAGCCGAATATTTCATCGACACGGTGGAGGACGGTGTCGGATCAGAAGAGGAAGGCCTATTTTTTTGAATCGGCTGTGACGCCGAATACCTTCTGGGTCAACTTCAAGGACGTGGACTTTTCGGCCGAGACTGGCAAGGTGATGAGACTGGATCTTGGGAAGAACCAGTCTCATGTTTATTCGGGCAATGCGGTCAAGGACTTTCAAGAGGCAAAGCCGTTTAAATTTCTTGGCTTGAGCTAAAGCGGTTACGACTTTCTGGGCAGGACGGGCACTACTCTTTCTACGTCGGGGCGGCCTTCGTGGAGGGTTTTGGTTTTGATATCTTTTGCGGCTTCCTTGGCGTCGTCGCGGTTGGTTTCAGCCATTGGCTTGGGGTCGCCGAGGACCATGCGGGCCGCGCCGCGAAGGATCTTGCGGATGGGCCACACGCCTTTTTCGCCTCCATCATCGTTGGGGAAGAAGATTTCGCCGTTGCGCTGTTTTTCGGGACGATAGTACCAGCGGCGGAGGAGCGAGAGGTGATCGCTTAACAGGGCGAGATCGTTGGAGGCCTCAGTTCGCTCTTCGAGGAGAGAGATGACGTGAGTGGCGCGAGCTTCGGGAGAGTTCGAGGCGGTTGATTCACCTTCGAGCGGGACGGCCTGCAGCATGAGCGGCTGTGCGAAGAGTGAGGAGCCGACGCTGGTCTGCTCGCGGACGGCGCGGACGCCAAGGGTGGAGATGCACTCGGGACCGACGATGCAGCCGCCATCGAGGAGGAAAAAGGATGCTTGTTCTGTGTGTTCTTTTTGCTCCGCCGCTGTTTGTACGATGATGGCTTTTAGTTTGGGGATGGGGCGGACGATCCAGTCGGCGAGAGACTGCGCGGTTTTTACTTTTTGCCACTGGGCGTGGAGCGCGGCGGCTTTTTCGAACTGCATCGACGAGGAGGCCTCTTCGCGTTCAAGGCCAATGGCGATGATCATGCTTTCGCCGCGGGTGTCGAAGAATTTTTTCACCGCCGCAGCCTCCGCTGCGTATTCTTGCGGCGTGCAGGCTTGCTTGCAGGGCTCGATGCACTTGTTCATCTCGCCGTAGACGCAGCCGGGGTGGTCGGGATAGGGCGCGAGATCTTCGTAGCAGCGGCGGAGTTTGAAGAGGTCGAGGACGGCGTCGCAGTAGCGCTCGGCGGCGAGGCGCGAGGGGAAGGGGCCATACATCTGCGCGAGGCCGCGCTTGGAAAGCTTGTTGGTGGAGTAGACGCGGGGGAAGGCGTTCTCCATCGTCATGCGGAGGAAGTAAGGGGTGTGGAGCTTGAGGCGGCGGCGGGCCTCGGTGTATCCGAAGTGCGCGGCTGATGCCTGGTAGAGCAGGAGGGAGGATTCGAAGGCGGACCCGGTGACGCAGTACTCGATGCGTGCGACTTTTTCGCGGAGGTTGAGGCGCTTGGATTGCGACTCGGGCGGATCGAGGAGACGCCGCATGCGGCGGCGGAGGTCGGCGGTTTGGGTGAGGTAGGGTGCGTCTTCTTTGCGTGCGCCGCAGAGGGCGAAGACACCGGGCTCTGCGGGGATGGTGCGGAGAATCTCGTCTGCCTGGCCCGGGGTGAAGTCTACAACGTGTTCGAAATGGAAGCTGGTTGCCACAAAGAGGATTGTAGTCTTGCTTTATCTGAGGATGCGCTACAACTTACGCTCCGGCGATCGTCATGCCTTCGATGCGCATAGTGGGGGCGGCGCTGGCTCCGCGGAAGATGAGGTCGTTGCCGATCGCGACGATGTTCTTGTACATGTCTTTGAGGTTGCCGGCGATGGTGATCTCTTCGACAGGATAGGCGAGTTCGCCGTTCTCGATCCAGAGGCCGCTGGCGCCTTGCGAGTAGTCGCCGGTGACGAGGTTGACGCCGAAGCCCATGGTCTCGGTGACGTAGAGACCGCTCTTTACGTCGCCGATGATCTGCTGGGGGGTGAGCGAGCCGGCTTCGAGAAAGAAGTTGCCCGCGCCGATACCGGGGTTGCCAGCGAGTCCGCGTGAGGCGTTGCCGGTGGACTTCATGTTGAGCTTGCGGGCGGTGTAGGTGTTGCTAACATAGTTTTTGAGGATGCCGCGTTCGACGAGTACAGTGCGGCGCGTGGGTAGGCCTTCGCCGTCGAAGGGGCGTGTGCCGAAGCCGCCGATTCCGTCGTGGACGATGGTGCCATCGTCGATGACGGTGATGTTTTCGCCCGCGACCTGTTCGCCCAGCAGGCCGCTAAAGAAGGAGGCGTTGCGGTAGATGGCGTCGCCGTTGGCTGCGTCGAAGATGTTGCCGATGATCGAGCGTGCGATCTCGGGCGAGAAGACGACGGGTGCCTTTTGCGTCTTTACCTGGCGCGCGCCGAGTCGCTTGAGTGTGCGCCGCGCGGCCTCCTGGCCAATCTCTTCGGGGTTCTCGAGTTTCTTCACGGTACGTGAGTTTGAGAACCAGTAGTTGCGCTGCATGTTGCCCTTCTCGTCGTGGGCAATGGGCGCGGCGGAGAATCCGCAGTAGCTGCGGCGGTATTCGCCGGTGAAGCCGCGGGAGTTCATCAGAATCTTGTGCGAGGTGGAGGTGTCGAAGTCGCCGCCCCCGGAGTTCTGGATGCGGGTGTCGTAGGCCATGGCTGCGGCTTCGGTGCGACGGGCGATCTCGATGCGCTCGGCAGGCGGCATCTCGTTGACGTCGTCGAAGTAGAGGTGCTGATCTTCTTCAATCTTTCCGAACTCGTGCGCTTCGGGCAGGCCAGCGAATGGGTCTTCGCTCGTGATCTTTGCGAGGGTGATGGCGCCATCGACGAGGCGTGCGATGCTCTCACTGGAGAAGTCCGAGGAGGAAGTGCTCGCAGTTCGGTGTCCGATGAAGACCCGTAAGCCTACAGCTCGTGATCCTGATTCTTTCAGCGTTTCGACTTGTCCCAGTCGAACCAGCGCTGCAAACTCATCGCCTTCGTAGACGACTGCTTCAGCATCGGTGGCCCCAGCCTTGAGGGCGTGGCTGAGGACATCGGAGGCTAATTGGCGGAGGTTCGTGGTGGTCTGGGTTGGCATGGTCTTCTAAGGATAATTGGTTTTGAGCTGACTTTTCCGGCGGCTGACCAAGGGATGTCCCAGGTCGGCGATGAGACGATGCGTGGGCTAGGAGATCGGCTGATATGATGCCCGAATTACTTCACAAGCTGAACCAAGAGATATCGGGAGATAAGAGAGTGTCAGAGTCTGTGAACGTTGCAGTCATCACCAGGTTTTTGGATGAGGTCATCAATCAGGGGCGGTTGGAGCAGGCCGACGAACTGGTCGCGGTCGACTTTGTCGAGCTTGATCCACTTCCCGGCCAGAGGCAAGGACGAGAGGGGCTGAAAGAGGTCATCGGGATGATACGCACCGCTTTTCCTGATATTCACTGGGCTGTTGACGAGACAGTGGCAAGTGGAGACAAGGTTGTCACTCGCTGCACTTGGACCGGTACGCATCGAGGAACATTTCTTGGTGTTCCTGCTACTGGCAGGAGTGTCAGCGTAAAAGGGGTAGTCATCGACCGCCTGGTCGCAGGCAAAATGACGGACAGTCGAATCCTGATGGATAGCTTGACGATGATGCAGCAGCTTGGGGTCATTCCAACGGCATAGCCATCGGTGGATAGCGCGCATGGATTGATAGCGTCCATGCGTGGTCTTGTTCTTGTAGAGAATCATCAGGAGCGATCGCCCCTGCTTGAGCTAAGTCTCAACGAACAGGTGTTGCCGAGGGGCGTGACAGGCGGCCATCGGTGGCTTTCAGAAAATACATGCCAGCGGCGCAGTACTCGGAGTCGTTCTTCAGTTTGTGCTCGATGTGTGTGGCAGGGCCGTCTTCGGAGCGGCGCTTGAACACCTTGACCGCGCCACCACAGCTCATGCAGCGGAACTCGGTGTCGTTGTCTTCGAGCGCGACGGTGATGGGCTTGACCTTCCAGAACGACTCGTACCCACCGGTTGCTCTGACGCGGCGACGCTTCACTTCACACTCGTAGAATCGTTCACGTTCGACTGCCATGGGATTACCTCGGGATAGATCGGTGCGGTTGGTCGTACGTTAGGTCGTACTTTCAGGTGTCGTGCGCACAGGGCCGGGAAGATTTAATGCAGAGACGCAGGCGTTACTCTACGGGGTGCTGCGAATGCCGGGGCTCGCGTCCGTCGGATGCTTTCTTGAAAAGCATTCCGTTGGCGCAGTACTCGGAGTCGGTTGGAGACTTGTGCTCGACATAAGGGACGGTGCCGGCTTTGCCGTTGCGGCCGAGCAGCTTGACCTCGCCGTAGCAATCCTTGCAGCGAAACTCGGTGTCATTATCGACGAGTGCAACGGCAACGGGCTTTACCTTCCAGAACGGCTCATAGCCTCCGCCGGCTTTGATGCGGCGGCGTTTCACTTCGCACTCGTAGATCTTTTCGCGTTCGACAGCCATTATTGTCCCGTTCCCCCGACCGTCATGCGGTCGAGTTTTACTGTGGGCATGCCTACGCCGACCGGCACACTTTGCCCCGCCTTGCCGCAGGTGCCGATGCCTTCGTCGAGTGCCAGGTCGTTGCCGACCATCGACACATACTTCAATGCTTCAGGGCCGTTGCCGATCAGCGTTGCACCCTTCACGGGCCGGGTTACTTTGCCGTCTTCGATCAGATAGGCTTCGCTGGCCGAGAAGACGAACTTGCCGTTGGTGATGTCGACCTGTCCGCCGCCGAAGTTCACGGCGTAGAGGCCCCGCTTGACGCTCTTGATGATGTCTTCGGGCATGTCCTCGCCGTTGAGCATGTAGGTGTTGGTCATGCGCGGCATGGGGATATGGTGGTAGCTCTCACGACGTCCGCTGCCGGTGTTGGGCATGCCCATCAGGCGGGAGTTGAGCTTGTCGGAGAGGAATCCTTTGAGGATGCCGTTTTCGATGAGCACGGTCTCTTGCGTAGGGTTGCCCTCGTCGTCCATGTTGATGGAGCCGCGACGACCTGGCATGAGGCCGTTGTCGACGACGGTGACCTTGGGGCTTGCGACCTGTTGCCCGATGAGTCCGGCGAAGGCTGAGGTCTTCTTGCGATTGAAGTCGGCTTCGAGGCCGTGGCCGACAGCTTCATGCAGCAGAACGCCGGGCCATCCCGGGCCCAGGACGACGGGCATCTCGCCTGCTGGCGCGTCGACGGCTCCGAGTTGGAGGATCGCGGTGCGTGCGGCCTCGCGGGCGTGGTGCTCAGGAGATTTGTCGCCTTCGAAGAAGTCCATGGTGACGCGACCGCCGCCGCCGCTGCTGCCACGGGCGGTGCTGCCAGAGCCGCCATTCGCGCTACCGTCTTTTGCGATGACGAAGACGTTGAGGCGGGCGAGTGGCTGGGTGTCGGAGGCGAAGGTGCCGTCGGAGGCCGCGACGAGGATGCGGCGTAGTTCGTCGTTGAAGCCGGCGCGAACCTGGGTGATACGGGAGTCGTAGACGCGGGCGGCCTTATCGGCTCGTTGGATGAGCGCAAGCTTTGCGGCGATCTCGGCGTCGTTGGTGGCCCCGGCGACCGGGTAGAGCGCAGGGGTGTCGGTCTGGCGGAAGCCGCTCATCAGCTCTTTGGCCGGGCCGCTGGCAATTAGAGCTGCGGTTCGGGCTGCGCGGAGGAGGCGATCGCTCGAAAGATCGTCAGTATAGGCGTAGCCGGTGCGCTCGCCGGAGACGACGCGAACGCCGCATCCGACGCTGATTCCTTGGCTCGCCGACTTGACCAGAGACTCATCGATACCGAGCGACGTTGACGTAACCGACTCAAAATAAAGGTCTGCGTAGTCGCCTCCCGCGGAAAGGGCTTCTCCCAGACAGCGCTCCATCAGACGTTCGGACAGACCAAGCTTTTCGATGAAGTAGCGTTTGTGGTCGGGTGCGGGTATGGTCATCTAGATTGATTCTAGGCTTCCTGAAGGGCCTCGGCAAATAACACTCTCGCGGAGGTGCCGCTGGAGTATGCTTGGCGGCCTCTCTTTTTCGGGAAATTTACGGAACGTGACCCGGGCTTTAGCGCCCGTGCGACGGATCCTCCGAGCCTGAGACGCTCAGGTCAAGAGGAAGCGCCGGCACCTCTGGGATGTAGCAGTTGCCGTCAGAGGCGTAGGTTTTGCTGCAGGCCGCGGTGATCTCTTTTCGGCGTGGGGACTGTGCGTACTGCCACACGGCGATGTTTGCAGTCCCGCTGGAGTCGAGCGGAGGAGGCTGTAGGCTGCATCCGTTGGCGGGTGGGCAGGCGTCCTGATAGACCCAGAACGCGATTTCGTGCAGATGTTGGGCGGCGACCTGCTCGCGAATACCTTCCACCGTGGTGATGGTCTTGCCTGGGCCGTCGCCGACCGGCTGGCCGCTGGCGTAGGCTCCGGGAAGGTAGCCGGATTTGGCAACCTCCTCTGTCCATGCAAGGAGATACGCCGACTGATCGTCGGTGAGGCGGCCGCCCTCTTCCTGATCGAGAAAGATGATCGTGCGGGTAGGGAAGTGTTCACGCTCTGCTGCAGCGACCGCGGCTGCGGCGTCTTTGGCTCCGAGGGTGGCAGGGGGCGTTCCGGATCGTTTTGCCTTCTTGATCTCCGCTTCAAGCCGACCGTTTGCCAGCACGAGAAAGCCGAAGCCGTTGTGGAGGAGCGCCTCGCGTTTGCCGATCCAGTTGTTCTGATGTTCGCCGGGAGGATTGTTGAGCCAGTATCCGACGAAGGCGAAGTGGCGGCGCAGTGCAGGCAGCGCCAGGTCGCCGGGATAGTCGTTGCTGTCAAAGCCGATGGAGCTGGGGGTGCCCTTCGATTCGCTTGCGTTTGTAAACGAGTGAATCGAATCCGCACGGTGGGTCTGTGCGTAAACGCTAGTAGTGAGGACGAGGAGTGTCGCGGAAAAGAGCTTTGAAAGTCCCATAAGAAAAAGATTCGAGCAACGCAACTGAATCTTCATGGTAGGTTACACAATTCCCTGTGCTAAGTTGCTGGTAGAGGTATGGAGGAGGGGCCATGGCGCTAATTGACGTTGACCCGAGATTCCCCATTGGCGCTTTTGATGCGCCCGCTACCATCTCCGAGGATGAGCGCACCGGAGCTATTGCAACACTTGCGGAGCTTCCTGAGCAACTGCGCAATGCCGTGGATGGATTGAGTTCGCCGCAGTTGGCTACGCCTTATCGTGAGGGTGGATGGACTCTGCGGCAGGTGGTGCACCACATCGCTGACAGCCACATGAACGCCTTCGTGCGGGTGAAGCTTGCGTTGACCGAGGATTGGCCTAAGGTGAAGTCCTACGACGAAGTGGCCTGGGCCAAGCTGCATGACACGGCCGCACCGGTGGAGTGGTCGCTGGAGTTGGTAGAGAGCCTCCATGCCCGTTGGGTGATGCTGCTTCAGTCTCTCAATGAGACGCAGTGGCAACGCGGCTATCTTCATCCTGAAGATGGGCGGGTGACGGTGGAGTTGTCAGCGCTGACTTACGCCTGGCACTCGCGTCATCACGTGGCACACATCACACACCTTCGCGCGAAGGAAGAGTGGTAGCTGCGGCCTGCGTATGTCAAACATTCAGATTGCTACGATTCCGAGCGAGATAGACCGCTGCTTCCCGGTGATGCGCCAGCTTCGGCCGATGTTGATCGCCGATGAGTTTGTCGGCCGCATCCAGACCCAGCAGGCTGAGGGCTATCAGCTTGCGTTTCTTGAGGCAGAGGGCGAGATCGTCGCGGTCGCAGGCTTCCGCATGCAGAATCTGCTGTGGAGCGGCAAGACGCTCTATGTGGACGATCTGGTAACCGATGAAGACGCGCGCTCGAAGGGGCATGGCGAGTCGATGCTGACGTGGTTGATCGCGTTGGCGAAGGAGGCAGGTTGCACTACCTTCATGCTTGACTCCGGAACGCACCGGCATGAGGCGCATGCATTTTATTTTCGCCACGGTCTGCGCATCTCTGACTTTCACTTCAAGCTTCCGTTGTAGATTCCCTCTACGCTGCGATTGATTTTTTGCGTTCGTAGATGTGCTAACGTTCGGCTATGCCGCCAAGAGCCTCCTCCGCGGAGCCCGTGCAGACGGTAGAGCAAATATCCGCTGCACTTGAATCCTTTTTAGCTGAATCTCCCCGGGCCGTAGTGCTCGAAGACGGCAAACTCCTCTTCGATATGCGCGAGGCTAAGTACAAGCTCGCGACGGAGCATGGCCGCTGCACGCTTCATCTTTGGGGGGAGGATCGCAATCTCGTCCGCCGAGTGAGTGGGACGACTTTGCGCAACGGAGTGCTACGGCTGAGTACGCATCGATTCGGCCAAACCAAGCCGCAGACGCTTGAACTTGTAACCGACCCTGATCGCCGTACGCCTTCGACACGCGAGGCAACGCGGGTCAAGTATCTGCGGGTGCTGGAGCGTGTCCTGCTACGGAATTTTCCTGAGTTCAAAACGGATGCGTTTCGCACCGCGATGGATCTGGAGAAGAGTTTTGGTCCCGCTTATGCGCGTGGGTCATTGATTCAGGGGCAGAAGGCGTGGGCCGTGATCGCGGTCAACGAAGAGGAGACGCAGGCGACCGTCGATGGGATTCTGACGCTCGGGATCTTATGGCTGCAACACTGTCGCGAGTCCGGTGACGGGCGGCGGCTGTACCAGGGACTGAAGCTTATCGTGCCACGGGGGATGGCGTTGCTGACTCTTTCGCGGATGGCGTGGCTCAATGCGAACGTTGCGCAGTGGGAGTTGTGGGAACTGGATCAGAAGTCTGAAGAGTTGGAGCAGCGCGACGCTGCCGATCACGGCAACCTGATCACTCGGCTGCTACATGCGCCGAACGAACATGGCGCCCAGGAGCGATTCGCCGAGTCGAGGCGGCGTGTGATGGTTCTGGTCCCCGAGACGATGCGTGAGGTGGTGGAGCAGAGGCTTCGCAGCGGAACTGAGCTCGCGTTTTTGCTGCATGGCCTGGAGTTTGCACGCGTTCGGATGGGATACGCGGGCAACTCTTTCAACAGCGCACAGGAAATCACATTTGGGGCGGGTGCGAATGAAACTCTGCTGACCGAAGAAAATGAGAGTGAGCTGCGCGAGCTGGTGGCGAGACTGTTTGCGCGACGCGTTGCTGGCGGCGACAGGCGCGATCCGCTCTACCGGATGCAGCCAGAGCGTTGGCTTGAAAGCGTACTGCGGCATGACGTAGAGCCGCTGGATGCGCGGCTTGATCCGAAGCATGTTTACACACAGGTTCCCGCGTTTGCCGCCGCGGGCCGCGGAATGCTCGACCTGCTTGGCGTTACCGATGAAGGGCGGCTGGCTGTTATTGAGTTGAAGGCGGACGAGGATCTGCATCTCGCGCTGCAAGGGCTCGACTATTGGGTCAGGGTGCGATGGCATCATCTGCAGAATCCCGATAACATGACCGGTCTGGGAGAGTTTCAGCGGCACGGCTACTTCAGCGGGCTGCGGTTGTCGACGGAACCTCCGCGACTTTACCTTGTAGCTCCCGCGCTGCGGATTCATCCTGCGACTGAGGTCGTACTGCGGTATCTTTCTCCTCGGGTTGAGTGGACGGTCGTTGCGCTCGACGAACGTTGGCGCGCCAAGGTGAAGGCGGTCTGGCGCAAGCGGAGCAGGGATTAGATTGCCGTCTTGGTGTAGGAGGTTTCATGGTTCTCCGTAACAGGTCTGCCATGTGGATGCTGGCAGTTTTTCTTACGTTCTCCGCGGCGATGCAAGCGAAGACGGTGACGCTCACTGCTGCGGATAATCGAACGGATGTGTTTTTAAATCTGGGCGATACTCTCGTGGTGGAACTCTCTCCAGGACAAGTCAACGGCTTTCGTTGGGTTTCCCATCTGCCGCAGCCTTCGACCCTGACTGCGCTGAACGAGGAGCTTACTCCCGTAGATAAGAGTGCCCGCGTGCCTGTTCAGATTGCGCGATTTCGATTCAACGCGGCAACTGTGGGTGATACTGCGTTGGTGTTTGGTTTTGAGACCGCGGCGAAGACGCCAGGTGCGGCGCCACAGGATACGTCTGCGTACTCCGTGCGCGTGCATATCGCACTGGGATCTCCACAGTTGGGGACGGCTGTTTTATACGGTGTCTACAAAGGCACGCTGCCGTGTGGGGATTGCAGCGGCTTGGATACGGTGATCCGGCTTTATGCGAAGGGAAAGTTCGACACGACGTATGCGTTTTACGTTCGCACGCAGACTTATCGTGGAGCGCCGCACGGGGATGTGGTGCTCACGGACAGAGGAGATTGGGCGCTGCTTCGCGGCGATGCAACCAATCCTGATGCGACGGTCTATCAGCTCAATCCTGACGACCAGCAGCACTCGGACTCGTGGCTGGTGAAGGACCAGGGTGCGGAGCTGGTGCAGCTGGACCGTGAGCAAAAACAAATTGATACGAAGATGAATCTGACGTTGCGGAGAGTGCCGTAAATCAATCGCAATACGCGACGGATGCGAAAATTTGCTCGTCCTGCGCTTCGGCTGTCGAAGCCGTGGCTAGGTTATCCATACGATTCGCGAAGAAGCTTTCGATTGCGCCTAAAACGGCATCGCCGTTCTTTGATTCGAAGATCTGTTTGCGGAGCGCGCCGCCGCCGGGTACACCGTGCGTAAACCAGCTTGCGAACTGCTTCATCTTGCCGACGCAGTCGCGGTGACGTTGTTCGCGTGCAATCTGGCCTGCGGCTGTGATGGCCTCCGCACGAGCCGCTTCGGCACGTTCTTCAATGGCAATCTCGTCCACCAGCATCTGGAAGTAAGTGCGGATCATGCGGTAGCGATCCTGATCGGTGGGCTGATCGTAGGTGCCGGCGCTGGTGGCTTCCTTTGTCGCGGTGTACTGCGCAATCTGGCGGAAGATCCATGGATTTGACGGTGCCGTGCGGCCGATCATCACGGCATCGCAGTGCGTGACATCGACCATGGCGGCAGCGTCCTCGGGGGTGCGGATGTCGCCGTTGCCGATCACCGGAATGCTCACGGCATCCTTCACGGCTGCGATGTACTCCCAGCGTGCCTGGCCAGTGTAGCCGTCTTCGCGGGTGCGGGCGTGCAGGGCGACTGCGTTCAGGCCACAGTCTTCGGCCATCTTTGCGAGCTCGACGCAGACGATGTGCTTGTCGTTCCAGCCCATCCGGAACTTTACGGTGAAGGGAATCGTCACCGCGGCGCGGACAGTCTTGAAGATCGTCTCGATCAGCGGCAGGTCGCGCAACAGGCCGGAGCCTCCGTTGCAGGCGACGACACGTTTGGCTGGGCAGCCAAGGTTCAGGTCGACGAGATCGAAGCCGGCATCCTGCACGATGCGGGCAGAGTCCGCCAGCGTCGCAGGGTTTGAGCCGAAGAGCTGCGCGGAGATGGGATGTTCGTCGTCGTAGTAGGTGAGGTAGCGCTTGCGCTTGGTCTCGCGCATACGGGAGAGGCCGTCGGCGGAGGTGAACTCCGTCATGATGAGGCCGCAACCCGACTGCTGATTTGAGGTGATGCTGTCTACCTTGGCAGCGTCATTGGCAGACGCGTCCGCAATCCCCTCGGTGGGAGTCGTGAACTGGCTGGCGTTCTTGATGAAACGGCGGAAGACCGTGTCGGTCACTCCGGCCATGGGAGCCAGCACCGTTGCAGGAGCGATCTTCACGTTGCCGATGGTAAAGCTCGCAGGCACGCGGGAGTGCTCCGGCATGGCATGCTCGGCCGGATCGTCCCAACGCTTCTGTTCGAGGGTATAGCGCTTCTTCATGGGCAACAGGTGCTCGTGGTTCCGATTCTTGACTAGTTTAGACAAAACAAAGGCCCCCGCCTATGCGGAGGCCTTTGAAATGGTTTAGGCGTCCGCTTACTTTGCGGCTTCGGCCTTGCCGGCGTCCGATTTGGCGAACTTACGGCGGAAGCGCTCAACGCGGCCTGCGGTGTCGATCAGCTTTTGCTTGCCAGTGAAGAACGGGTGGCAGGCGGAGCAGATTTCGACGACGATATCGCCTTTGTGAGTCGAGCGGGTCTCAAACGTGTTCCCGCAGGCGCACTTGACGTGGATATTGTCATACTTCGGGTGAATACCTTCTTTTGGCATGGTAACTGTCCTTTTCTCAATCTTGGGGTATGCCTGCCGGCTCGCGGATCGCTTGCAACGGAAGAGTTCACGTCACATCGAAGGGCCTGTCGCGCCGCCGCTTGCGCCTTTTTGGGAGCGCTCAAGCAGTTTCCTCAGTTTAACTCAGATTCGCACAGGGGGCAATTGGATTCAGTTGCTGCCATACTGGAAGGACGGCCATGAGCGAAGTTTGTACGATATGCGGTGGGGCAGGCGTCCGAATCCTGCAGGAAGACGGAAGGCAGTTTGCCAGGGATTGCGTCTGCCGGGTACAGAAGCGAGCTGAGCGCATGCTGGGCCGCGCTCACATCCCGAAGCGCTACGAGCATTGCTCGCTGGAGAGCTACGAGACCGACTTTCCCTCCTCAAATCGGTCGCTTGGTCTGGCCCATCTACGCGCAAAGAAGTTCGTTGACGGCTATCCCATTGAAACGGCTGGCACGGGTCTGCTGATTACGGGCTCCATCGGAGTGGGCAAGACGCATCTGGCCGTGGGCATTTTGCAGGCGCTGGTAGCCGAACGAGGTGCAACCGGCCTGTTCTTCGACTATCGCGACCTTCTGAAGCAGGTGCAGAATAGCTACAACAGCAAGGTCTCCGCGACCGAGCTTGAGATACTGGCGCCAGTATTCGACGCCGAGGTGCTGGTGCTGGATGAGCTCGGCGCTTCGAAGCCGACAGATTGGGTCTGGGACACTGTCGCGCACATCCTGAACACGCGCTATAACGACCGCCGTACTACCATCATCACGACCAACTACACCAACGCGGGCCCGCTGGGCACCGAGAACAGCCCGCGCGGCGTTATGCGCGAGGAGACCCTGGGCGACAGAATCGGCGAGCGCATGCGGTCAAGGCTTCAGGAGATGTGTGTTGTTGTGGAGATGCAAGGAGAAGACTTTCGACAGAAGGTAAAGCGCGCCAGCTTTGCTTAGATCAGGTCTTGTTTCAAGCAATGGAGCGAGATCCACTGCGAACGCACGAGAGTTAGAGCAGCGTAAACAGCAGGAACAAGCCAGCCGTCAGCGCGGCAAACTGGTACAAACGATCTGCTGCAACTGGAATTGCAACACCCTCGGCGGTCGGCATGCCACTCTTCGGATCCAGCGTTGAGAAGGGCAGCTGCGGTGAAAGATCGATTTGTTCGTTCATGCTTTGCCTCTCCTCACGATATCTAAATGCAGGTGAGTGTTAATCCGATCGACCGACACTCTATAGATGTTTCTTAACGCGAGAATGCACCAGGAAGTTCTGGTCTCGACGTGAAAATTTGTCAAAGTTTTGTCGCGGACCCTTAG
>Ga0302220_10002413_pt1 | contig 13722 bp, 14 predicted proteins | sample II_Palsa_E1_3_FD_194572 | JGI IMG/M metagenome (GOLD analysis project Ga0302220, IMG submission 194572) | Peat permafrost microbial communities from Stordalen Mire near Abisko, Sweden - II_Palsa_E1_3 | ecosystem: Environmental > Terrestrial > Soil > Palsa > Peat permafrost | place: Sweden...
ATCTGTTTCACATTTGTAGTCGCCCGTTTCAATCGCGCAGCGTCGTTCTCTGTAGCCAGATCGCCAACCAGCGCAGCCACGCGAAACTCGGCCGCCAGCCCAGCCAGCAGTTTTTCGAGAAACGCTGTCTTTCCCGATCCTGGACTCGACACCAGCCCCACAACGCATACCCCATACATACGAAATTTCTCACGGAGAGCCCGAGCGAGAAGATCGTTCTGCTTGAGAACCTTCGCCCTCACCTCAACCATGCGCGTACTCATACCGCGACCTCCAGAAACGCAACTTCGATCTCGCGCCCGGAGACGATCTTTTCCGTCGGCGTAAAGCAGTCGGGACAACATATCTGATACAGCGATGGCGGCGTCCGTTCCCCCTCGCAGTTAGGACAGTAGACGACAAGCGGAATCGTCTCGATCTCAAGACGCGACCCCTGCAGCGGGGTGTCGCTGCACGCCAGCTCATATGAGAAGAGCAGCGCATGTCGGTCGACGCCGGAGAAGACCCCAAGCTTAAGATGAACCACCTCCACCGCAAGCCCACCCCGTCCTTCCGACTCCTCGATGATCTGGTCGATCATGCTGATCGCGATCGAAAGCTCATGCATGCCATCGCCCTTCCGTGCCCATCTCCTGAACTCGGCGCCGAACCCGCCTACATCGCGCGTATCTTCAGATACCGCCGAATATCCGGAATCGTCGTACTCGCCATCGCCAGAATCAATAAGCCAATTGCACTGAAGATTATTCGTTTCATCCCATCACCTCTCTGTTGTCTGTAATTGTTGAACCTCTGGTTGATCTAGCAGGATGCGGCCGACTAGACGCTCCACCATCGCGCACGCATCTTCAACCACCGCCTGCACCGGTGCCGAGAGACCCATGCGTCCTTCTAGTTCATCGCCAAAATCTTGCGGTTCGCACCCAACAATCAAAACATCGGCTGACATCGATCCTAGCGAAGCCGCAAGACTGAGCACCCGCACCGGATCCATGCCGTGCGCGTTGAAGGCCATATCCGGCGAAGCTGAAGCTTCCACCGCCGCAAGATCCGGCTCCATCACAAACAGCGTTCCAGGAGCTTCACCACGAGAGAGAGCATCGACAAGAATCACCGTTCGCCACGGGTCAAGCAACGCATACGCAAGATCAAACCCACGAATGCCGAAGTCTTTCACACAAACCGTTTCAGATAGATTGCGCTCAAGCAAAGCATGCGCGACCTCAACGCCGAACGCGTCGTCGCCAAGAAAGATATTGCCGATGCCGGCGACCAGAATCTTTGCGCTCACGCTACGCCTCCACTGCCAACTGGCTCTATCTCTTCCGGCGAAAAGAAGAAGCGATGCCCCGGCTGGCGCATCATACCGAACTCGCGCCCTGGGTCGTCATCCAGAACCACCGCAAACTGAATCTGGTCTTCAAAGTCCTGCTCAATCGCCTCGATCACAGCGATCTTGCCCTTAAGCGCGATATCCATGATGTCTGCACTCTTCTGCGGCCAGATGCGAACCCGGTCGCCCACGCGGAGATCCACACCGAATACCCGCACGCTCTCCGGGGGAGCCTTCGTCTCTTCAAACGGATTCCAACTCCAATCCTCCGTCATGGTGTCTCCTCTCGGATCTCGCGCAGAGAGCGAACTACCCCATGCACCTTCAGCATCGCCTCGCCGGTCAGCGACTCTGTCCGCTCTAGGATCCTCCGCGCACGCGGATCGCCCTGCCGCATCTCTTCCTTCTCCGCATCCGTCAGCGTCAGTACGCGCAGCGTCAGCATCTCGTCCATCTCTGTGCTATCAAAGAAATCCCCCTCGCTCTCGGGCGCGATCTTCGGATAGTCGTAGAGAATAATCGGTGAGCACAGCATCAGTGTGCGGTCTGGCTCCTCCCCCGCAAGCACGGGAAATACACCAACGTTATTGCAGCCCGCCACGGAGTCCTTATACTCCACAGACGGATCTAGTAATGAGATGAACTCACCATCCACAACACCTAGCACCAGGTGTGCAGAGACAAGTGATTGTGGCAGCGCCTCTTCCCGCTTCGCATCGGCTCCGCTTGCAAGCACACTCGCATTCTCCAGCTCCAGGCGCACTCTGCACGAGCCATCAGCGAGCGCCTCCGCGCTGATATTCAGCAGCACATCGAGGTCCGGCGCCGGCACACTGCTCCGGCCCTCGGGTAGAAGACCACCCGGCAGATGCACCGGAAGTTGAACCTGACCCGCAACGAGATCGCGTACCTTCAGCTCCCGATGCTCCCACGTACGTTCCATCGCCTCTTCCCACGCAAGCGACCGATCCGAGAGCTCTTGCACTCCATCAGCCCCTAGTTGACGCGCGAGTTGAAGGAAGCTCATCTTTATGTGGAGGATTGCCTCACCCCGATCTACAGCGAGCAACTCGGCGACAAAACGAAACGGCTCTTGCGGCCGCTGTCGCTCAGCGTAAACGCGCGGGTATAGCGTCCCGAAGTTCCATCGCTGACGATTTTTGATCGCACTCTTACGATAGGGATACAGAATGTAGCCCTCATACAGAATCGCCGCGGCAATCTGCTCTACCGCTTCAAAGTTCATGCGCACCCACCTCTTCCTCGGCGGCTTCGGCCTTAGGTTCAGCGGTCGTAACCAGACGTGCGATCGCCTGCTCCCACGTGGGTAGGCCATGACGAATCTTGTACTCGTACAACTGCGAAAACGCATCGCGCTGTAGGCACAACCACGCCGTATTCGGAAAGTACATCTCCATCATCTCTTTCCACACCGAGACCGGCACGCGAAAGTTGGCTTCACGATCCCACGGGACCTGCGCCACCTGCAGCGCATCGTCTGCATCCTTGTAAAAGGCTGTCCCACTAAACATCACACAGACAGGAATATCCCCCGCATCCAACGCGTGAAAGTACTTAGTCGTCGCCACATTGAAGTCGAAGGTGCACGGCAGTTCGAGATCCACCACGATGCTGCCGACAAATCCCGGCACCGCCACGCTCGTGTTCATCCACAGAAGTGGACGCACCGTTCTCGCCCACCGCTCCGGCGTTCCGAAGAGATCAAGCAGCTTGTCCTGCTCCCCACTCACATAGCGACGCTTCGCAGGTTCGATCTGCACCTGGCACCGCAGTGTTAGCGTATGAATCGACTCCGTCTCCGGAAGATTCAGAATGCGCAACTTCAGTGCGAGCAATGGTGCGGCAGCATGTGGAACAGCTTCCACACCTTCGATCTGAAAGTGCAGCTCAGGCATGCGAAGTCTCCGTTATATCGACACTGCACGCTCTCAGGTGGCCGAAGAACTGGTGGATCTCCTCCCAGACCTCCGTACCGCCCGAAAGGCCACGCCAGTGCATGCGGATCAACCCAACCAGCCGATAGCACTCGTCAATCGGAACGATGAAGTACTCCGCGCTCGAGCCGATACGATTCACCAAGAACGCCTCGACGTCAGGCTCTATCTTCTGCAGCGTCCTGTTCTCCGCAACGATCTCCTCCCACGACTCCAGGCTGAGCAGCGACTCAGTCGCGCCAGCAGGACTGGGATACATCGCAAGCACGCGGCCGGCGGAAGTGTTGCGATAAAAGAACGCGAGATTGATGGGAATCATCAGCGACTCCCACTGCAGATCAGTCATACACAGATCGACAAGTCGACGAATGCGCCGCGGAATGCGCAAAAAATGCGCACCCTCCTGCCCGCAGAACAGAATCACACAGCCATCGCAGGCACAACTCACCTGCCGTGTCTTTGCGTCCAGCAGATGTTGATGTACGGGCGAAAGCGAAGCGCTGCAAAGTTCACAGCGCTCCTCCGGGTCTGCAGAGCCACGGCGTCGAGCAAACTGGCGCAGAAACGAAGGTGTTGTCTCGCGCTGGGATACACCATTGGGAGCTTCACTCATCACTGGCCTCAAGCGGGTGGCAGGTTTGGCATCTTTTCGCTGATTGGCTTGCGATCGGCAACATTAATGCCCGTTGCATCATCGGCCTTGCGCGTCGGTTTCTGCATTATTGCCGCCGAAAGCCGTTCGCCCTTCGGCGCACCCGGCGCATACGACGGCATGGAAATCTTCTTGCTCTGTGCCATAACTCTTGTCTCCTTACTTCAGAACAACCAGCTTGGATGAACTCGCGTGGTCGGCTGCAAGCTCTTCAGCGACGATCTCCTTGATATCCGGCGCAACCTGGAAGAGCGCCTCCTCGACCGCGTTCTTGAGCGTAAGCGAAGACGACGCGCAACTCCCGCATGTCCCGCGTAGACGAAGTCGAACGATGCCATCGTTAATCGCGACCAGCTCGCAGTCACCGCCGTGCGATTTGAGGTACGGCCGAACCGTCTCGATGCCACGAAGCACCCTCGTCTCGATATCGTCCGGATGCAGCGAGTGCAGCAGAAACATGCTCGAAACCAGATCGTCTTGCAACGCTTCGTTGAGCACACGCTCCCCATCAGGCGTCTCAATACATCGATCGATTAGGCTCTGCAAAGCCGCGCCGTGCAGCTCAATGACCGACTGCACCAGCTCAAGTGCCGCCGCGCGCACCTCGGGATCCTTCGCCTGGTCAAGTTTGGCCGCGAGCTTCTCCACACGCTCTGTCTGGACGCTGAATTGACTTCGCGCCGGTGCTGCAATGGGTTCCTGCGCACTTGCCGCCATTACTCGTGCCCCGCCGACCCGAACATCGGGGAGTGCTTCACCTCGATGATCTTGCCGTCGCCCACAAACATATGAACCCCGCACGGCAGACATGGATCGAAGCTCCGCACCGTTCGCATGATGTCAATACCCTTGAACTTGTCTGGCCCATTCTCTTCGAAGATCGGTGTGTTCTGCACCGCGTCTTCGTACGGCCCCGGCGTACCGTAGATGTCGCGCGGATTCGCGTTCCAAGGCGTCGGCGGATACGGATGATAGTTGGCAATCTTGCCCTCGCGAATCACCACGTGATGCGACAGCACTCCGCGAACCGCCTCGTGGAATCCGCAGCCGATCGCCTCCTCCGGAACCTTGAAGTCCGACCATGTCGCCGTGCGGCCCGCGTTCAACTCAGCCAGCGCCTTCTCGACGAAGTACAGTGCGGTCGCTGCGGCGTACGCCTGGAAGTAGGTACGCGCACGATCGCGCTCGAGCGTATTGCTCCACTTCGGAATCTTCCACTCAAACCGAGTCTCTGGCAAAAGAGCTGTCTTCGGCAGGTTGATCTCCACACTATGCCCAGTCGCCTTCACGTAGCCGATATCCACCAGGCCGGAGAGCGCCGTCGACCAAAGCCGCGCGATCGGACCGCCACCGGTATCGAGTGCCAGATGATCTCCAGTACGATTGTCCAGCCAGCGTGGGGACATCACCCACGTATAGTTCCCTGCAAAATCGCGCTTCTGAGGACGCGGCAGCGTGGACTGATTCCACGGATGGCGCTTATCGATCGGATTACCCAAAGGATCCCGCTTCACAAACGTCTCCGCTCCCTGCCAGTCGTCGTAGTACGAGCTGCCCAGCAGAATACGAATATTCAAGTTGATATCGACCAGGCTGTTTGTCACCAACTTGCCATCAACAACGATGCCCGGCGTAACGAACATCTTGCGGCCCCAGTCCGCCATGTTCTTATAGTCGTAATCGCAGTAGTCCGGATCGTTGTACGAGCCCCAGCACGCAAGCAGCGTGCGTCGCAGGCCTACCTTCTCGTAACCCGGCATCGCCTCGTAGAAGAAGTCGAAGAGATCATCATGCAGCGGAACCACCTTCTTCATGAACTCGACGTACTTCATTAAACGCACAAGATAGTCGGTAAACAACTGGATCGTGGCAACGGTCCCAACACCGCCGGGATACAACGTCGAAGGATGAACGTGACGCCCCTCCATCAGGCAGAACATCTCGCGCGTCATCCTGCTCATCGCTAGCGTCTCACGATAAAAAGTTCCGGTGAATGGATTGAGCGCCGTCATAATATCCGCAATGGTGCGATAGCCATGCTTGTCGGCGTTCGGGCTCGGCGTCGACTGAGCCTTAGCCCACACACCAGGATTCGTCTCCTTCACCATCTGCTCGCAGAAGTCGACGCCAACCAGGTTGTCCTGGAAGATGTTGTGATCAAACATATACTCCGCCGCTTCGCCCAGGTTGATGATCCACTCCGCGAGCGCGGGCGGCCTCACGCCAAAGGCCATATTCTGCGCATAGCACGCACAGGTCGCGTGGTTATCGCCGCAGATCCCGCAGATGCGGCTCGTGATGAAGTGAGCATCGCGCGGGTCCTTCCCCTTCATAAATATGCTGTAGCCGCGGAAGATCGATGAGGTGCTATAACACTCCGCCACCTCGCGGTTCTCAAAGTCGATCTTCGTGAAGATGCCCAGGCTGCCCACGATCCGTGTAATAGGATCCCAGTTCATCTCGACAAGGTTTCGCTGCTTCTTTGCAAATTCTGGGAGAGACTCCGCAATCGTCGCCATGGCACTTATCCTCTTCTCGCTAGTAAGTCGTTGGGTGATAGCCAGTGGTCAACTCTGTCCCGCTGTGCCGCCACTTCGGTTCTTTATTCAAGGTCGTATTCGTAATGCTGCGCATCGTCCGAATAAAACGGCCATACGTTTTGATCGTGTTCGTCGAAAGCTTGGCCCCTGGCGGCTCATCCATGAACGGCATGAATTTGTCCGGAAAGCCCGGCATGGTGCAGCCAATGCAGATGCCGCCAACATTCGGACATCCGCCAATGCCGCGCATCCAGCCGCGCTTCGTCACGTTGCAATCCACCACCGGCCCCCAGCATCCCAGCTTCACCAGGCACTTCGACGAGCCGTACTCTGAAGCAAAATCACCCTGCTCATAGTAAGAACCACGGTCGCAGCCCTCATGCACCGTCTTGCCAAACAACCATGTCGGCCGCAGCTGCTTGTCGAGCGGGATCATCGGCGCAAGTCCCGCAACCTGGTAGAGCAGATACAGCACCGTCTCCATAAAGTTGTCTGGCTGCACCGGGCATCCCGGCACGTTCACAATCGGCAGCCCAGCCTTCGACCGCCAGTCCCAACCCAGATAATCCGCCAATCCCATGCATCCCGTGGGATTGCCCGCCATCGCATGAATTCCGCCGTACGTCGCGCACGTTCCCGCGCCAATGATCGCAAGCGCCTTCGGTGCAAGCCGGTCAATCCACTCGCACGTCGTAATGGGCTGTCCGGTGTGCTCATTCGTTCCCATCGCCGCCCAGTAACCCTCTTCTTTGATCTTCTCGTTCGGAATCGAACCCTCCACGACCAGCACGAAGGGATCAAGCAAACCCTTCTCCGCGTCGTAGAAAAACTTCATGAACTCATCGCCATTTTCGTAGGCAAGGACCGGGTTATGCAGATGCACCTTCGGAAGTCCGGGAATCGCACCCAGGAGAACATCTTCAATGCTGGGCTGCTCCGCCGCGGTAACCGACACGCTGTCGCCATCGCAACTTAACCCTGCCGTGATCCAGAGAATATGCACATCGGAGACCGCCGGTGCCTTCGTAATGCTGCTTGCGGGCGTGCTTGCGCTCTTTGCCATCGTGATACTCCTTCAACCACAACACTTGGAAGAAGCCAGATCCTTGAGTGGACATGGCGTACTGACAACACGACCGGCCTTACGCATGAGAGCGCAGGCTCGGCACACCTTCAGATCTGACTGGAAAGATAATGCGGGATGGTTATTGCAGAACAAGGCTGACACCTGATTAGCCAACTCTGAAACCAATGCACTGACTTCGAGCAACGAAATTACGCCGCCCATTGCGCTTTGTCAAAGCCGCAATCCACAGCTCATCCCCAACGGAAGAAAGATGTTGATGGAATCAAGTACGCGCTTCGGCTGGTGAATTCAGCAGATCCGCGGAAGCTGCTCCCCGAACATCACGTCCAGCACACGTGTCCCGCCTATCTCGGTCCTCATCAGCACCATGCCCGGATGTTCCGCGACCACCTCGCCGATTAGAACAGCATCCCGCCCATGCTCATGCCGTCGCATCTCCTCTAGAACCGCCTCTGCCATCCCCGCGCAGACCACCGCCACCAGCTTGCCCTCATTCGCAACATACAGCGGATCGAGCCCCAGTACCTCACATGCGCCCTTCACCGACTCACGGACCGGAATCGCTTGCTCCCGCAGCAACATCCCCACGCCTGAGCTCTTCGCAATCTCATTCAGCGTCGTCGCCACACCCCCACGCGTCGGATCGCGAAGGCAGTGAATGAAATCCCGCTCGCCTCTATCCAGTGCAGCAGCAAGCATTGCAGCCACCAGTCCGTTCAACGAAGCGCAGTCGCTCTCAATCGCTCCTTCAAACTCCAGGTTCTCACGCTGAGACATGATCGTCATGCCATGGTCGCCAATAAATCCGCTCAGCAAAATCTTATCGCCCGGTCGCGCACGATTTGCAGAGATGTTGATATCCCCTTCAATCACACCGATCCCCGTCGTCGTAATAAAGATCTGGTCGCCCTTGCCACGATTCACCACCTTCGTATCACCCGTCACGAACTGCACTCCCGCCTGCGCCGCTGCCTCCCGCATCGACTCCACCACGCGGCGCAGATCATCTACCGCCAGTCCCTCTTCCAGAATGAACGCCGCCGAAAGATACAAAGGCGATGCTCCGCTCATCGCCAGATCGTTCACAGTCCCATGCACCGCAAGCCGCCCAATATCGCCACCAGGAAAGAAGATCGGCGTCACCACAAACGAGTCCGTCGTAAACGCCAGCCGCGCTCCGCCAATCGTCACCACCGCCTGATCGTCTAGCTTGTCCAGAACCTGATTGCTGAACGCCGGCAGAAAGATCTTCTCGATCAAATCCGCCGTCAGCTTGCCGCCGCTGCCATGTCCCAGCACGATCTGCTTATGATCGAAGATTGGAATCGGACACGATCCAAACAGCGGCGATGCTTGCCGCTCCTGCAAATCCTCGGTGTCGTTCTTCGTCGCATCCTCCAGCCCCAAACGACCCTTAAGCTGCTCCTGCATCGCCCCACTCCTTGCCGGTCCTCCGCGCCCCTCCACCCGGCGCGATCTGCAGCAACGCATCCGCGCTCTGCGGATTCAGATGTCGACCATACGCGTAGTATGCCGCGCACGCACCCTCTGCCGAAACCATCGTCGCTCCCAGCGGATGCTGCGGGGTACACAAACTTCCGAACGCCGGGCAATCATGCGGCTTCTTGATTCCACGCAGAATCTGGCCGCTGATACATATCTCTGGCTCGAGTGTTGCAATCTCCGCGACCTCAAACAGCCTCTCCGCGTCGTGCTGCGCAAACTCTTCACACAGATGGTACCCACTCATCGGAATCGTCCCGATCCCGCGCCACTTACGGTCTCCTACCTCAAACACCTTGCTCACAAGCCTCTGCGCGGGAAGGTTTCCCGTCCGGTTAAGCACACGCGAGTACTGGTTCTCGACGCAAGCACGTCCCTCCTCCAGTTGCTGGATCGTCATCAGCGTCCCATGCAGAATATCCAGCGGCTCAAACCCCGTGATCACGATAGGTACCTTGTACCGCGAGCTGATCGGCTCATACTCGCTATACCCCATCACCGCACATACATGGCCAGGCCCCAGAAAACCCTGCACCCGATTCTCCGGTGAACTCAAAATCGCCGCAAGCGCAGGCGGCACAAGCACATGCGACACCAGCAGCGAAAGATTGTTTACTCCCTCTTCGCGCGCCCGCCACGCCAGCATCGCATTCGCAGGCGCCGTCGTCTCAAAGCCGATCGCAAAGAACACCACGCGCTTGTCCGGATTGCCCTTTGCAATCTTCAGGCAATCCAGCGGCGAGTAGACAATCCGTACATCGCCACCCAGCGACTTTATCGTGAACAGATCTCCATCTGAACCCGGCACTCGCAGCATATCCCCAAACGAACAGAAGATGACGTCCTGGCATCGCGCAATCGCATGCGCCTTATCGATCATCTCCAGAGGCGTCACGCACACCGGGCACCCCGGCCCATGCACCAGCTCCACGCCTTCAGGCAGAAGATGATCAATACCGTTCTTTACGATCGAGTGAGTCTGGCCGCCACACACCTCCATCAACACCCACGGCCGCGTCTGGATGCGGCGCATCTCACTCACAATCTTGCTGGCGACCTCTCCGTCGCGATACTCGTCGAGATACTTCATCCTCGCCCCCATGGACGCGGCGGCGGTTCAATCTCCTCCACCACCGGCGACTCCAGCTCACTCAACTGGTCAAGCTCTCTAAGCGCCTGATACGTTCGCTCCGCCTCGGCTTCGTCAATCCTGCTGATCGCGAAACCCACGTGGACCAGCACATACTCGCCCACCTGCGTCTCCGGCACATACTCAAGGCACGCCTCACGAATGATGCCGCCGAACTGCACCTTGGCCATGTATAGGCCGCGCTGATCGAAGGTTTCTACCACCTTGCCGGGTATCGCCAGGCACATGTCAATCTCCTAGACGCAACAGCTCGTTTGCAATCACAGCCTGGCCCAGTGATATACCGCCGTCGTTCGCTGGCACCGTCGCGTGCAAGAATACTCCAAAGCCGCAACTCTGCAACTCCGCCACCGTTCTTTCTAGCAAAAACTGATTTTGAAAGACGCCTCCGCTCAGGCATACACGATCCAGACCCTCATTCCTGCGAAGGCGACAGCATACCTCAACGATCGCCGCGGTCAGCGTGTTGTGAAAGCGGGCCGAGACTTCCGCCACCCGCGCGCCAGCCACAACATCCTTCGCAATCGCCGCAATGGTTGGACGAAAATCCACCTCCATCGGCTCACCCGGCCGTAACTCGAATTCATAGCGCCCTCCCATACCCGAGCCGACAGCGAGCCCGGCCGCCATCTCCAGCGCAATCGCCGCCTGCCCTTCAAACGTCACCTCAGCGCCCAGTCCAGTTATCGCCGCGACCGCGTCAAACATCCGCCCGCAAGAAGACGTCCTCACGGTCTGTATCCCTCGCGAAACCATAGCGTCCACCAACTGAAACTGCTTCTCCGCAACCCCACGAAAACACGTAATCCCCTCCGGAATCTGCGCCCCGAAAGCATCTCGAAGATAGCTCAGCGCCATGCGCCACGGCTGCCGCACCGCAGCATCCCCACCCGGCTGGGGGACCGTCCGAAGATGCGCCATCCGCTCATAGGCCGCATAGTCCACCACCAGAAACTCCCCGCCCCAGATCGTCCCGTCGCTGCCCAGTCCGGTGCCATCCATCGCCACGCCGATCACCCTGCCACTCAGATGATTCTCCGCCATGCAACTCGCAATGTGTGCGTGATGATGCTGCACCGCAAACTTGCGCTCGACATCGCACGCAAGCGCCATCTTCGTACTCCTGTAGCCAGGGTGCAAATCGTACGCCACAGCCCGCGGCGACACCTTGAACAGATGCTTCATCTTCGCCAGCGTCTCTTCAAAGAACTGCATCGTCTCATAGTTCTCCAGATCACCAAGATGCTGGCTCACAATTGCGTGCGTCCCCCGCGTTAGGCAGAACGTACTCTTCAGCTCGGCTCCCACTGCAAGCACCTGCTCCAGCTCAACCCCCATCCTGATAGTCTGCGGAACAAACCCCCGTGCCCGCCGCAGCACACGCTCATGTCCTCCAAACACGCGCACCACCGAATCGTCCAGACGCGTCGCAATCTCGCGATTATGGAGCAGAAACCAGTCCGCAATCCCCGGCAGCCGCTCCAGAGCTTCCGCATTCGAAGTCACAATCGGCTCCTCACTCATGTTCCCGCTCGTCATCACCAGCGCATCAAACTCCGCTTCTACTTCAGGCGAATCGCTGAACAGGAGATAATGCAACGGCGTGTAAGGAAGCATGAATCCTATCGTGCTGTTCCCAGGGGCAAGCACCTCCGGCAACTCCCCAACACGAGCATCCGTAGCCGTCGCGCCTTTAACTCTCTGCTGCGACAGAACCACGATCGGTCTTCGCATATGCTGAAGCGCAGCCTCCTCCTCGGCAGACACCGCACAAAACTTCCTCACTCCCGAAAGATCCTTCGCCATCAGCGCAAACGGCTTATCTGGTCGTCGCTTCCGTCGGCGAAGCTCCGAGACAGCAGCCTCATTGCGCGCATCGCACGCCAGCAAAAACCCGCCCAGCCCCTTCACCGCAATGATCTTCCCCGCGCGCAGCAGCCGCCTCGTCTCGCGAATAGCAGGCAGCGGATCCTTCTCCTCAAACCTACACTCAGCCGCCGTAGTGCCGCTCTGCACCAGGCAAAGCGAAGGCCCGCACATTGCGCAAGCATTCGGCTGAGCATGAAAACGACGATCCTCCGGATTCTCATACTCTGTACGGCACGCTGAGCACATCACGAACCCTGCCATCGTCGTCTTCGCACGGTCGTACGGAATATCGCGAAGGATCGTGTAACGCGGACCGCAGTGCGTGCAGTTCGTAAACGGATATCCGAACCGACGATTCGATGCGTCTCCAAACTCCCGCCAGCACGCATCGCATGTCCCGGTATCCGGAGAGACCAGCGCAAACTTGCCCATCTCCTCGCGGCTCTCCAGAATCTCGAACCCGCCGCTCCCCATCGCAGCGATCTCGGCTACCATCACCTCCACGATCTCCGCCAGCTCAGGCGCTTGCGACTCCACGCTGCGAACAAACTCGCTCGCAGCCTCCGCGCTTCCCTCAATCTCAATCGTCACACCCGAGGACGAGTTGAAGACAAATCCCGTCAGCTCAAGCGATCGCGCCAGCGTGTACACAAACGGACGAAACCCCACCCCCTGCACAATACCTCGAACTTGAATTCGGCGGCGCGTCTTCGAGACGAATGGAGAAGGATGCAACATAGGGGACTTAGAATACCCGACTAACCCTCTATGCTCTCCATCGTCGCCGCGGGTGAAGAAGCTCCATCCCGTAAGTGATATGGGATCAAGCTCATCGGTGCCGTGCCAGTAAGGGCGAGTCAATGCAACAGAGGAAGCAAAAACCCAAGAGAGAGCGCATCCCAAACATCATCATCCAGCAAGATGGAAAAAGCTCTGCAGTGATGCAGTCGGCATAGGAATGGCCACAGGTAGTAGTTTCTGAAAAATTGACTTTATTTTGTGTGGGCCAATGCTTCGGCAACCAAAGATTGCTTCTGGTCCGAGCTTTCCCATAGCTTTAGAAAGCTCCGATAAGCTTCGACGCTCTCTGGTTGGTCATGGCTGCTTCTGTAAGCTCTAGCCAAGTCGATCTCCGCCATAGGCAGCAGGTCCCCTTGCTGCATCGCTGCCTCTCCGCGCCGGATGGATACAGACTCAAACTCTGAGGCGGCCTGAGATGCCTGCCCCACTGCTGCATGTGCCATTCCGCGCAGATAGGTTGCGAATAAGGACTCATCTGCTTGTCCCGGAATATTCAAATAAGGAAGGGCCTTATTCGGCTCGTTAATTCCGATCTCAGCGGCCGTTTGTAGCTCCGGCACATATCTATTGAGGACTAGTGTATTTCTTGGGAAATTTTGCTGCAGGTATACGGCAGTCTTTAGAGCGTATGGTTGATCGCCACAAAGAGCTGCTGCCATTCCCGAGTCAAAACTCGCAACTGGTCCCTTCGGTAGGCTCTGTGCTTCTTCGAGCAATGCAAGCGCTACAGTGCAACTCTCTGACAGCGCATGATCAAGAGCGCCCTTTGCCAGCAGAGATGCCTGTGTGCCAGATAATTCAGGCTCTTCGCTAGCCATTTTGGCTGCGGATC
>Ga0302220_10002417_pt1 | contig 13713 bp, 11 predicted proteins | sample II_Palsa_E1_3_FD_194572 | JGI IMG/M metagenome (GOLD analysis project Ga0302220, IMG submission 194572) | Peat permafrost microbial communities from Stordalen Mire near Abisko, Sweden - II_Palsa_E1_3 | ecosystem: Environmental > Terrestrial > Soil > Palsa > Peat permafrost | place: Sweden...
GCCTGTACCGTCCTGAGCTGATGATCGAGATCACTGCGATTGCGGAAATTCCGCGGGACAGGTTCCGGCGCCACATGCCCAATCACGAATGAATAGCAGCACGAATCACACCGAATCCGCAATGTGCTTCCGCAACCATTGATGCGCAGAGTCGCGATGGGACCGCTCATGCCAGAGCATGGCCATTTCGTAGCCCGGCACCTCGACAGGTGGCTCGACCGCCCGTAGCGCAGGCGTGTCAATCAGGCGCGAAGGCAGCATCGCCACCATATCGGTGCTCGTCAGGACCTTGATCATGAACAGGAAGTGTGGAACGGATAGCACAACCCGGCGGGTAAGGCCCGCCTCTGCGAGCACCTCGTCGGTCACGGCGTGGAACCCTCCGCCGTCCGTCGACACAATCACATGCTCAAGTTTGCAAAATTGCGCAAGCGTCGGTCGCCGCTTCAGTCCTGGGTGATCTGCCCGGCCTGCCAGCACATAGCGCTCTGCAAAAAGCACCCGCCGATGCAGTCCCGAAGGGGCGTCCCTACTGGTATGTAAAGCAAGATCGATAGCCCCTGTTCCGCCTGCTTTGCTATTCGCGACGGAATCAGCTCCACGATGGCCAGCCGCGTATCCGGCGCCACTGAACGCAAGCCGGCTATTGCCGGCAGCAGGATCGTCGATTCGCCGTAGTCGGCAGCCGCAACACGCCACGTGTGGCTGGCCGTGGCTGGATCAAAGGGACTGGCGGGCGCCACCGTGCGTTCGAGCGCTTCCAGTGCCTGCCGTAAGGGTTCGCGCAATGCCTCGGCCCGCGCCGTGGGTCGCATTCCTCGAGGTCCTGGCAAGAGCAGCGGGTCGCCAAAGATATCCCTCAGTTTGGCAACGGCGCCTATGAGATCCCGGCGCTCATGTTAAAGCCCGAGATCGCGCCGGATCAGATCGGCTTCGCTGCCCACGTCGCGTAGGGCCGACTGTGTCTGCTCATGGTTGTTCCGTGCTCTTGCCCGGTGCCGCTTCCGGAACGTCGGGCGTTGGCGTGGGCGTCGAACTCGGCCCCTCGGATGGGAATCCACCGTTCCCTTGCGTCGCACGTGGCGGCGCGCCCATCAAGGCCGCGGCCTCTGAGGCGGACATGCCGATCGCGCCGGCATTCGACGCAGCCACAGGCCCCGATGCAACCCCATGAGGCGCGCCAAGCAAAGGCGGCAATTCACGCGGCGCTGACGCTTCGAAGCCGCTAGAAGCGCTAGATGCCTGGGGCACCGCCGGCGCAACGGGCGCGAGCGGCGCAGGCTTCGGCGCTACGTGACGAACCGGCGCCGCAGGCGCCTGCGTCTGCGGCTTCGATCCGAAGAGATAAGTGACCCAGGCATGCAGTTTGTCGCGGAACTGGTCAAACACACCAGGCTGCACCTCGGTGTCAAAGCGTACCCGCGAATCGATCAGCCGCGCGCGCAGCGCACGCTGATAGAAGTCGCCGACGATCGGCAGCGCAGTGTGCGCCCCTTCGCCCCAGTAGCTGCTGCCGAGCGTGACACGTCCGTCGTCGAAACCAACCCACGCACCCGCTACCAGTTGCGGATGCATCAGGACGAACCAGCCGTCCGCATTGTCCTGCGTCGTGCCGGTCTTTCCCGCCACATCTGCGCGGATACCGAAACGTGACCGGATGGCCGCGCCTGTGCCGCGATTCACGACGTCACGCATGACATCGAGTAGCGTCCGGTCCGCCGCAGCCGGCAATGCCCGCTCCGGCGACGCAGGCTCAAACTGCGCCAGCACGTTGCCATTGCGGTCCTCGATGCTCGTCACCATGCGCGGCTCGAGATACAGGCCGTCGTCGGCGATCGTGCTATACGCCGACACCATCTCCTTGATCGTCACCGGACTCGTGCCCAACGCGAGCGAAGGCACCGGCTCGAGCGTACTGTCGCGCACGCCCATCGCCCGCGCGAGCCGGACCACCTTGTCGGGCCCGACCTGCTCCATCAACTGCGCGGTGATTCGGTTGCGCGAATACGCCAGCGCATCGCGCAGTGTCATCGGCTTGCCGCTCGGCGCGACGTCATCGTTAGGACGCCAGATCTCCCCACCCTTCAACGGGATTTCGACGGGCTGATCGATGAAGGTGTCCGTCGGCTTCGCGCCGGCTGCAAATGCAGCGCCATACACAAACGGCTTGAAGGTCGAACCGGGTTGACGGCGCGACTGCTGGACGTGATCGAACGGCTCGTCCGCGAAATCGCGGCTGCCGACCCATGCCTTGATTTGTCCATTGCGTGGATCGATGGCAAGAAAGCCCGCTTGCACTTCCGTCTTGTCGTGGCACAAGTTGCGCACAAACGTCCGGTCCGCGCTGAGATGCTGGAGCGCATCGTCGTCACTTTGGCCTGCCGTGCGCAAGGCCCGGTAATCCGGCGTCTCGCGGATGAAGGTCTTGAAGAGATCGTTGCCCGGCGCACAGCCCGATCGTCCACTCCATGCGCCATTGGCGATCGATTGCAGCGCATTGCCCTGCAACGCGACGGCCGCCGTCGCCATCGACTGCAGGCGCCAGTCGATTGTCGTATGAACGATCAGTCCATCTGAATAAATATCGTAGTCGTTGCGGTCGGCCCACGAGATCAGCCATTTACGCAACTGCTGCGCGAAATGCGGCGCGGGTCCGGGCGGCTCGATCTGCCGCTCGAAGTCGACGCGCAAGGATTTGCGCCTGAGTGTTTCGTAAGTAGCGGGAGAAAGCCGGCCATACTTGACCATCTGCGCGAGCACCGTATTGCGGCGCTCCAGCGCGCGATCTGGATTCAACACCGGGTTGTAGTAGCTATTGCCCTTGAGCATGCCGGTCAGCGTGGCGCTTTCCAGCACGTCCAGTTGATCGGCCGATTTACCGAAATAGGTCCGCGCGGCCATTTCGATGCCATACGCGTTGTAGAGAAACGGGACCGTGTTCAGATACGTTTCGAGAATCTGGGGCTTGCTGTAGGCCGCCTCGATCTTCAACGCGGTGATCGCTTCCTTCACCTTGCGCGTCAAGGTCGGCGCGCGGCCGATCTCGTCGGGATAGAGGTTGCGCGCAAGCTGTTGCGTGATCGTCGAGCCGCCCTGGCGGTCGCCGCCAAAAGTGTGCAGCGCCGCCGATCCGGTACGCCGCCAGTCGATCCCGTGATGCTCATAGAAACGATGGTCCTCGGTCGAGATCAGAGCGTCGACCATGTGCGGCGAGATATCGGCCAGCGCAACCCATTCGCGATTCGACGGCTTGAATTCGGCGAGCAGCTTGCCGTCGGCCGAAAGAATCTGCGCCGGTTGATCGACGCGTGCCTTGCGGATATCGCTGATACTCGGCGTGAACGGGATCAGCACGATCACATACAGCAGCACCAACGCAGGCGGCGTGGCGAGCGTGAGCAGAACGCCGCGCCGTGTCGGATGGCGCAGATGGAACAGCGCGGTGTTGAGCAGAGGCTTCAGCAGACGCGCGACGAAGCGGATCAGCTCGATCGCGAGTAGAAACCCGGTCCCCAAGACATGTGCCAGCCGGCCAGCCCATTTGCGGCAGAATTCACGTACGGACAATGCAAATTGGCGACTCACGCTGGTTTCAGCCCTTCTTGAAAAGCGTGAATGGTACCAAACTGCGCATGGGGGTCCCGCTCGTGGGGGGCTGCGCGGACGAGTCCTTGTGGATGATCGGCACCCCTATCGGCGAATGCATTTCGGCTATCCGGCCCCTTGGGTCAGTCGATCCGGCATGCCGGCTGAGGACTACCCGCTGCCGAATGAAACGCGTCCCTCACGGAATAAACTGTCGATGCGAGCGTTTACAGAGGCGTGCTCCCGCACAGCAAGTCCCCATTTTGAATGGATACGCACCATGCTCTTATCCGAACGCCTCGTCCAACTCGGCATCCAGTTGCCCACTCCGATCAACCCGCTAGGATCGTATCGTACGGTTTCGATCTCCGGAAACCAGCTACACGTCTCCGGACTCGCGGCATTCGAAAACGGTAAGCCAATCGTGGGGATGGTCGGCACGGACCTCTCGCTCGATGAGGCACATCACGCGGCACGATTGACCATGCTGATGATTCTGGCTTGCATCGATCAGGCGGGCGCGCTGGATAAGATCGAACGGTGCAGCCGCTTGACGGTATACGTACGCGCATATCAGTCGTTCACGCAGCATCCCAGGGTTGCGGACGGGGCGAGCGATCTGATGCTGACGCTATTCGGGCCTGAGAAGTTGCCGGCACGCAGCGCTGTGGGGGTATATACGCTGCCGATGGGGATTCCCGTTGAGATAGACAGTATCTTCGAACTCAAGAGCGGCTAGTGTCTGGCTACACGCCAGACACGTTGGGACCGGGTGCTTCCGGCGCCTCCCCCGCTTTCAGGAAGTCGACAAAGGCCCGCAACGGTGCGGGCAAGTGCCGACGTCCCGGATAGTACAGAAACGGCCCCGAGAAACGCTGCCACCACGGCTCGAGGATCGGCTCCAGCTCTCCGCTATCGAGGTACGGGCGCAGCATGCCCTCAAACAGATGAATCACCCCCACGCCCGCTAGCGCCGTACTGATCGCAAGATCCATGGCGGCGCCCGGCCGCACGAGGAGCGGCCCCGAAGGATCCAGCCGCACCAACTTGCCATCACGTTCGAAATCCCACGTGGGCTTCGCGCCCCCAGCAAATTGACCGCGCAAACAGGCATGCGAGAGCAGGTCGCGTGGGTGCTCCGGCCGGCCGTGCGCGTCGAGATAAGCCGGTGTCGCAGCCGTCGCGAAACGCTGGACGCGGGGTCCGATCGGAATGGCGATCATGTCCTGCTCGAGGCGCTCGTCATAGCGAATGCCCGCGTCGCAGCCGATTGACAGTACATCGACGAAACCATCCTCGACCACCACCTCCACGCGAATGTCCGGATACGCCTTCAGGAACGCCGCGATGATGGGTGGCAAGACAATCCGTGCGGCGCTCGACGGCACGTTGAGTTTGAGCGTGCCAGTGGGCTTCTCCCTGAATCCGTTCAGGACGTCCAGCGCCGCTTCCATCTCGCTGAACAACGGCGCCAGCTTTTCGATGAGGCGCAACCCCGCTTCGGTCGGGGCCACACTGCGCGTGGTGCGGTTCAGCAGACGTATGCCGAGCTTCGCCTCAAGGCGGCGCACGGCGATGCTGAGGCTGGAGGCCGACACGCCGCTGATGCGGGCCGCGTCGCGAAAGCCACCCGCCCGCGCAACCGAAACGAAGGCAGCAAGGTCATTCAATTCCATGGTCATTGTTCACAATTTTCAACAACCCGTGCAATTTAGACCAGATTTTCTAACAGCGCAATCGCGACCATACTAACGCTCATCACTCGCCAAGGAGAGCGCAATGTCAGCATCCACCCCCGTGGACACTTTTGAACTCGCCGGTCGACCGGTCCGCCGCATGGGCTATGGCGCCATGCAGCTAGCCGGACCCGGTGTATTCGGGCCGCCGAAGGATCGTGACGTCGCCCTTGCGGTGCTGCGCGAAGCGGTGGCGGCCGGCGTCGATCACATCGACACAAGCGATTTCTACGGTCCCCACATTACCAATCAGCTGATCCGCGAGGCGCTTCACCCGTACACGGATGATCTGGTGATCGTCACCAAGGTGGGCGCCGTCCGTGGCAACGATGGCTCGTGGCTTCCCGCAGTCGAGCCCAAAGATATCGAGCGCGGCGTGCACGACAACCTCCGCAACCTCGGTCTCGATGTCATTGACGTCGTCAACATGCGGGTCATGGGGTCAATCCACGCGCCCTCTGAAGGATCGATTGCTAAACAGGTCGAGGCGCTGGCCGAACTCCAGCGCCGGGGTCTGGTGCGCCACATCGGTCTGAGCAACGTGACCTCGACGCAGGTCGCCGAAGCGCAGGGCATCGCGGAGATCGTTTGTGTGCAGAACCAGTACAACATCGTCCAGCGTGAAGACGACGCACTGGTCGACGAACTGGCGGCAAAGGGCATCGCCTACGTGCCGTTCTTCCCGCTTGGCGGGTTCACGCCGATTCAGTCCTCGGTCCTGTCTGCCGTAGCGCAAACGATCGGCGCGACGCCAATGCAAGTGGCACTCGCCTGGCTTCTGCATCGTTCGCCTAACATTCTGCTAATTCCGGGCACGTCGTCACTTGGGCATCTGCGTGAAAACATGCAGGCGGCGCAGTTGAGGTTGCCGGAAGCGGTGCTCGCTGACCTGGATACGATCCGGCAGGTTGGTGCGGAGCATTGATTGCATGAGTTGTTGTTTCGAGGGCGGCGATCGTGCCCGGTTGCTTCCCCGGACTGGTTGTTTTGAAATGCGCGGCAGACGCTTTAAGGACCTTTCCCATCTCACCGCCGAAGTCAATCCACGCAAAGCGATAGCCTGTTAGGTGTGGTGGTATTTTGCGGTTTAGGACTGCTCCGCTTCGCCAGCATGCCGCGCGGAAGTCACCGGCGACAGCGCACTCACCATCCGCATGTGTGCCTTCCCCGACGACTCGGCAATCTGCCACGCAAACAGCCCCGGCACAAAGATCAGCAGATCGCGAATCCGCCTTGCACCCGCAAGCGCAAGGCACGTTGCCGGATCGAGCCCAAGCGCACCACCAATCAGGATGAAGCCGCCCTCCTGCACCCCCAATCCGCCCGGCACAAAAAACGCCGCACTACTGACCGCCTGAATCAGCGACTCGATCACCACCGCCTCGGTAAAACTCACCCGCGCACCGAGAAAGTACAGCGTCAGCCAGATCTCCAGCGCGGTCAGCACACATTGCAGCGGTTGCCAGAAGAACAGATAGCAGAGCACCACGCCGCGTCGGCGCCAGATCAGCTTGATCGAACGGTCTATCTGCGCCGACTGACCGACGACCGCCGCGAGCTTCCCGCTGGTCGCATGATTCAGCATGCGCGTGATGCGTTCGAACGGGCTCGCGTGCTGCACCAGCGCGAATAGCACCAGCAACGGCGTGAGCGCCACGATGCCCCAGGCCAGATCGGCGGCGAGGCGTAACGTGCCCGACGCCGCGTGAGCAAACAGAAAGCCGATGCCGACCAGCGTGAACAGCAACTGGCTGATCAGCGTGAGCTGCATATCGGCCACTAGGCTCGCCGCCGCGGTAGAGCCGCGCAAACCGCGCCGGCGCATCAGACGAAACGACACCACCTCACCGCCGATACGCGCCACCGGCAACATGCTATTGACCGACTCGCGGATCCACACCAGATGCAACATGCCCGCCAGGCTCGGCCGGTTCGCGCCGCGTATCAGGCTTCGCCAGTCGCACGCGTTCGCAAGCATCGGCAGGACATGGGCGAGCCCCGCCAGCACCAGCCCCGCGCCTGCGGCGCGCATGAGCCCAAGCACCGCGCCCGGATTGTCATGGACCACCAGCCAGAGCGATGCAATCAAACCAAGCAGCGCAGCAAGACGACCTAGATGCTTCATTCCCCTACTCATCCCGAACTGGCGACAGCAAGCCATCACCGTCCACCTTGAAGCTAAAGCCTCGCCAGATCACCCGCGTCGAGAAGAAGCTCGCCACGAAGATCCAAAACGACACGATATCCCAGAACGGCAGCAGCCACAGGTCGCGACGCGCTTGCTGCAGCGCGTGATCCGATTGCACTTTCAGCGCGAGCCGCGCGAGCAGCGCCGCCGCAGCAAGTGGCCACGCCCAGGCCGCACCACCCGAAAGTGCCACGGCAAGCAACGCAAAGGCGAGCGGATGCGTTAGCGCGGAACCCAGATGACCGACTGGGTCGATGATGCGAATCGTCCGGCTCCAGCGCAATTCGTGTGCAATCAGCTTGGTGGCGCTGGTCTCGACACAGGCATGTGACACCGTGAACGGCGGAATCACCACCTTCTCGCCGATCATGCGCACCGCTTCGCCAATCGCGTGATCCTCCGCCAGGTGATGCACGAACTGCGCGAAGCCGCCGATCCTCTCAAGCGTTTCGCGCCGCATCGCAATGGTCTGTCCAAAGCACGGACGTGCCATCCCCAACGCCAGCCCCGTCACGACACCCGGCAGGAACTGGTAATTGGTCGCCTTGGCCGACAGGCGTGGCCAGAATCCGGGATCGGGCTGCCCGCGGTAGACGCAGGTAACGAGACCTACGCCAGGCTTCTGCAGCTCGCCAACCACATTGCGCAGATAGCTCGGGCCAACGCTCACATCGCTATCCGCAAACACGAGCACATCATGCTGCGCCTCGGGCAGCATGTTAAGGATGTTGCTCATCTTGCGGTTGGGCCCATACAGACGTGCATCGGCCACCACCGTAATGTGCGCTTCCGGATGCAGAACGCGCAGTTGTTCAACCGTGCGCAGCGCCGCATCTTCCGAATCGTGTACGCCGAACAGAAATTGCAGCGGCCCCGGATAGTCCTGCTGGCAGAAACTCGACAGGTTGCTGAGCAAGGTCCACTCGTGCCCATGCAACGGCTTGACGATCGTGACCGCCGGATAGCTGGTGGGCTCCGAGGTGGTACGGGCAAAGAAACGTCCGACCAATGCCCCGGCCAGCACGGTATAGACGATGCCGAGTGCGGCGCCAATACCGCAGAGAAACGCCAGCGCCAGCAGGATCAGATGCTCACCCTGCAGACGACCTTCGACGGCGATCAGTCCGCTCGCGAGCAGCAGACCGATCAGGCAGGCAAGCCACGCCATGGCCTTCATTGCCGCGTCACGCTTCGTGTGCGCGCAGGAACCTGAAGAACTCGACGCCTTCACGCAGACGCCGCTTCATCATGTCCCAGCTCATCAGCATCTCGCGCACGATCTCCCAGATCTTCGACGGTCGGAAATAAAAGCGCTTGTAGAAGCTCTCGACGTGGTGATAGATCTCCTCGCGCGAAAGGTGCGGGTAGCCAATGGCGGCTAGCTGCACGCCTTCCTTGCTCACCAGGTTGATCACCTTGTTCTCCTGCAGCCAGCCGTTCTCCACCGCCTGATTGTAGAGCGTCGTGCCCGGATACGGCGCCGCCAGCGACACCTGGATCGTGTGCGGGTTGATCTCCTTGGCGTACTCGATCGTCTTTTCGATGGTTTCCTGCGTCTCGCCCGGCAGCCCCAGGATAAACGTGCCGTGAATCTTGATGTCCAGCTTGCGGCAGTCTTCGCTGAAGCGTCGTGCGATATCCGTACGCAGGCCCTTCTTGATGTTCAGCAGGATCTGGTCGTCGCCCGACTCGTAGCCCACCAGCAGCAACCGCAGGCCGTTTTCCTTCATGATCTTGAGGGTCGAATACGGCACGTTCGCCTTCGCGTTGCAGGACCACGTCACGCCCAGCTTGCCCAGACCGCGTGCGATCTCTTCGACACGCGGCTTGAAGTCGGTGAAGGTGTCGTCGTCGAACATGATCTCCTTGACCTCGGGCATGTTGTCGCGGATCCACTTCACTTCCTCCAGCACGTTCTCCACCGAGCGCGTGCGGTAGCGGTGGCCGCCTACCGTCTGCGGCCACAGGCAGAACGTGCACTTCGAACGGCAGCCGCGGCCCGTGTAGATCGAGACGTACGGATGCTTCAGGTAACCGATAAAGTAATTCTCGATCTTCAGGTCACGCTTATAGACCGGTGCGACAAAGGGCAGTTCGTCCATGTTCTCGAGGATCGGACGCGCCTCGTTGTGCTCGATCGAGCCATCCGCCGCGCGGTAACTCAAGCCCTGGATCTGCGCGAGCGGCTTGCCTGCTGCCACTTCCTGGCAGGTGAAATCGAATTCTTCACGGCAGACGAAATCGATCGCTTCGCTCGCCGTCAGCGAGTTGTGTGGATCGACGGCGACCTTGGCGCCCACCATGCCGATCATCACTGACGGGTTGCGCTTCTTGAGGTCCTGAGCAAACATCGCATCGGTAGGGAACGACGGCGTGCTCGTGTGGATGATGACGAGCTCGTACTGCTGCGCAATTTCGAGCGAGGCTTCGACCGACAAACCATCAGCTGGCGCATCGAGCACGCGGCTATCCGGCACGAGCGCCGCGGGCTGCGCGAGCCAGGTGGGATACCAGAACGAGCGGATCTCGCGCTTCGCCTGATAGCGCGAACCCGCGCCGCCATCGAAACCGTCATACGACGGGGCCTGCAAAAACAGCGTTTTCATGAGTGCTCCGGCAATCTTCGTTGATTCTGATAACTGACTAACCCAGTGATACTGCACCGATGCGCCGGTCAAACCGGGCACCTGCTTTTCGTCCCATCCAACAGACGCCCTTAGCCACGATCGGACATCTCCACAATCGACGTACGTGGCTGCGCGACGCGATTGACGACCGGTATCCGCGCGCCGCGCCACACGACGTGCGTGCCGAATGCCGCGCCCAGCCATTGAAGCGCGAGCAGCGTGTCGCGCAACGGCACCAGCGACAGATCACGCCAGAACGTGCGCGAAATCCAGGCGCTGCGTGCATGCAACAAAATACGCGCAATCACACCGATCGCCGTACTGACCGATAACGTCATCGCCATCAAGGGATGGGCGCCCCCCCCACCGATAAACCCACTGTTCAGCCCAGCCGCCAGCAACGCGCCCACCAGCAGCCAAGGCGACGTGAACGTAATGACCAGCGAAGCAAACCCTGGCGGATTCACCGAGCGGATCGTGCGCAACCAGCGCATCTCGCGCAGCCACAGCATGGTGAAAGTCGGCTCGATCACGTCGGTGGCCACCATCACCGGCGACAACACCGTATTTAGCCCGAGCTTGCGTGCATGTTCGGCCAACCAGTAGTCGTCGGCAAGACAGTCTTTAAGGGTCTCGAAGCCGCCGATATCCTCGAGCGTCGTGCGACGCAACGCCAGGGTCGCGCCAAAGCCGAAGCGGCGCGAGCCGCCCGCATGCGCGACACGCACCGACGGCGCGAACCACTCGTTGATGAACAACGCCCCCACGCGCGGCCAGAAGCCGCCCACGCTCTGCGCCCGGTACAGGCAGGTGACGACGCCCGTGTCGGGATCGGCGAGCGGCGCGGTGACCGTGTCGAGGTAGTCCGGCTCGACGGCAATATCGCTATCGGCAAGCACGATCACATCATGACGCGCGCGTTGCGCCATATTGATCAGATTGCTGACCTTCAGGTTGCTGCCGTGCACCCGCGAATCGATCACGAGTTCGATGTCGCACCGCGGATACGCCGCCTGCAGGCGCCGCACCACACCAATCGCCGGATCGACCGGAGAAGACACACCGAACAGCAATTGAAAGCACGGGTGGGCCTGCTCGCAGAACGTCACGAGGTTCTCGTACAGACGCGGCTCGATCCCGCACAGCGGCTTGAGCACGCTCACCGAGGTCCAGCCGACGTGACATAGGCCGGCACGCTTGCTGAAAAACGGCATCGCAACCGCGGCAACGCCTGCATACACCGTGGCAGCACAGCAGAACCCAACCAGCAGCCACTCCAGAACAGATAGCGAATGCACCGTCATTGGCCCCCGCTCCGACTCCCCGTGGCCCGCACACCGGCAATGACAAGACTGGTCGACAAGAGATGCTCAAACACACTCGCTCGCACGATCGGAACTCCTTCTGTTGCGTCAGAACAATCGGCGTCGAATTGAGCCGCTGCCTTAAAGCAAAGCGTGCAAAGACATTCCCTGTAATTTCCAGTAATATTGCGGCGGGCATATGACAGATAATCGAAAGCGTTTAGACAGATATAAAATGGTCAATTGCAATAGGTTGCAATAGGTCGATCTGGTTTCGCTTCTGTTAGTCGCCGCAAGGGATTTGAAACCACAAGATTAGGAAGCACCGCCCGCCGCCAACGGAGCGTCAAGTGTGGTGCGCCTTTGAATGGTCATCGCACGCACATTCATGGGTCGCGAAAATTGTAGCAGCGTTGGCGCAGACTTGCTCATTGCGTTCAGTCATATGAGCTGCGTTTTATTGTCCCACCGGGATTATTTTTACAGTTTCATAACTCTGTCTTGTTGGACTGGCAATAATCGCGGCATTCTGACAATAATCGCCATGCCGGCGTTAATGATCTAATCAAACTAGTTAATTACAGCAGCCGGCCCAGCCTGCTGCGACGCCTGCCCGATCCGCCTTCCCTGTGCATGAGCCGACCCGCTTCCGGGCGACCGCAACACCCTGCTGCAGTTGTGGACTTGTGCAGCCCGTCAGCGAGAACGAACACGCTTTGGCACAATCCGATTTTGCCTTTGCTGTCGACGGCCTTACGGCGTGTGAGCACTTCGCTCCATGCGTACCTGTGCGGCGCAGGGCTTCGGACGAATTCGCCATGATCCCTTTTTCGGTTCTCGATCTTTCCCCCGTCACCGTCGGCGCAAGCGCGTCGCAGGCTTTCGCCAACACGCTCGATCTCGCCCAGCACGCTGAAAAGTGGGGTTACCGTCGCTACTGGCTCGCCGAGCATCACAACATGACCGGCATCGCGAGCGCAGCGACGTCGGTGGTGATCGGCTATGTGGCGGGCGGCACCCAAACCATCCGCGTCGGCTCGGGCGGCGTGATGTTGCCGAATCATGCCCCGCTCGTCATCGCCGAACAATTCGGCACGCTCGCCTCGCTCTACCCCGACCGCATCGATCTGGGCCTCGGCCGCGCGCCCGGCACGGACCAGACCACTGCACGCGCCTTGCGCCGCGATCTGCAAGGCAACGCAGACACGTTCCCGGACGACGTGGTCGAGCTGCAGCGTTACTTCGCGGACCCGGTGCCGGGTCAACGCGTGCGCGCGGTGCCAGGCGCAGGGCTGCACGTGCCGCTGTGGCTGCTCGGCTCCTCGCTCTTCAGCGCGCAACTGGCGGCAGCGCTCGGCCTGCCGTTCGCGTTCGCCTCGCACTTTGCCCCGGACCATATGCTGACCGCGTTGCGCCTGTACCGCGCGCAGTTCCGTCCGTCGGCGGCGCTCGACAAGCCCTATGCGATGGTCGGCGTGAACCTGTTCGCCGCCGATACCAACGAGACCGCCCTGCGCCTCTTCACGTCGTTGCAGCAGCAGTTCATTAATTTGCGGCGCGGCACGCCGGGGCAATTGCAGCCGCCCGTCGACCGGATCGAAGCAGCGGAGATGGAATTGAACGGCGTCGCGCAGTCGCTGGCGTGCTCGGTGATCGGCGATCCGGACACGGTGCGGGCGGGACTGCTATCCGTGATCGAGCAGACCGGCGCGGACGAGTTGATGCTGACCGCGCAGATCTACGATCACGCCGCACGGCTGCGGTCGTTTGAAATTGCCGCGCAAGTGCGCGAAGCAATCGTCAGTGGAAAGTGAGGCACGCGGGCCGCAACTAAGCAGCCCGCTGCAGTAAAAGAGGCTCGCCGCAGTTCACGGCGAGCCTCTTTTTTACGAAGGCGTTCAAACACCCGATCAGGTAGCTGGCGTCCTTATATGACGCAACCTACGGATTAGCCGGCAGCGCCGCCAACCCATCAAGCAGCGCCTTATGGAAAGCCTGCGGATCCTGCATCTGCGGCGCGTGGCCCATATCCGCGAATTCGACGAGCGTCGCATGCGGAATCGTCCGCGCGGCGAGCCGCCCCAGTTCCGGATAGTGGCCAAGCTTCGCACGCACCTCGGGCGGCGCGGCATCCTTGCCGATCGCCGTCGTGTCCTTCTGGCCGATCATCAGTAGCGTCGGCATCTGCAACTCGCCTAGCTCATAGACCACCGGCTGCGTGTAGATCATGTCGTACAGCAGCGCGGAGTTCCACGCCACGATCTGCTTGCCCG
>Ga0302220_10002423_pt1 | contig 13689 bp, 15 predicted proteins | sample II_Palsa_E1_3_FD_194572 | JGI IMG/M metagenome (GOLD analysis project Ga0302220, IMG submission 194572) | Peat permafrost microbial communities from Stordalen Mire near Abisko, Sweden - II_Palsa_E1_3 | ecosystem: Environmental > Terrestrial > Soil > Palsa > Peat permafrost | place: Sweden...
AGTGGAGAGACCCCTGTATTTCGCTCTTCCCCTCGCCCTCCTCCTCGCGAGCCTGACGGCGCAAGCCCAAACCACCCCCACCCAACCCGCGCCAGCGACACCCGCCTCGCCCAACGGCCAGGTCCTCTTCGAAAGCCACGGCGCCCCGCCCCCCACCCCCGACGACGACGCCACCCCCGAGCCGCAAGCCGTTCCCCCCGGCCAAACCCCCACCGGCCCCGTCCTCACCGACGAGCAGCGCTCCGCCGTCCTCTTCACCGCCTATGACCTCGACGCCCGCATCGCTCCCGCCACCGGCCATCTCACCATGCGCGCCCGCGTCACCCTCCGCAACATCACCAGCCAGCCCCTCTCCCGCGTCGCCCTCCAAATCTCCTCCTCCCTCCGTTGGGAATCCGCCACCCTCATCGGCCCTTCCAGCTCCACGCCCCTCACCGTAACCCAGCACCTCATCGACACCGACGCCGACCACACCGGCAAATCCACCGAGGCCGTCCTCGACCTTCCCGCGCCCCTCGCCCCCGGCGCCACCCTCACCCTCGACACCCTCTACTCAGGCAACCTCTCCGCCGACACCTCCCGCCTCGAGCGCCTCGGCGCCTCCGCCACCCAGGCCCTCACCACCGATTGGGACGCCATAGGCTACATCTCCTCCTCCAGCAGCAGCTCCAGCTCTTCCGCCGACAACCAACCCACCTCCACCCTCTCTGTCGCCCTCCGCGGCTTCGGCAACGTCCTCTGGTATCCAACAGCCTCTCCACAGCTTTTCCTCGGCGACGGCGCCAAGCTCTTCCAGGCCATCGGCCAGCAGCGCCTCGCCGAGCGCGCCACCACCATCCACCTCCGCCTCGCAGTCGAATATCGCAGCGCCCCTCCCGTTGCCGCTTACTTCTGTGGCCGCCGCCAGCCTCTCGTCGCCCATCCCGACGACCCCGCCGTCCCTCCAGCCACCGCCACCGGCATTGCCACCGCCGACTTCGCCGCCCAACCCCTCGGCTTCCGCCAACCCAGCCTCTTCGTCGTCCAGCAACCCGAAGCCTCCATCGCCCCCCTCCCCGAAGTCTTCTCCTCCAGCCTCCCCTCGCAACCAGGCAGACCCTCCGATTCCGAAACCCCCGCCGAACCCGGCACCTCGTCTTCTTCGTCCCCCACTCCACCGAGTGCCGCCACCGAGCCGGGTGCCCCATCTTCGCCGATGGCACCATCATCGGCTAAGGTGGGGGACGCTCTCGGCCCCGCCATGCTCTCCGTCGCCACCACCGACACCGCCTCCATCCCAACACTCGCCGCCTCCGCCGAGCGCATCGCCCCAATCCTCCAAACCTGGTACGGCCCCAAACCCCTCGGCCCCCTCACCATCCTCGACAATCCCGGCGACCCCTTCGAGGACAACGCCCTCCTCGTAGCCCCCGTAACCAAACTAGCCTCCAACAGCTCCACCGCCGCCCTCGCCCACTCTCTCACCCACGCCTGGGTCGACATCGGCCAGCCCTGGTTTGACGAAGGTCTCGCCCAATTCACCAGCCTCCTTTGGGTAGAGCAGGATCAAGGCCGCCCCGCCGCGATCCTCGAGCTCAACAACCTCATGCAGCCGCTCAACATTGCGGAGGTAGGCTTCGACACCGAGCAGGAAGCCAACGCCGCCTCCGCCCCCACCGGCGAGCCCCTCATATCCGCCACCGACGAGATCTACTACCGCCGCAAAGCCGCTGCCGTCTGGTGGATGCTCCGCGGCATCGCCGGCGACAAACCCCTCCAGCAAGCCCTCACCGAATTCCGCGACGAGCCGGCCACTTCCACCGATCCCACCGTCCAGGCCGTAGCCTTCGAGAAGCTCCTCGAAAAAACCAGTGGCAAAGACCTCGCCTGGTTCTTCTCCGATTGGATCTTCCGCGACCGCGGCCTTCCCGACCTCGCTATCGTCGACGTCCAACCCCGTCTCATGGCCGCCGGCAAAGGTCACGACGCCGGCTGGCTAGTCTCCGTCACCGTCCGCAACGACGGCGCTCCCGCCGTCGACGTCCCCCTCAACGTTCTCTCCGGGGCCTTCACCACCAACACCCGCATTCACATCGCCGGCTTCTCGAACGCGACCACCCGCGTCATCGTGAACTCCCCACCCACCGAAGTCATCCTCAACGACGGCAGCACCCCCGAAGTCCGCACCGCCACCCACACCCGCGAAGTAGTCCTCCAACCCACAACCCCCGCCCCCTAGGGCCGTTGCCCCTGCTCTTGCCCGTCCCACTGGATGACCAGGGGCGTCAGCCACACCAACCCCAGCCACCAAACCCTCTTTCGAAGGGGCATGGCTTTAGCCATGCCATCATCTGCTTGGAATGATCCGGGCTTTAGCCCCCGGGGGAATCCAGCAAGCGCGCGTCGCTACGGATGCCGTCTCCGCTTCGCCACCGCCGGCGCGCCCGCCACGCACGTCTGCCCACCACCCCACATCCGCGTGCACGTCGCATCCACCTTCATCACCCGCGCCGCCCCATCCATCTTCACCGCATCGTCCAGATGATCCCCCAGCGGCGGAGCCATCCGCCGCAGCGCTTGCACCTGCGCTTCCGTCGCCGTCCCCGTCAGGTGCAACGTATAGCCAGACTTCGTCGCCACCCCACTCACCGTCAGCGCCGGCACCTTTCCCGGAGGTGTAAAGCTGAACGGCGCCAGCACCAATCCCGCTTCGCCTGTATTCATCGTCACTGTAAACGGATGCAACACGAACAAACGATCCTGCGGCGCCCATGGCATCTCGCCCTGCAGCTCGCCACGAACGTCACCCTCCCACCCCGCCGTCTTCCCCTTGCGTGCACTGGCCAGCAGCACACTCCCCGCCACCGCTCCCTCTGGGTGCTCGCCCGCCGGAATCCGTTGCGAGAACAGCCGCGCCCAATCCAGCAGCCACGCATTCGGAACATTCGTCATCCCCACGCGAAGTCCCACCAGCCCCAGCCCCGACGAATCAGCCACGTCCGACAAATCAACGCTGTCCGCAATCGCCACCACCCGTCCCGAGATCTTCAGCCCATCCGCGAACGGCGTTGCCACCGCGCAATCCGGATCCTTCACCACCGCCGTCGTCACATCCAGCGTTCCCCGACAGTCAGCCCGCACATCCATCGTTTGCAACGGCACAAACTCAGCTCGCCGCAGCTCTTCCATATGCACGATCGTCGTCAGCTTCGCCGCCCCCAGCAATCCACGCAGCGACGCCTCCACGTTCAGGCTTCCGCGCCACCCCGCATCCTGCCCGCTCAGCATCTTGCTCGCCTCGCCCATCGGCGCTCCCGTCCAACTCGCCGTCAGGTCCACCGGAACCTCTGCCATCGAGGCCGCACGCTTCAACGACCCCTCCAGCTTCACCACCCCAGGATCAGAAATATTCGTGTCCGTCCGCGTCGGTGTCCCCTTCAGCCTCACCCTCCACTCCTGCGGCGACGTCAGCCACAGCGCAAAGTCCGCATCCGTCAGCGAGAACGGCTTCTTCTCCTGGCCCAGCTTCACATTCACCCGCGCCCCGGTTGCCTCAATGTACGGAAACCGCGGCTCCGGCCCAGCCTTGCGTTGCGCCGTCGGAGCCGTATTCACGCTCGCCGCATGCATCAGTAGGCTCTGCACATTCCACTCGCCCGCCGCATTCCGCACCAGGTTCAAACTCGGCGTCTCAAACGTCATCGACGAGAACTCCACATGTCGCCGCCACAGCGAACTCGGCCGCAGCGTCACATCCACCACGTTTGCTCGAATAATCGGCTCCGACCCAAACGCCGGATCCTCGCTCACCACAAAATTCTGCAAGGTAAACCCCGGCACCGGCAGCAGGTGCAGCGACACATTGTCCAGCTGCACTGGCCTTCCCAAACTCGCGCTGATGCTGGTAGCAATCCGCCGCTTCAGTCGATTCACATTCAGCAGCGGAGGCGTTAGCAACAGCAACAACACCACCGCCACCACGCACGCCCAAACCCACCACCGCCGCCGCTTCGTCTGCGACAACCCATCTGTCTCCGTGCCCGTCTCCGTATCTCGTGCCGGCAAAGTGTTCTCTACCCTCTATCCTCTACACTCTATCCCCTGTCGTTACCGGACCACGTGGAACGTCCGCGCCCATCGCGTCCCCGTGAAAATGTGCGTCACAATGTGGAACATGAACCCGATCCGGTCGCCAATCGACGTCTTATCTTCCTGATCGGCCGGCGTCTCAAACGACCAGTACACAAACAGCGGCCGGCCCAGAATATTCTGTTGAGGCACAAATCCCCAATACCGCCCATCCAGGCTCTGCGTCCGGTTGTCGCCCATCGCAAACACATATCCCGGCGGCACTACCAGGTCATCGCCCTGGATATGCTGCGGCAACTCTTCGCGCCAGAACTCCGTTACCTGCTCCTCAGGGGCCGGCGCGACCGACGGAAAATCATCTCGATACGCCTGGTACGCCTGCTGCCCTGGCCCATCCTCGGTCGGCTGGATCGCATACGGCTCATTCTGCGCCACGCCATTCAAATACACCACGCCATGCCGAAGATGAATCCGGTCTCCCGGAATCCCAATCGTGCGCTTCACCAGAATCAAATCCGGTGACTCAGGATTCGGCTTCATGAACACGATAATGTCGCCCCGCTTCACCGCCCGATAGTGCACAAACGGAGCCCACTTCGTCTCCGGCGCCAGCGTTACCCGGTCCACCACCACGTGATCGCCAATCAGCAGCGTGTTCAGCATCGATCCCGACGGAATCTCAAAGTTCTGAAAAATAAACCCGAACGCAAACAAGCCAAGCGCCAGGATCGTGCAAATAGAGGCCAGCGCCTCCAGCGGCGTCTCAACCGGTTCGTCCTTCACCTTCGCCGGAACTGCCGCCCCGGCAACCGCGCTCGCCGCCTGCAATGGTCTATCAGTGCTCAACGAAACTCTCTCCTAACCGTCTGCGTGCCAGCGCCAACCACACGCCAGCCCCACCCACCCAGTGTACCCCGCCACCAAACCGCCTTCTCTACGCTCTACACTCTATCCCCTATCCCCTGTACTACCGCGTCACGTGGAATGTCCGCCCCCACCGCGTCTCATCGAAGAAGTGCATCGCCTCATACAACAGGAACTTCAACTTGTCGCCAGTCGACGTCTTGTCCACCTGCTCGTCCGGCGTCTTGAACGACCAATACACAAACAGCGGCCGCCCCAGAATATTCTGCTGCGGCACAAACCCCCAGAACCGCCCATCCAGGCTATTCGCCCGGTTATCTCCCATCGCGAACACCATCCCCGGCGGCACCACCAGATCTTCGCTCTGGATATGCTTCGGCAACTCATCCACCCAATCCATCACGCGGTTGTCGATCGCCTCCGACTCCACGCACTCCCGATTTTGGCACTCCCCGCGCTGCTCCAGGTCGCCGCTCCCATACCGCTTCAACCCCACCAAATCAGAAGGGAAGTCATCGCGGTAAGGAAGCAGATTGGCCTCCGCCGGCTGGATCGCATACGGCTCCGTCTGCGCCACGCCATTCAAATACACCACGCCCTTGCGCAGATGAATCCGATCCCCAGGAATCCCAATCGCCCGCTTCACCAAAATCATGTCCGGCACTTCCGTATGCGGCTTCATGAACACGATAATGTCGCCCCGCTGCACCGGCCGATAATGCACCAAAGGCATCCACTTTGGAGCCGGAGCCAGCGTCGTCCGATCTACCAGCAGATGATCTCCCACCAGCAGCGTCCCCACCATCGACGGCGACGGAATCTCGAAGTTCTGAAACATGAACCCGATCACAAATAGGTACACCGCCATCATCACGCACAGCGAAGCGAACGCCTCCAGCGAAGTCTCCGACACCTCGGCCTGCGCCCCGTCGGCATCCTGTGCCGCGTGCCGTCGCTTCACCCGTACCACCTGCGCAGAACTCAAAAGGCCTCCCTCGAACCAAGCCCAAACCCGCCGCCACGCCAACCAAAAACGTGCTGCCAGTGTATCCCGCCCGTTCGCCCAATTGATTCGGCATCGCTGGTTTGCTACCGTCATCGTCATGTCCGAGCGTTCCACCGAACCCATCAGCGAACTGCTCGACTCCCTCTATCGCGACGACTCGCGAAGAATCCTCGCCACCCTCATCCGCCTCCTCGGTGACTTCGATCTTGCCGAGGAAGCAATGCACGAAGCCTTCGCCGCCGCCCTCACCCTCTGGCCCACCACTGGCGTCCCCGCCAGCCCGCGACCCTGGCTGATCTCCACCGCCCGCTTCAAAGCCATCGACACCCTCCGTCGCCGCGCCCGCTTCGACGCCTCGCAAGACGAGCTCGCCCGCCACCTCGAAGCCCAGTGGACCTCCGCCCAAACCTCCCGGCAGGACGACAGCCTCGAAGACGATCGTCTCCGCCTCATCTTCACCTGCTGCCATCCGTCGCTCGCGCCCGAAGCCCACGTCGCGCTCACCTTGCGCGAAGTCTGCGGCCTCACCACCGAGGAGATCGCCAAGGCCTTCCTCATCACGCCGCAATCGTTAGCGCAGCGCATCGTCCGCGCCAAGGCAAAGATCCGCGACGCGCACATCCCCTACGAGGTCCCCACCCCGCAGGAACTCCCGCAACGACTAGCCGCCGTCCTCCAGGTCATCTACCTCGTCTTCAACGAAGGCTATTCGGCCGCCGCCGGAACTGAAGTCACCCGCGCCGAGCTAACCAGCGAAGCCATCCGCCTCGGCCGTTTGCTCGCCGAACTCCAGCCCAACCCCGAAGTCCCTGGCCTGCTTGCCTTGATGCTGCTACAGGAATCCCGCCGCGCCGCCAGAACCTCTCCCGCCGGCGAGCTGATCTTGCTGGAAAATCAAGACCGCTCCCTCTGGAACCTCGCGCAGATCGCCGAGGGCGTGGCCTTACTGGAAAAATCCATCAAGTCCCGCAGTTTCGGTTCCTACACACTGCAGGCGGCGATCGCGGCCGTCCATGCGCAGGCAGAATCTGCCGCCCGCACCGACTGGCAGCAGATTGTCGCGCTGTACGATCGGCTTTTGCGCATTCAGCCGTCCCCAGTCGTCGAGCTCAATCGTGCCGTAGCCGTCGCCATGCTCGACGGCCCCGAGGCCGGCCTCGCGCTCATCGACGCCCTCCTCGAACAGGGCATCCTGGCCAACTATTACCTCGCCCACTCGGTCCGTGCAGATATGTACCGCAGGCTGGGCAAGACAGCCGAAGCTCGCGCCGCGTACGACAAGGCACTCGCCCTCACCCAACAGGAACCGGAGCAACGTTTCCTGCAAGAGCGCATCCGGCAGCTCAAATAAAAACTCCAAAACCTCAAATTTTTTTGCCCGCCCTGTCGATTTCCGGTCCCGCTGTTCGACTATCTCGTGAAGGCAGCCAACTGGCCCGCCCAAAATCAAACCAGCATCAAAGGAGAAATCATGCCCCAGTATTTGATCGCGAACTACCTCCCCGACGACTTCGACCCATCCACCGTAACCGAAGCGACCGTCCGCGCTATCAGCGACCTCAACGACGAGTTGGAAGCTGCCGGCGCCAGGCTCATGGCTTGCGGCCTCAGCCCCGCCGCTCAGGCGAAGTCCGTGCGCGGACAGCCCAACGGCCAGGTCCTCATCACCGACGGCCCGTATCTCGAAGCCAAAGAGCACATCGGTGGCTTCTGGATCTTGGAATGCGCAAACATGGACGAGGCGCTAGCGTGGGCCCGCAAGGCTTCCCTCGACCCCCGTTCGCGCGGCGAGGTCCGCGAAATCCCCTACAGCAGCCTCGCCGGCGGCACTCCTCATCCATCGCGCGCCAAGCGCTAAGCGGGCTGCACCTTCCACACAAGAGGAGGAATCCATGAAATACATCTGCCTCGGCTACCTTGAGTCGGGAAAATTCGAAGGCATGACCGACGACCAGCGCAACGCCGTGTTCGACGATTGCTTCGAACACAACGACCATCTCCGCGCCACCGGAAATCTTCTCACCGAGGTCCCTCTTCAGCCTCCCGAGACCGCAGTGACTCTCTACGGTAAAAACGGCAAAGTCACGATTACCGACGGCCCCTACGCCGAAACCAAGGAGCAGCTAGGCGGCCTTCAAATTCTTGAGGCCCGAGATCTCAATCACGCCATTCAACTCGTCTCCCAGCTTCCCGGCTTCAAGTATGGTCTTGGCCCCATCGAAATCCGCCCGGTCGCAGACATGAACGAAATCATCCAGCAGAGCCAGCAACGCCGAAAGGAGAGCGCGCCGTGAAAGCCTTCGCCTTTCGCGCACGACCTCACCGTAATACCCTCCAACTCCGCACGCCCGCACGAAACACATCCCGCAACCTCGCCAGCACCGAGCTCCCACGGAGGTCCTCAGCCAGCGGAATCGTAAAGTACACCAGCAGCGGCCGACCCACAATCGCGCTCCGCGGCACAAACCCCCAATACCGGCTGTCCTCGCTGTCATTGCGGTTGTCGCCCAGCACAAAGTATTCGTTCGGCGGCACAATCACATCCCGATCCACAACCGAACTCCGCAGCCGAATCCACCACCGCAGATCAACATTCGGATCAGCCTCCAGCAGGGAAGGGAACTCATCCCGAAATCCATTCGGCCGGCTCGGCGAGTAGAACGCATACGGCTCCTCCAACACCACGCCATTCACCAGCACGCGCCCCCCGCGCATCCGTATCCGATCCCCCGGCACCCCCACCACCCGCTTTACCAGGTGCAGCCGCGGATCAACGGGATAGTGAAACACCACCAAATCTCCTCGCTCCACCCGCGCCGGCGGCAGCACCAGCCGATCCAGTTCCCCCGAGTGCGCATACGACTGCTTATCCACCAGCAAAAAATCGCCCACCCGCAGCGTAGGCTCCATCGACCCCGAAGGAATCCGGAACGGCTGCACGATGAACGTCACAATAAAGATCGCGAAAACAATAATCTCCAGGATCGACTTCAGCGTCGTCAGCAAACCATCCTGCTCCGCCGTTGGATGATGCGCACGATGCCCCGAACTCAACGTTTGCTCCGCGTCGCAGCCTCATCCGCCACGCAAGGCGCGCTCCAATGCAGCAGCGCCAGCTCCGCCGCCCGTTGCTGCGCCTCCTTCTTGCTCGAGCCCTCAGCCGACGCCAGCACCCGCTCGCCCGCCTCGTCCTCCAGCCTTGCCTCCACCGAAAACGTACGATCATGCGGCGGCCCGTTCTGCGCCGTGTCGATGTACCGCAGCTTCCCCGCGCCCTCAGCCTGCACCCGCTCCTGCAGCAGCGTCTTGTGATCGCGCATCGCACCGCGTCCTGCCCCATCGGCCAGCGCCGCGCGCATCGCCTCCATCTCCGGCTGCACCAGGTAGCGCTCCGCAATTGCCCGCAGCTTCGCCAACCCCTCAATGCCCGCATCCAGATACACCGCGGCCAGCACCGCCTCAGCCGCATTGGCCAGCAGTGCCGGCTTGCGACGACCACCATTCTGCTCCGCGCTCTTGCCCATCAGCAGCGCGTCGCCCAACCCCAGCTCCACGCCCATATCGGCCATGCGCTTGCGGCTCACCAGGTTGGATCGCAGTCGCGTCAACTCGCCCTCGCTGCACTTCGGGAACTCCCGAAACAGCGCCTCAGTCACCACCAGTCCCAGCACCGCATCGCCCAGAAACTCCAGTTGCTCATTGTCGGTTCCCGGAGCGTTCCGCTGTTCGCGTTGCTCCGGATGCGCTGGCAGGATCACCGCCGGAACTCCATGCCGCGCCTCGTACGTATGCGACCGATGCGTCAGTGCCAGGCTCAACAGCTCCGGCTGCCCAAACCGATGCCCGAGCTTGTCCTGCAGCTCGCGCCATTCAGCCCTCATCGCCGGTGCTTCAGCAGTTGGTTCCCGCTTCGTCCTCTGCTTCCTTCGCGCCGTGGTCATCGCCCTTCATCCTCAGATCCCAGCCTGCGAGTCCTGACATCTACTCTACGCGGGCGTTCGCGGGCTCTTCGCACAGGCGAACCTAAGGCGGAACACGCCCAATCCACCGCCTAATGCGGAGCCGAAGGCTTGTACGAGTCCTTCTCTGCCTTGCCCGTAGGATCGAACGGCTCATCGTCATCCGCCGGCTTCTGCCGCTGCGGGAGCAGGAACGGCTTCGAGATCCCGCTCTCCGCCGCCTTCTTGGTATCCGGCAGGCTGTCCCGCGTCACCAGCGCTGCCTTGTACTCCGCCACGGCCTTCGCCCGGTCCGGAGGATCCATCGTGTCATACAGCCGCCCCAGGTAGATGTGGCTCCATGCCACCGTCCGCGGGTCCTTGCTCATTGCCAGCGTCTGCTCGAATCCCTTCGACGCCTTCTCCGGGTCCCCATCCATCAAGTCAATCCGTGCCAGCAAGTAGGTGGCGTCCGCATGATCCCCGTGCGGATCAGCCAGCGCCTTCTCCGCAATATCGGCCGCGTCATCCTTGTCACCCTTCAGCAGGTCGAGCTCCGCAAGCTCCATGCCCTCAATCTTGTGAGGTGCCGCCTCTTGCCGCAACGGATCCGGCGGGATGCTCTTCACGAACAGAATCTGCTGTGCCGCTTTCTTCTCCCGCTGCACATCCATGCCATAGATCAGCGGCGCCATCTCATCCCGCAAACCGTCGCCGTTGTGCTGCATATGCGTCAAGCCATTGTAGAAATACCGAGTCAACACCCAGCCCTGCCGTTCATCCAGGGTCACCAGGTTGTCGCGGGCGACATTCGTCTTGGCGTCATACGCAGCCTTCTCGATATCGTAGTTGGCATCCTCTTCACGAGACTTGTTGCCCCCCAGTTTCTTCGGCGCGGGATCCGGGATCAGATACATGTGCGCTTCGATTGCCTTGATCACGGACTCCGACATCAGCGCCACAATGTCGCTCTTGTAAAAGAATTCCAGCGGCGCGTCCTGCACGGTCTCCAGCAGCGGCTGCATCCGCTCCATGGCCGTGCCGCGGCTGTACACCAGCGGCTCCACAACGTAGTGCAGATAAATGTGCCGAATCTGCGCCATGTTCACTGGAACCCCAGACGTACTGTTGTCCGGCGACATCACAATGATGTAGTCCATCCCATAGACGCGCGCATTGGTGAGGTTCGGCGAGAGCATTGGCTCCAGCAGCACCAGGAACCGCCGCCCATCAAAGGTGCTCACCGGCTGATGCAGAAACAGGTTGGTCGCCAGGATCATGTCCGTCATCGGATCATGCACCCGCGCAGTCAACGCCTCATACTCTGGACGATGCTTCAGCCATAAATAGTGCAGTTCGATATCTTCCGCAAACGTGCGCAGCAACGGCAGCACTTCCACCACGGAAGCCGCCTGCGGTGGCAGTTGCGTCAGATCCACATTGGGCGTCAACTCCGGAGGCGGCGATAGGTACAGCGCCAGCGATACGTACTGCCCCACATCCAGCCCCATGTCATTCAGGTGATGCTTGCCAATGTACGCGCACAATTTGTCGCGGCTGTTTCGGGCATCTTCTGAAGCGGCTAACGCGGCATTCATATCCGCGCGCACCGCCGCGCGCACCGGCGCAGACTTATCCAGGTCCGCATCATAGCCGCAGGCATTCAGCGCCGACGCAATCTGGAACAGCGGCTCGCTCACTTCCAGGGTGACGGCCGCGCCGCCGCGCTCGATCTTTGCCGCCTGCGGCCGATTCATCGGGTTCACGTCAAGCTGGTGGCTTGCGGGCGCTTGTTCCTGCACGGGCGAGCTAGGCGGCGCACTCGCCGAAGAAGATGACGACGAGGAGCTGCTCTGCGCCCCCGCACGACCGCAAAGCACTGCCGCGACACCCAGCAGCAGAATGCCGGATGCACGCAGCCGCTTCCGCACCGTCTGCTTGAAAACGGATTGCGTTATCGGGTAAGGACGAAAGGAGGGCAAGAGTTTCACGATACGGATTCGACGCACTGCTACAGTCTATGGAAGCCGATACAGCCTGCGCAATCCGCCCGGTGAGCGCAACCGCTTACCCTCTCACCGAAACCCCGGTATACGTGATCACAACATGGCCGCGCACCGGAACCCCAAAGACGGTTGCAGGCGCAAAAACGCTGCTCAGCAGGTTGTTCTCTACCCGAACCACCACCTCATTGTCCGTCGGGCCTTCGAGGATCGTATAGCGGTACACGCGTCCGCTGCTGTCCACCATCGCGTCTACCACGATTGGCACATCGCGCTTCGTGTTGATCGGCTCCGGCGGCACTTGCGAGTATATGTACCGTGGCGCCACCAGGTGCGCCATCGCATCATCATTCGCTTGCACGTCGACCGGTGCTCCAAACATCCAGAACAAGCCGCCCGCCAGCACGACAGCCACTGCGAAACCGCCGCTCAGCCGCAGGGCAAGCGGCGCGATCGAACTCCTCCAGAGCAGAAGCACCCTCTGGAAGAACGGCAGGTGCGCCCCCCGCTCTCGTTCCGCAGCGATAGCAGCCCTCAAGCGGGCCTGAAGTCTCGCTGGCGGCAATTGAGGCCCAAGCTCTCCTAACGACCGCTGCACCTCGCGCCACACATTGAAATCCTTCGCGCAGTCATCGCAATCTCTCAGGTGACGAGAGATTGCCGCCATCTCTACGCCGCTGACCGCACCATCCAAATAACCGGAAAACCCGGACCGCACAGCCGCGCATTCATCCACTGGAACATCTGTGGCGCACGATAACGGCCGCCGCGAAATCTGACTGGGCCACTTCATCGCGTCACCAACCGCGCAGGCTCTGCCTTGCGAGTTCCCGCCGCTTTCGCCGCATCTGCGTCATCGCGCAACGCTTCCCGCAGCGCAGCGCGGCCGCGCATCAACCGGCTCTTCACTGTCCCAAGATGTACGTTCAGCATCTCGGCAATCTCCTCGTAGCCAAACCCTTCAATCTCTCTCAGCACGACAACCTCGCGGTACGCCTCAGGAAGAGTACGCAAAGCCGCGACAACTCGTTCCCCAAGCTGCGCATGAGCCGCGCACTCAAACGGGGACGCATCGCTTGCTGCCAGCGCGTCGGCCATGCAAAAGGTCTCGCCTTCGTCATTTTCCAGCTGGGCGTCGATGGTCAGTTCCTGCCGCTTGTGCCGGCTCCACCAGCGCCGCTGATTGCTCGCCTCATGCAGCGCAATCCTGTAAATCCACGTCCTCAGGCTAGCCTCGCCATGAAAGCTCGAGATATTGCGAAAGACCTTAACAAACACTTCCTGCGTCACATCCGCCGCATCGGCCGGGTCGCGCAGGCTGCGCGCCATCAAGGAATAAATTGGACGGCTGTATTGAGCTAGCAACAAGGCAAACGCCTGCTCGGATCCAGCCTTCAGCTCCGCGACGAGCTCCTGCTCGTCTGCTCGGATTCCGATCGCGCTTGCTAGATCGCTCATCGCTTGCCCCAACTGCGGAGGGAAGATTCCCGCCCGCGAATGCTATTAAAGTAGGCGCTGCCCGCATCATCTGTCCAGCTTCCCGGCCAATCCAGACGCGCCTTCCAGCCAATTCTTGAGACCCGCGAGCCTCAATCTGCAGTTCTGAGCCCAACCCACCACGTTAGACACCGTGCCGCACCCCTTTGTTCCGCGCCATTGGTTTGACTTGCCAGCGCGCATCCGCGAGAATAAAGAGGTCCCTCCAAAGAGTGGGCCTGTGGCGCAGCTGGGAGCGCGCTTCCATGGCATGGAAGAGGTCATCGGTTCGATCCCGATCAGGTCCACCAAACAACCCCATCTCAGATTTCTA
>Ga0302220_10002425_pt1 | contig 13687 bp, 9 predicted proteins | sample II_Palsa_E1_3_FD_194572 | JGI IMG/M metagenome (GOLD analysis project Ga0302220, IMG submission 194572) | Peat permafrost microbial communities from Stordalen Mire near Abisko, Sweden - II_Palsa_E1_3 | ecosystem: Environmental > Terrestrial > Soil > Palsa > Peat permafrost | place: Sweden...
CGTGGGCCTCGGGAGTGTCGGGAGGGCCTAGCGAGGTGTAGAGAATGGTGTTGCGGCCAGAGGTCAGGGAGGTCACGGCTTTTTGCACCGCGGCTGTTGCGGCGGAGGCTGCCGTATCGGGGGATAGCAGAGTTGGGGGGTCGAGATTGATTCCGTGGTAGCCGTCTGCGAGGGCATAACGGATCTGGCGCTCGGTAACGGGAGAGCACGAACCGCTGAGGACGAGGAGCGGCGCGGTGTTTCCAGGCTTCTCGTTTGGAATGCTTTCGGGAAGAAGACGCGCGCTTCTCCATGCGTGGATGATTGCGGCGGTGAGGCCGGAGCTTGAGGCTGAAAAGATAGTCTGCTGCTGAGCCTGTTGCCATAGAAGCTCTCCGACAGCGACCTGGGTTTGCGTGTCGACCGTGTCAAAGAGCACGGCGTGGCTGCCGGCGGCGAGCTGGGTTTCGAGGGCCGTGGAGGGTGCTTCCGATTGCAGCGCGGAAAGATCGACCAGGCCGATCGGTGTTGCGGTCTGAGCCTTCAGGTGAATGCGGAGGTCGGCCTCGCGCATCGGAGTGACGGGGTGATGGCTCATGGGGTGGCGGTCGATGCGGTGGATGGCTCCGTCGGACGCGGCGGCGAAGAGATTGCCGAATGCGACGTAGCGGCGAAGGTGCGGGGCTCCGACGACGATGGGAACGAAGCGTGGGTTGAAGGCTTCCCTGCCCAGCTCGATGGCGCGGCCGATGCTGCCGTGAGTCGGGGAGCTGTCGAAGGTGGAACAGACCTTGTAGTGGACGATGGGGGCGTTGAAAGTTTTAAGTGCAGCGAAGATGGCAGGGAGATGCGTGGACATCCACCTGGGTGAGCGGGAGCGGCTGTCGCCCGCGATGCCGATGGCCTTTGCCTCCGGAAACGCTGTCAAATGAGCTGGAGTAGGGGGGGTGAGGTACAGGACCGTGGGGACACCGTTCGAGGCGAGCTGCTCGAGGACGTCGGTCGAGCCGGTGAAGTCGTCGCCGTAGAAGGTGTAGAGGATGGACATGAGTTTGTGTGGTGTGCGGGATTAGCTGCCGAAGGTTTCGAGCGCAGACTTCAGCTCGGGATGGGTGTTGGCGTAGGTGGTGAGCGGGATGTTCTGCATCGCGGCCTCCCAGGCCTGTTGCAGGCTGCGAACGCCGGCGGCTACGCCCATGGGATGGCCGAGGATGCCGCCGCCACAGGCGTAGATGAGGTCGGTGGCGCCGAGGGCTTTGAAGGTGTCGGGAGCCTGGCGGGCGGACTGGCCGGAGGAGAAGACGGGCATGATCTCGCAGCCGGCGGCGGGTGGCGGAAACATGGGCGTGAGGCAGGCGCGGGCGGAGGCGATGACGGATTCGTCGGACTCGCAGAACTTGTTGCGGAGGCCGTTGACGTGGGTGTGGTCGATGCCGGCGAGACGCCAGAGCTTTTGGAAGGCGACAAACGACATGCCGGTTGCAGGAGATCGGCCAAGCATGCCCCAGCCGTTGCGATGGCCGTGGATGACCAGCTGTGAATGCTTCCTGAGGATCTTCATTGCGGGCAGGCCGATGGAGTTCATGCTGACCATGACGCAGGTGCCTTCGCTGGCGAGAACGTGGTCGTGGCGAGCGAGCATCTGGTCGAGGTCGCCGGTGATGTTGGCGGCGTACATGACGCGTTTGCCGGTGCGTTCGCGGTGTTGATTCAGGACATGCTGGACGGCGGTGATTCGGGCTTCGAACGGGCAGTGGGGGCCGTCGGTCTGGAGCTCGTCGTCCTTGATGAAGTCGATGCCGGCCTCGGCGAGGAGTTTTACCTGTGCGGCAGTGGCTTCGGGCGACATACCGATGCTTGGCTTGATGATGGTGCCGATGAGAGGACGGCCGTGGACACCGGTGAAGGTGCGGGTTCCCTGTACGCCGAACTGCGGGCCCTGGTATACGTCGAGGAAGGCTGGAGGGAGGGTGAGGTCAAGGAGTTTGAGGCCGCTGAAGGCCTTGAGCTCGGAGAGATTGCCGGCGACGGTGGCGAGGAGGTTGGGCAGCGATGGGCCGATGTTGTGCAAAGGCCAGGAGAGGGTGACGAGAGCGGTGCGGCGGACGCCGTCCCAGTTGGGTGGCGTGCCGGAGCCGGGGAGGCTGGGGTGTTGCGCGGGGGATTGTTCTTCGATGGATTCGACGCGGGCGGCGTAGAGCTCACGGAGCTCGTTGGTCTCGCCGGGGACGCGGAGGAAGGTGCCGGTGGACTGCTCGCCCGCCATGGTGGCTGCGGCCTGAGCCAGAGGGAAGGCGGTTTCGATCCAGTATTGGGCGTAGATGCGGTCGTTATTTTGGGTGATGCCGAGGTCGTTTTGTATGGTCACGATGTGGTGTCTGGTGTGGCTAAGCACGGCTGAAGTAGGTGGTGTAGGTTTCGTTCCGAACCTGGTGGAGAGGAACGAAGACGATCTGGTTGCCTGCGTAGTTTTCGACGAAGGATTGCGGGGCGATCTGCTTCAGGCCTGCGGGGAGGGAGAGGCGATCTTCGTTGAGCTTGGGTGCGGGGTTGAGGGCGACGTATTGAATTGGGCCGCGCATGAGGGCGACGACGTTGGGGTGGAGATCGTCGATGGGTTCGGTGCGGAAGGTCTGGGGCAAGGTGAGGTCGATGCGGTCGCCGGGGCGCCAGGTGCGGCGGATGGCGGCGAAGGTGCCGGGCTGCGAGGGGGATGTGGAGGGTTTGCCGTTGATGGTAATCGTCGCTGGGCGGGTGAGCCAGGCGGGGATGCGGAGGTAGAGGGTGAAGGTGGCTGGATGTGCGGGCTGGAGGGTGATCGAGACAGTGTCCTCGGCGGGGTAGCGGGTCTCCTGGGTGAGGACGATGGGAGTGCCTGCGTGGGTGAAGCTCAGGTGCGAGGGGATGTACTGGCTGACGTAGAGGCCGGCGGTCTCCGGTGAGTTGCCACGGGTGGGCTCGGGGGCGTGGAAGTAGAGGTTGAGGGGGTAGTCGGCTACGGTCTGGATGAGCGTGCCGGAGCAGCAGGGCCACTTCTTTTGGTAGTAGACCTTTTGTGCCGCCGGGGAATAGGTGGAGTAGTAGGGGTAGTCGCCATCGGAGTCGGGGGATTTGACGGCGAGGATGGCGTTGTAGAGGACGCGTTCGAGGTTGTCGCCGTAGGTGGTGTCGGTGGGGTCGGCGGTGAATCGCGTGAGGTAGCGGGCGAGTTTGGTGGCGGCGTAGGAGCCGCAGGGGGTCTCGAAGTGATCGACGGTGGTGGAGAGCGAGTCGTACAGTTCGCCTTTGTGCGGAGTGATGAAGGTCTCGTTCGGGCCCCAGCCGCCGGAGGCGAACTGCTGCTGCGTGGTGAGCAGAGTGAAGGCGTTCTGCATGGCCTGTTTGTATTTTGGATCGCCGAGGGTGAGGTAGGCACCTGCTGCTGAGCTGAGGGCGATGGCGTGAGAGTAGGCGTGCTGGCCGGGAAATGGGTCGGCGCCGCGGGCGAGAGGGTCAAAGAGTTCGCGGTCGAGCAGGTAGCGTTCCGCTAAAGCACGGAAGGCAGGGTTCCCGGTGAGTTCGGCAGCGGTAAAGAGATTTTCCGGCATGACGAAGGTCTCGTCGTAGGGCGGTTCTTTTTTGCCGATGCGGTCTCGGCCCTGGGGCGGGAGCAGAGGTTCGGAGCCGGCGAGGACGCGGTTGAGGAGCTCTTTCGACTGCGGGAGGTTGCTGAGAGTTGCGGCGTCGATGAGGCCGGCGAAGTGTTTGTCGAGGGTGTAGCAGATCCAGAGATTTGTTTTGGGGCGAAGGATGCTCTGGTTGTCCGGGCCAAGGGTGGCGGCGAAGCCTTCGACCAGATCATGGACCTTCTGGTGGCAGGCAGGATCGCCGGTGCTGGCGCCGATGCGGGCGAGGCCGGAGATGTACTGGCCGAGGCTGTGGCCAGGGACGAAGCCGTCGAGATCGTACCAGCCGCCCATATCTGCGCCGGGTGCGGGAAGACCGGCGCGCTGGCGATAGACCTTGAGGAGGCGGTCGTTGGAGAGCGCGAGGTAGTGGGCGTGGAGGGCGTCGTACTGTGCGGAGAAGGGTCCGCCGGTGAGCTGTACCTGAGCGTAGTCGAATTGACGCAGGGGTTCGCGGGTCTCGGACGGGACGGAAGTGGCCAAAGCGGCAAGCGGACGAACCGCAGTGAAGGCAGCGGCTGTCCTGACGAAGGTGCGTCGGGTGAGGGTCATCAGGATGCCCTGCTTCGCGGGTCTTTTCGCTCGGATGAGAGAGCGGCGAGGAGATGTCCGATGGGAAGCGAGAGTGCGACGACGAGCTTCATACGAGAGGCAGAGTAGCGCATGAGGGAGACGGTTGGCGCACAGGAAATTGACAGACCGTAAATTCCGAATTGCGGAATCATCTTATCCTCGCCTCGCGAAGAGGTGCGGCTCCGAAACCCATCCTGACGTCGTGACGTTCATCGAGCGGATAGATGAGATCGACGTTGCGCGGAGTGATGAGCTGATGCTTGACGAAGACGGTGGAGGGGACGGATTTCTTTTGCAGAATACCGATCGCGAGGGGGATGATCTCGTCGCCGTAGCGCTCAGGAAAATAGGCGACGGTGCCGACAAGACGTGTGCCTGGACGGCGAAGCTCGTTGCGCGACTCGCGGATGGCGTTCTGGCCGAGGACGGCGCACTTCTCGCTTGCACCGACCTCGTCGAAGGCGCGCAGAGCGGCGAGAGCGCAGATGTCGTTGACGGTGCCGATGAGGGTGCGGCGGGCGGGCGAGCGGCGGAGATACTGGCGCACGACCTCGAGGACCTGTTCGAAGTCGCCGCGACCGTTGAGGTGGACGACGGGAACGTTGACGATGCTGGGTAGTTCAGCACGGAGGCCGTCGGCGAAGCCGGTGATGCGAAGTTCCAGCAGCGAGCCGGCGATGGGGAGTTCGAGCAGGAGGAGTTGCTCGACCTTGCCGTCCCAGTGTTCTCGCGCCCAGCGGCCAAGCGCTTTGCCACCGATGAGGCCTGCTTTGTAGTTATTTGCACCGAAGTAGGTTGCGCCGGGATGAGGAATCTCGATGGCGATGACGGGGGTGTTGGCCTCGAGAAACTTGGAGGCAATGACGGGAGCGACGCGCTCGTAGGTCTGGTATTCGAGGACGAGATCGACGCGTTCCCGGATGAGTAGATCGGCGTTGCGAAGGGCTTCGCGGGCGGAGTAGCGGTTGTTGACGGTGATGAGATGGACGTGCTCACGGGCGGCGGCAGTCTCCATATTCTGCATGACGGTGCGGCAGAACTCGGAGTCGCCCTGCGCGGCAAAACCGATGCGGAAGGGGCGCGCCGTGACCGGGCCGAAGCGGTTGCGATAGACGCCGGAGCTGGCGCGTTCGAGCAGACCGCCATGGATGAGGGTGCGGAGGAGCCGGAAGACGGTCGTCTTGGGAAGCTGGGTGCGCTCGATGACCTCCATAAGGCCAAGCTCCTCGCCGAGGCTGTGAAAGGCCTTAAGAACCTCGCAGGCGCGAAGGACGGTCTGGGATTCGTTGCGGTCGCCGCGGCGGTTGGAGACGACGGTCGTCGAGGTGTCGGGCTCTTCCTGAAGTGTTTTAGGGAGAGATTGTTTAGGCGGTGTCATTCTGGATTACCTCTGACTCGAGAAGCTATCTTATATTCCGGAATTCGGAACGCGCAAGTCCGACAATCGGTTAGGCTGGTGCAGCTTTGGAAGGAGTGTGAGGTTGAATCCGAATCCGTTTCTGGGAGTGCTGTATCACTGGACGGGTGGCCTGTCGGCCGCGAGTTGTTATCTGCCGTTTCGCGGAATCAGGCGTTGGTCGTGGGAGATCTACTGGCTGGTGCAGGGGTGGTTCAGCTGGATCGTGGCTCCGCTCGTGTTTGCGGGTCTGCTGGTGCCGGAGCTGGTGAGGATACTGCATGGGGCTGATGGAAGGACGCTGTTCTACACGTGGTTCTGGGGCGCGATGTGGGGGATCGGTGGATTGCTCTTCGGGCTTGGAGTGCGCTACCTGGGGATTGCGCTGGGGTATACGATCGCGCTGGGATTCAGCACGGTGTGCGGAACGCTGGTGCCGCCGCTGTTCGCCGGCGAGCTTGGGGCGATTGCACGGGACCGCGCGGGTCAGGTGATTCTGCTGGGCGTGGCGGTGTGCGTGGCAGCGATTGTCGTCAGTGGCATTGCCGGGAGAATGAAGGAACGCGAGCTGGCGGGAGGGCGCGCGATGGAAGCGGCTTCGCCGGGTGGGCGAGGCGAATATGCGTTTGGGCGCGGGGTGCTGGTGGCTTCGTTTGCGGGCATTCTGAGCGCCTGCTTTGCGTATGGACTGGCTGCAGGCAAGCCGATCAGCGATGTGACTCGCGGAGTGTTGGCGACGCATGGAAGAAGCGATCTGTGGCAGAGCCTGCCGGCGCTGGTGATTGTGCTTTGGGGTGGGTTTACGACGAATGCTCTTTGGTGTGGTGGGCTGCTGGCAAAGAACCGGTCGGCGGGACAGTTTGCAGGCACTGCGAATGATGGAGGCGGGCGACTGGATGGACGGCGGATGGCGTTGAACTATGGGCTGGCCGCGGCTGCGGGGCTGCTTTGGTATCTGCAGTTTTTCTTCTACTCGATGGGACAGACGAAGATGGGACGGTATGACTTCAGCAGCTGGACGCTGCATATGGCAGGAACGATTTTGTTCGCGACGGTGTGGGGTGCGGTGCTGCATGAGTGGCGCGGAACAAGCGTGAGGACAAGGGTGACCGGAGCGCTGGGATTTGGTTTGCTGGTGGCGTCGACGCTGGTGGTGGGGTATGGAAATTATCTGAAGGTGAAGTAGCTAGTCGAGGCTGGCGTCGGCGTGGCGGAGGAGATCGGCGATGGGAGTTGCGGTGGTGATGGTGTCGGTGACGAGCCTGTCGATGACGGCTGCGATGCGCGGCCAGTCGGGACGCTGAGGAATCTCGCGGGCGTGGTTGTGGAGCTGCTCGATGCGATGGTAGAAGGGGATGGCGACGTTGACCTCTGCGTCGTGCCAGGTGGATCTGCGGCAGCCGATGGCTCCGCTGGTGGTGGTGAGTTTGTCCATGGCGGGAGTCTGAGTGTGGCGGAGAAATTGCCATGCTGTGGTTTTGTGCGGGCTGCCGGATGCGATGGAGAGAATCCAGTAGACGTTGAGGGAGGCAGTGCTGCCCTGCTCCGCGTAAGGGATGGTGGCGACGTCGACGTTGCCCTGTACGGCTGACTCCGGCGAGGTGTGGGCCATGGTCGCGAAGCCGAACCAGTTGATCATCATGGCGACGTGGCCGGAGGCGAAGGCGAGGCCGGCGGCTACGGAGTCCAGCGTGAGGCAATCGGGGTGTACGGCTTGTTTGTCGGCAAGCATGGCGCGGTAGAAGGAGAGGGCCTGGATGGCTTCGAGGGTTTGAAAGCGGAGTTTGCCGAGGGAGTCGAAGAGATCGCCGTTGCGGGTCCAAAGCTGGAGAAGGAAGTCGTAGACAGAGTTGTGACCGTCGGGATAGGCGGCGAAGACAGTGCCGTAGAGCTGCCGGGCGGGCTCGTGGAGGAAACGGGCGATGCGGTGGAACTGGTCCCAGGTGGTGGGTGGGGCGAGGGGTTCGCCGAACTGCTGCTGGTAACGGCTGCGGATAGCGGGGTCTTCGAAGAGATCGCGGCGGTAGATGAGGCACTCTGGACCATCGTGGTAGGGCACGCCAAGGATTGCGTCGCCGATGCGCTGGAGGCGGAGAAGAGAGTCGGTCCAGCCGTGGGGGTAGTCCTGCGGCGGGTCTTCGCAAAGGAGCGGCGCGAGATCGACGGCGCACTGCCGGGCGTGCATGGAGGCGATCCAGTCGGTGGCGACGAAGGCAGCATCCCAGTCTCCGTTACGCATACCGTTGGTGGTGAAGAGAGCCTCTTCGAGTGGGTGCAGATCGAGCGCGACAAGGTCGAGGGTGAGGCCGGTGTGCGCCTCGGCTTCGAAGGCCTGCCACTGGGTGCGGATGGCGTGCTCGAAGGGGGGATATTTTCTAACAGCGATGCGGAAGGTGCGGCTGCTCACCGGAGAAACTCCTCGGCGATGAGCTGGTTGTGTTCGCCAATGCGAGGAGCGGCGAGTGGACTGGTGAGAAGTTCGCCGTCGATACGAATGGGGCAGCGGGTGGTGCGCATGGTGGCAGCGGGTCGGCTATCGATAGTCTGCACCATGTTGAGGGATTTGAAGGCTTCGTGCGCGAAGAGGCGATCCCAGGTGAGGACGTCGGCGCACCAGATGTCGGCGGGTTCGAGGATGTCGAGCCAGTGCTGCGTGGTCTGATTTTTGAGGTGGTGGACGAGGATCGATTTGATCTCGTCTCGCTGATCGAAGAGCGAGGAGGGATCGGTGTAGGTGGAGAGCGCGGGGCAGTCGAGCAGTTCGCCCAGGCGAAGGATGGAGCCCATGGCGAGGGCGAGGTAGCCGTCGGCGGTGGTGTAGATGCCGTAGGGTGCGCCGAGGTAGGCGTGGGCGTTGTTGACGGCGCTGCGCTGCGGGGACTTGCCGCCGTCGTTGAGGTAGGTGGTGAGGACTTCAAACTGCAGGTCGAGGATGGATTCGAGGAGCGAGACCTCGACCTTGCCGCCGAGGCCGGTGATGCCGCGGCGAACGAGCGTGGCGAGAAGACCCTGGACGAGATGCGCGCCGGCCATCATGTCGGCGACAGCGAGGCCGAAGGGGACGGGAGGCTGGCTCGCGTCTCCGTTGAGGTACGGGAGACCGGAGAGCGATTGAACGAGCAGGTCCTGACCGGGTTTGGTGCGCCAGGGGCCGTCGTTGCCGTAGCCGGTGATCTCGCCGTAGACGATGCGCGAATTGATTGCACGGACAGCTTCGTAGCCGAGACCGATTTTTTCGATGACACCAGGGCGGAAGTTCTGGATCATCACATCGGCGTGGGTGAGCAGCGTGCGAATCTGCGCGAGATCGGCCGGATTCTTGAGGTCGGCTGCGAAGGACTGCTTGTTGCGGTTGATGGAGTGAAAGAGAGTGGAGTCGCCATCGAGGCAGAGGTTCGAGATGTAAAGCTGACGGCAGAGATCGCCTGCGCCCGGGCGCTCAATCTTGATGACGCGAGCGCCCATGTCGGCGAGACGAAGGCTGGCGGAAGGACCAGAGAGGAATTGCGAAAAATCAATGACGAGGAGACCTTCGAGGGGTTTCATACTTACTTCTTTCCGGAGTGGCGGAGAGCCTGGTTCATTTGATCGAGGACTGCGGATTCGGAGCCGCCGTGGATGAGGTAGTTGTGGACGAGGTTTGAGGCGGCATCCTGGAAGGCGATGAAGCCGGGGAAGCGCGGGCGAACCCAGGCTGCGTCGAGGGTCGGCAGCGTGTTGAGGAAGAAGTTATTGGATGCGGCGTTGAGGGTCTGGTCGAGCCATGCGGAGCGATGGCCGGGCTGGCCTCCGCTGTGCGTATAGAGGGTCTTCTGGATGTCGGGGCCTGCGGCGAATTGGGCGTAGGCAAGGGCCTCGTCAGGATGCTTGCAGGTGCGTGAGATGGCAAGACCAGCACCGCCGAGGGTAGAGCGAAGAGGCTTGCCGTTGAAGATGACCAGGCCGCCGGTCTGCAGCACGTTAGCAGCGTAACCTGGGCGGGAGTAATTGGAATAGCCGTAGGCGAAGGGGCAGAAGGCGAGGGTGTCTGAGTCCGCGAGGAGTTGCCAGGTGCGGATGGGGTTGCGGTCGAGCGAGCCGGGTGCGCTCAGCTGAACCAGCTCGCGCAGGAGTTTTAACGCTTCGATTCCCTGAGGTGCGACGATGACTTCTCCTTCTCGTGTGAAGGGCTCCGCGTCGAGGGCGTTGGCGAGCATGAAGAGGTTCATCAGGCTGTCGATGGGGATTGCGGGAACGGTGACGAGGCCTCGCTGGGCCAGAGCGATGAGATCGTCCCAGGTGTTGGGAACCTGATCTCCAGCGTGTGCCATCAGGTCCGGACGCCAGCCAGAGATGGGAGTGGCGGCATCGGTGGCCAGAGCGTACTGATGGCCGTCGTAGTTGTAGCTGGCGTGCGACTGGCCTACGGAGTTCGCGGCCTGCTCTGCGAGATACGCGGCGGAGAGATGCTGGTCGAGCGGAAGCAGGAGATTGTGATGTGCGGCTTCGCCGATCGAAGGATGATCGATGACCATGAGGTCGAAACGGGAGGCGAGATCTGTAAGTGGTGCGTCGGCGAACTGCTGGAGCGAGCGCTTGTGCCAGGTGATCGAGACATCAGGGTGAAGCTCGGTCCAGCGCTGAGCGGTGGCGACCATCGGCAGGTAACCGCGAGTGTGGTTCCAGGTGATGCCGGTAAGTTCAATCATGAATATTTGTAGTCCCCTGCATTCGATCAGGATGATAAGTTTGCGGAGTGATGTCAACGCTGCGTGATTCCGCGCAGTGGAATGGAGATGCGATGAGCGGCGAGATGTTCTTTGAGGATTATGCGGCAGGTGCACAACGGGAGACCGTGGGGCGGACGATTACCGAGGCAGATGTTGTGCTTCATGCGGGGCAGACAGGCGACTTCTACCCGCACCACATGGATGCGGAGTGGTGCAAAACGCAGCCGTTTGGCCAGAGGATGGCGCATGGGACGCTGGTGTTCTCGGTGGGCGTGGGGATGACGGCAGGCGCGATCAATCCGCGAGCGATGAGCTACGGATACGATCGTCTGCGTTTTGTGCGGCCTGTTTTTTTGAACGACACGATTCATGTACGGGTCTCAATCAGGGAGAAGCGCGATGATGCGAAGCGGCCGAGGCATGGCGTGGTCGTCGAGGCTCTGGAGGTTATCAATCAGCGAGGCGAGACTGTTCTGGTCGCCGATCATCTGCTGCTGGTGGAACGGAGGAACTGATACGCATCGCGACTGAAAGTTACTCCTGCTTCGCCCCGAAGGTATAGTGGCCGCTCCTGTGCATGACCTCGCTGTGTCCCATGTATTCCACGGTCGCTTCGACTCCTGAGGGCAGATCGAGCGCAATTCCCTTCTGCTTATCGATGTCGATCCTGATGCTGCCATGCGGCGTGGGAACAGAGCCGCGTGCGAACTCGAGACCGAGCAGGTCCGGACGGATTTCTACCGTGTTGTAGCCAGGGCTGGTCGGCCTGATGCCGAGCACGTTTTCGGTCAGCCATGCAGTTGGACCCGACGACCACCCGTGAGCGAGTGAGACGAAGTATCCGCTGGTACCGTCGGCCTGAAGCGAAAGGTGTGAATTATTTTTTGGCCAGCGAAGATCGTAGGACTCCCAGAAACTGGTTGCACCTTCATCAAGCATGCCGCCCCAGTATGTGCGCAGCCAGTCCAAAGCTTCGCGCCGATGACCGACAGCTGACATTGCATCGAGCAGATACGCGTTGAAGTATGGGCTAATGACCTGATCGGTTGGGGCATTCTGTTTCACATGAGAGAGAGCTTCAGTCCAAAGCGTACCGCGGGGCGAATCGTCGACGAGTGCAGCGAGCGCGTTGAGTTGCCAGGTGCTGCCATACGTCGCTCCGTTCGCGTCGCGCAAAGTATGAGCGGCAGCCAGCGCTTTGACCGCCTGTGCTCCGTACTTTTCGGCGTTGGCATCGTCGCCCATCTCGCGGAACAAAACGGCGGCGGCACGATAGGCGCGGACATACTGGAGTTGAGTGCCTATGCGTGACTCGGGGGTGTACGCATAGAGACCGGGTGACCAGTCGACGAAGAGCCACTGGTGCTTTGCGTTCGTGAAGAGGCCGGTTGGGTCGAGACTGGCATCCATCGTGGCAAGAATGTGGAGGAGCCCTGCGCGCTGCGAGATGACGAAGGCTTTGTCGCCCGCATGGGAGTACAGATTGAAGAGCGAGGTAATCCAGAGAGCGGAGTAACCGGGAATGCCATTGACGTGTCCGACGCCATCGGGAACAAGGGCGCGGAGGGTCTCCTCCGTGAGCGCCGGATCGCCGAAAGCGGTGCTGATGACGCGGCCTTCTACATCGATGTCGCCGACCCAACGGCCTCGGTCGCGCTTTGGGGCGTCCCAGATGCCGTCCTGCATGCAGAGATGAGCGGTGTAAGCGCCGGTCTCCCAGATGCGGTTGAGTAGTGGATCGGAGGACTCGAATGAGCCCTTGTATTCGACGGGATAGTAGATGCCTTCGAGGCGGATCGATTTAAATGCCGTGACCGGGGCTCCGCGCAGGAAGCGGATACGGACGTAGCGAAAGCCCGACTTAGGCCCGCGCGCGACGCCGTTTGCAGGCACCTCAAGCAGGTTGGTGCCGAGGTAATTACCGCCCTGCTGACCGGTGCTGATGCCTGTGGCCATAGCTTCGATCTCGGACTCTCCGTAGGCGATGGAAAGCGTGGAGTCGACGGTTGAGGCGGACTCGACGAGAAGGCGTCCGGCAACCTCGCGGCCAAAGTCGAGCAGGAGCGAGGGCGCCTCTGCATCGGTTACGGGTTTTGCGTCTGATGGAAATGTAACGGTAAAAGGAACATTTATGGATGGGTGAATGAGAGCTTCGACGTTGGTTAAGCTGGCGGAGCCTGTAAAGATATGGGTGACGGCTGCGACAGGAAGCGAATAAGTGCGAAGAGACGGGGACATCCCCATGTAGCCAGGCCAACCGTACATACCTGCATCGGTGGACCACTGGAAGAAGTCGGCGTTCGATTCAACGGGGCCGAGGGATTCGGCGGCTGGCCACGCGGTGTCGTCGAAGACGGGGTCGGTCCAGTGCTCGACGGAAGTTGCGGAAGACCTCCACGCGGTATCGGTCGAGATGAGAGCCGGTGCTTCAACACCAAAGGCTGCGGGGACGATTTTGGCGACGAGGATCTCTCCGTAGGACAGTTGTTGCGTAGCGAGCGGAGCCGCACCGGTGACGATGCCGCGTCCACGAATGGCCTGTATGGCGAGTACATTGTCTCCGGCGCGCAGGACTTTGGTGGCATCTGCGTGGAAGACGTGAAAGCCAATGGGGGCGTCGATATTTGAGTAGAAATCATCGAGCAGGTGCCCGTTGAGATAGATGTGCGCTTCACGTGGGCCGGCGATGTAGATGGTGGCCGCGGAAGGTAACGTCGCCACGTTGAAATGAGCGCGAAAAAAGTGCGGCGCGATGCGAAGATCGGGACGATTCCACGGGTACTTATTGTGGTCCGGCCGACGCGCGGTGACGTCATTGGCTGTCCAGATGTACTGTTCCGGCAGCAATGTGTGGGGTTGGGACATCGGCACGGCGAGATGATGGGTAGGATCAAGCGGCGCGGTTACCTGGGACGACATCTGCTGCGCCGAAGCAGTGATGAACGTCGCGAGCGAGAAGAAAACGACTTTGCGGGTTTTAGTCATGGGTGACAAAAGCTAACGGCATTGCCAACTGTAAATGAGTTGGGTATAAGGTGAAACTGTTTCCATTGTGAAGAGGAATCGGGTGTATTCGGAATGAGATTAATGCCGTCGAAGAGTTTGCGTTCTGGCTGGATGATGCGTGTGATCCCCTGCTGCATGGTTCTGACGGTCTGGGCAGGAGTTGGTTATGGACAGGATCTGCCGCTGACGCAACAGTTTTCGATCAATCAGATTACGCCGCTGGACCCGACCCACGACATCGCGCAGCCTGTGCTGGAGAGCAGTCGGCACACACCGTTGCCGGAGGAGTACATCTGGACTGCGAGCGATAACGCTACTGACAACAAGGTGATCTACACCTTCCCTAAAGTGACGGAGCG
>Ga0302220_10002429_pt1 | contig 13679 bp, 21 predicted proteins | sample II_Palsa_E1_3_FD_194572 | JGI IMG/M metagenome (GOLD analysis project Ga0302220, IMG submission 194572) | Peat permafrost microbial communities from Stordalen Mire near Abisko, Sweden - II_Palsa_E1_3 | ecosystem: Environmental > Terrestrial > Soil > Palsa > Peat permafrost | place: Sweden...
GCTACAATAGAAAAAAAAAGAAAGTTGCTTTCAGTCTGCGCTCCCTTCCCTCCACAAACGTACCGATCTCCTGGTTTCGCTGGAGAGCCTTGTCGATGATGAAGCGGCTGCCTGCGTCCTTGATGGGCAGGGTAAGCTTGACCATGGTGTTGTTGGTCTCAAAGGCCACGGCCAGCTGGCGCTCGGCATCGGTGCCGGTCATCTGGCGCTGGTTGGTGAGCTTGAGCTCGGTCAGGGTCGTGTTGGCGGCGATGGCCTCGGCGATGGCTTTGATGCCCGTACCGGCAATGTCGTTGGACTCGAGGTTGACCGTCTCGAGCGTCGTGTTGGTCTTGAAGACTCTATTTACAACCAGTGCCGGTTAAAAAAAAAAGGGTATTCTTTTTACTCTACTTGGCAAAGGCGTCGCCGACGGGGGTGGTCAGCTTGCAGTTGACCATCTCCAGCTTCTTGACGTGGGTGTTGCCCTCGAGAGCCTCTGCGATCTGGAGACCTAAAAAAAAATTATTCATAAATTTTCCTTGTTTCTGGAAATGTGGTAATTACCGTATTGGGCGTTGCAGATTTCGTGGTTGTTGAGGTTAGAGGACTGTCAGGGCCTTGTCGTTGTTCTTGATCTGGGCGATGATGGCACGGAACTCCTCCAGCTTGGGATTGGTGCGCAGCGAGTCGCCTCCCGATCCCGAGTGGATCTGGAACGTGCTCAGGGGCGCCTTGGCCGAGGGCGAGGCCGAGGCGGCCTTGATTGCGGCAGCGGCAGCAGCGGCCTCTTCCTTGGCCTTGCTGTTGTCCTTGGCAGGCTCAGCAGCGATCTTGATGGGCTCGGCGACCTTGACGGGCTCGGCGACCTTGAAGGGCTCGGCGACAGGCTCAGCGACCTTGACCGGCTCAGTGACAGGTTCAATAGCCTTGACGGGCTCGGCGACCTTGACGGGCTCGGCGACAGGCTCAGCGACCTTGACGGGCTCAGCAGCCTTGACGGGAGCCGCAGCCTTGACGGGAGCTGCGGCAGGAGCATGACCCAGAGCGGACCCCACGACGCTGACGGCAGACTCGATGGCAGCAACGAGGGCGGCCAGATCAGCCCCAGCACTGTCGGGTGTTTATTTTTAGCAACAACGGCACGCTATTAATAACGCGCCCCAATCCCCAGTCCCCTGCATTGAATTATTCTCAACGAGAGCACGTACGGGGTCTGGTGTGCGCCACCCGTCAACTTGTTCTCGATCTTGACGAGGCGGACGACGACGCTGGCGAGGCGGCCGGCGCCCTGGTTGTCAGCGAGTGCCTGTGCGGCCTTCTCGATGCGGGCCACTTGCGCCTCGAGATCATCCGAGGCGGACGACGAGGCAGAGACGTGCAGGCCCTGCTTGGCCTCGAGGGCCTCGAGGCGGGCGGCAAGCGCGGCGAGTTGGTGGGCGGCCATAGGGACGATGACGACGGGGGCGGTGAGCTCTCACGCAGACGGAAATGAGTGTGCAACCTAGCCTCGTACCCAGGCTGCCTGCAATCTCACGATCGTTGTCTTACGAATTCCTGACGTCATTCTATCGATTTTGGCAGCCTGGAAGAACTCGTTTGATTGGTCAATTTCAGGTGTCGTCACGCCGTCGAATGAAACGTACTGAAGGGGCAGCTGGAGGTCCAGCTGGAGGTCCAGGAGGTCCAGGTGTGGATAAACCAGTGCGGCAGAGTGTCTTGCACCGGCCGAACCAGGCCTTTTTAGCGCCATTGCGCGAGTCTCTTATGGTAATCTGCCTTATCAGTGGGCTTTTTTTTTTTACTTGTAACAACAGACTGCGTTTACGGACGACGCTGCCGCCACTGCAGAGGAAGAACGCCATGTGCCGTTGCTTCCGCAGGTTGAGGTACCTCACGAACGTGATGCTCGTGAGGTACAACCCGTCGGCCTCCAACTACTCCTAACGGCTACGATGTTCGGCCAGGACCTGGGCCCAGGTGCACCTGCTGCTGCAGTTTTTTCTCTCGGTACTCAGCCCGGTACTCAGCCTCCTCGTACAACGCCTCAAGCACAGCGCACTCCGTCGAGTATCCAGGCTAATCGAGCTGCAGCACGTGCCGCGGATCGAGATGCCCAAGATGTGCGTGACAGGACGCGATCACAAGAACTTCTGGGAAATCCCGTCATCCAAGAGTTCATGAGCCTATTGTCTCGTGAAGGCGAGCGGCTTTGTCGAGCATCGTCTTATTTTGTGGATCCCACTCCATCTCGCCTGACGAGTATGACCTATCAGGACGTCTTTAAGGAGGCACGAGCGGGGGCGCCCTTACTGGTCAAGTCTATCCTTTCCTTTGTGGGAGGTTGCGACGATCCACTGCATGATGAGGTTCTGCATCCTACGAGGGTACGGTGTTTGAATAATAAAAAACTCGTTTGACAAAATTTTTTTTATTTTTTTAGACATCTGATATGAAGTACATGACGGCGCCCGTCGCTGTTGCTCTTGGCCAATTGATCGGTACGCGATCACAGCGCGCCAATCTGGTTCAACATCACTTCTCTGCAATCATGCGAGGAATGAACTGCAAAAAAGAAGTAAGCGGTTTCAAATTAATTCGGGTGCTTATTTTTTATTTATCTCGAGATGTTTGTTTTGACCAACCACCTGTCGATGTCTGTTGGATATGACGCTATGCTCACGAAACAAGACGCTTTGGCGGATGCCTACTACAAACAAGTAGTGCTGAAGGTCAGTCAAAGCGTGCGGGATGGAATCGGCTACATCCTGTCTTTCGACAATGTCAACAAAAAAAGGGTACGTGCATACTGTTCTACACTGGAGTTGACCTCAGTGCATCTTCGTTTTATCAGGGTGCAAGCACAGCTCGCCAGGACAGGAGCTCGACACAGCTCAATATGACCAGCGTTGTCGGCGTTGTGTATGCATGTACTTTTTCCTTCCTTTTTTAAAGTATCTCTTGTGAGGCAGCAACAGGATTCCTTATCCAGAAAGTGTTTTCAAGAACGGCGTGTACCTACCTGTCATCTTTACGACACCAACACTATCTTTCGTGGAACCCCGAGAGGCCGAGCTCGACGCTTATCGTCAGTACCTCGTACAATTCTTGGGCAACCAGCTCATCACGTTTATGCCAGGTATGGGCCATTCTGATATGGTTTATCTCATGAAATTTCTTTGCCGTATTCAGAGCTCTTCGCCTCTCTTTGCGAGTACAAGGATGCAGTAGCCCCTTTCATCATCCAGCACAAATACATGGAATATATGCGCAAGGTCGAGCCCCTTGATGTACGATTGACTATTCCATCTGGGAACGGACAAGACTGACTGCCTCTTTGTTTGTTTAGTTCATTACGGTTCTTCCCAGGGACGAGATGCGCAACGACCAGATTGCTCTTATCGCCGACTACTGCAGATCTTTCTACAAGGACTGTGGGATGGATGCGTACAGTGCCTGCTCTGCCTGGGAATGTGTTCGTGTGACTAAAGAAAAAATTTTTTGTCAGTCACAATGGAGTGGGCGGTGACCTGCTCTCCGTGAACAAACTGCACGATGGAGCCTTGTCGAGACTGGACAACCGAGAGCGCGATAGGCTGGACAAGCTCCACGGGCTATACGGAGACTTCCACTTCCTTCTTATGTGGCTAGAGGTAAACAACATATTTTCAAAAAAAAAAAAATGTTTACATAGTCTGAGTATGTGAGCAGAGATCACACGCCAATCTTTTTAACCGCAAAAAATGTTCCGACCCGACCGAGTACCAGCGACTGCTACTGATCGCGAAGAACGATCGCGTAAAGTTTGACGTCACAAAGGACACAAATGCTGTCATGGATTTCCACCGTCAACTTTTTTTGGCTCACTTACAAGGATTCGCCGGCGATTTTTTTGTGGGCTCGAGGGGTATGATTCTATTGGTTAACCGATCTGATATTTGTGATCTATTTTATAAACATAGCGCCGCCTACTTCCTTTGCGACAGCAGAAGAAGCACGGCAATGGCTCGTCAAGTCTGTCTCTCAATTTGTTGACAACCATCTTTTTGGTATTGACGGTGCAAACAAGCTGGAGATGTATCCGGAATCCTTGGTTATCGTGGGAACGGACAAGGTGAAAACTTGTTGGCAGCGCGGTTTATTCAAATAACCACAATCAATAAAAGGTCCGAACCTACCACCTTCGCGTATTTCTTTGGGTCACAACGACGGAGGTATTCAGGCATGCGGTGCGCTTCGGAAACGGGGATGCAACATCCTTCATCCCAAAGATCAATCTGCGCACAATCAGGTGTGTATTGAATCTCTTTTTTTGGTCCCTTTTTTTCCTCACGCACCTTTTTTTTCTTTCATTTCGCCTTCTGTATTTCCAATTCAAAGACTCACTGGCGCAAGGAATTATTTTAATGGAATCATCGAGCGCTTCTGCCTCGAGAGTGGTGCGTGCGGCCAGAAGGTCGCCTTCGACATTCGAAACAACCGGTTTGTGCAAGAGCCAGCGTATGCTGGGCAAGAAAAACGAGAGGGGAGATGCAAACCTCAAGACCAAGCCAACGAACATGCGAACGCGTACGCCACTAATGTTCCTCTTGATCACAACTAACTGAATGATATCCGCACACAAGACGGTTCAAGGGGTGTATGTCTATGTCGTCCAACATGGACTCGATTGAGGCGACCCTTGAGACCCGGGCACGCACGATCACTCCAGTAACGATGTTATAAAATACATCTATTGTTCTCATTATTTTTTTTTTTTTTTTTTTTTTTTGCAGAACTCAGTCATCCTGTAACGTGCACAGATGTCTGCCAAAGTGCCAATAGCCACAGGCGAGCACTCAGAGTCTGCACCTGACCCCACTCACCTCGCGATTCTTGCGTACCTACGCAAGTACAACGTCTTTAAGCATGTCCCCAACAGACAAAAAAACGTACGTTCGCCTTACGTACTCCTATACTCCTATACTGAACTTAGTAATGCGATAGGCGGAGAATGCGATTGTATTCAGGGTGCCCGACCCAGTTTACAACGCAACAGACACGCCACACAAGGTCGGGGGCCTCAAACGATCCTTCGCAACCAAGATCCAAAAGAGGATACGTCTGTTCTTGGTACGTAAAATTTTCGTAATACAATATTTATTTTTTTTTGCTCGTATATTAAACTGTATTGCGGTGGTCACAGGCGCGCATGACACCAAATCCCGACGTTGCCAGGCAACGATATTCGTGCTTCGAAGGAATGACTCCCAAGGACTTCCTAGCACTTTTCGACGGCGGAGACTCGAACCACCCGGAAGCGGATGCAGATCTTCCTATCGACGTTGGGCAAGGGAAAGAGGACGACGGGACGGAAATGGACGATGTCGATGCGGACCTTGACGAGAGTGCAGCAGACACCACTGTTTCAGACCCAATCTAGGATCCTAAAAGAAAATAAGACGCCCTGATTATAATCTTTTATTTTTTCGACGTGTACAATTATCACAACATTCAAAACCTGCGGCCTGAATACCCACCGAGTGAAAATCGAAATTGGGGCTCACATGTTCGAATGCGAGTTGCCGTTTACATGCAGATGAATCGGTACAGTACTCGTGCATGGTCTTGTCCACTTTCACCAGAGATGCAGAAGTAAAATAGACGATACATGGCAATTGTAGATCCTGCATCCAATTGCAGCGTCCAGCGCGTCCAGCCTGTTGAACGTAGTCGCAAATGCGCCGTGGGGGCATGAAGTGTAGCACCATCTCAACGCCACGAGTATTGACGCCGAGAGAAAGGGCACAGGACGCGATAACCACCAAAACCTCAGGACTCTGTGCCGATTCTTTGCCTAGTTCGTCCAGGATAAACTGCTTCGTCGATGGACCTAAAACAATATCAATAAAAAAAATTTTTTTTCAAAGTATAGGACGCACCTGTTCCGGCATGAAACGAATGCACACTCTGTTTTCCGCGGCGATAAAGTTTGTTGCCAAGCATCGCATGGAAACCCAGCATAACCTTTGTCATGTCGTCTATGGACTGGGCGAATACAATGGTCCTCGGCACGATAGACTCCTCGTCCGACAATTTGCCCAACAAATCGATAACGACCTGTTCGGCGAAGAAGGAACGCAAGGAAGAGTCGGCAGGCAGCTCGACGGAGGCGAAATGTAGGTTTTTCCGACGATAAGGTTCCTCTATCCATTGCACCTCCTCACGCTCTTGACGTCCACCCATGCCCAGGAGCTGCATAGCTTGTTCTCTCTCCTAGACAGCATGTAAGGACATCAATCCACCAAAGGCGCACCTTGTGAGGAATTGTTGCTGTCATCGCAACTACGGGTACATCGGCCGCAAACACAAGCTTGTACAGCTTCCCATACTGAGGTCGAAACGGAGACTTGGACTGTGCGACGTACTGCTGATGCAAGGGCTTGTCCAGGTCGACAGTGGAGTCAGCAGGAAGACCCCTACACGCGTTCGCACCGTTAGAAGGAAATACATCGGAGCACGAAAGTGAACGTACCATTGCTCGACGCAGTGTGCCTCGTCCACGACGATAGAGCGCACCTTAGACGCAGTTGAGGTGAAGGCGTTAAGCCATTCGCGAGATAAGGCCGTCTCAGCACTGCACAAGACAACGTGATAATTCTTGAAGGACGATGCGAGGGCACGGTTGACCTCTTGCGCTGACGCCTGGCACTCACACAGGACAGTCAGATGTTTCGTCAGGGCCAGTTCCTTCGCCATCATGCTTTGAAGAGCCACGAGAGGGAGGACGACAATGACAGTCCCTTTTAAAAGGTAGGGCAGCACCTCAAGGACAAGGGTCTTCCCAGCAGACGTTGGGGCAACGAGAAATGCATCAAACCCACGGACAACAGCACGCAGAGCCCGGCGCTGGAAATCACGAAACCCAGAAAACTCGGGGTGGATCTGGGAAAGGACGCGGTCAAGCCGCCTGTCCAGTGCCTGGTCTGGCCCGACCTGCGAAGAGCCCAAACGCGTCATTAGTGACGTCGACAAAAACGTGGACGAATCAAACGAGTCCTACCAGGCCCCGCTTCGAGAAATAAAAATTCCTTCCAGACAATTCGAGAAGAAGGGGCCTGGGTACGAGGCTATTTGTATTTTCGAGTTCCGGGGTTGTTCGAATGGCCGAAGCAGCAAGTTCAGCGACGACCTCTGCTGCCAAGGCGGCCGTTGTCTCTGCCGTGGCGAGTGCAGCGTCCGCACCGTCTGCGGCAGGTACGGGCGCCAGCGCGACATCGTCCTCGTCAGGTTGTCTCATCTGCTTGGACGACGTCGTGCCTGAGGACGTGGTGGTTCTGCAGCCGTGCGGGCATGTGCTGTGCACGGGCTGCATGGGCTCGTATCTTTCGGCAGAGGTATGGGCGTATTCCCCGCCGTGGCTAAGTGTGCTTTTGCAGGTCAATGACGGAAGGACGCAGATCCGTTGCCCAAAGACTGATTGCCGCAGTGACCTGCCCTTTGCCCAACTACAGCAGTACCTGGACCGCCTGCTGCTCGACAAGTACGAGCGGTACGCGCTGGCCACGTACCTGCGCACCAACCCCAACGTGCGCATGTGTCCTGGTGTGGGCTGCGACTATGCTGTCGTGCGTGACAAAAAACCCATGTACCCTGATGGGCTGTGGACTGACACTGGGACACAATGCAAACAAACAGGAGGTCGCGCCAAAGTGGCTGACGAGGGTCAAGACGAGCGTCATGTCGGGCGTGCAGTCGGTCCTGGGCATCGAGACCGACCCGCAGCAGTCGTTTTCATTGCCACTCTGTCATGTACGTTTTCTGCTCTTATCCCTTTTGTTTGTTTGACCGGATGGTCGTTTTGAGCAGAAGGAGAAGGATGCCATGCTCACGTGCAAGAACCCCAGGTGCGCCATCAGCTTTTGCTACTATTGCCAGGCGCCGTGGCACCCAAACCTGACGTGCGAGGAGAACTGGGTGGTCCTCGAGGGCACCGGGCAGGCCCTCAACCGCAATTCGCTCAGGGGCACCGCGTCAGCACCAGCAGCGACAGCAGCGGCATCAACAGCAGCAGCACCTTCGCTGCCCATAGTGGAATCGTCTGCGCTGCAGGTGTGCGCGCCCACCAGCAACCTCAAGCCGTGCCCACGCTGCAAGACACTCATTGACAAGGTGGACGACGGAACGTGCAACCACGTCGTGTGCTCGCAGTGCAGCATGAGCTTTTGCTGGCTGTGTCTGCGCGAGGTCAACGATCTCCACTACTTTTCGCCCTCGGGGTGCACACTCTACGGCAAAAAGACATGGAACACGCCCACCACCGTCGCTGTGCAAGTCGCCTTTGCCCTCCTCGCCCCCGCAGGAATCGGGCTGATCGCTGCCGTATGTTGTGTTTCGTTATGTTTTTTTTTTTCTGTGGTGATAAAATAAGATAAAATAAAATAAAAACAGATTGGCGCGCCTATGCTCGCAGGCTACTTTCCGGCCTGGACGTCCAAGCGCATCCGTCGCAAGACCGACCGCGGGATAGGTCGCACGCTCGCCCTCTCCGCCGGTGTGCCCGCCTCGATCGTGGCTGCGCCGATCGTGGCCGCCGCGGCCGTGGCCGTGGGCGTGCCCTTCCTCCTCGTCGTGAGCTATGGCATCCTGCCCGCGTACCTCGTCCACGAGAAGGTAATCAACAAGGGCAACAGACGACGCAAGGGCCTCGTCCATACACCGCCGGCAAAGTCCGCTGCTGCCGCCGCCGCCGCCGCCCTCCCTAGCTCGTAGCCTGTTTCTCTCTTTTCCCCCGTGCATCCCTGCGTCCGCTTCCTTTTATTATTATTCTGTTCTTTATGTAAAGTTTCAGCAGCGTGGTGAAGAAAACTTTGACCTGGCAAACGGGATGACGTACTTCTTGCCAGGCTGAGAAAAAATGCCGGCCCACGTGGACGCACGCACATGGCCCCTCCTCTTTTTTTTATTTCCGTCTCGACATGGCACCGTCGCCACCACAGCGCCAGAAGCAGCAGCAGGGCAAGGGGCCAAGTGCCCCGCGGCACCAGAAGAAGACCAAGGAGCAGGAGCACAAGCCCGGCAAGACGGAGCAGCGCCAGGTACGTTGCAAGTAGCGCACCGCAAACCAATCCCCGAATCCCCCAATCCGCACAGCAAAACCGTGCGTCTGAAAAGGCCGAGATCGACCAGCTGCAGACGCGCCTGTCGACGCCCATCGAGCGCCCCGACCTGCTGCGCCTGTTTGCCGAGCTGCCGATCTCCAAGCGGACGCTGGAGGGCCTGGGCGCTGCCTCGTGGGTGGAGATGACCGAGATCCAGCGCGGCGCACTGCCGCTGGCCCTGGCCGGCAAGGACGTCCTGGGCGCCGCCAAGACAGGCTCGGGCAAGACGCTCTCGTTCATCATCCCCGTGCTGGAGACGCTGTACCGCCTGCAGTGGACGCCCATGGACGGCCTGGGCGCCCTGGTCATCTCGCCCACGCGCGAGCTGGCCCTGCAGATCTTTGACGTGCTCAAGAAGGCCGGCAGCAAGCACTCGTTCAGCGCCGGCCTGGTGATCGGCGGCAAGGACGTCAAGGAGGAGCGCGACCGGCTCGTGCGCATGAACATCCTCGTGTGCACGCCCGGGCGGCTGCTCCAGCACATGGACGAGACGCCCAACTTTGACTGCTCCAACCTGCGCCTGCTCGTGCTCGACGAGGCAGACCGCATCCTCGACATGGGCTTTGAGGCAAACGTCAACGCAATCATCGAGAACCTGCCCAAGGCGCGCCAGACCCTCCTGTTTTCGGCCACCCAGACCAAATCGGTCCGCGATTTGGCACGACTGAGCCTAAAGGCACGCGAGAGGCAGCTCGTTTCGCTTTCGACTTACAGTACAAAAAAAAAAAAAAATAAAAATAGGACGCAGAGTACGTGGCCGTCCACGAAAAGTCCACCGAGGCCACGCCTCAGGGCCTCCAGCAGAGCTGTAAGGAAGCCCGTATTTTATTTTTATTTACTTCTATTTTACTTGTCGCTTTGCAGACGTCGTGTGCGAGCTCCAGGACAAGCTCAACATGCTCTTTTCGTTCATCCGCACCCACCTCAAACAGAAGACGATCGTGTTCCTGTCCAGCACCAAGCAGGTGCGCTTTGTCTACGAGGCCTTCCGCAAGATGCGCCCGGGTGTGTCGGTCATGCACCTCATCGGCAAGCAGAAGCAGGCCACGCGCATCGCCATCTTCACCGACTTTTGCCAGCGTCGCCACGCCGTCCTCTTTGCGACCGACATTGCCGCACGTGGGCTCGACTTCCCCGCGGTCGACTGGGTCGTCCAGGCCGACGCCCCCGAGGACGTCGACACGTACATCCACCGCGTCGGCCGCACGGCCCGCTACAACGCATCGGGCCACGCAATGCTGCTGCTCGTCCCCTCGGAGGAGAAGGCCATGGTCGCCCAACTGGCCGCGCGCAAGATCCCCATCGAGCACACAAAGATAAACCCGGCAAAGATCGTCTCGATCCAGCGCCAGCTCGAGGCCTTTTGCTCCCAGAGCCCCGATCTCAAGTACCTGGCCCAAAAGGTGTGCGATTTTATTTCTGTGTGCGATTTTATTTCTGTGTGCGTTGTTGCTAATGGCCAAGAGAAAAAACAGAGCTTTGTCTCGTACGTCCGCTCGGTCTTCCTGCAAAGGAACAAGGAGGTGTTTGACGTGACCAAACTGCCACTGGACGCGTACGCCGCCGCGATCGGACTGCCAGGTGCGCCCAGCATCAAGGTCGTCCACGCGGCCAAGGCCAGGTCTCACGCAGAGGGCGGCAGCGGCAGCAGGCCACTCACCCTCGACGACATCTCGGACAGCGAGGAGGAAGACAACAACGACGACGGCGGCGGCGGCGGCGGCGTGAAGGATGCGGGCAAGCTCAAGCCCAAGGTAAGGGGAGGAAGCGGGAATTCGTCCAATGTCTTTTCTTTTTTTTTTCTTTTTTGCAGCACGTCATCCCGACCAAGATCCAGAAAATGTTTAACCGGACCAACAACGAGACCTACTCTGAGCATCGTCAAAAGCTTATTGCAGACAGCGACGACGACGAGGACGACGACGAATCGGAGGATGACGAGGACGACGACGACGACGACGACGAGGACGACGACGAGGACGACGATGACGACGAAGAAGACGACGACGACGAGGATGAGGATGCCGAATCGGACGACGATCTCCTCGTGATCAAGAAAAAGGCAGCCACCGACCTGGACGAGGACGACCACCCCGGCAGTGTAACTAGCAAACTCTTTCCTTGTCTCTCTTCTCATTTATCCCCCCCCGAAACAGAACATTGTGTCGAAAAAGATGCAGATCCTGCAGACGCGCAAGACGAAGAAGCTGCTGCTCAAGACGGGCGAGCGCGGCCAGAAGACTGTCTTTGACGAGGACGGCGAGGCGCACCCCGAGTTTGAGTTTGAGAGCGAGGCCAAGTACCAGGACGCCGGCAAGAGCAAGGCATTGGCCTCAGAGTACCTCGCATCACAAAAAGAGCTGCTGCAGGAGAAGGACGTCCTGGACAAGGAGACCGAGCGAGGCCGTCTGCGCGCAAGGCGACTCAAGCGCAAGCTCCGTGACAGGGCCCTTGCCCAAGGGGACAGCGACAACGAGGACGACGGCGACGAGGACGATGGGGTAAACAACAAAGTATATATATATATTTAGTTTAACAATTATTTTTAATCTTAGCCGACTGCTGTCCTGGGACGCCCATCGGACGACGAGGACGACGACATGGATGTGGATGGGGGGCAGGACGACGACGAGGACGAGGAGGAGGAGCAGGAGCAGGCCCCCAAGAAAAAGCAGCCTAAACGGAAACGCACGACGCTGCCCACTGCGGCCCCTGTTGAAAAGCTGAGCACGGCCAAGCGAGCCAAGCTTGCCCTTGTCAACGCAGAGGAGCTGGCCTTGCAACTGCTGGGTCATTAGCATCTCCATCTCTGTCCTTTCTTGTACAGCCCTAATCAATCGACATGGTACTTTGCAAACAGGTTGTCTGGGTTTGTCATTGCCTTGAACTCGAGCGAGTTGTACGAGGGGTCCTTGAAGAACATGGTCCACTGCTCGCCGGGCTGGCCTGCGAAGCGCAGATGGGGCTGGATCACAAACTGCACGCCCGCGGCCGTGAGCTTGCCGGCCAGCTCGTGGAACTGCTCGACCGTGAGCACGATCCCAAAGTGGGGCACGGGCACCTCGTCGCCATCTGCTCGTTTGGTTCCGACAGAGAGTCAGCAACAACCTGAGCCTGAGCGCGACGGCAGCTTTCGTTACCGACGGGGTTGAAGTGCTCGGGTCCGCGGTACTGCGCGCCCACCCAGTGGCACACGAGCTGGTGGCCGTACAGCGAGTAGTCCTGCCACTTGGGCGACGAGCGCCCCTCGGTCAGGCCCAGCACGCCGCCGTAAAAGGCCTTGGCGGCATCGAGGTCGTGCACCGGCAGTGCCAGGTGGAACGGTGGGATGGTGTGGGTCGCGGACATTGCAAACGCGTTGCTGTGGGAAAAAAAACTTTTTTTTTTGACGTTGAGTCGGACCTAAAGTTTTTTTTTTTTTTCCCTTGTCCGGGGCACTCAGACGCCAAACTGGGGATGGCCACGGCGGGCCCAGCCAGGAGCGGCTACTCAGGCTTGCCAAGAAAGCAATCGTGAGCGATCTGGCCACTGATCCGACAACCAAGCGTTGCTGTTACATTTCATCCGGCGTGTGAGGAATTTCACTTTCAGCGCGTGCAAGCTCGTTCCTCGACATGTCGCAGCCTGCACGTAATAAGACCCCGTTCTTTACCCCTCCTTGAGTCTTTGAGACTAACCCCCCGCCCCGCCCCGAACTACTGTACTTCAGCGTACGGAGGCAGCAGCTACCCAATGCAGCCGCAGCAGCAGCCCGGCCAGCCCCAGCACTACCCGCCGCAGCAGCAGGTGTACTACTCGCCGCAGGTGCCCCAGCAGCAGGTCGTCTTCACGACCCAGCCCGTCCAGACGACCGTCATGGTCACCGGATTCAGCGGCCGCTTTGGCGAGTCCCCGGTAATTATGAAACGACAGCAGTCAAAGTGCCTATTTTTAACCTTACCCCAAATGACAGGTGCGCATGACCTGCCCCAACTGCCACCAGAGCATCCAGACCGAGACGCACTACCAGATCGGACTGCTCGTGTGGCTTTCCGCCGCCTTCCTCTTCTTCTTCTTCCTCTGCTGCACGTGCCTGCCGTTCTTCATCCCGTCGCTCAAGGACGTCGAGCACGTGTGCCCCCAGTGCCGCAGCACGCTCGGCCGCTACAACCGCATCTAAATCGATGCCAGAGGGTTTCTCACCGTTCTCGAATGTTGGTTTAAAAAATTTTGAAAAAATAACTACTTAATGATTGCAATGTTTTCTCTCTTTCTCTCTCTCTCTCTCTGTCTCTAGAAGAGAGGAAGGGGAGGAGCCGGACTCACTGCCGGGGGCATGGGAAGGAGTATAGTGGCAGTACGCAGAGCAGGACAGTACAGAGGCACATATGGAACAATCAGGCAGAAAATTCAGGGTTGGCGATGGTCACAGGTGTAGATCTTTGCTGGATTAACGCTGAGTGCAAAATGATGATGAGAATTTTTTACAATTCACATCAATTTTACAATTCAGGTTCAATTTACAAAACAAGGTTTTATGAAAGGAGTGATTGGACAGAGATGGTCGGAAAGAGAGTGCGT
>Ga0302220_10002430_pt1 | contig 13672 bp, 10 predicted proteins | sample II_Palsa_E1_3_FD_194572 | JGI IMG/M metagenome (GOLD analysis project Ga0302220, IMG submission 194572) | Peat permafrost microbial communities from Stordalen Mire near Abisko, Sweden - II_Palsa_E1_3 | ecosystem: Environmental > Terrestrial > Soil > Palsa > Peat permafrost | place: Sweden...
GGATCAAGATACGCTGGGCAGCCTGTTGACGGAGATGCGCAATTCTGCGAGCGAGCATTTGGATACGCTGCCGACGCTGGAGATGCTGGCCCTGATCAACGCGGAAGACGCGAAGGTTGCCGGCGCGGTGCAGGCGGAGCTGGGAAACGTGGCACGGGCCGTGGATGCGATCGCCGAGCGATTCAAGCGGGGCGGACGGCTGTTTTATATCGGCGCGGGAACCAGCGGGCGGCTTGGTGTCCTGGACGCAAGTGAGTGTCCCCCAACATTTTCGGTGAGCGCGGATCTGGTGCAGGGGTTGATTGCCGGTGGCGATTCGGCGCTGCGGGTATCGAGCGAGCACTCGGAGGATTCGCGCGAGGAAGGTGCTCGGGATCTGGCGGCGGCAGGGTTTGGCGCAGGCGACACGCTCGTGGGGATTGCTGCCAGTGGGCGAACGCCGTATGTGCTGGGCGCGATGGAGTATGCAAGGAGCCTAGGGGCGCTGACGGTGGGGCTGAGCTGTGTGCCGGGGTCGGCGGTAGCGCGGGCGGCGGAGATTGCGATTACGCCCGCGACGGGGGCGGAGGTGCTGACCGGCAGCACGCGGATGAAGGCGGGCACGGCGACGAAGATGGTGCTGAACATGCTGTCGACAGGCGTGATGGTGCGCACCGGGGCGACGTTTGGTAATTTGATGGTGAATATGCGGCCGACGAATGCGAAGCTGGTGGATCGCGCGGAGAGGATGATCGCGGCGGCGGTAGGATGCGATGCGGAGACGGCGGCGCGGTTGCTTGCGGAGTCCGGGAACGATGTAAAAGTCGCGATTGTGATGGGCAAGCTCGGTGTGGGGAGCGCGGCCGCGGTGGAGCGGCTGGCGAAGGTCGGGGGTGTCCTCGCAGATGCGCTGACGAAAAATGTGCATGGCCGTTCATGAGAGCGCAACAAGGCCGGACTAAAGTTGGTCTATGCGAGCCTACTTTTCCAAATCTTATTTGAAGCTGCTTGGGCGCAGGGCGCTGCTTGGTTTAGCATTCCTGGTGATTGCCAAGTTGGCTGTCGCTTAGTTCGGGCTGGCCAGTGCCTCTGCCGCACGCTAGCTGAACAGCATGTGCTTGCGCGGCATCTCGATGCCTAGATGCTCGTACGCGAGGCGGGTCGCGACGCGGCCGCGTGGGGTGCGGTCGAGAAAACCAATCTGGATGAGGAAGGGTTCGTAGACCTCTTCGAGAGCATCCTGCTCTTCGGCGAGGGCGGCGGCGAGAGTGTTGAGGCCGACCGGACCGCCATCATATTTCTCGATGATGGTGCGGAGCAGGCGGCGATCAAGCTCGTCGAAGCCGTGGGCGTCGACTTCCAGCATTTCGAGGGCAGCGACGGCGGTGGGGCGGTCGATTTTTCCGGCGGCGCGAACTTCAGCGAAGTCTCGCACACGGCGCAGAAGACGGTTCGCGATGCGCGGTGTGCCGCGAGAGCGCACGGCGATCTCGGCGGCGCCGTCGCGGTCGATGGGAACACCCAGGACTTCTGCCGACCGCTCGACGACCCAGCGAAGTTCGTCGTCGGTGTAGAACTCCAGGCGAAGAAGGATGCCGAAGCGCGAGCGCAACGGGGACGACAGCAGGCCAGGGCGTGTGGTCGCCGCGACAAAGGTGAAGGGGTCGATGCGCATGACGTGCGTGCGAGCCGACGGGCCGGTGCCGATCATGATGTCGAGCTGATAATCCTCGAGCGCGGTGTAGAGCTTTTCTTCCATGACGGGCTGGAGGCGATGGATCTCGTCGAGGAAGAGGACTTGTTTGGGCTTGAGGTTGGTGAGGATGGCGGCCATGTCGCCCTGGACCTGCAGGGCGGGGCCGGACGTCTGCTGAAAACCGACGTCGAGCTCATTCGCAATGATCGTCGCGAGGGTGGTTTTGCCGAGGCCGGGAGGTCCGAAGAGCAGGACGTGGTCGAGCGCCTCGCCGCGCGATTTGGCGGCCTCGAGCGCAATGGCCAGCTGCTCTTTCGCTTTGGTCTGGCCGATGAACTCGGCGAGGCGCTTGGGGCGCAGTTTGAGCTCGACGGCGTCATCGTCATCCACGCGGCCGGCGGAGACTAGGCGGTCGGCGTCCGCACTTCTGTCTGACCCGCTGCGAGGCGCGGCGGTGCCCAGCCCGATTTTTCGCTTTTGCTCGAAGTCCATCCTGAGGCGAGGATAAGGCGAAGTGGACGCTGAAGCAATCTGTGGAAGGAAGAGTGGGGAATTTCGGCGGCTAAAGCCGACGCGCACACGTCTATAGTGGGCGTGCATCTAAACGCATCTAGTTCGGAGGTGGCGAGGCCCCTTGATCCCGAGAGAGTTCATGTCCGAATCTTCACGTTTGCATCTGGCGTTGGTGGCGGCGCTGCTGGCAGGCTCAATGACTGGGACTGCGCAGCAACAATCTGCGCAACCGGTTAACCAACCAGGTTCCGCACCGCAGCCCGCGCAATCGGCAAATTCCTCTGGGCTGCATACCCGCACCGGCCCTCCTTCTCGGACGATTCACCTGGATGTGATGGTGACCGGCAAGCCGGGGCAACCGGTGACCGGTCTGCAGCAAAAGGACTTTACGATTCTGGACGACAAAATGTCGCGCGACATTGAATCGTTCGAGGAGGTGGACGGGCGTAAAGAGCCCGTGGAGGCGATTCTTCTGATCGACGCGGTGAATACGGGGTACACGGTGATCGCGGAGGAGCGAAACGAGATCGACAAATTTCTCAGGGCCAATGGCGGTAAGCTAACCCTGCCAATCTCGCTGGCCATCTTCGGCGATCAGGGCATCAAGATGCAAAGTGGGTATAGCCGCGACGGCAATGGCCTGGCCGACACATTGGCAAAGTACACGATCGGTTTGCGGGAGATTGGCAGGTCAGCGGGGTTCCAGGGAGCCCAGGAGCGCCTGGACAACTCGTTGAAGGCGATCAGGATGCTCACGGCCTATGAGTCCGGGCGGCCGGGAAGGAAGATCATTTTGTGGGTCTCGCCGGGATGGCCGCTGCTGTCCGGGCCGGGAGTGAACCTGACCGACTCTCAAAGGACGCAGATCTTCAACGTGATCACATTTCTATCTACCGCGCTGCGCGAGGCGCATACGTCCGTATACGCCCTTAACCCCCTAGGGGTTGGCGAGTCGGTGGCGCAAGCTTTGTATTATGAACAATTTATCGCTGGGGTCAAGAAGCTTGGGGATGGCAATATCGGAAATTTGGGGCTGCAGGTGATCGCGAACGAGACCGGTGGACTGGTGCGCAACAGTACCGGCGTTTCGGGGTTATTGCAGGAGTCCGTCGCCGATAACGTGACGTACTATCGGCTATCGTTTGAACCGCCACCGACCGAGAAGCGAGATGTGTATCACCCGTTGAAGGTAACAGTGTCACGGCCAGGCGTGACCGTAGCCACCAGCACTGGCTACTATGTTGAGCCGTAAGTTTTGGTTGCTTGGGAGTTGCAAGATGGCTTGGAAAAAAAATTCAGGTTCAAAAACAATCTGCACTTTGCGTCTTGAGGCGAAGAAGTTGCGTCTCACTGTTGCGGTAACAGTTTTGTCATTTTGAGAATCAACGGCAAACTATGCGTGTGGGTCGGCGAGACACCGCCATGCGATCAGGTGAAGGACGAACTTAAATTTTGCACAAGGTGAGCGTTGACTTTCAAAGCGCAACCAGATGGGAAGTCATTGATGAAGCGCCTAGCCTCTGTATGCCTTACGATTTTTTGTTGTGCTTGCCTGATGCTCGCAACGGAACGCCGTGCGATGGCCTATGTTGATCCAGGTTCGGGACTACTGGCGCTGCAGTCGATCGGGTCCATGCTGGCGGCAGCAGGCTTTTTTATGAGGCGGCGTATCATGGGGCTATTCAACAAGAAGAAGCCCCTCGAAAGCGCTGAGGCCCGCTTGGTTGATTCGCGCTTGGCGGGGCGGAAGGAAGATTCTCGCAACGCCGCATGACGCATGGAACGCCAACAGCCACATTCCGCGATCCGGCCGGATCTCTAAGCCTGGAAGGCGATCTCGCCGTCCGCACGATCCATCCTGAAGCCCGCGACCAGGTGATGGGGTTTGTCACTTCGCCGTTTTGCGATCGTTTGCAAGACCGCGGGGACATGGTCGCCATCACCGTCCGAAATACGCCCGCGGGACTTCAGTTGTTGCATCCGCGCGTCCCGGTGCCGACATATCCGTGGGAGTGGACGCCGTCGCAATGGTTAGCCGCCGCGGAGTTGACGCTTTCACTGTGCGCCGAAGCGTTGGACCAGGGCTGGGTTCTAAAGGATGCGACGCCACTGAACATTTTGTTTGTGGGGTCGCGCCCTGTGCTGGTGGACGTGCTCTCGTTCGAGCGGTGGAATCCTGCGCCGAAGGAATATCCATCTCATCTCTGGCTGGCCTATGGGCAGTACGTTCGCATATTTCTGCTCCCGCTGTTGATGAACCGGATGCTGAGCTGGCCGCTCGAGCTGTCGCTATTCAAGCGCGATGGATATGAGCCGGCGGAGCTCTACAAGACGTTGAGCTGGCGGCAGCGGCTCTCGTCCGCGGCGTTCTGGCCAGTGACGCTGGCGGCTCGATTGGATGCCAAGGACGGAGCAAAGAGCTCACTGAAAGCAGTGCCGCAACACAAGTCTCCAGAGCTGGCGCTGCATCTGCTGAAGCGGACGCTTAAGACACTGCGCAAGCAGACGCGTCGAGCCATGCCGGACTATACCGGCTCGGAGTGGTCAAACTATACGGCGACGCTGACGCATTACACAGCGCAGGAAAGCGAGCAGAAGCTGGAGTGGGTGCGCCAGGTACTCGAAGAACTGAAGCCCGAGCGGGTGCTGGACATTGGAGCAAATACCGGCGTATTCAGTGCGCTGGCCGCCGGGCATGGAGCCGAGGTGGTGGCGCTGGAGCGGGATGCGGCCGCGGCCGAAAGCCTCTACCGCATGAGCCACAACAGCCGATTGTCCATCCAGACAATTCATGCAGACCTGGCGCGGCCGACGCCGGCCGTTGGCTGGGAAAATCATGAAACCAGCAGCCTCCTGCATCGGCTGGAAGCGAAGTCAGACTTGGTGCTGATGCTGGCGGTGATTCATCACTTGATTCTGATGGAGCAGATTCCTATCAGCGCAATTCTCGATCTCGCGCACGAGCTCACGTCGCGCCACCTGGTGCTGGAATGGGTGCCGGTCTCGGATCCGATGTATCAGAGCTTGATGCGTGGCCGGGACACGCTGTACGGCTCGCTGAGCGAAGCCAACTTGCTAGCAGCATGCGAAGGTCGCTTCCACACGTTACGCAGACAACCGCTGGAGAATGGTCGTATCCTATTTCTCTTCGCGAAGAAATAGGGCACGAGATGAACAAGATGAAACGTGCGAAACGTTTGGATTGGAAAGACCGCCCGTGGAGCCTTTGCACATCGAAAGATTGAAAAGGACAAGATGCTGAAGAAGCTCGGCCAGTGCCTCGGCCTCGCCTCCATGTTGCTGGTGATGAGCTACGGAGACCTCCTGGGTGGCGGGTATGACGTCCGGATGCATGTGCCGTTTGCTCTGCACGCGATCGTGTGGGCGCAGTTGACGGACATCGTTCTCTTGGGGCTGCTGCTGTTCGCGGTGATTGGCCCCCTCTCGCACACGCGCTTCTATCCCTGGGTCAGGTTGTTGCTGACCATCGCGGTGCCACCCTACCTGGTCCTGCTCACACGCTCAGAGATCTCGCTCGCAGTCACCAAACACGTGGTCCTGCTGATTGCCATCGTCTGGACGGCGCTGGTGCTGCTGTTGTGGATACGGTTCAAGGACGCGTATGGCAAGTTGATGCGCGTCGGTGAGTTCGTCGCGGCATTCTTCACAATCTTCTGCTTTTGCAGCATTCTTCAATTGCTTTGGATCCTGCACTGGAAGCCCGGGCCACACCAACAGACGGCCGCGTGGTCGACGACGACACAGCCGCCGCGCAACCATCCGCGCCTGGTTTGGATTGTCTTCGACGAACTTTCGTATGACCAGCTGTTTGAAGATCGCGCCGATGGTCTTGCGCTGCCGAACTTCGATGCACTGCGCCAGGAGAGCACGGTGTTCACCGATGTGCAGCCGATCGGCGACCACACGGTTAAGATTTTGCCATCGCTGCTGAGCGGCCGTGTGATCGAAAAATATAGCTTCACGTTCGACAATCACCTGCTGGTACATGACCAAGGAACACATGGTTACGCGTCTTTGGATGGGTCGGGAACTGTGTTTGCGGACGCGCAGAAAAATGGTTGGCGGACGGCGGCGGTGGGCTGGTACAACCCCTACTGCACAGTCTTTGCGGGCAGCATCGACGACTGCTATTGGATGAATCTCGATCGGATGGATGGACCGATGGCCCAGGATGCGAGCTTCTGGAGCAATGTCTGGTCGCCGTTGAAGCAGGCCGGAGAGCAGATCGCGTGGCCCGCGCGCGCGGACGAAACGATCTGCACGTACGGCGTGCGGCAGCGGACCAAAACCTACATGGATTTAGAAGCGCACGCCGCCCAGGTGCTCAAAAGCGACCAGGCTGACTTCGTGTTTCTGCACCTGCCGGTGCCGCATAGTCCGGCGATCTGGAACCGCGCGCGCGGCGACTACGCGCAGAGATGCGGCGGCTCGTATCTTGACGGGCTGGCGCTGGCGGACCGCGAGCTTGGCAGCGTGATGGCGACGCTGAAGAGCTCGCCGCGCTGGAAGGACACGACCCTGATTGTGGAAGGCGACCACTCCTGGCGCCTATGGCTGTGGAATGATCAGCCGGGATGGACTGCTGAAGATCGTGCAGCATCGCAAGCGGGATTCGATGCCCGGCCAGCGGTGATTGTGCATCATGCCGGGCAGACGCAGGCGGAGGAGAACGCCATGCCGTGGAGCCTGATCAACGTGCATGCGCTTGTCGAACAGGTGCTCCACGGCGGGAACGGTCAGTAGCTGGTTCAGTACTTGAAGCGGTAGCGAACCTCCGCATAAATCTGTCGCGGGTCGTTCCAGTGAAATCCGCCGAAGGTCAAACTGTTATCCAACTGCACGCGACGATCAGCCACATTCAGGGCGTTCACCGAGACGGTATATTTTTCTCCCAACGTTTTTCCGACGGAGAGGTCGAAGGTTGTGTGGCCCGGTAGATACTCTCCGGGATATTGTGCCTGCGGCGTTCCATACAAGCCGTTGGTAAAACCTGAGCCGTAGTAGACATTCGTCGACGCGGTAAATCTGTGTGGGAAAACTCCATCGAACCCCACGTTCAACGTATTTCTCTGATCATGGTCGACCGGTGAGAGGCCCGGGGGAATGTCGAGCGGGCACGCCGACGTGACGGGCGCCGGGCAGATGAGACCGCCTGTGATGGGCGACGTTGCCTGCGCAATCTGGTTGGCATACGCGAGATGGAACTGGCCATGATGGAAGACGTCCGGCGAGCGCAACGTCGCTGACCATCCTTGAATCAGCGCATACGACCAGGTGATCGGCCAGAAGATATTCGATTCACCAATATTGCTGTGGTCCAGCCAGTTCTCTGCGCGAGTTTCGTAGTTATTGATGTTGAGGGTCCAGTTGCGATACGGAATGGCAACGCCATATTGCCATTGGATATCGCGCTCGCCAAGCAGAGCAGCGAACGCAACGTTCTGGCCGTTCGCCAGGTCGAGCAGAGGTCCCGTGGCCGTGGCCAGTGGCGGCACCTGGTAGTAGTACCCATAAAAGCCGGTGAAGACCCAGTTCAGCCGCGGGATGCGTAAGGCCGCACCGAAACGTGGATCGTTTGCGGTCTCCGAAATGGTCGACTTGAACTGCGTTGCGCGAAAGCCCGTGATCAAGGTGAACCACGGAGTGATCTTGAATTTGTCGTTGATGAATTCAGAGATGACGCCGCCGTTGACAGCGATCGAAGACGCCGGAACATTGGGAGTACCGTCCGTGAAGACGTTATTGAAGTAGTTGTATTGGTGTTGGCCGAACCCGTAGACGCCGACCTGGAGGTCGTTCTTCCAGAAGGTCTCGTGCAAGGCAGTCTGCGCTCCCGCATAGCTCGCATTCTGATCGATGGTGGAGATCACGGGATAGTCGTTTGCGCCACCCAGATAGTCGGCGCCGTTGTAATGGTAGAAAGGCGAGACGGTGAGCAGCGAGTTTGGATTGAAGGTGTGGATCCAGGAGAACGTGACATAGCCATCGGGCTCACGCTCGGCGTCATGCAGGCCGCTCGATGGATACACCTGGTTTCCCGTTGAATTCGGATCGGGGTCGATGGGAATCTGGAAGTAATCCCGGCGCAGAGACGTGACCAGCCGATACTGATTCTTGGCATCGGGATTGAAGATGAACGAGGCGAATCCTCCAAAACCGTTCACCGCGTCGTTGACCACTTGCGCAATGGGGGTCTGAAGCCCGTAGTTGCTGCGGTTCCCGTTCAGGCTCGCATAGTAGGCAAAGCGTTGCGTGTGCCCTCCGCAACTAAGTTGATCGTCTGTCTGATAGAAATTGCCGGCCGTAAGGACGAGGTCGCACTCTCGATCGCGTTCGAAACCGGTGCGCGGCACGACGTTGAACACTCCGTAGGTGCGATCCCCGTAGTCAGCGTCGTAGCTGCCGCTATAGACCTCGAGCGTATCGATATCTCGAGGGGCAATCTGCGGGCCCAGGTTGGTAGCGATATTGGTGTTGGGAATCGGAACGCCATCGATCAGCCAACTGACCTGGTGGCCACCCATCATGTGCAGCATGTCGTGGGTCATGTAGGTCGCGGGCACATAGTCCGTGATCATCTCCATGCCGTTGGTGCGGTCTGCACCCGGAGTCTGCTGGATATCGATGCGGCTCAACATCGTTGTCGGTGTAACGCTATCGGTAGTCACCTGCCCCGAAGTTGCCGGCACCACCACGCTCTCGTTGACACCTGCGATCGTCAAGGGGAAATGGAGAACGGGACTGGTGTCGGACTGCACAATGACTTCTTGGCTCATCTGCTGAAATCCATTCGCTGCGACCGTGACCGTGTAATTCCCGATGGGCACGGAGGTGAAGACAAATTCGCCATTCGCGTTGGTATCCGCCGATTGGGTGAACGCTGAATTTTGAGCTTTGAGCGTGAGGCGAGCTCCCTGGATGGGGCGATGCTGCGGGTCGTGGACGATGCCCTGCACCTTTCCGAAGATCGAAGCCCAGGCGAGTGTCGCGGGCAGAAGGAGCGCAAATAGACTGAGCAGCAGTCGGCGTGCAAAGCGCACGGATCGCTGCATAGCGAAGGGAAACATGGAATCGCTCCTGGTCACAAGGACGTGACGAGCTACTGGCACGGAAGGGAAGCGTCGGAGACTCAGGACTGCATGGCAGCGGGAGGTTCGCGACGCGTGCGAGTACTAGGCGAGGAGGGACGGAGGGCCGCGCTTTTGGCGGGAGCGATCGAAGGAGATGCGACGCAGGCACTCGACTTGCGCGGCGGGGGAAGGCTCATGAAGCGCGAAGGCCGCGTGGGTTGTGGCCGCGCCTGAAGCGACGGTTTGCAGATGCGTCGCGGCAAGCGAACGCTGGCGGTATGGGCACTGCTCAGGCTTTGCGCCGATGCGAGTGGAACCATTGTCCTCATGCAGCAGCAGCGCGCGAACTTCCGGAGACATCTCGCAGTGATGCTGGCCGCCGCGGCGGCAGCACGCAGGCAGCGTCGATTGTCCCAACGCGCCGGTGGTGAGCGCGGGGGCAATCAGGGGGAACAGGGTCGCCCAGAACAACAGGATGGATAAGAGGCGTCGCTGCATGGTGCGGATTCCAGTTTCGCATAACGCCGGGGCGCTAGGGGTGGAGGATGAGAAGGAGGCTGGCGTGTGGCGGGAGATTGGCGGATGCGCCGCGCTGCACTCCGAGTTCCTTCCCAGCCCAAACGTCGCGAACCTTCCATGGGTGATCGCCCAGCGAGGCGCTAAGATCCGCGAACGTACCGCTCAAATTCATCGGGGCATCGCTGGTATTGAAGAGTGCGAGAGCAATCTTGTTGTCGGGAAGATTGGCCTGCCAGACGATGAAGTCCTCGTGTTTGAGAAGCTGAAAGCTCTTCGTTGCTGTCTGATTGATTTCGATGAGGTCGCGGTTGGTGAGCAGCGCCAGCGCGGGCTCGTCGAGCAGCGTGAGATTGGCGCCGAGGATGAGCGGGCTGCGCGCGATGGACCAGAGCGTGAGCTCCGTGCGCTGCTCGTCGGGCGTGAGATGCGACGCGCGCGGATCGCCCAGGCCCGGCTCGGGACGCAATTCACCGATGGGCAGCATGTCGGCATCAGGCCAGTTGCCGGGCTTTGCGTACGGTGCCCACGCGGCGAGGCGCGCGAACTGGTCCTTGACTCCTTGCGGGAACGTCTTGCCCGGCGCGGTGGACCACACATCCCATTCGTCGTCGGCGATGCGCCACATGTTCGCGAGACGTGCCACGTCTGAAGCGTGCACGAGTTGAGTGGGGCCGGGCGAGAGGCTGAGCACAATGGGCCGGCCCGTCTTCAGGATCGCGCGGTGAATCATCTCGATCTCATCAAGCTTGAACGGATGGTCGGCGATGCAGTCAACCTTGAGCAGATCAACTCCCCACGACGCGTACTGGCGGAGCAGCGAGTCATACCAGGCCTGGCCGGCGGCGTTGTCGCGAATGCCCCAGTTGGTGGGATCCCAGGGGCAGGCGTCGGTCGAATCGGCGGCATCCTCTGCATGAAAGTCCGAGCCTTGAATCGGCAGATTGCGCTCGACCGCCGCGCGAGGAATGCCGCGCACAATGTGTATGCCGAATTTCAACCCCTGCGCGTGAACCCACTCGCCGAGCGCTGCGAAGCTGGTGGATTCAATCGTTGCGGAAAGCTTGTGCGAACCATCGCCCGGGCTGGCCACCGACGCGGACGAGCCGGCCACAACAGCCGACGGAAAGCGCGCGGGCACGGGCACATAGCGTCCGTAGGGATCGATGGCGTAGCGGAGTTTGGCGGGGGTGGGGCGTTCGCCGGGGTTCTCGAAGAACCAGCCCTCGTCGATGACCGCGTAGTTCCAGCCGAAGGGGAGCAGCTTGTCGCGAAGCACGCCGACGTTGGCGCGGAACTGCGGCTCAGTGATCGTGAGCCCGTAAGCGTCCCAGCTGTTCCATCCCATCGGCGGAGTGGGCGCGACGTTTAGCTGCTGCGCGCGAGCGGGCTGCTGTGCTGCGGCGACAATCAAGAATAATCCTGCAACTGCGAGCGAACGGACGAAAGGCCCCATGGCCTCGACGATAGCATTGCGCGGATACAGCTTGCACGCCGACTACGTGAGTTGAATCAGAACGGCGCTCAGCGCGGGCACGTAGCAGGAGAGTTGCGTGCCGTTGAGCGGGAGGGAGTAAGCAGCCCCAGGCTGGAATGCGCCATCCGTCGCGACCGTCGCACCCTGGATGGTGATGCCGGAGAATGCGGCGAGGCTGGGCGTGGTGGTGCCGGCAGAGAGCTGGGTCATCTGCTGCAGCGTCGCGCTGGCCATGGCTTGCGGCAGGACAATGCTCACGTCGAGGCTCTGCGTCGCGTCCTTGTTCACCAGCAGAAGACTCATGCCGACGGCGGTCTGCACCGCGTAGGCAGTGACGTTCAGCATGCCAGCCGAGAGCTGCGTGCTGATCAATGTTCCAGTGCCTGCCATCGCCGCGAGCAGCGCGCCGTAGAAGGCTGGCTGCGGGCCGGCAACACTGCCGTTGCTGTCGGCAATCGTCGCGCCCGGTTGCTGGCCGCCGCTTTGCAGGTTGATGCCGGAGGCGCCGGCGAGCGCAGTTTGGAAGATCGTGTCAATGACCCAAAGCGCAGAAGCGTAGCTGTTGCTGACGCCCGGCGCACCGCCCGCGTCGTAGGAGCTGAGGCCGTCCATGCGAAAGGGCACGTCGATGGATTGCGCTCCGTAATGCAGCGTCAGCAGTTCGGTGGAGAGAGCGGCATCGGGGCTGACGAGGTCGTCCACGCTCGCCGTGGATGCAGGGCCGCGCGTGTAATGCTGCGAGAGCAAATTGATCTGGCTGCTCGTAACGTATTCGCCGAACGGCAGCGTCCAGCTGTCGAGGTCGGTGCCGGCCGCGGGGCCACACATCGGCGCGCCGGGCGTCACGGCGACGATCGCCGAGCGGTATTGCAGCCATAGCGCCTCGAACCTCTCGACCGACCAGTTGCCGACGTAGAAGCTGCTGCCGTAGGTTTCACACTCGTTGCCAAGCTCGACGCCCAGCAGCGCGGACCCAAGTTTCTGCGCGACGTAAGCGACCTCTGTGGCGGCAAGCGCGGGCGTGGTGGCGCCGGTCGCCGAGCCGCCCAGGTTGATGCCGTAGATGCAGCTCCAACCCGTCGCGTGAAGGAACGATGCGAATGCGTCAACATCCGAAGGGGCCAGCTGGCCGCTGGTTTGGCCCGGACCGTTGGGAGTCCAAACGCTTTGGTCAACGGACGCACCGCCAATCCGCAGAACGCCCGTGCCGAGGCGCTGGAACAGGCCATGCAGATTGCTGTCAGTAAACAGCGGCGTCAGCAGCGAGTCCTTCTCATAGGCCAGCCCAAGGAAGCCGGGATCGAAGGAGCCCGCAGCAGTGCTGGCAACGGTCAAGGAGGCGGAAATGATCGCGCCGATGGGAAGGGGTTGCGGGACCGGACCCGGCGTTTGCGCAGGGGGCGTTGGAGGCGGTGTTCCGGGCGGCGTCGCGGGGGGCGCACCGTTGGTGGAACTTATCGGCCGAACCAGCGCGGCACCGCAGCCGGTGAGCAAGGAGCTGGCCGCGACCGCCGCAAAACCCTGCAAGAGCTGGCGCCGCGAGAGCACGCGGGTTGAGCATTTCGGGCTGAGAGTGCGCGGATCCATCTAAGTTCCCCTGCGGCTGTGCGTTTTCACAGACCAGTTACTAGGAAAGTCTAAGGACGCTTCTGTAAACGTGGGTAACTTCTAACCAGCCAAGAGGCTGTAGCAAAACTAGCCATAACCATTAGGGTTTTCTAATACTTCGAGGGAAAGCAGGGAGAGCTTTGTTCGGAGTTTCCCCTGCTCACCCGGCGAGATTGGCCACGCAGGGGCGGGACTCTGTATCCTGAAGAAAGGCTGATTTCCGCGTAGAACGTGCACCTCAGCCGGACACCTCAAGGATCCGCAATGCCGCTTTACGAGTACGAATGCACCGCCTGCCATCGCCGCACCGAAAAAATTCAGAAGTATTCTGACGCAGAGCTCACGGTCTGCCCCCACTGTGGCGGGCTGCTCGAACGCACGATCACGGCGGCCGCGATGGTGTTCAAGGGCGGCGGCTGGTACAAGGACGGCTATGGCTTGCACAAACCGGCGTCTTCGAACGAAGGCTCGAACGGCGACAGCGGCGGGGGTGGGTCTGACAAGGGGAGTGCCGACAGCGGCAATTCCGGCGGCAACGTTGACAGCTCCGCCACGTTGTCCGCAAGCGCTGGCGACGGGGCCAAGTCCGGCGACGGGGCCAAGTCCGGCGACGGCGCCAAATCCAGCGACAGCGCCGAGAGCTCTAAACCAGCAGCCGCAAGCCCTGCACCCGCCTCCTCAAGCACCACTACAGACTAAGCACAGGCTGCCGATGAGTACCGTAGTGCATACAATCCAGTGCTGTTAACTCTCTAGCTCATAGCGAACCGGCTTCCCGACTGCTGCGTTACA
>Ga0302220_10002437_pt1 | contig 13651 bp, 12 predicted proteins | sample II_Palsa_E1_3_FD_194572 | JGI IMG/M metagenome (GOLD analysis project Ga0302220, IMG submission 194572) | Peat permafrost microbial communities from Stordalen Mire near Abisko, Sweden - II_Palsa_E1_3 | ecosystem: Environmental > Terrestrial > Soil > Palsa > Peat permafrost | place: Sweden...
GCGTGCTGATCGGTGTCAGCGCGCCGGGGCAGAACTGGGCCGAGCAACGCGCGAAAGGCGTGATGGAAGGTCTCGATGAATGGAAGCGCGCCAATCCGACCCGCACGGTCGTGATCGACCGGATCGACTCGGGCACCGATCTCTCGGTGACAGGTGAACGCGTGGGCGCGTATCTCACGGCCCACCCCGATACAACAGCGTACTTCGACATGGGTTTCTTCCATGCAGCAGTAGCCCGCACATTGAAGGACCGTAACGTGCCGCCGGGCAAGGTACTGCTTGCAGGCTTCGATATCGTGCCGCAAGTCCTGCAGATGATGAAGGCGGGCTACATCCAGGCCGAGGTCGATCAACAACCGTATGCGCAGGGATTCATGCCCGTGATGCAGGTGTATCTGGCGAAGTCGTTCGGCCTTGCGCCCACCGATATCAACACCGGCAATTCGCTCGTCATGCCCGCCCAGGCGGACTCAGTCATCGCGCTCTCGCAACAAGGCTTGCGCTAGGAGATTCGCATGAAAAAGCTGCTTAAGATCTACCTGCAGAAGCCGGAGTTGGCGGGCATCGTATTGCTCGCGGTGTTGATCGGCTTGTTCCAGGTGCGCTCGCAGATGATATTTCTCAGCGCCGAAAATATCCGTGGCGTGCTAGGCGTGCTGCCTGAAGTCGGACTGGTTGCTATCGGCGTGACGCTGCTGATGATCTGCGGTGAATTCGATTTATCCGTAGGGTCGGTGTTTGCGCTCACGCCCATGTCGATCACGCTGTTGATGAATGCCGGCGTGCCGTTCTGGCCGGCATTTTTTATCGGGCTGGTGGTAGCCGCTTGCGTGGGGCTCGCGAATGGATTGATCACATTGGTCTTCAACATACCGAGTTTCATCACCACGCTTGGCATGTTGTTCATCGTGCGATCGCTGACCGTCGTGCTATCCGGTGGCTTTCCGCCGAACCTGCCGATCGAACGGATGCCGGCGGAATTGTTCGTGAGTTTCATCGGGCCCGAGGGGTTGTTTCGCGCGTCATTTCTTTGGTTCATCGCCATCGGTGCAGCGGCGGCATTCTTGCTGTCCGCGACCAATCTCGGCAACTGGATGAAAGCAACCGGCGGCTTCCTTGAAGCGTCCATATCGAGCGGCGTGCCGGCGCGGCGCGTGAAACTGTTCTCCTTCGTGCTGTGCTCGGTGCTCGCGGGTTTCGCTGGTTTGATCCAGGTGCTGCGGCTGGGCGCAGCGCTTCCATCAATAGGCGATGGTCTCGAACTGCAGGCGGTGGCCGCTGCCGTGATCGGCGGGACCGCGCTGTCTGGCGGGATTGGCAATGTGCTCGGTGCAGTGGTGGGTGCCCTGCTGATTCGCGTGATCGATAACGGCCTGGTGCTGACGCAAGTCGATGCCAACTGGTTCAAGTTCGCGGTCGGCAGCCTGACCATTTTCGCGGTCGTCGCCAACGCATGGATGCGCCGCACGGCGCGACATCTGAAGGTACAACTATGAACACACTCTCCTCTACATCGCACGATACTGCGCTGCGTTCCTACGCTGACGACGACACCACCGCCGACGCGCTGAGCACATCGACCGCGCTAATGGCCGTACGCAACTTGCACAAGTGGTACTCCGGCGTGCATGCGCTCAAAGGCGTGAGCCTGGAGTTCAAACGGGGCGAAGTTGTGGGCCTGCTTGGCGACAACGGCGCGGGCAAATCGACGCTTATCAAGATTCTCTCGGGCGTGCATCGGCCGGATGAAGGCGAGATCCTGTTCCAGGGCCGGCCTGTGCGCATCCCCACGCCGAAGGCGGCGATGCAGTTGGGTATCGAAACGATCCATCAGAACAACTCGCTCGTGCCGAATCTGTCGATTGCGCGCAATCTGTTTATCGGGCGCGAACCGTTGTTGTTTTCGCTATTCGGCATTGGTCCCATGGACCATGCACGCATGCGCATCGACGCCGTCAAAGCCATAGCAGATGTTGACCTGCATCTGCGTTCGGCGGAAGCGCTGCTAGGAGAACTATCGGGCGGCCAGCGCCAGGGCGTAGCGATTGCGCGCGCGATGCATTTCAAGTCGAAGCTGCTGATCCTTGATGAACCGACGAATCATTTATCGGTGAAGGAGACGGACAAGGTGATCGGGTTTGTGCGAGGCTTATCGGCACAGGGCATTACCGGCGTATTCATCAGCCACAACCTGCAGCACGTATTTCACTCGTGCGACCGGATTGTCGCAATGGCGCGTGGCGAAGTCGTGCTCGACCGGCCGGTGGCGCAGACGTCTATTGAAGAAGTGACCGAGATGCTTTGATCGACTACTAGGTGGAGAGATAAATCGATGGGACAGTTCGACGGCAAGGTGGCAGTAGTCACCGGTGGTACGCAGGGGCTTGGAGCGGCGATCGCGGCGTTGTTCGTTGAGCGCGGGGCAACGGGCGTGGTTATTTGCGGGCGCTCGCAGGAGAAGGGCGAAGCGAAGGCGCGGGCGTTGAACGAAACGAGCGGCGCAGATGTGCGTTACGTGCAAGCGGATCTCTCGCAAGTCGAGGATTGCCGGGCCGTGATCGCGGCGGCTGACGCGCGGTTCGGGCGCATTGACGTGCTGGTCAACGCAGCGGCCATGACCGATCGCGGCACGATCCTCGATACCGATCCCGCGCTCTTCGACCGCATGTTCTCGACCAACGTGCGAGCGCCATTCTTCTTGATGCAGGAGACCATTCGCGTCATGCGGCGGGAGCGCATTGAAGGGTCGATCGTCAACATCAGCTCGATGTCCGCAATGGCAGGGCAACCTTTCATCGCGGCATATTGTGCGTCGAAGGGAGCGCTGGCCACGTTAACGCAGAACACCGCTTACGCGCTGTTGCGCAACCGGATTCGCGTGAACGGCTTGAATCTCGGCTGGATGGCGTCCGATGGCGAGGATCGGATTCAGCGAGAACATCACGGCGCGGCTGACGACTGGCTGACGCAGGCGAGTGCTGCGCAGCCATTTGGACGATTGATCGACCCGGAGGAAGCGGCGCGTGCGGTGGCGTTTCTGGCGAGCGGCGAGTCGGGTCTGATGACAGGGTCGATGGTGAATTACGATCAATCGGTATGGGGTGCGTTCGACGACGCGCCGCATCCGGGGGCGGCACTTTAGAGCACAAGATCAAACCCGTGGACTATGTTGTGCGGGTCCACGGGCTTACGCGCCTTGCTCGCCCATAAAGCAACGCCAACTCTCAATCAGCTCTTCTTGCGGCCATCCGGAAAGGATCAACGGCCCAAATTTCGCCGGCTCGGATTCTTGGCTGCGCAACCGCTAACCACTCCGTGAGCGGCGTAAGGCTTATTCCACGCAGTGGTGAGCCGCCGAAGGCCTCGGAAACAAACGGTGCACCATCTTCCGGGCGACGAACGACCTGAACAATGTGCGTAATCCCGCGCGGACGCGGATGGTTGGTGGCCCAGGCCGGCTCTCCCATCTTTAGCCCGAGGGTCGCGCATCGCGGGAGGCTAACGGCCGTGATCTCGTGCCCCTGAAGAATGAAATGTGTCCGGATTTCAACCTCGTGAATGATCCGATCCGACCACACCTGCAAAGCAAGCATGTCATCAGCGCCAAACACATCGCGGCCAGCGGCCTCGTTCTCAGCTTGCATGGCTTGGGTGAGAAGCAACGCAGTCCATCCAGAACAATCGATGACCGGCGGCGTGGCGGACAGTCCTTCGGACTTCACGCCACGCTGATATCCGACTTGACCCGTGTAACGCTGAACCAGCCGCCACATGATCGCCTCGCCTGCTTCGAAGCTCATGGCACGAGCCCTCGTCTTGTCAAAAAATGCCGCCATGAAAAGAAGAAACTAAACATTGCTCGCGTTCGACCGCGGTTCCATGAACGTATGGCGGAAATACTCCCGTACGGCATGCATGGCAGGGCTGAACTCGCGGTTCTTGCGCCACGCCAAGCCAACGCTCATGGGCGGAACCTGATCGCGCAAGACCACGGTTTCGATTCGCTTGCCTTCCAGCGACCAAGGACGGTAGACCATGTCAGAGAGAATAGCGACACCGCTTCCGTTCGCCACCATGCTTCGCACAGCCTCCACAGACGACGTCCGCAGCTTCACGTTCGGCCTGTGCGGCGTATCGGCCCAATAGCGCAGCGCCGTGTACGCGGCTTCATCGACGGTCAGCATAACGAATGGTTCTGGCGCAACATCGGCAAGCGTGACGCTTTCGCGCTTGAGCAAAGGATGATGCGCGCAAAGCCAGAGCCGACGCACCGAATGAATCACCGGTTCCAGTACAAGCTCCGGGTTCGCGACGTTCGATGTCAACAGCACCGCCATGTCGTAGCGCTCGCTGAGCAGCCCCTCTTCGATCGACTCCCGATTAAGTTCATGCAGATTGATGGAGAGCAGCGGATAGAGCGTGCTCAGCCGCTGCAGATGATGCGGCAGGAAATAGCCGATCACCGTATAGCTCGCGGCAATGGTGAGCGTTCCGGTCAGCGTGCTCTCGAGATTCGGAATGCGCATGGCCTCTTCGACGGAAGAGAGGATGGTGTAAGCCTGATTCAGAAATTTCCGGCCGGTTTGAGTCAGGGTGACGCCGCTCGACATGCGTGCAAAGAGCTGGGTGCCCAGGCTGTCCTCAAGCTCTTTGATCGCATTGGTCACCGCCGATTGGGAAATCGTCAGTTGAATCGCAGCCTGCGATATTTGCCCCAATTCGGCCGTTGCCACGAAGTACTTGAGCTGCCGGAGAGTCAAAGCCATGGTACCCGCCAAAAATTGATATTACCCGTCGCAGTATCTTATCTTCGCAAAATCCCCCGGTCGAGGGAGCAGCAGCAAGCAACGCGCGCCTGCCGCTGCATCGAAAAAACAGATACAGGTCATCTGAAAATAGAACTATTTTGGCGCGCCGCCACGCCATAAGGTTCATGCATCGGCACTGCGGGGAGCGTTCGTGCTTACCCGGGCCGATGAATCAGGAGACACCCATCGTGAAGAAATGCAGCATCGACCTGAATTCAGACATGGGCGAAGGTTTCGGCCCGTGGACGATCGGCGACGGCGTGGACGCCGAGATCATGCCGCTGATCAGCTCAGCCAACATCGCCACGGGTTTCCATGCGGGAGACCCGAATATCATGGCCCGCACGGTTCAATCAGCGAAAGAAGCGGGTGTGGGCGTCGGTGCTCATCCGGGTTTTCGTGACCTGGTGGGATTCGGCCGACGCACGATGACCGAGTCGCCGCAGGCGCTGGTGAACGACATCGTGTTCCAGCTTGGCGCGTTGCGCGAGTTCGCAAGGCTGGCGAATGTCGGCGTGCAGCATGTGAAGCCCCATGGCGCGCTCTACATGCTTGCAGCGCGGGACGAAGAGTTGTCCCGTTGCCTGATTGGAACCCTGCAGAAAATCGATCCGAGCCTGCTGCTGTATTGCATGGAATCGTCGGTCACGTACAAAGTGGCCTGCGAACTGGGCCAGCCCGTGGTCCGCGAGTTCTACGCCGATCGCGACTACGACGCGAGTGGCTCGATCGTTTTCACTCGCCGCGTCGGCCGGCTCGACCCGGCCCAGGTGGCCGCAAAAGTTTTGCGCGCCTGCGTGCAAGGACGCGTAACGACCGTCGAGGGCGATGAAATAGACATCGATTTCGATTCGGTCTGCATCCATAGCGACACACCGGGCGCACTCGAACTCGTCCAGGCAACGCGCGACGCGCTGATCGCCAATGACATCCGCATTGCCGCGCCGCAACCGGCTTCCCCCAATAGCTTCCGATCCGCCTGAGACAGGAGTACGGCCATGGCCCTGCACGACATTGTCAGTCCTTTGCCCGGGACGTTCTACAGGCGTCCATCCCCCGACGCCGCGCCGCTCGTCGAGATCGGAAGCGAGATTGATGAGGGCACGACCGTGGGACTAGTCGAAGTCATGAAGCAATTCAGCGAAATCGAAGCAACCTCCAAGGGTCGCGTGACCGAGATACTTGCTGAAGACGGCGAGCCGGTCGATGCGGGTCAGGTGCTGATGCGGATCGAGGGATAAGCCGATGCTCGCAGAAACCTTCTACCAGCCTCAACGCATTCGCACCTTGCTGGTCGCCAATCGCGGCGAGATCGCGGTGCGGGTCATCCGCGCAGCGCAGGAACTGGGCATGCGGGCGGCCGTCACGGTCAGCGATGCGGACCGTGACAGTCTGGCCGCACACATGGCCGACCAGGCCGTGCCAATCGGCTCGGCGCACGCAGCCAAAAGCTACCTCAATCCTGACGCCATTCTCGAAGCGGCCAGACAATGCGGCGCGGATGCGATCCATCCTGGGTACGGATTTTTATCGGAGAACGCGGCGTTTGCAGAAAATGTCGAGAACGCCGGGCTGATCTTCGTCGGGCCGCCCTCATCCATCATCGCGATGATGGGCGACAAGGCGCGCGCACGTGCCACCGCGCAACGCGCAGGCGTGCCGACCGTGCCGGGCAGCGAGGGCGTTCTCGATTCACTCGAGCAGGCGCGCGATGTTGCCGTCCGCATTGGTTATCCGGTCATGATCAAGGCCGCTGCGGGCGGAGGCGGACGCGGTATTCGCGTGGCGCACGACGCGGCGCAGCTCGATGTCGAACTACCGCTCGCGCAACGCGAGGCCCTCGCAGCGTTTGGTAACGGCGGCGTCTATCTGGAGCGTTTTATAGGGCGGGCACGCCATATCGAGGTACAGGTGCTGGGCGATGGCAAAAACGTCGTTCATCTGTTCGAACGCGAGTGCTCCCTGCAACGACGTCGGCAAAAAATCATGGAGGAGGCGCCGTCGCCCTCACTGACACCGGAACTGCGCGCATCGTTATGTGAATCGGCGACGCGGCTGGCGCGTGAAGTCGGATATCGAAGCGCAGGCACGCTTGAATACCTGTTCGACGAAACACGCGGCGAGTTTTACTTCATTGAAATGAACACGCGTATTCAGGTTGAACATCCGGTGACCGAAGCCATAACCGGCATTGACCTCGTGCGTGAATCGCTGCGCGTGGCAGATGGTGAGCCGTTGCGTTATGAACAGCGCGACATCGTCATGCGGGGAGCCGCTATCGAGTGCCGCATCAATGCCGAAGATCCCGAGCGCGATTTTCGCCCGAGTCCGGGCCGTATCGATGAACTGGTGTGGCCGGCCGGCCCCGGCGTGCGGATAGATTCAATGCTGTATCAGGGCTATACCATCCCGCCGTTCTACGACTCGCTGCTCGCCAAGCTCATTGTGTTCGACGAAAGCCGGGCGGCGGCACTCGCGCGGCTCGATCGCGCCCTGCGCGAAATGAAGATAGGCGGGGTCAAGACCACTGCGCCGCTGCATCAGGCCATGCTTGCAGACGCGGATATTCGTGCGGGCCGATACCACACGAATTTTCTTGAGGCGTGGATGGCGCAACGCGCTGCAAAGCGAAGCCAAAACGAGGAGGCGGCATGAGCGCTCGTTATACATTCGGCGGCGACGAGTTCATCTTCGTCGAGATCAGCGAGGACATGTCTCTCGATGCATTCTTCAAAGGGACTGCGATCACGCGTGAGTTGCAGCGTCGCAACGTGGCAGGCGTGACCGAGATTTGTCCGGCCAACGCGTCGTATCAGGTTCGATACGACCCGGACGTGATCGTGCCCGACACGCTACTCGCCTTGCTCAAGGAGATCGAGGCGGAAGTGGGAGACGCGCCTCTGGAGCTGGAGACGCGCATTGTGGAGGTGCCTGTGCTCTACAACGATCCGTGGACCCATGAGACTCTCATGCGTTTTCGGGAACGCCATCAGGACCCGTCATCGACCGATCTGGAATACGCCGCGCGCATCAATGGTCTGAGCAGTGTCGAAGCGTTCATTGCTGCGCATTCAGGCGCGCCGTGGTTTGTTTCGATGGTTGGTTTCGTCGCGGGCTTGCCCTTCATGTTCCAGATGGTCGAACGATCACGGCAACTCGAAGTACCGAAGTACCTGCGACCGCGTACCGATACCCCCAAACTCACGGTCGGCCACGGCGGCTGTTTCGGCTGCATCTACTCGGTGCGTGGCGCAGGCGGCTACCAGATGTTCGGCGTGACGCCCGCCCCGATCTTCGACCCCGAGCAGCGCCTTTCCTACTTGCGCGACTTCATGGTGTTCTTCCGGCCTGGTGACATCGTCAAGTTCAAGCCGATCGATCGGGAAACCTATGACCGCAATATTGCCGAGGTCGAAGCCGGCACATTCGCGTTGCGCGTGAAACCCGTCGAGTTTGTATTGAGTGAATTCAAGCGTGATCCCGATGCCTACAACCGCTCACTCGCAGAGGTCCTCAATGCCGACTGATACCGCCTGCTTGATCGAAGTAGTGAAGCCAGGGCTTGCGACGTCGGTGCAGGATACGGGACGGCAAGGCTATTACTATGTCGGCATCCCGCCCTCGGGTGCGCTCGACCAGTTTTCGTTGCGGGCGGCGAATCTGCTCGTTGGCAACAACGAAGACGCGGCCGCACTCGAATGCACGTTGCTCGGGCCACAACTGGTGTTTCATACGGACACGCTGATCGCCGTCACCGGCGCGGAGATGACGCCGAAGATCGACGGCGTCACGCAGTCTTGCAATGTCGCGCTGCGTATCAAGGCCGGGAGCACGCTCACCTTCGATCACGTGAAGGCGGGCGCCCGGGCGTGCCTTGCGGTGGCGGGCGGCATCGACGTGCCGGTCGTGCTCGGCAGCCGCTCGACTTACACCCTGGGTGCAATCGGCGGACTACACGGACGGCGCTTGCAAAAGGGCGATCGACTGACGAGTCATGCACCCTTTCGCCAGGCGAAGGAAGGACGCGAGTTGCGTGTCGATCTGCGAACGCCGCTCGCCAAGGAAATCCAACTGCGCGTATTGCCCGGGCTTTATCACCACCGCCTGACCGACGAATCTGCGCGCACTTTCTTCGAAGACACCTGGGTAGTCGCGCCGGAAGCGGATCGCATTGGCTACCGCTACAAGCAGGGACGCGCCCTGCAATTCCGCGAACGCGTGCAGCCTTTTGGCGCGGGCGCTGACCCGTCGAACATTGTCGATGCGTGTTATCCGATCGGTTCCATCCAGGTGCCCGGCGGGCTCGAACCGATCATTCTGCATCGCGATGCCGTATCTGGCGGCGGCTACGCCACCATTGGCACCGTGATCAGCGCGGACATGGATCTGATAGGCCAGATGCAGCCGAATCATCGTGCGCGCTTTGTCGCTGTATCGATGGAACAAACGCTCGCTGCGCGCCGTGTCGCACACGAAAGGCTGGCGCGTTTGCGTGAAGCGCTGAGCTACTAGGAACGTACCCGTTTGAATCGAAGCAAACCCGCTGCCGCGTGCTCGTCACGACGCCGTGCGGGAGGCGTTCGCCTGCAGTCAAGCCAGTCGTCAACCCAGTCGTGCTTTTCTCTATAGCGGGCGTCAGCCGGTCGCGCCTGCTTCTTTCAATCTACCGCATGAAGGAGCAAGGATCATGGCCAACTCGTCACAGGACCCAGCGGGGCACGAACTGGATTTATCGACATACGCGGTTCCCGACAGCGCCCGCATGCCCGCATTTTCCCTGACGATGGCATGGTGGGCCGTCTGCAGCGCTGTGTTCTATATCGTGGTCGGAGCGGCGCTCGCGTTGCAGTACGGCACGCGCAATGCGCTGATCGGCATGGCGCTTTCGGTCATCTCGTACGGCATTGTTAATTCGATCATCAGCCGCTATGCGATCCGCACCGGCTTATCGGTCGCGCTGTTCTCGCGCGTGCTGTTCGGAGGCGCGGGAGCGGCGCTTGCCACGCTGATCTTCTTTGCCACGGCGATCTATTACGCGGTGTTCGAAGGCTCCGTGATCGCCGTCGCGGCGCACAACCTCTTTCCTGCGCTGGACTATAAGTGGGCTGCGCTGATCGTGGTCTGCTACAGCGTGCCGCTGGTGTTCGGCAGTGTCCAGCACTGGCTCGACAAGTTCAACGGCGTGCTGCTGCCCTTCTATCTGCTTGGCCTGCTGGCAGCGGTAGTTCTGACGACCCACGAGTATGGCTACAACGCCGCATGGCTCGACTTCGGTCCCAAGGGCACGATCCCCGCGAACGGCTGGTGGAATTGCTTCGTGTACTACATGGGCGTCTGGATCCTGATGATGTTCACGTTCGATTACGCGCGCTTCGGCCGCCAGAAAGATGCCACCTATCACGGTCGCTTCAATTTCGGCATGCCGTTCTACCTCGTCACGTTCCTGCTTAACGGCGCAGTAGGAATCTATCTGGTCAGCACGATCCCTGGATTGGGACCGCTCTCGGAAGTGTCGGTGGTGCTTGCGTTGCTGAAGTTGATGGGGATATGGGGACTGCTGTTCGTGTGGGTCACGCAATCGCGTATTAACACGGCGAACTACTATCTCGCCGCGATCAACATGCAGGCTTTCTTCCGCAAGGTCGCAGGTTTGCACGCGCCAAAGTTCGTCTGGGCGCTCGTGGTGGGCGCGGTTGTGTATGCGCTGATGATGGCCGACGTGTTTTCGAAGATCCTCCAGGCACTCGCGTACCAGGGGATCTTCGTGGTGGCTTGGGTGGGAGTTGCGCTTGCCCATATCCTGTCGACGCGGGTCGATACCTTGCTCGGTGACGAAATCGAGTGTCGCGATTCACATGTACCGGCGTTCAATCCGGGCGGCCTGACGGCGTGGTTTGCCGGCGCGCTTGCGGGCTTGCTGCTGATGAACATGCCCGGCGCACTGCAATCGTTCTCCGCGCCAGCCACGTTCGTCGTGTCGTGGCTGGTCTATCGGGCGATGCTCGTGGCGGCTAAACGAACGTGGTTCGTACGCGGGTAAGGCATGGCTAAGTGAAGACCGCGTCGAACGCCCGCCAGCTTGAGACCCCGAATCAACTCCGACGCGTCTTTGAAAACGTGATGGTCTCGAACAACTCATAAGTCGCAGTCGGTGTCTGATCGGCCCCAGGCGCGTGATAGTAGTTCATCGTAATGGTGGTCTTACCACCGGGCTCCCCCGGATCATGATCGAACACGGCAATGCCATACCCGGTACCCGTATCGCGCTGCGCCGACCAGATGGCATCTTCCAGCGCATCGGCGGGTTGACGCACGAACGTGTTCGCCGAGGTCCCGGATACCGGCCGGTTGGGCTTGGTGAACACCTTTGCCTGCACATTGCCGGTTCCGGCATCCAGTCCATAGACATCCAACGGCGCACTCGTGCCGCCACCGCCCAGGATCAGATGGATCGTGCCCTGGCTGGTATCAAAGGCACCGTCAGCTGGGTTCGACGTAATAACCGGCCGAGGCTGCAGCGTGTCCACCGGCTCCCCCGTCACGGCATCCATGCCCGCATGATGATTGCAGCCGCGCACGGGGTAGCTGCGCTCGTAATCATGGTCATGGCCGCAGAGCACGAGATCAACGCCATAGCGGTCGAACAAGGGCAGCCACGCCTCCCGGATACCCTTGTCGGAGCCGTTGCCAGTCTTCGAGGAAGTCAGCGCGTCCTGGTGCATCTGAACGACGATCCAGTCGATACCCTTATCCTCGGCCGCCCGGCGCAATGTCTCTTCTAGCCAGCGCGTCTGCTCGCCGCGACTGTAGCCGCGTACATAGAGCGACGTTCCCGGGGCAATCGGCGGATTGCCTGTGCTTGCAGCCGGCACCAGCGGGCTCGGACCCGCGACGAATGCGGCCGCGTCCTGATAGACCACGTCGTCCGCATCGAGCGAAACGAACAGCACCGAACTCACACGAAAGCTGTACCAGCGACCGGGAAAACGCGTGCCGTTCTCCGGCAACGTATAGCGCGCCAGATACGAGTCCAGCCCCTGCTCGCCGTTGTTGAACTCCAGCTCATGATTACCCGGACAAGGCATCCACGGGCGATTGGCCGCCGAGGTCTGCGCATTGTTGCCGAAGTCGCGCCATACCTCGGGCTGATGTGCCGGGTTCAGGTTGGCATAACAGAGATCGCCATTGAGCAAGTGAAACAGCGGCTGGAACCGCTCCACTGCCTGCACGGCGAAACGGCTCTGCGGCGACGAAAGTACCCAGCCGGTATTCGGCGTGGCGAGGTCGCCATAGCTGGTCCAGCGAAACGGAGCCCGGCCATGCGAGGCAGTCTGGAAACTCGCCGTGAAGGGGTGGGCCGCATTGCTGTCGTTGTCGGCAGTGACTTCGTACTCGTAGCTGACCGCGGGTTTCAGTCCATGAAGGCGCGCGTGATACGTGCAGACAATCTCGCCATTGAGTCCATCGGTATAAGTGCGCTGCACGCCATGCACCGTCATCCGCGTCTTGCCGGCACGGCCGAAGCGCACTCGCGGATTGACGGCCGGGGCGAGCGAGGCCCACGAGATCACCACCTCGGCCGACGGCTCCTTGCCCCAGGTCAGGTGGATCTGCTCAGGCGTACCGTCCGGACTCACAGCAGCGGCAGCGGCCCGGCTAGCCGAAGCCAGACCGCCGGCAGCCGTTGCCAGTCCGGAAGCACCGGCAAGCTTGAGAAAACCACGCCGCGAAACAGTCGCGCCCTGCTCGGCCGGCGGAAGATCGTCAATGTTCTTGTTCGACATGTCTGGTGTTCTAGTCCTTGAGGGGATAAGCCAGCGCAAGGCACCATGGCGGCGCTGAGAACAGACTGGCTCGAAGAACTCCATTATTGCCAGATGTGTTTACCGGGCCATGACAGGGTGGGAGTGATTTGTTTTCGGCGTGAAATCTGTATTATCCCGCCAGCGATTGCCGCGGCATTTCCGCCGGGTGCGCACCACAAAGTGTGGTGCCGGGACATTCCGCGCACGCTAATCATTCGGTCGAACCGCGCTTTTTGCGCATTAAATAACAGGGATAAAAATGCCCGAGCATACTGCTGTCGACCAGCTTGGCTTTCGCCGCATAATTCGTCGCAACATCGCGTTGCCGATCGGTGCAGGCTTGACCACCGCCGCCGTATTCGTCGCCCTTCTGTTCTATCTGCTGCAGGCCATGGACTGGCTCGACCATTCCGGGCGCGTAGTCGCCGACGGCAGCGACCTGATCAAGCTCGCAGTCGATCGAGAGTCCGGCATGCGGGGCTTCCTGATCACTGGCGACGACTCGTATCTCGCGCCGTATGAGCTCGGTCGAGCCAGTTTCACCGCGAAGCTGTCCACGCTGACCGATCTCGTCAGCGACAACCCGCCGCAAGTCGAACGTCTGAAGCGTATCGGCGCACTGGATGCGCAGTGGGACGGGATTGCCGGGCAGCTCATTACCCTGCGTCGCGCGAATCAGGATTATCAGGGCGTCATGCGCGCCAGCAAGGGCAAGCTCGAGTTTGATGAAATGCGCCGTGAGTTTGACGCCTTCATGGACGTCGAGTTGAACCTGCGCTGGGAACGGACGGCGACGGTCAGGCGCGTCACCATCACAGCAGTGGCGCTCTTCCTCGGCATCAGCCTTTCGCTTAGCTTGCTGCTCGCCGTGCTCGGCCGGCGCGAGTTGACGAATCTGTCGGCCACCTACGATCGCGCACTGCGGGCGCAGACCGAACACACTGAAACGCTGCAGCAGCAAGCGTGGCTGCGTACCGGGCAGAGTCTGCTGGCGGAAAGCGCTGCCGGACAACAGGCGCTGCCGCAGCTCAGCCGTGC
>Ga0302220_10002447_pt1 | contig 13627 bp, 10 predicted proteins | sample II_Palsa_E1_3_FD_194572 | JGI IMG/M metagenome (GOLD analysis project Ga0302220, IMG submission 194572) | Peat permafrost microbial communities from Stordalen Mire near Abisko, Sweden - II_Palsa_E1_3 | ecosystem: Environmental > Terrestrial > Soil > Palsa > Peat permafrost | place: Sweden...
TACGTTTAACGAAGCAGCCTGCTTCGAAGCAATCGTCAAATCAAATTTCGGCTGTGCTATTGGCGTCTATCGCATCGTCAAGGTCATGCTTGCGTTCCTTGATGGCCGGTATGCCGACGCATTGGAGGCTGCGGACCGGGCGGAGGCGGTCCTCAGTTCCGTCATGGCACTGTCAATCGAGGCGACCTATCACTTCTTTCATGTGCTCAGCCTGACTGCGCTCTACCCGGAAGCTTCCGAGGAACAACAGCAAGCCTACGGGCGCATTCTTGCCGCGAAGCTCAAGAAGTTCGAGATGTGGGCCGAGCACTGCCCAGACAACTATCAAAACCGCTATGCGCTTGTCAGGGCAGAGCTCGCGCGTCTGGAGGGCCACGATCTCGACGCCATGCGCCTCTACGAAGAGGCTGTTCACTCTGCTCATGAAAATGGCTTTCTACACCACGAAGGCATCGCCAACGAACTTGCCGGTCGCTTCTATTTGAGCCGCGGTCTCAGGACGAGCGCCGATGCGTATTTGCTCAACGCGCGTCATTGCTTCGCGGTTTGGGGCGCGGACGGCAAAGTGGCGCAACTCGACGAGCAATTCCCCCGCCTCGCCGATCAGGACGGGAGCAAGGCTATGTCGACACTCAGCTTCGAATGGCGGCAGTTCGACGCCGCGACGCTGCTCAAGGCGTCTCAAGCGCTTTCCAGCGAGATCGAGCTAAGCGGTCTGATCGAGCGCCTGATGACGATAGCGTTGCAGACCGCAGGCGCCGACCGGGGCCTGTTAATCATGCTACAGCCGCCGGACGGCTACCGGATCGAGGCAGAGGCGCGCATCAATGGGAACGGGATCGAGTTGAACCGGGAGCCGCTTGCCAATTCTGCCGTCCCTGCCGCGCTCCTGCGTTACGTGATCCACACGCAAAAGAGTGTCATCATCGACGATGCCCGGCTACCCAATATGTTCTCCCAGGACAGCTACGTGGCAAGCGGAGCGACTCGATCGCTGTTCTGCCTGCCGCTCGTCAGACAGGGCAAACTCGGCGGCCTGCTGTGTCTCGAGAACACGGCCACGTCGCATGTTTTTACGGCGCACCGCTCCGCGCTGCTCGATTTGCTGGCGTCACAGGCGGCTATTTCGCTCGAGAACACCCGTCTCTATGCCGATCTTCAGGAGCGTGAGGCAAAGGTTCGGCGCCTGGTGGACTCCAACATCATCGGGATCCATATTTGGGACTTTGAAGGCAACGTCATCGAAGCGAACGATGCTTTTTTGCGCATTGTGGATTACAGCCGGGAAGATCTTCTCTCAGGGCGTATCCGGTGGCCCGATCTAACTCCGCCCGAGTGGCGTCACTGCGACGAACGGGTGAGGGACGAATTGAAGGCCACCGGAAGCGCCAAACCGTTCGAGAAAGAATACTTGCGCAAGGATGGCCGGCCGGTGCCAGTGATGGTCGGCGCGGCGGCGTTCGGCGACCGCGAGGGGCAGGGCGTCGCTTTCATACTCGACCTGTCCGACCAGAAGCGGGCGCAACAGGACGTGCGCGACAGCGAACGACGCTATCTCGAACTCCAGATGGAACTGGCGCATTCAAACCGCGTGGCGACGATGGGCCAGCTATCGGCATCGATTGCGCACGAAGTGAAGCAACCCATCACCGCAACGATCGCGTACGCCAGTGCGGCCCTGCGCTGGATGGCGGCCCGTCCGCCTAATCTCGACGAAGTGCGTCAGGCGCTCAATCGGATTGTCACGGATAGCGGCCGTGCCAATAACATCGTCGACCGCACCCGCGCTTTCTTTAAAAAAGAACCGCAGCGAAAGGACGGCCTCGACATCAACGAAACGATTCTCGAGTTGATCGCGTTCATGCAAAGTGAAGCCAGCAAGCACGGTGTCGAGCTCGTCGTCCAACTGCTCGATGGATTGCCGCAGATCCAGGGCGATCGGGTACAACTGCAGCAGGTGATGCTCAATCTGATGATCAACGCCCTTGAGGCGATGAGCGCAACGAACTCGGCCAAGCGAACGCTTCTGATCCGAACCAGCAAGACCGACGCCAACGAACTCTGCGTTAGCGTGCAGGATTCTGGACCAGGCCTTGACCCCGAACATCTGGAAGGCGTCTTTGAAGCATTTTTTACGACCAAACCCGACGGTCTGGGGATGGGACTGCCGATCTGCCGCTCGATCGTGGAAAGTCACAGAGGAAGGTTATGGGTGACGTCGAATTCTCCCGGGGGCGCCACTTTTCAGTTCACGTTGCCGGCTCAAGCTAACGTATCGCACGTGTCGCAGGTATCGCATCCGGGTAACGATCAGGCTAAACGCGATCTACGCTGATTGATCTATGCGGACAAACCGTCATGACATCATTGCGAGGTCTTCGTTACGGTTCTTTGGTTGCGACACCCTGATCGCATCGTGGGCACCAGGCCGTGCCGGCGCTCTGAAAAACTCGGCGCAGAAATCGACGAACGTCCTGAGCCGCACCGGAAGCAGTTCCCGGTGCGAATAGAAGAGACATATTTCAACGTGGCTATCCGATGTCGTGCATTCCGGCAGGATGTGCACGAGATGTCCCATATCGATATCCTCGCGAACCATGGTTTCAGGTAACGTGGCAATGCCGGTCCCGGTTAGCGCCGCCGCCCGCAGCAGCACTTCGTTACCGTCCATCGACGACATGGGAAACACGCTCACTCGTCGGCCACCCTCACGCAGATCGATGAAATCCGCACTCTTCTTCCTCGACTCGGGGTCGAGCAGCAGAAAGTGATCGGCGAGCTGCGAAGCGGTTGCTGGCATACCGTATTGCTGCAGATAAGCGGGTGAAGCGACGAGTATGCGCGGCGACCTGCACAGCGTCCGGCGAATCACGGCGGATTGCTCTACAAGATGAGGCGGAAGAATTGCTATATCGAACCGGCCGTCATACAGATTCGCGGCGCTATCCTGAACGGACACAACAAGACTCACATTGGGCGCAATGGCGTGATAGCCCCGCACTAATCGGGAGAATGTTTCGCTCACCAGCATGGGGTGCACGACAAGTCGCAGCCTCCCGCCGTTGACTTCATGCTCCTGCGAAATGCGACGGTTTGCTTCATCGAGCTCTTCAAGTAACCGGCAGCAAATCAGATAGTACGGTTGTGCCGCTTCAGTCAAAGAGACGGACCTTGTTGTTCTCAGCAAGACCCTTGTCTGGATGCATCCTTCGAGCTTGGCGATCGCTTTCGATATTGACCCGGTGGTCACATTCAAGGATTCGGCGGCCTTGCTAAAACTTTGATACCGCGCGGCCGCAACGAATGCACGCAACATGTAAAGCTGATCCATCTCGCACCTCACAGGCAAATTCACGAAGAGAGTATTTAGCCGCTTAGAACTGTCAAAGATGACGAAATCCCGGCGGTTCGTCTGAGCGTGTAGCCGAAGCGTATGCCTCGCTTGGGGCTGTGCGACGGAGCTTCGGTCAGCTTATTTCCGCAGTAGTTCGTCAATCAGCGCGAGCAGTCGCGCGTCGTCCAGCGGCTTTGAGAAGAAACCGGCGGCTCCGCCGGCCGTGGCTCGTTCGAGCAGCTCCTGCGTCGCGTAGGCGGTAATGAAGATGAGAGGAACCGGCCGTTTCCATAGCTTGATCGACTCAAGCAGCGCAAAACCGTCCATGCCCGGCATGTGGATATCCGCGACAACAAGCTTGAGTTCCGACCTGCGCGCGTCCGCTAGAAGATGGTTGGCGGACGCATAGCCAATGACCCTCCAGTGCGCCGAACGAAGCAAACTGGATACCGCCATCCGGATGGATTCGTCGTCATCCACCACCCCGATAACTGCAGAAGAGTGTTTTGATCTCATCTCGGGTCCGCAGGCCAACCAAAGGATTCAGAAAGATTGAATCCTCTAACCAAATTACAGGCCTGGGGACAAGGCGGCAATAAGACCTTCGAATGATTTTAGCGACAGTTCGTATTAGCCGGGATGGATCCCGATGCTGAAGATGGCGGCCACGGCCCAGCGAATGTGGAGACTTCTACCTGACGCCTTGGTGGGCCGGCAGCACCTGCTGCAACTTCCTGACGACATCAGGCACTGAGCGTGCGTTCAGCTTGTGCATGGCTTGCGCCCGATGGATCTTGACCGTCACCTCGCGAAGACACAGGCGGTCGGCGATCTGCTTGTTCAACAGTCCATCGGCGACCAGCTTGATGACTTCCCGCTCGCGCGCCGTCAGTAAATCGTATGTTTGACGGATGCCCGCTACGATTTTTTCCTGGCGCTTCAATTCGCCATCCCTTTTCAGGGCCGCGGCGATCGTATCGATCAGATCCTGATCCTTGAATGGCTTTGTCATGAAATCGAAAGCGCCCGCCTTCATTGCCTTGACGGACATCTCGATGTCACCGTGCCCGGTCAGAAATATGACCGGAAATCGAACGCTTTCTTTAAACGGGTCCTGTTGCAGGGTCAGGCCGCTCGTGCCTCGCAGCCGAACGTCAAGAATGAGACAACTCGGCACGTCCGGCATCTCCGCGGCTAGAAAATCGTCGGCGGATTCGAACGCCCGTACGTGAATTCCGACTGACATGAGCAGAGAGGTCAGGGCGCCTCGAATAGACTCATCGTCGTCGACCACGTAAACGAGCGAGTCCGGCAATGATTCACTTTCCGACCTGACGTTGTCGTGTTTCATCGCTCCATCTTCGAAAAGTTCGTTACGTTAAGCTAACGTCGAGACTTTCCGTATGGTAAGGCAATGCTCGCGCTTATCGCCACTTATTGCGCACGGTCCTTTCTATTGTCATGTCGCCTTAAGAGGCACCTTTACGGTGAAGCGTGACCGGCGACGAAGCAAAGACGCCGTTTCTTCCGACGAATCCAGTGGTCGCCGATGCGTTCAAACCGGGTTCGCTGCGTCTATCGCTGACGCAAGAATCATGGCCCCGGCGTTTACCGGTGCAGGCTTCGAGTGGCGTGGATGAAAAATCCGATCGCCTCGTTTTATTTGCGCCCCGCTCATCGCGCAGACACCGGAAACCTTTGCGTTTGCGCCCATCCATATCTGGGCGCCGTAGGAACAGCTTGTTGAATCCCGCCATGCAATCGTGACCGTTGAGGAGCTTGTCCGCTCAATGAGATTGACCAACCGATGCAGTGAAGGCTCGGCAGTGAGCGCGCCGTCGTGACCAAAGGACGTGCAGCGTCTTGCACTTAACGAGGTCTTGTTGCAGATCTGCGGGAGTTGGGATCCGCGAGACAGAAGTCGTATCGTCTGGATCCATGGATTGGTTTGGCTAGCAAGCATTGTTCCTACTCCTCACGAAAGGTGAAGTCTCACTTTCGCTGCAAAAGCTCAAGGCTGGCGTGAACATCTTGAGCACGCAAAGCGGCCGCACAGTTGCTCGTGCGTTTCAAAGTTCGCTGTCGCCTTGTTGCGCTAAGATAATCAATCTCGCGCGTCCTTACTAGTCGTCCGAGCGGATACGTGATTCATCTTATCGTCCGTTCTCGTCATACTTTGGGATAGGGACATCCCGAAGACTCGATGTGCGTGCGTTAAGCGATGGCAGCAATGACGCGCTGCATCCGCCATCCCTTGGTATGAGTCTCCCAACCGAACAGCGGTTGCGCGGCATCCATTAGATGTATGGTCTACGGATGTTTTTCGAAGTAGGGTTCCTTACGGCTGCTCAAACTATTTTTCCGGTGAAGGCTGCAACCGTCTAAACCGAGCAAAGACATCCATTTGGAGAGTGCCCACTGCGATGTCCTTTCGGGCATTCGTCTCAACGAACGGAGACTGACAATGAAGATCTTGATGGTTTTAACTTCGCACAACGTGCTTGGAAACACCGGCAAGCCAACCGGCTTCTGGCTTGAAGAGTTCACCGCCCCTTACTATGTCTTCACGGATGCCGGGGCCGAGGTTACCGTGGCTTCGGTCAAGGGCGGCCAGCCACCGATCGATCCCAAAAGCGACGCGCCGGGCAACCAGACCGAATCGATGGAACGCTTCAAGAATGACGCCGCGGCCCAGAAGGTTCTCGCCACTACTGTCAAGCTCTCCGAAGTAACGTCGGACGGTTACGACACGGTCTTCTATCCCGGTGGCCATGGTCCGTTGTGGGATCTGGTGGACGACAAAAATTCAATCGCCTTGATCGAGGCGTTCTACAACGCCGGCAAGCCGGTCGCCGCTGTCTGTCATGCCCCCGCAGTCTTTAACAACGTCACCTATCAGGGGCAGCCCATCGTTAAGGGAAAGCGTGTCACTGGCTTTTCCAATAGTGAGGAGGACGCCGTACAACTCACCAAGGTCGTGCCGTTCCTAGTAGAGGACGAATTGAAGCGTCTGGGCGGCCTCTACGAGAAAGGCCCCGACTGGTCGGTATATACGATCGTCGACGGGCGGTTGATCACCGGTCAAAACCCGGCCTCATCCGGCCCGACTGCCAGGGAATTGCTCAAGCTCTTGCAGGCCTAGTTTCAGTCTGGCGCGATAATTCGCCATTCGGCCCTAAAGGCGATTGAACCGTTCTAGACAAGTCGTTTGTAGATGTTCCCTTGGACGGCGCGATGTCCTTTTTGCGTTGCTGTCGGGTGATAGGGGGCACCGAATTCGATAGACCGCGAGCGGCGCGGCTTGCCGCTCGCGGTCATTTCGCTTAAATGCGCGGATCGAAATCGAACTCGAGTCTGATGCCGCCGGGTTCGTACACCATCGCGTGCCGCTTGGGTCCTTCACCCAGATTTTCCGGCGCGAACTCGGCCACCACGCCGGGCCATTCCGAGGCGCGCGCAAAGATCTCGTTGAGCGCTTCTTCGCTGCCGACGCGTAACGCGAGATGGTGCAGACCGACATTGGTCTTGCGGTCGAACGCGACCAGCTTGTCCTGATTCGTGACCTGCCAGAGGGTCAGCATGACGTGGCCATCGGACACAAAGGCCGCAGGGTAGGTGGGACGCTCTCCCACCAGGGTCCAGCCAAGGCACTCGATGAAGAAGTTCCGCGTGTCGTCCAGGTTGTGAACCGCCAGCCCAAGATGGTCAATTCCATGCGTTAGAGGTTTGCCGTCCATTGTCATTTTCTCCGTTGATCACCAAACGATGGCGCTGCAGGACCACGGTCCCGCGAACGCCGCTATTTCAAGCCACGCTGCTTGCGATATTCGTCAGTCGGTAGACCGTCCTAGCCAGTCTACTCGAATCAGTGTAGGCGCCCATCCAGCAGATACCAATGAGCATGACCGCATAGGTCAATCAAGAATCAGGACACCAAATTGAGCGACGTGAAGTAATGCCGGCTGATTCAACCGACACGGTCATCGTCGCATGACATCTCGCATCAAGCGCGACAGATTTGTTCTCGACCGACACAACTGTTGTTCTGACTTGGCCGTTTACCCGGAGGGCTTGCTTCCGCACAATTGCTGTAACTACTGCGAACTGCAGTTTGCGGTTGGTCGAGGCTGTAACGATGTGAGGCTTGCCAACGGGCTGCCGTCTATAGACGGCTCAATTGGACAATCGTGAAAGTGTTTGCCCAGGATATTGCGTTGCTGCCGCACTCATCGCTCCACCTAATCGCATCACTTAATCGTACTAATTGCCAACAGGAGTTTGTATGCCTGACGATATCCTTCCTCAGACCCCATCACGCCGTCGCTTTATTGCCGTGGCAGCGGCGGCCGCTGTTGCCGGCTCGTTGAGTCGTCTCGCTTTCGCGGAAACAAATCAAGCCGTCACTGAAATCGCGCAGTCGAGCGGTGGTGACAAGACCGCTATTCGTCCACTTCATGTGCACGCGCCGGAATCGCAACTCATCGATTTGAAAAGGCGTGTCAAGGCAACCAGATGGCCTGAGCACGAAACGGTGACTGACGCGTCGCAAGGCGTGCAGCTCGCGACCATGCAAAAGCTCGCACGCTACTGGGCGACCGGCTATGACTGGCGCAAGGTAGAAGCGAGGCTGAACGCTCTGCCGCAGTTCGTCACTGAGATCGATGGGCTCGACATTCATTTCATCCACGTTCGTTCGAAAGAGCAAAATCCGTTGCCGGTTATCGTCACGCACGGGTGGCCCGGTTCAATCATTGAGCAGTTGAAGATCATCGGCCCGCTGACTAGTCCGACAGCCCACGGCGGGACGGCATCGGACGCTTTCGACGTCGTGATTCCGTCACTTCCGGGCTACGGGTTCTCAGGCAAGCCGACAGCGACCGGCTGGGATCCTGCTCGCATCGCACGCGCCTGGGTCGTGCTTATGAAGCGTCTCGGATACACGCGATACGTTGCGCAAGGCGGTGATTGGGGGAATGCTGTCACGGAGCAGATGGCTCTGCTGGCGCCGCCTGAACTGCTCGGCATTCACACCAACATGCCGGCGACCGTACCGGACAACATTGCAGAGGCACTCAAGCTGGGTGAGCCGGCGCCAGCAGACCTCTCGCCCGACGAGAAGCACGCGTTCGATCAGCTCGACTATTTCTACAAGCACGGCCTTGGCTACGCGCAGGAGATGACGAACCGTCCACAGACGCTGTACGGAATTGAAGATTCACCTGTCGGTCTCGCCGCGTGGATGCTCGACCACGATGCCGCCAGCCAGGCACTTATTGCACGCGTGTTTGACGGTCAGTCCGAGGGGCTGACGCGAGACGACGTTCTCGACAACGTCACGCTCTATTGGCTCACGAACACGGGAATTTCTTCAGCGCGTTTGTATTGGGAAAACAAGCTCAACTTCTTTGCTCCCAAGCACGTTGCTATCCCGGTTGCCGTCAGCGTCTTTCCAGATGAAATCTACGCCGCCCCGCAAAGCTGGACAGAGAAAGCGTATCCCAAGCTGATTCACTATAACCGTCTCCCCAAAGGCGGACACTTTGCGGCTTGGGAGCAGCCGCAAGCCTTCTCGGAGGAGCTTCGTGTGAGCTTCCGGACGTTGCGTTGAACTCAAGGATGCAGGCGACGCCTTTCCGGGTCGCCTGCAAATCTTTGTTCGGCTTCAACGCCGATCGCGCCGACGACTCCGATCAGACTGCCGCGCTAATGAACACTTTCCTGTTTCGCGTAGGTTGACTCCCACCCGCCGCCGAGCACCTTGCATAGCGTGATCAGGTTGGCGGCCGCGTCGGCCTGACTTTGCTCAAGGTTGCTCTGCGCCTCGAGCAACTGTTTCTGCACGTTAAGGACGTCGAGAAAGTCGAGTGCGCCTGCCTTGTACCGTTGCTGCGCGATCGTCAGCGCGTGCTGATTCAGGCTCACGACCGTTTTCAGGCGATCGCGCCGCCGCTGTTCAGCGTCATAAACGACGAGCGCATCGTCCACCTCTCGCCAGGCCTGGAGTACGGTGTGTTGGTAGACAATCGCAGCCTCCTGCTGTTGTGCCTCGCGCAAATGAAGTGTCCCCTTGAGGCGTCCGCCTTCGAAGATTGGAAGCGTGATTGACGGTCCCACGACAAATTGACCGGACGCCCAGTCGGCGAGATTCGACAGTTGCAAGCTCTGGAACCCGGCGCTGCCGTTCAGCGATATCCGTGGGTAGAAGTCGGCCTTCGCCATGCCGATCGCCGCCGTGGCCGCGTGCAGTTGAGCCTCTGCTTTGCGGATGTCGGGACGCCGCTGCACCAGTTCCGACGGAACCCCGATGGGCACCTGGTCAGGCAGTGCCGGAACAGCATGCGGCTCGGCAAGCATCTGCTGCAATTCGCCAGGTTTCTTCGCCAGTAGCACGCCGATCGCATTGATCGTAGTCTCGCAACGCGATTCGAACGTCGGGATCAGGCTCTCGATCGACTCAGCCTGTGCGGTGGCGTTGTCCACGTCCAGACTTGTAACGACGCCTTCATGTACCCGCTTTTCCGTGAGTTTCGTCGTGTTGCGGGCGATGTCCAGGTTCTGCCTTGCGATCTGAAGCAAAGCCTGTGTGTCACGCAGCTGGATGTAATCGCGCGCGAGTTCGGCGCGCGCCGACAATAGAACGGCGTTGCGGTCCTCGTAAGAGGCGTCGGACAAAGCGGTCGCGGCCTCGACACCGCGTCGAGCGCGTCCCCAGATGTCGACCTCCCAGGATGCGTCGAAACCGAACTGATAGAGGTTGTAAGCCGGCGAACCCTTGGAACCCGGCAACGGCGCCACGCCAAGCGGCGTGTTACCCGCCGCCGACTGCGGCTGACTTCCCGTCGGGCTGACGCCCAGCAACGAGAGGATGCCGTTCGGACTTCCGCGCTCGCGGTCATAAGACGCGTTGCCGTCCAGCGTCGGATATTCCGCGGCACCGGCAATCCGTTGCTCCGCACGACTTTGCCACAGACGCGCCGACGCCGCCGCTACGTCGAGGTTCGCATCGGTCAGTTGTTGTTCCAGTGAGTTCAGCAACGGATCATTAAACAGCGTCCACCATTCCTGGCTGAATTCGGATTCGACGGCTTTGCTGGATGCTTGCGCAGTCTGGGTGCGGTCAAACACGTCAGGCGTATCCGACTGCGGACGTTCGAAGTTCGGGCCGAGCAGACAGCCCGCGAGTGCGAAGCACACCAATACCGCGAGCGCCGGCGTGCGGATCGAGAATTCGCTCGCATTCATTTTGCGTCTGCTCCTGCAATCCGCATATCAGCACGCCTGCCAACGGCGACCTCCGTTTCGACCGACAAGCCCACGCTCAACCTGGACGTAGCCTGCTGTCCCCGGTCGATTGTGATCTTGACAGGCACGCGCTGGACGACCTTGGTGAAGTTGCCCGTTGCGTTGTCGGGCTCAATAGGCGCGAAGCTCAAGCCTGTCGCCGGCGCGAGACTATCGACGTGCCCCCGGATCACGACGCCCGGGAAGGTGTCAACCTTGATACGCACGGCCTGGCCGGGGCGCATGTTGGTGAGCTGGTTTTCCTGAAAGTTGGCGACGACATACGCTTGCGAAAGCGGGACGATCGCAAGCAGTGGCGCGCCGGTTGTAACGAACGCGCCGACCCGCGCGGAGCGTCGTCCAACCTTGCCGTCGACCGGCGCGTGAATCTCTGTATAAGACAGATTGAGCTTTGCCTGCTCGAGCGCTGCCTCGGCGCGTGCGAGCGCGCCGGCCGCCTTAGCGCGTTGGGTATTCAACACGTTCAGGTTCTGCTCAGTCGACGTCAGCGCGGCCCGATCGTGGGCCTGCTGCGCGAGCTGCTCAGCGAGCGTGCTGGACGCGTGCTGTTGCTCCTGAGTCGTTCCTGCGCCGGCTTCCGAGAGGTTCTGGTACCGCGAGGCGTTGGCTCTCGCAAACTCGATCGAGGCGCCGTCGGATTTAAGCGTCGCGCGCGCCTGGTCGACGAGTGAGGGCTGCCGCGCGATCTCGGCCTCGTAGTTCGCGACGGACGCCTTTTCCGCGGTCACGTCGGCTTCTGCGCTCATCAATGCGGCCTTGAAGTCACGGTCATCAATACGCACCATCAACTGCCCGGCTTTTACCTGCTGGTTGTCCTCGACGAGTACCTCTGAAAGCTGACCGGCGACACGGGGTGCCACCAGCGTGAAATCGGCCGTCACATAGGCATCGTTTGTAGTCTCGCTATTTGAGTCGGCAAATAGCCTTACGCAAGCCCATATGGCGACGGCGAGTATGACGCCATACGCGACAAGACGAATGGTCCTGGGAGGCAGTCGAGTGGCAAATGACATGGATACCGTCGCTTAGCGGGAAGAGGGCGGCGTAGTGCACCAAGGCGGATAAATACGCACGGGTAACACCGGAATAACGAACAGAAAAGCGACCGCGATGCCGGCCATCACGCGATAGAGATCGGCCGATGTCAGTACTTCGGCCTGCTCGTGGATCCGGTGCGCGAGTTCGCCGAGGCCATGAACTGCATCGATGCTTTGGCCCGCCACCAACGCGTGATTGCCCAAGTGGTCCACGAGCATATTCGAATGGAAATGCTCGCGCGCAGTACCCAGCCCTTCAATGAGCGCGGTTGCCGCGGAACCAGTAAATGTTTTGAGCGAATTGACCATGGCCGAAGCAAATGGACCGTCTGTCGGGGACAAGCCCGTCGTGATGCCCATCAGGATCGCCATGATCACCATCGGTTGCGCGGCGATTTGTATCGATTGAAGCCAGTAAAAATTCTCGCGAACCCACTCGGAGGTCACGAAACTCCCCAACAAGCACGTGGTGGCCATCAGGCAAAGTCCGATCGCCATGACCCAACGGTGATCGACTTGCCGGAGGTTCAGGACGGCGGCGGTCGCAGGCAGCGAAATTAATAGAGGAATTGCTACCAGCAAGAACAGCGGGGTGGTTTGCAGCGGCCTGTAACCGTGAATATGCGCGAGATATTGGCCGGGTATAGCGGCGACGCCAGTCAGCAGCACAACCGCGCATGCCAGTGTCATCAGCCCGTGGGCGAAGTTCCGGCGGCCAAATAGCTGAAGCTTGAAAAACGGCAGCGGATGAAACCATTCGTTGATAAGGAATGCTACAAACAATAGCGCTCCACCGCAAAGCATCGTGGAGATAAACCTGGAGTTCAGCCAGTCAAGGCGATCGCCCTGCAGAAGACCAATGACGAGCATGGCTATAGCGGGGAACCCCAGTATGAATCCGAGCCAGTTAAATGATCGGAACCGCTCGAGTTTGGTGGGATCTGCCGGAAGTCCCTCGTAGATCGCCACACAGCTCACTAAACCAAGGGGCACAATTTGCCAGAATGCCATTTGCCATCCGACGTATTCGGTCCATAAGGCCGCCAGAGGCGTGCCGAGCGCCGGGCCGACGGTCGCAGTCAGTGCGTAACCTGCCAGTCCATATAGCTTGATTTTCGGGGGAAGATAACGCAGCGCCACGATGATCAACATCGGCGGCAGGCATCCGCCGGCTACACCCTGCAGCGCACGCAACACATATAGCGTAAGCAGGTTCGGCGCAAAGGGACAAAGGAATCCGAGGAGCATCACGGCCAGTACGGCGCCGATCGTAAATCGCTTCAGCGTGAGCGTCACTCCAAACCACGGAGCGAATACCATCGTGGCTGCGTTCGTCGCCTCGAAGAGAGCGGTCAGCCAGGTCCCATCGTCACTTCCAATTGAGAACGCGCCGCGAATATCAGCCAGCGCCGCTGCGGTGACCTGTTCGTTCAATATGGCCAGGAGCGACGCCAGCAGCATTCCGATCAGACCGATAGCAAGGCGAAGCGGGAGCTCGGGTTCTTTGGACTTTTCTTGCATAGGAGTCTCTGCTTCGCGCGCAGAGACCTGCGCCAACGATCCGGCCGCTTTGGGTTCTGGTGTTCCGGTTGTGGGTGGGTTGGCGGCGTTCATGATTGATCTCATTCTAGGAGACGGGTTCGCATTCTTAAAGCTAACAAAGATTGCGTATCGGTCCATTCCATTCACAAATCTGCCCAATGTCGCCCCAGCTAACGGGACAACACCACCATCTGGAAATGATCCTTTTCCATTCGGTCAACAGAACAAATTTCACCAAGGCGGAGCAGTGCGAGAAACTACGCTTTTCTGGCACGCTTTAAAGATTTCCGGACAATGAATAACCGCGCCCGGCCGGCGGTCCAACACGGATGGTTCCTGACGCTACGGGGTGTTTGGTGCGGCGAGGGTATCTGCAGATTAATAGCGAAAGACCAAAGCGGTGTACCAGAAC
>Ga0302220_10002448_pt1 | contig 13617 bp, 13 predicted proteins | sample II_Palsa_E1_3_FD_194572 | JGI IMG/M metagenome (GOLD analysis project Ga0302220, IMG submission 194572) | Peat permafrost microbial communities from Stordalen Mire near Abisko, Sweden - II_Palsa_E1_3 | ecosystem: Environmental > Terrestrial > Soil > Palsa > Peat permafrost | place: Sweden...
ACACGCGCTCGGCGAAATCACCGGCAACTACAGCAGCGATGACCTACTAGGTGCGATCTTCGGTTCGTTCTGCATCGGAAAGTGAGGCGTTGTTCGCCGAAGTTCATGGTGATCCACGAATTCCATTAGAAAGGCCTCATATAGCCGTTTATAAGGTAACTATCGTCCACCATTGTCCATTGAAGATCTAGGACAGCCCATGTATTTTGGGTCCACTGGCGGGCCACCATCATGGTTTTCCCTCATGGACTAGGACGGTGGACCCAGATGGTAAAATTTTCAGACTTTTTTTTGAAAGGTTTGCAGCCCAAGGCCAGCCGCTATATAGAGACCGAACGTAACGGTTTCTACATCGAGGTGATGCCTTCGGGAGAGAAGTCCTTCCGGTATCGATACAGGCTCAATGGTCAACGTGAGAAGGTGACGATCGGGGCCTACCCTGCCATGACATTGAAGGCTGCCCGTACTCGGCATTCGGAAATGCTTGATCAGGTCAATATGGGTGAGTCACCCGCACGAGCCAAACGAGAGAGTCGACTTCAGGCCGCAGCTGGTATCAGTTCACTGGGCACGTTTGAGCATTTCGCTGAAAAGTGGATCGAGCTTGAGCTCAAGCCAAGGAACAAGAATGCTCGTCAAGATGAAACCTACATCCGTCGTGACATTCTTCCGACAGTTGGCAAGAAGGAACTCAAGTCGGTCACGACGCAGGATATTTGGGGCTGCGTAGAAGCTGTTAAGCAGCGAGGCCATGGACAGGCTGCGCGACGCGTTCGTAGTGTGCTCAAGCGGATATTCGACTTTGCGATCAGTCACGGGCTTGTGCTCATTAACCCAGCAAGCGCAGTTAGGCCGACTCATATCGCTCAAACAAAGGCCCGGCCTCGATTCTTGAGTGTTCAAGAGATTCCGGTCTGGCTCCACGCTATCGAAACCAGCAGCATTGCGAAATCGACGAAACTTGCCCTCAGGTTTCTCCTGCTAGTTCCTGCTCGAAAAGGTGAGTTGCTCGCCGCCACGTGGAATGACGTGGATTTCGCGGCAAGCACCTGGGACATTCGAGGTGATGCTAGTAAGAACGGTGCAGCGCTTCGCCACAAACTCCCTAGCCAAGCTATGGCCGTCTTAAGAGAGCTAAGGCAGTTGGCTATGGGCAGCCAGTGGGTACTTCCTTCCTCCCGTGGTCTTGGTCGAGCACATCTCTCAAAATCGGCCATGAACTCAGCGATAAAAGGAATAGCAGGTCTTCCTCAAGGTGTTGTCATACACGATCTACGGCGGACTGTGCGCACAAATCTGTCTGAGCTCGGGATATCCTCAGACGTCGCTGAGATGTGTCTCAACCATCGCCGCAGTGGCATGATCCGTGTTTATGACGTATCCGAGCTCATAGAGCAGCGGTATCAAGCCCTGCAGAAGTGGGAGAGCTATCTGAAGTCATTGCTGGATGGTGGAGGCAAGGAAAACAATGCTCCAAAGGTTCCGGAACAGTTTGGGGAGATGCTTCAACAAATCCATGCCGATCCTGCACTGAGGCGGTATCTACTAAGCGCGCTGCTGGAGCAATCCGAAAGTGGTTGATCCGCTACGTTCGACCGAAGCGCTACCAATGCCAAGTCGTATTTCTGCATGCGACATTCGATTCCTCTCCAACATGTCGAACAGCCGCTAGCATAACTTCGGACAATCCCTATACTCGGCCATCAATCGTTGCAACGTCGAGGGAAGTGTGGACGCTACATTTGTTCACAATGTAATTTTTAGGAACAAGCTGCACGAAAGCACCGGGCAAGCGTTTCAGGATGTCTTCAATCAGCTAATGTCATTCGTACACGAAAGCTACGTTGCTGTGGCGCCGTGGGGAGCACTAGGGGATAGAGGAAACGACGGCTACGTCTCTACCGAAAGGCGGTACTTTCAGCTGTATGCGCCGACGAGCAGCTTCAAGCCAGCCGACATCTTGACTGCTTGCAACAAAGCACAAACGGATTTCGGGAAGCTCATAGCCAGCCGAACAAATCTCCAGCGCTATCACTTCGTACTGAACGACAGGTTCAAAGGTCTACCAGAACCGCTCGTCTCTATCCATGAGGCGATCCTAGCGGGACACTCGCAAATGGATGAGTGCTATCCGGTAGGTAATTACTACCTCCTCGGAAGATTCACTGATCTTCCAGCCTTTAAGCAGGAAGCCGTCATTGGCGGTGTTCCGTCAAACGTTCCAACCAACCTCGACCTGAGCAATCTTGGCGATCTGCTTGTTGACCTTGCAAACAGCACCGATTCGTTGATTGTGGGCGGAATCTTGCCTCCTGGATCGTTCGAGGCAAAGGTGGTGTTCAACGGACTAAGTGATGATGCAAAGCGCCTTTTGCTTAACTATGCAACACATGGTCACGTTGTAGACAAGTTCCTAGATGCCCGCGATACGTGGTGGCGCCAAACGGTTGCTGACGACATACGAAACCGATACTTGGTGCTTCCTAGCGACCTGTCTGGGGATGAAAAGCTGCTACAGCTCGTCGACGCATTAATTCCACCCGTAGCAAGAACGAATCCACATTCTTTGAAGGCCTATCGCGAGTCCTCTTTGCTCGTGATTGCCAAATATTTCGAGACCTGCGATGTCTTTGAAAATCCAAGCAGCGCTACTGCCACAAAAGCATATTAGTTTCAGCGGTTCGCTCGTGGGGCTTGCCGGAAAAGTGAGGTCTGTACTTGCGAAAGGTCCACGGACGATAGAAGCGTTGGCCGCTGAACTAGCAGAAGGTGAGGCGCAGCCAAATTCGGCTCCTAGCGTCGAGCACATAGTGCTCGCAGCTACTCTGCTTTATGCAATTAGACAGGTTAGCTTCGATGACCGTGGTTGGCTGGTGGTAGCCTCATGAAGCTAGTGAAGCTCTCCGCAAACCGCCCAAGCTTTCGCCCCATCGTCTTTCGACCTCAGGGAATAACTCTCATCCTCGGTGATGGTGCACATAGCAGTGATCACCAAGAGGGCGATAGTAATGGCGTGGGTAAAACACTCGCCTTGAAGCTTGTTCACCACTGTTTGGGTGGTCAAAAGCCCCCAAAGGCTATCTCTACCGATGCCCCAGATTGGTGGTTTCGCCTTGATGTCGCTGTTGGGACGTCAAGTCACCGTATCGAGCGCACTGGTGATGGGAAGACCATAGCCCTTGACGAGCGGCAGGTAAAAACCACCGAGCTTCGCAGCTGGCTTAACGAACATGGAGGGTTCCAACTCGCGGAAGGATCGCCATATTCTTTCAGAAGCCTGATCTCAAGATTCGCACGTCCCGACTCTGCAGACTGCGTGAATCCGGTGGTTACCTCAAACGAAACGCCAGCCCAGTCACTGCAGCGCACGCTCTATTTGCTAGATGCGAATGATGAGCTCGCCAGAAAGAAGGAGATGCTGAAGAACGAATTTGATAAGTATCGCTCTGAACTCAAGCTGTTTAACGACACTCCTAGCATCCGCGATGTTTTCACCGCCGGTCACAAGCCAACATTCCGCTTGAGTGAGCTAGCCGAGCAAATTCCTCGACTTCGAGGCGACTTGGGAAGCTTCGTGGTGGCTGAAGACCATCGCGAGATGGAGTTACACCTTAATACTGCGACGCGCGATATACGTGAGCTCGCGGAGACGGTCAGCCTTAAAGAGTATGAACTTGCTGGTATACGAGAGGCGAAGGTTCAACGAAGTGACATCACGAAGGAAGAGCTTCTATCGCTCTACAGCGGTATTGAGAAAGTCTTTCGTACGGAAGTTCTTCGACACTTTGATGAGGTCGAGGCATTTCAGGTTGCACTCGTTACAAATCGGGCAGCGCGGCTCTTGAGGGAGGAAACCCGTCTTACAACCGAAATTGTCGATTTGAAGATTCGCTCGGAGTCTCTGGAAGGTACTCGTAACGATCTGCGTCAGCGGATGAACGGTAAGCGCACGCTCGATGAGTACGCAACCATCAGTCGTACGCTCGCGACTCTCGAAGAAGAAAAGCGTCGGCTGGAATCCTTTGTACAGTTCGAGCAGGTAGCAAAACAAAAAATGCAGGCGGTCCGCCTCGAAATGGTGAACCAGGATGCGGTCGCCCTTCAATACGCACAGTCGGAACCTCTTTCATCACTCGACGCCAAGTATCGGGCGCTGATTCATTTACTGTATCCGGAAGCGACCGCAGGCATTGCACTCTCCAACAATGACGGTGCGAACAAGCTCCGATTTGGACTGGACGTAATAGTTCAGGGGCAAGATTCTGACGGCATCAGCAACGCTCGCATTCTTTGCTTTGACTGGCTTCTTTTCACGGCCGGTCGCCCAAATACGCTTGGATTTCTTTGGCACGACAACAGGCTATTTGCCGATCTTGATCCTAAGCCACGAGCGGCATGGTTCGCTGAGATGCTCAAAGCCAAAGCTTTGTCTGACCGTCAGTACATCGCAAGTCTCAACTCAGAGAACTTTTCAAGCATGACCTCTAACCTTTCGGCCGCCGAGGTTTCCCTTATGGAGAAGAGTGTTGTCCTTACCTTACAGGGCGACAAAGATAGCAATCGGCTCATGGGCGTTCGGTTCGGGTAGCCGACTCAAATCCTCCAGCTAGGTGCAGGAATGAAAGATTACGCAGATCCTTCGTTTTCCCAAGAGCTGGATGACTTGCCGAATTGGGACAGGTCGTTCTGGCTATCCCGCGCATACATGGAAGCCGGTCGTTGTCTGTGTTTGGACATGCTCAAGGGCGACTTTTCGTCACAGTATTCTTCGAGCCGGGTGATACTTCACCTTACGCGTCATGGCATCGAGCTGTTTTTGAAGGCAGCAATAGAGGTTGCCGGAAACCGAGTGGCGAAATTCGGCCACAACCTCGATCTACTCTGCGCCGAGTACTGGAATCTGTACCAAGATCAGTCATTTCACTTTTCAGTTCCACCTCGATTCAAGGTCGACCCCACACTCGACCTGTTTCCTGAGATAGCTGGCCGCTTTCATGCATCGCTTGACCAACGACATCGCTACGCGGCGGATAAAAGCGGCGAGAGTTTCGCATCCCCGGAGGTTTTCGAGCCAAAGGTTGCTTTAAAAGAGATCGAGGAGCTTCAGCGAAGCTTTGGAATTCTTGAATGGGCAAAAATTAGGTCACAAGTGGCCCAAACTGAGGGTTACAAGTGATGAAAGCGGGGGCAACTGGCGCGTCTGCGGCAAGAATTGTGCGAACTGTCAAGCTGCCGTAAAACGTTTGTACGCCCAGTACTTTCAAGCAGGAATCAGACTAGGTCGACCTTCAAGAAACCGGATGGATCAATGTGGCGTCGTAGACAAGTTTGGCGGCTATCGACATGCGCTCGTGCTTTTCGCCATGTGGCCAACCTATCACTACCGCATGTTCGTGATAATTTTCTACCGGAGCTGCCGCCGCTTGTAGACCTGCCTTCGTCAGGGTGAGTACTGATAACTCGCTAGCAGCTACAGCAACCTTGTCTGCACGCACAGTTCGCCCTAGATCCCAGAGTCGCGTCAAATTGGCGAGGCTACGCCGGCACACCGACGTCTCGTATCTGCCGGCGTACAATTCTGGCAAAAATGCGGATTGTTTCGGCTTGCCATTCGTCTTGGATAGATGTCGGCTATCGAAGATGAAACGAGCAACGGTCTCAGCCTCAGGCAGCTTGATCTCGTGCGGAATTTTGTTCGCAGAGGGCGGCGATCGCTTCCAAAATTCGGTGAGGAACCGAATCAATAAATTCGTCCTTGCCATGCATACTGACCCTTGGCCCAAATTGGCCGGCGAACGAGAGTAATCCGTCGATACCGATACTTACGGAGAAGTTCTTACCTCTACTGCCAAACCAGTCAAACGCAATTTCCCCGTCAGGATCCACCGCAACTTCTGGCGGAGGCGTCCAACTTGGAAGAGCGAGCAGGAACAACTGGGCGGTCCGCAATATGGACCCATCCAAATTTTCCTGACTTCTGATGGAGCTGAGCTCGTCGAAAGGTAATTGTTGACGCGCTCCGCGGAGTGAAATGAAGGCTCGACGGGTAAGGCCAGCAACAAACTGCGCTTCCTCGCTGATACCTTCATCAACCCACCTGGACTTAACTGCGTAGATGGGGCGGATAGCTAGAGTTGTCATATGAGGTAGCCGATGGTTTTTTCGGTTAAGTACTCAAAGAAGATCTTGTTTTTGAAATGCCTAAGGCTATCGAGAGCATCCCAGACCCCGGAATCGCGTACGCCGAAACCCTGCTGATGGGACAGGTCAATGTCCAGCAAAATGCGCATTAGGTTGGCATCGGAAGGACCGTTCTCTAATGCTTGGGTAACACGAGCGACGTTATTGCTCCCGGCATCAACAATGACCGTTTGCTGGAGAAAGCCCGAAATTGATTGTGGTAGCGATAGCGGTACCTCAGGGGGACATGTGAGATACGTTTCGAAGCCACCCAGCGGTGCCGGAATCGGGATCGAATTGATGTATCGGACAGAGAGTCCCGTCACATCGATCGGCTGAATCTCATCGACAAACGCCTGCCAATACGGCATCGCCTGATCACGCATCTGCTCCCAATTCTCATATGGGGCCAAACGGCTGAAGGTAAATCCACCGGGCTTGATTTGGAGTACATGTGGCGCGGCATCCAGCCGAATGCCGATTTTCGCTTGTTCAGTTGTAGCGCTCGACACCCCGGTAGGGTTAATTGTTAAACCCACCGAATTTTGCCAAAGGTCCACATGACTTGTGAAGCTCGCCGAAAGCTTGTCTCCAAGCCGTTGGACGGCATCCATACCTCCAGCAGAAGTGACCTGAATGTGGATGAGCGCTTCTTTAATAGGAGCTCTGGTGAGATGCCTTGGATCAGCCATCAGACCTGCTCTTGTATCGATGAACTGCCAGGTTGCCTCAACTGCACACCGTTCTCCCGTAGCTTGGATTGGTTTTCCCACAACCACATACGGATGATCGAGCAGGCGACCTCTGATTTGTTGGTTCCGTGAATCCCAAGCGCGCAAATATCGTCGATCAGCCGGTCAGTTGCCGTATCGACTGTTAATTGGAGCTTGCATGTTGACACCAACTTGCGACCGGCCACGGCACACTCAGCACAATCCAGTTAGATTGAGTTTAGACCCTTCTTGGAAGGTGGACAAATGACTTTCCAGCTTCCGTGGCCTCAAAACGTATACCTTCCGGAACAGTGAAAAAGATCTATCAAAAATCATATCAATAGTGGATAATCATAATCTCTGAGGAGATATGATAATGGGTGAAGTCGTCGGGTATGGTCGCGTGAGCAGCCAAGGGCAGTCGCTTGCGGTTCAAGATGAGAAACTCAAAGCCTTCGGTTGCACTCGGATCTATGCCGAGAAGAAGTCAGCACGGCAACAGGACAATCGTCCTCAGTTTCTGGCCTGCTTAGAGTTTCTCCGCGATGGTGACATGCTGGTAATCACCCGCCTCGACCGAATGGCACGCTCCGTTTTGGATCTGGCCAAAATTGCTGATGTGCTCAAGCGGAAAGGTGTCACGCTCAAAGTCATCGACCAAGCCATCGATACATCTACCTCGGAAGGAAAGTTGATGTTCTCGCTGCTTGGTGCCTTCGCAGAGTTCGAATGCGACATCAGGGCTGAGCGTCAAAGTGATGGAATCGCTAAGGCTAAGGCTTCTGGTGTGAAGTTTGGGCGGAAGAAGGCTTTGACCGCTGAACAAGTGGAACGTATTCACGTCCTACGCGATGAAGAGAGGCTATCAGTTCCTGACATCGCTAAGCGATTTAACTGTGGGGTAGCTACGATCTATCGAGGCCTCGCAGGGGATCAGGCTAAAGAAAGCTGAGATTGCCCAAGCTTTATCGCATCCCATGACCAATTTAACGGACGAAACCTTGCGGCGCGGCAATCACTTTCTCAATCGTCGGGACAGACCGCTGCTGAGCTTAAGGTCAAGGAACGTAACTCTATCGATCCCGCGAAGGCATCTCTCGAACTAGTTCTTTGGGATCCGATGAAGTTCTTTCGGCTTCATGGTCTCGCTCAATTTTTGAGCACGGCGCACGCTCGCGACATCAAAACCCCGTCACCCAGGCAACTATCAATAAAAGTCCAATTAAAATCGATACCCCGCCGCCGATTCTAAAAGATAAAATATAAGTGCGACTGAACATCAATTTACGTACACCACCATGTGTTGATGTGTGATTTTGGCCGGGTGAGTTTAGCGACCAATCCCTCACTTTTTCAGGCCGCACCAGAAAAATTATTCCGAAGCTCAGGAAAATTAGCGCAAAAAGTATTTCTAACATGCGGAACATACTCCGGTCAGTAACACCCGTAGTCTAGTTGAAATGCATAAGTCAAGCTTCCGTTTGCAACGGAGTGATGTCTCGTGATTCGTCCCCTTCAGCCATCTTAGGCACGTCATCCGGCTCAGCCATAGCCAATAATCAAGTTGAAGTGGTGTAGTGCGAGATGATCAGGTTCTAGGGATTCCGTGTTCGATCCGGAACATTTGCACCAAGATTTTCTTGCCCTTCTCAAGCGAAGTTGAAAAAACTTGATGAAAAAATTTCCGACGGCAGCGATAGGTTCATCTGAAAGATGACCGAAGGCGCTCTATGAGCACGCTTTCAAAAGCTGTCGACGACATTCTCAAACTTGAATTGGGATGCAGGAATCGCGAATTGTCACCACCGACTGACGCGGATGATCGGTGACTCTGCTATTCGAGCCGAGCGCCAGAGTGACGGGATCTCCAAGGCCAAGGCTTCCGGGGTGAAGTTTGGTCGGAAGAAGGCCCCTGACCGCTGAGCAGGTTGAACGCATCCATGTCTTGCGGGATGAGGAGAAGCTTTCTGTTCCTGATATTGAGGCGGTTCAACTGTGGTGTAGCGACTGTCTATCGCAACCTTTCTAGTCCTAGATCAGAACTGTAGCCAGTAGATAGGTTATCCACGGCGCTACGTCCCTGACGTTAGCAGCTAAACTACAAGTCAGAACAAGCCACCATTAGTTTAGAATTCCACCGGAATGACCCCCAGGCAAGCCTTTGTTCCGTTTTAGTTATTGGCTGTTTGGCTCTGAAACTGGAACAGTTGTTTTTTACTTACTTTCCCAAACTTTCAGCCCCCAAAAGAGACAGCCAAAAGATAAAGTGATGCCAAAAAAGCTCCGCCGGATATAACAATTGCAATCCAATAAGCAACTGGATTTTCTGAACGCTTGAATTCGGTCGTCGTAAAAATGCTAAAGCTGCCCGTCTTCAAACCTTTTATGGTGGCGTATAGGCATATTATGCCGGCAACCAAATACAGTAGATTTTGCTCTGCTACCTTACTAATCATGGCACTTGCTCTCTTCGTCCGTAATTGCATCTGAAGCTTGTCCAAGTAAGCCTTCAACAGCATCACGCGTGGAACTAGGAACCCCGCTCGCAGCCCCCAAGCCCGCGGCGAATTTATTAATTAAGCCCAAGGCTGTACCTACAGCGAGCGATTTTGCCGCACCTTGAAGCCCGCCGTTGGCGAAGCCAGTGAGCGTGCCACCTATGGTGGATGCAGTTCCGCCAACCCCTATCAATCCAGCGCCAGTTTCTGCACCTAGGTATTCGGCGGGTGCGCCTTCAGGAGCAACAATCGCAGCGGCTCCAGATCCAACGACAAATCCTATTCCAGTCCAAGTGACGACCGTCCCTTCTGAAGAGAGTTGCTTACCCAGCTTAGCCAACACAGCTCGAGCGGCAGTACATTTTATCTGGTCATCACAGAGGCCAAGTGGGTCGATGTTGCTAACCGGATTACTCCCTGCATAGGAATAGGTATTGATCCCGCCTGCCAGCCCTAAAGGGTCGCTTTCCACATATCTTCCCAGCCCTGACTTGTAATCTCGAAATCCATTGTTCCAAGCCGATGTCTCGGCATCAAAATACTGGCCTGGAAATCCTAGATTGAGCGTTACACTCGATGGGATAACGTTCTGGGTAAACGCGAAATTCTGTGCTCGCCAAACGACGGTTTGGAAGGCGTCTGTTACCTCTTCTGGACGGCCTGCTTGGTCATCGTCAATGGCATAAACTTGACCACCTACTACGCGCCCAATTAGTCGGCCATTGAGCCACACATAGTCGCTCCATCCGCCACTCACACTCTCAGCCAGCATGTCACTTCCGACATCAGGAGCAAAATATGTGCTTACTCCCGAAACCTGCTTGCTCAGGCGCTGGCCCTCGGGATTCACGGAATACGTTGCTCCACTGGCTCCAACCATCCGGTTAAAAGGGTCGTATGAGTAAGTTAGGACTCCTCCCACTGTCGTCGTATTGCCGTTGGCATCGTAGCCGTAAGAAATAGAGCCGTGACTGACGAGTCGGTTACTGGTAGCGCTAACGGTATCAATGGTGCCTGTCAGATTGATACGGTTGCCATTGGCATCGTACTGAAAACTCTCGTTGTCATCGCCGGAATACACCGACAGAAGTCGCGACATTTCGTCGTAACCAAAATATTGCGTCAAGTTTCCGTCGATACCATTGCCAATCTGAGTGATGCGATTGGTATTGTCGTAAGTAAAGCCAAGGCTCTGTACGCCCGGCACACTGATGCCGGTGATTCTTCCATCAAGGTCATAGCCCATCGTATTCGTAAGCCCGTTGCTGGACGTCCAGGTGCTCATGCCCATGTTCATTGGCTGATAGGTGATCGCCGTAGCTCCGTTGACTACCGTGCTGCCAACCTTCAGCGACACATTGGAAACAACGCCATTGGTATATGTGTAGTTGGCTTGGTTGTTATCTGGATAGTTTACGGAAGCAATTTTTCCTTCAGCGTCATAGCTGTAACCAAGCCCGTAGGTCGTACCGCTGATAGAGAAGCCACGGCCTGCCATCCAGCCTTCCGGCGTGTACGCGTAGGAGGTCGTACCCGTCGCGTTGCTGTCCGAGCACAACCGACCCAGACCATTGGTACAAGTGTCGTAGGCAAAGGTCTGTGTCAAGCCGCCGGCACTCGCTGTCGTAATGCGATTAAGTCCGTCGTACCCATAAGTACTCTGCGTCAGGTCAGCGCGCGTCATGCTCGATTTGCGGCCATAAGCATCGTAGGCAAATGAGATCGTGCCAGTGTCCGGACTGACCTGTTGCCAAAGTAGACCCAGCCCATCATAGCTGTAGGAGGTGACCAAGCCGCGAGGATCAATCACGGTGTGCAAGTTGTCGCCCAAATCGTAGGTGTACTGGGTCAGGGTTGTCCCCGTGGCATGGGCGACACGACCCGTCAGCGATAGCGCGGCAAGCACCATAGCTGAGAGCAACTTGATCCGTGCATGCGTTTTCTTCGGGCTATCCATGTTCGCTTCCTTTCTTGAACCGATCTGGGCAAGTCGATAGAAGTGAGTCGATCCAGGCGGAGTCATCATTCCGACCCCACGACAGTCGCTGTCATTGTGGCTGTGGAACTGGACACATTCGCCCCAGCAGCGTTGAAGAATGTAACGGTCAACAGATAGGTCTCACCCCGCTCCGGGGAGCTAGAGCCAAATCCGGTCGTGGTGTATTGGCTGGACGGATTGCTGCTAACAGCGGTGGGTGAAGCTGCACCATTGATCACAGCACCACCAGATGAGACGTCCCCGGATGGCACACCTTCGAATGTCCATGTGTACTGCACCGTGACCGCCGTTGTGGGTACCGCTCCAGATACCACGACTGATGTGTTGACAAGGGTGCCGTTCGCTTCGAAGACTTGCCAAGTGTTTCCGCCCGCAATCGCAAATCCAATCCTCGCAAAGCCGGTGCCCTGGCCTACCTGCTCACCCTCCGTGTAAGAGTGCCCATTGATCGCGATAGCCACCGGAATCGTTACGACGGTTGTACTGGTTCCGCTCCACGCACTGCAGCCAGTGACATCGCAGGCTTGGACCCGGTAACCGTACGTACCGTTGGGCACACTCGCCGCCCAACTCGTGGCGGCCGACGCCGATGCGTTTGTCCAACCGCCGCCGTTGATCTGTTCTTGCAGCGTATAGCTGGTGGCATTGCTGACACCGGTCCAACTCACCGTGTAACTGCCCGTGGCGTTCGTCGAGGGTGCCGTGAGACTGGGCGTTGCCGGTATGGGAGGAAGGGTGACCGTGTCCGTCCCTACCGCGCTCCAAGGGCCACAACCCACCGCATTGCAGCCCTGAACCTGGTAGCCATAGCTACCGCTGGCTTCCCCACTCGCGTTCCAACTCAGGGCGGCCGAGGACGATACGGTGTTCCAGATACCGCCATTGACGCGTTGTTGCAAGTTATAGCTACCCGCGCCACTCACACTGCCCCAACTCACTGTGTAACTACCCGTCGTGCTGGTGGCCGGTACACTCAACGCGGGCGCCGTTGCCGGAGCGGTGGGAATGGAAACCGCGGTCGAACCGGTTGCACTCCAAGGCCCACAGCCTGCCGAATCGCACACTTGGACTCGATAGCCGTAAGTGCCAGTAGGTTGCGAGGTCGCACTCCAGGTAGTCGAGCCGGTGTTCTGTACGGAGGTCCAGGCACCCCCGTTCAACTCTTTTTCTAGGTTATAAGTCAGAGCACCAGCCACTGTGGTCCAGCTAACGGTATAACTACCCGTGCTACTGGTTGCCGGTGTCGTGAGGGCGGGGGCGGTACTTGGCATGAGCGGGCTGGCACCGCCACTTTCGGCCGTTGCCGTGACCCGATTCAGGTGGTCATACGAATAGGTGATCTCATGGCCGGCGGCGTTGGTAACGGACAAGACGTTGCCGTTGCCGTCATAGAAATAGGTTAGCGACTGACCATTTGAGCCAAATTTCTGATAAAGCCTTCCCAAGGCGTCGTAGTTAGCAGTCCATGACAGCGCGGTTGTAGTCCCACGTGTCACCGTGTAGCCGGTCACATCACCGTTGAGGTCGTAGCTGAAGGTTTCCGTCGATGCGCCGTCCTTGTCGTTATGGGTGATGGTGTGAATCATCATCTCCGGCGTACGGTTCCAGGTGGTCACTTCGTTGTCTGGGGTGGTCACGGTATAGGGCAAGCCAAATCCGTCGTAGGTGTAGCTCCAGGTCGCCGCTGTACCGTTGGGATGCGTGATCTTAGTAACAACCCTGCCACGTGCATCGTAGGTGTAGTTTGTGGTATCGCCGTTGGGACCGACGATCTGCTGCGGTTCACCCAACCCGTTGTAGTTGCTGTAGGTCGTGGTATGGCCCAGGCCATCGGCGACTGAGGTGAGGTTACCGAGTGCATCGTAGGTCGAGACGCTGGTATCGCTGTTACCTGGCGATGGATGCGTCACCGACAACGTTTGAACCATACCGTTCGCGTACAGCGTGTAGTTGTACGTGGTTGTGAGCGCTTGGCCTGCCGTGCCGTTGCTAGACAGGTTGGTCACCGTCACCGACGCCACACGGTTCTGCGCATTGTAGGTGTAGTCGGTTTGGGACCAGCCGACGACCGTGACACGTGTCGGACGATTGAGTTGGGCGTTAGGATCCCAGACGTAATTCGTTGTGCGCGCCTCGGGCTGGCCATAGGCTTCGGTTTCAGCTTGCAACTGCCCGTTCACAGCATAGTTATAAGTATGGACGTTGCCGTTATTGTCGGTTGTTGAGA
>Ga0302220_10002454_pt1 | contig 13594 bp, 6 predicted proteins | sample II_Palsa_E1_3_FD_194572 | JGI IMG/M metagenome (GOLD analysis project Ga0302220, IMG submission 194572) | Peat permafrost microbial communities from Stordalen Mire near Abisko, Sweden - II_Palsa_E1_3 | ecosystem: Environmental > Terrestrial > Soil > Palsa > Peat permafrost | place: Sweden...
GAATGCGCAGCCATTCTTCCGTGCCCAGCACACCGGAGATCGACTTCACTCCGTTATGTCCGTTTGCCGATCCACGCTCGCGAATCCGAATCGTGCCCAGCGGCAGTGCAAGCTCGTCATAGAGGATGACGATGTCCTCCGGCGAAATCTCAAACTCCTGAATCAAAGCAGCTACCGAAAGCCCGCTCAGATTCATATACGTCTCCGGCTTGACCAGCAGAACATCCTGCCCTGCAAGCCTCGCCCTGGCAGTCAACGCTCTGCCCCGGCGATTGGAGAGAACCACCCCGCAGTCCTCCGCGATGCGATCCACTGCCAGAAAGCCGGCATTATGCGGCGTGAACTGATACTCGATACCGGGGTTGCCGAGACCGACAATCAACTTCACGCGGTGTTTCCCTTTCCAGCAAACTCAGGCGGCCTGCAGGTCCCGAAGAACCCGCAGGCCGCGCAAAACTACTTCTTCTTCGCATCCTTGGCATCGGCAGCCGGAGCAGCAGCCGCGTCGGTCTTGCCCTTCTTCGCGACTTCCGGCTCGGCCGGAGCAACAGCCAACGCATCGGCAGCAGGAGCTTCTTCCCTGATCGAGGTCACGTGAGCCACAGTCGCATGCTCATCCCCAAGGAACCTGATGCTGCCCGAGTGCGGCAGATCGGAGACGTGAATGACGCCATGTAACTCGAGGCCTGCAACATCGACATCGAGGTGGCTCGGAATATCGTTCGGGAGGCACTCGATCTCGACCTCACGCAGCACATGCTCCAGAATGCCGCCCTGCGCCTTCACACCCACCGGAGTTCCGACCAGCTGAATCGGCACCGACACGCGCATCATCTTGTCCATCGCAATCCGCTTCAGATCGATATGCAGCAGCTTGCCCTTTATCGGCTCATGCTGCCAGTCCACGATCATGGCCTTCACCACAGTCGAACCCACGACGCTCAGGTCAAAGATCGTATTGTGGCCGGAGTCGGAGTGCAGAATCTTCGTAATCACCTTGGGATCGACCGTAACCGCGACCGCATCCTGGCCCGCGCCATAGACAACCGCGGGAATCTTGCCGGAAACACGCACGCGCCGAGCTGCGTTCTTGTTGAACCTGCCCTCACGGGGCGTTGCCACAACTGCTTCAATGGGGGTTGTTGCCATGATGTTTCTTCCTTTCGGGCACAGAGTTGAGCTCTGCTCCCTTTGCTGCCTGGTTGATCCAGGCCGCTCCGTCTGATACTGCGCGACCTAGTTGAACAGCGTACTTACGCTGGTCTCCATGTGAATACTCTCGATCGCCCGGCCAAGCAGCCCTGCAATCGAAAGCACTTTAATCTTCTCCACCCGCAACGCATCCTCGCGCAGCGGAATGGTATTCGTCACGATCAACTGTTCCAATCGTGATGCTGCGATACGCTCGACCGCCGGCCCCGAAAGCACCGGATGCGTCGCGCACGCATAAACTTTATCCGCGCCCTCAGCCAGCAGCGCATCCACCGTCTTCACCAGCGTTCCAGCGGTGTCGATAATGTCGTCGAGAATCAGACACGTCCGGCCCTGTACATCGCCAATCACGTTCATCACCTCGGTGACATTGATGTCGGTCCGTCGCTTGTCGACGATGGCCAACGGTACATCCAGCTTCTTGGCGAAGAATCTCGCCCTTTCCACACCACCCGCATCCGGCGAAACCACCGTCAGATTCGGCAGGTCAAGCTCCCGGAAGTAGCTCACCAGCACCGGGCTGGCAAACAGATGATCCACCGGAATATTGAAGAAACCCTGAATCTGCGCTGCATGAAGATCGACGAGCAGAGCGCGGTTCGCACCGGCAGTGGTCAGCAGATCGGCAACCAGCTTCGATGTAATGGCGACACGCGGCCGGTCTTTACGATCCTGCCGTGCATAGCCATAGTAGGGAATCACCACCGTGATTCGTCCGGCCGAGGCGCGCTTCAGCGCATCCATCATGATCAGCAGTTCGACAAGGTGCTGATCCACCGGGAAACACGTAGGCTGCACGAGAAACACATCCGCACCGCGAACGTTCTCGAGCAGCTGAAAATGAACCTCGCCGTCGGAGAATCTCTGCAACCGGGTCTCGCCCAGCGGCACACCGACGAACTTACAGATCTCCTCGGCCAAAGCCGGATTCGAAGATCCGCAAAAAATCTTGATGCGCTTACTTTCACTCAGCTTGCCGGAGCGCTTTTTTTCCGGAGCCGGCGCTTCTGGTACACGCAACCCCTGAGGGCTTTTTGTCTGTCCGCTCTGCGGAGAGAGCGCTGGTGCAGGCTGAGAGCTCGTTTCTGTCTCTTCAGCCTGCCCTGAAATAGGGGAAAGAACCGCAGTCGTGTCTTGATTGTTCACGTGAAACCCTCCAGGTTGGTTGACCTTGAATGTTCCTGCTGCCTGTCTTGCGGAGCCTCGTTGCGGCGCCGTACTTCCTGCAAATCCTTGTTGCGAATCCTGCAAAAGCTAAAGACTTCGGTCCTTCAAACTTCTCACTTCTTCCTCCGCAATGTTTTCGCGGAGTCCAAACCGTCTTACCTCTGCGGCAAATTGCTGCCGCGAAATAACCCTAAATTCCTGTCGCATCTGGCGTCGACTTATTGGTTGGGCGACCAGGATTCGAACCTGGACAAAGTGCTTCAAAGGCACTTGACCTACCATTAGTCGATCGCCCAGTACATCGCCGGATGCAGTCTTATCTTACTATCGACCGGCGAGGTCACCTGCGAACATTCCGTCCCAGTACTCCGACCGGGGCAAAGTCTCCGTCAGGAAAACCTGGACCCCAATCCCGGACACAGCCGGCTGGACGCGCTGCTGAGCCGCCTTTGCATCTGCTTCGGACAGATAAAGTCCAAACAGCGCAGAGCCGGAACCTGATAGCGCCGCGTAAATCGCAGGGCGATCTACAGAGAAACCATCCAAATCACTACCCATCAATTGACGCTTGGTTATTCGCAAGGAGGGATACTGAGGAAAGACGACTTCTTCAAAGTCGTTTCCAATCCCGGTGCGGACAAGCGCGAGAAGGGCATTCTCGGCCAGATCATTCAGCGCATGCTCCTGATTCTTATCAAGCAAATCCTGTTTTTTCTCAGAATTCTGATCGCGAACAATACCGGAGGTGCCGAACCTACCATCGCCCGTCTTCGCAGAGAGAGATGAGTAAGCAAGACTCAACTCCTGTAGTCTATCAATCCGGGACGGGGAAGTCAACCGAACAGGCACCCCCTCTCCCAGTTCACCCTCTGAGGCCACATCCGCCGGGTGCCCCACGTCCCGCCCCTGGGATATAGCTTCTCCACCAGCCACCCGAGCATCCCAGTCCCGAAAAGCCTGCGGCGTCGAAACCCCCACCGAAGGCACGGCCACCACACACCACGTCTTCGGCAGGTCCGGCATCGGAACCACCTGTTCCCCCCTGCCCAGCCCCAGAACCGCCCCACCCAGCAGAAACAGCGGCACATCCGACCCAATCTCCGCCGCCAGCTTCATCCTCTCTACTCCCGGCAGCGCCACCCCCAGCTCCCGTTCCAGCCCCAGCAGCGCCGCCGCCGCATTCGCCGACCCGGCCCCCATCCCACCCTGCACCGGCAGCCGTTTCTCGATATGAATCTCAACCTCAGCCGCCACCCCCAGCCGCTCCAGGCACCGCTCCACCATCCTCCACGCCGTATTCCGCGCATCCCGCGGCACAAACGAATGATTCGTCGTCAGCGCAATCCGCGTCTCCGCCCCCGCCAGCCGCTTCGCCGAAACCGTCACCAGGTCATGCAGAGCGAGCGTCTGATACAGCGTCGTCAGACCATGAAACCCATCCCCCCGCACCGGCCCAATCGCCAGCCCCAGGTTGATCTTCGAATACGAACGAACACACGTAGCCATGACCTCCGATTCTATCTCGCAGGCTCAACCGCACCAGAGCAGAGTCCCCTCCAAAAGCAGCGGCATACCGATCCGCTGACCTAAACATTCTTCCCTCGTCATCCTGAACGAAGGTCCTGCCGCAGGCCCCTTGAAGCCTCTTTGTATTTCATCGTTGCTCCTGCGTTTGCCTGTTTTTAAATCCGCCTTATCTATGCAACTCCGTGTTAAGCCTTCAGTTTTAAGACCGCCGACCTCACCAAGCCGATATCCTGTCTTCAGCGTCGCCATCCGCACATCTCTGGAGCCCCTGCATGCCCTGCGGCACCCGCATCCTCGCAGCCACCGTCGCACTCTCCCTCGCCACCGCCTCTCTCAAAGCTCAGACGGCAACCCCCGAAGAACCCACCCGCGCGAAACACGCCATGGTCGTCACCTGCGAGCACAACGCCACCGACGCCGGCCTCGCCATCCTCCAGCAGGGCGGCAACGCCATCGACGCAGCCGTAGCCGTCGGCTTCACCCTCGCCGTCGTCTTCCCCCGCGCCGGAAATCTTGGCGGTGGCGGCTTCATGCTCATCCGCTCCCGGCACGGCAAAACCCACTTCCTCGACTACCGCGAAAAAGCCCCCGCCGCCGCCACAGCCGACATGTACCTCGACGCCAGCAAAAACGTCGTCCCCGGCCTCTCCCTCCGCGGCTACCTCGCCTCCGGAGTTCCCGGCACCGTCGCCGGCCTCGTCTACGCCCAGCGACACTTCGGCAAACTCACCCTCGCGCAGGACATGGCCCCTGCCATCCGCCTCGCCACCGACGGCTACACCCTCGCCGCTGGCGAAGCTCACGACCTCCAGAACAAAAACCTCACCCCCTTCCCCACCTCCGCCCGCATCTTCCAGCGCGACGGCAACTTCTACAAAGAGGGAGACACCTTCAAACAGCCTGAACTCGCCGCCACCCTCAAACGAATCGCCGCCAGCCCCGATGACTTCTACAAAGGTGGGATGGCCAGCGAGATCGCCTCCTTCGAAAAGGCCGGTGGTGGCCTCATCACCGCGCAGGACCTCGCCGCCTACGAGGTCAAAGATCGCAAACCCATCACCGGCAAATATCGTGGCTACAAAATCATCACCGCCCCGCCACCCTCCTCCGGCGGCATCACCCTCGTCGAGATCCTCAACATCCTCTCCAGCTACAAACTCCCCTCGCTCGGACCCGACCGCAGCCTCCCCCAGGTCCACACCATCACCGAAGCCTTCCGCCGCGCCTACATGGACAAGAGCGACTACCTCGGCGACCCCGACTTCAACACCCTCCCCCTAAAGCAGCTCGCCAACCCCGCCTACGCCGCCGCCTGGCGCAGTTCCATCGACCCCACCAAACCCACACCTTCAAAGGACCTCGTCCGCCCCGCCGGCTTTCTTCCACCACCACCCTCCATCCCCACTCCGAAAGAAGCCACGCAGACCACCCACTTCTCCATCGTCGACGCCCAGGGCAACGCCGTCGCCAGTACCTATACCCTCAACGGCTTCTTCGGCTCCGGCGTCACCGTCGACAACCTCGGCTTCGTCCTCAACAACGAGATGGACGACTTCGCCTCCAAGATGGGCGTCCCCAACGCCTACGGCCTCGTTCAGGGTCCCGCCAACGCCATCGCCCCCGGCAAGCGCCCACTCTCCTCCATGACCCCGACCATCCTCACCCGTGGCCGTAAGCTCTACATGGTCCTCGGCAGCCCTGGCGGTTCCACCATCATCAGCACCGTCGCCAACGACATCATCAGCGTCGTCGACAACGGCCTCAACGTCCAGCAGGCCGCCGACGCTCCGCGCTTCCACCACCAGTACCTGCCCGACCGCCTCGACCTCGAAAAGAAGTTCGACCCCGACGTCGCCGCCCAGCTCGCCGCCATGGGCTACATCGTCAATCAGACCTCCATGGCCGACGCCAAAAGTCCAGGCGTCTGGGGGGACAGCGAGATCATCGCCGTTGATCCCAAAACCCACGAGCTCCTCGCCGGCCACGACCACCGCCTCGACTACGGCAAAGCCGCCGGCTACTAAACGACACCCGAATAGAGCCTCTTCATTTTCCTGCTGTCCTGCCGACGACCGTTACGATGCTGTCGTCGGATGCGCTCCACGCCGAGGCACCCGTATGCTGCAACCTGCCCTCCGCGTCTGACCAATGCAGATGGGTGATCTCACTCCTGCCCGTCTCGTAAGCGTAGGTTTTTCCATCGTCGCTGTAGAGCGTGAAGTCGCCATCCGCGCCAGGATAAACATGCAGCCCGGCAATCGCCTGCTTCTCATCGGTGCTCTCGATCGAAGCTCCGAGCGGAAGGATCGAGCCTGCCCGCACAAAGACGGGGATCGTATCGATGGGCGCGTCCACGGTCACGTGCTGGCCACCATGCAGGCGCTCGTTCGTCCAGTAGTTGTACCAATCGGTTCCTGCAGGTAGATAAACATCGCGGCTCGTCACGCCCTGCTCGGTGACCGGAGCGATCAACAACGCCGGCCCAAACATATACTCGTCGCCAATCGAAGCGGTCTTCGGATCGCTGCCGAAGTCCAGGAACAGGCCGCGCATGAAGGGCGCGCCGGTCTGATGCGAAAAATAGCCGAGCGAGTAAATGTACGGCATCAACTGATAGCGCAGACGCAGGTACTTCTCCAGAATGGGCTCGGCCTGTTTTCCATAGGACCAGACTTCATTGAAGTTGCGACTGCCATGCGCCCGCATGTTGGGCTGAAACGTCGCGTACTGAAACCACCGGACATAGAGCTCCGGATAGTCGTCATCCTGGTGGACGTTATCGCGTGCATCGCCGGGGTCGATCAGCGGCGGCCGTTCCGGCGTGTGGGAGTAAGGAAGATACTGCCAGCCCCCAATGTCTGTGCTCCAGTACGGCATGCCCGATGCGACAAAGTTCAACCCCGCCGGCACCTGCCGCTTCAGCGTGTCCCATGTGGGATAAATGTCGGACGACCAGAAGATGGCTCCGTTATGCTGTGCCCCCAGGTACGCATCGCGCGAAAGAATCAGAGCGCGCTTCTCCGGAAGGTCGTGCCGGAAGCCGTCGTACAACGCCTTCGTGTGGAAGTAAGGATAGACATTGAAGTACTCCGTGCCAGGACCGATATGCAGATAGCTGCCATTCGGAGGCAGGTCCGGCTCAGTCTCATCCGCCCAGAACGCATCGAAGCCCTTGCTGACGAAGTTTTCGCGAATCATGTTCCAGTACCAACGCGCAGCGTCCGGATTGGTGGTGTCGATATCGGAACCCGCACGGTCGTAAGGCAGTCCATTGGTTGGCGTGCCATCGGCGAGATGCTCAAACCATCCGTTCTTCAGGAGCGTGTCGTAGTACCGGCCTTCCGGAACAAAGCGCGGCCAGACACTGATCATGCTGTGAAAGCCCAGCTTGTGTAGCTCGGCGTTCATCCCCGCAGGATCGGGCCAGAACTTCGGGTCCATGTCCATCTGGCCCATCTTCGTGAAGTAGAACCAGTCCACCACCATCACATCCGCGGGCAGATGACGCTCGCGGTAGCCATGCGCCACATCCAGAATCTCCTTCTGCGAGGCATAGCGTTGCTTGGATTGAATGTAACCGTAAGCAGACTTCGGCAGCATAGGAACACTGCCGGTCAGCAGCCGATAACCCTCGTAGAGCTGATCGTAGCTATCGCCGACGATGACAAAGAACGAGACGCGCTGCCCCACCTCAGACGTCCAGCGAGTCTGCTCATTGAAGGCGAAGTCCGCGCGTGTCCTGGACGGGTTGTCCCACAGCAGCGCATAGCCTTTATTTGTAACTACAAAAGGAATACACACGCTCGGCCCCCCGGCAGCGGTGTAGTCATGGGCACATTCCACCGAATGGCCGCGAAGATCCAGAAAGCCCTGCTGGTTCTGCCCCAATCCATAGTAGTGTTCGTCGCCTGGAGCTGCGAACGTCGCGCCAACCTGAAAAAAAGGATCGTCTCCGCTGCGCCGATCTGCGAGCACCCCCGCGTTACCGTCTTTGTAGTTGGGCACAGCCATCTCCCAGGACTGCATACGCAGCACCGGCTTACCGTCTGCACGATCGATGCTGATGCCAACGTGGGGAGCCGAACTGTTGAAGTATCTGGCAATGTCCGCCTGCGTGCCCGAGGGAGTCCCATGCGATTCAGGCGAAACATGGACCACCATACGATCGGAGCGGAAGGTATCGTCACCCTGCACGCTCGCCTGCGTCCATCCCGCTGCTGCGCCCGTCGCGGTGATGCCAACCCCCGGGCCTTTCAGGGAAGCGGCCTTGTCCAGACTCAGCGTCACCCGCACAATATTCGGCGCAAAGGCCTCCAGCCCCACAGTAGCGTTCCCTCGTGTGAGTACAACCTGCTGCGCGATGGCCGAGCAGCCAGGAAAAACTCCCAGCGCGAACAAGAGTATTGCGCGGCCCAAAATCATACGGCGGTCAAACAGATCCATGCTGAGTAATCTCCAAAAGCTGGTGTTCATGGTTGCACCGAAAGCGCCTGACGAAGCCGTATATCAGCCGAAGAGGCGCCTGCGCGAACCTCGACACGATCCCGCTCCACGACGAAGCGGTGAGCATCCTCGTCCCAGTACGCCAGGCTGGCGACCGGAATGTCGAACGTCAGAGTTTGTTTTTTCCCGGCACCAAGCGACACCCGTCGAAACGCCTTCAGCTCCTCGCCAGGCCGGGATACCGCCGAGTTCTCATGCGACACATATAGCTGCACGACTTCGTCTCCATCGCGATGCCCGGTATTTGCGACCGTCAACTGCACATGAACCGACTCTCCTCGTTGTGCAACAGCAAGATCACTGTAGGCAAAGCTCGTGTAGCTGAGGCCGAAGCCAAACGGATAAAGCGGCTCCTGCCTGCTGTAAAGATACGTCCGCCCATGACGCAGATCGTAATCCATCATGGGAGGAAGCTGCTCCAGAGATGCGGGCCAGGTCTGCGTCAGCCGTCCCGCCGGGTTGTAGTCGCCGAACAGCACATCGGCAAGTGCATCCCCCTGCGCCTCGCTGTTATGGGTCATCTCAAGAATCGCGGGCGCATGTTGCTGCGTCCATGTCGTCGTATACGGAAAGCTCGTCTGCAGCACAACCACGGTCCGAGGGTTGGCCGCAAGCACGGCCTTCACCAGCGACTCCTCGGGCAGAGTCAGGCTCTTGCGATCGATCGCCTCTTTGCCTTCGCTGGGCAGAGCGCATTTAGCCCAACCCGCATCGCACGTCGGGTGATTGCCGACGATCACAATCGCGACCTGTGACCGTGCGGCCAGCGCAGCGGCAGCGGCTTCATCTTTGCCATCGTTGAACGTGACCGAAGCTCCTGCAGCTCTTCGCCGAATGCCCTCCACAGGCGTCACTGTAAAGGGAGGCGTGCCGCTGTACCAGTCCAGCGCCACCGTATCGGCCCACGGCCCGATCACCGCGATGGACTTCACCTGCGCGGCATTCAGCGGCAGAGCTTCGCCTTCATTCTTAAGCAGCACAACCGACTCGTCGGTCACGCGCCGCGCAAGCTTTCGCGGAGCTTCGTTATTCCAGGGATCGCCCTGCGCCTGGTCCATCTCACCGATGCGAAAGTACGGTGAGTCCTCCGCCGGGTCCAGCAGTCCCAGATGCAGCATCACCCGATAGACGCCGCGCAGATTGCCATCGATGTCCGTCTCTGTAATCAGCTTCTTCTCAAGCGCCTCACGCACGGGCTGCTGGTAGTCGTCGAGAAACTGGTTGATCCCGGCATGAATCGCTGCAGCCGCAGCCTCCGGAAGCGTCGCAAAGGCGTGGTGCTGATTCACCATATTCGTCAGCGCGCCCGCATCTGTACAGACAATGCCATCCAGATGCCATTTCCCCATCACCACCTTGCGCAGCACAGGACTGGCCGTCATCGGAACCCCGTTCCAGGCGTTGTATGCGGTCATCATCGCATCGGCGTGACCATCTTCAACAGCCATCCGGAAGGGCACGGCGTAGTACTCGTGAAAGAGTCGTGCGTCGAAGTTCGAAGACGATCCGCCACGCCCATCCTCGTTGCTGTTGGCAAGAAAATGCTTCAGCAGCGACGCCGTCATCCAGACGTGCGGATCGCTCCCCTGCAGCCCGCGAACGAAGGCGGTAGCCAGCGTACCGACCAGGAAGGGATCTTCTCCATAGCTTTCTTCGCCCCGTCCCCAGCGCGGATCGCGGCTAAGGTCCGCGTTGGGCGCCCGCACCACCAGGCCGCCGCGATGATACTTCGTGTAGGCAAACCGCGCCTCCCTGGCCTCCTGCGCCGCGGCCTGCTCCAGAATCGCCGGGTCCCATGTCTGCCCAAGACCACGCGCCTGAGGAAACTGTGTCGTAGGGATCACCGTCTGTTTTTGTCCCTCCCAGTGTCCCGGGCCGCCCAGCGCCAGTCCATGCAAACCCTCCACGTGGTTGCTCCCTGGAACGCCGAGCCGTGGCACGGAAGGGTCCGTGCTGAGCGCATGAATCTTCTCCTCCAGCGTCATCCGTGCGAGCAGATCGCTAATGCGCTGCTCCGCACCAGCATGGACATCTCGATACACAGGAGTAGCCGGTGCCCCCTGCGCACCAGCCGCATCACCAATCGGAAACACGCACAGCAGGAAAAGAGCGATGCGCGCGGGGCTGATCCGCAGCGCACCCCTGGAGCTGTTGTGCAAATAAGATTTCTGGGCCGACATCGAGCAGTTCTCCTAAAGATCCGGAACAGATCATTCAAACGACTTCGCTTCTGCTACGGCAAACTGCTCCAGGGCTGATCCCGCAATCGGCAACATCTTCTTCGACTTGTTCTTTGCTGATCGCGCAGGTCAGGATTGAAAGCACATGGCGAGCGAATCCACCCGCCATGTGCTTCGGTTAGAAGCTGTACTTCAGGGATAGTTCCACGACTCTCGCACTTCCGGACTTGCTGTCCATCGTGCCCCACGTATAACCCGCAGGCAGCCCTGAGGCTACGTTCGGAGTGAAGGTTGTCCCATTGGCAGTTGCGTACTTCAGCGTGATGTCGTTGCTGGTGCTGTATCCCCACAGCGGGTGGTTCATGAAGTTGAACGCCGATGCGCGGAACTGCACCTTTTGCCGCTCAGTGATGCCGAAGCTCTTATAAAGAGTCAGGTCGGAGTTGTTGTAAGAGGGGCCACTGAGATAAGTAAACTGTCTCATTCCCTGCTGGCCAAGGGCGGGCGCGCTAAAGCAGGAAAGATTCAGCAGTTGATGGGCCTGCAGATTGCTTCTTGGATTGCAGGTCGCAATCGGCAATATCTCATTTGCGTTGGTCCCAAAGTATGTGTTCGAGGTTAGCGACTCGTTCTTCGTGGAGTTAAGAATCGTCAGGCCAAGATTCTGCGTATCCTGCGCCTGCAGGTTGCCGCCAGCCTGCCAGGTAGTCGTGCCGGACACGGTCCACCCATTTGTAGCTCCGCCAATCAACCTGAAGCCGCCGTGATAGACGTTCCCGATGTCGTAGGCATAGGACGTGTTGATCACCTGCGGACGGTCGATGTTGAGAACGCCGTAGTTGCCATGCACATTGAACGCGTCAACTGTGCTGTTGATCATGCCCAGCGCCTTCGACCACGTGTAGTTGAGGTTGAAGGACAAGCGGCCTGCCTGCTTCAGCCATGCAACCTGAAGTCCGTGGTAGTTGGAATAGCCGATGTGCTCGCCGACAGCGATCGAGTTCGTGCCATAGCCGGCCTGATACGGATAGTAATCCTGGATCTTATAAGTGGAGGTGTTATCGGGATCGGCTGGAGCCGCCGCACCCGTCAATGGGTCCGGGTTGAAGAGGCCACCAACAGGAATCTTGTTCACGTTGGTGAACTCCGAACCGCCGATCGCGGAGCCGCTGCTCGCACCACCCATCAGCAGATGATGCGTTGTATTGCCGACATAAGCGATCTCGAACAACGACCCCCAGGGAAGCTGCCGGTCGATGGTCATATTCCATGCATCTGTATTCGGAACGTTATAGTCGTTCGGGTCCGCGGCACTCACAGAGCTCGGCAGGCTGGCGGTGGAAGCCGCGGAGGATCCAAGTTTACCGAGCTGTGCAAGAGTCAGCGACTGGCCGTTGGGCGTGTTGTAGGTTGCCATCAGCTGTGAGGTACTCAGGTCCCCGCCGTAGTCGTTGTATTGATCGTTCCAGCGATACTCGCCCCAGCCGCCGCGCACCACCGTCCGGCCCGATCCATCTATATTCCACGCAAAGCCGAGACGCGGCGAGGTAAACGCAAGTCGCGTCGGAGAACCGCCCACTGGAATGCCCGGATCGATAGCATGCCAGTAGACACCGGGATAGACCTTTCCTGAGGCAAGATCGCTGGCGTATCGACCCGGAAGCCAGACCGCCAGCCCTGTGCCCTGCCGGTCGTACCAGCGTCCAACGTGATCCCAGCGCAGCCCCAGGTTCACCGTCACCCGGCTCGAAACCCGCCAGTCGTCCATGAGATACGCAGAGGTCGTGCGGTAAGCCATGTCCTGAATCGGCATATAGCTGTTCTGCGTAAAGGCGGTGGAGACACCCATCGCCAGGTTCGCAACAGGGTTCAGCGAACCGATGCGCACCGCTGGATTCGCCTCATTCGGCTGCAGCCCGCTGTTGAACGAGAGGTCGCCGTTCGGGTAAGCATAGGTGCCCTGTTTATTGCTTGCTAACTCGGTAAACGCTCCAAACTTGATCGTATGCGACTTGTATACCTTGGTGACGTTATCGGAAAAGGACGGATTCGCCTTCACCAGAGGATACGAGCCTCCCACCTCCCACAGGTCAGGTTCAGACAGGTCCGGAAAGGTCTGCGCTCCCGCACTCGAGATCGACGGAGCCACCAGTGCGGCGCTGTTATAGACCGTCCCGTAAGAGTAGTCGATCGTGGATTTATAAGCCGCCTGAAGATTGGATGGCTTATAAGGACTGTTGGCATATCCCCATGCGGCCACGAGTTCATTCGTCAGCGTCGCGCTGAAGATATGCACGAAGTTACCCGTCAGCACGCGAGACGTAGTTGGATTGTCGATGATGCCGCCGGGATAGAGCGCGGCGTAACTGGGGTTGTAGTAAATATGCGCCGGCTGCGACGAAGTATTGCTGCCGGTCTGGTACGTGACAAAAATTTTATTGCTTTCATTGAAGTTGTAATCCACTCGTGCGCGCCAGACATGACCGTTCTGTTGCGTGCTGATCGGCAGATAGTAGTTGTAACCGCCAGGAGTCGTCGCCGGGTTGGCATTGGCTGCGGGGAACATCTTCATCAACGCCGCCGCGCCGGAGTCAAGGTATTGCGAAGGGATGACGCCTCCGGTAATCGGCGTACCGTCAGGAGCAACCGACCCGGACAGGTTATTGCACCAATTGGTGGCCGTGGAGTTGAACCCACCCGGACAGAGCGCTGAATTCCCGGTACCGCTGGAGGTGAAGTTGCCACCCTCCATCGCGGCAGTCGGCACATACGATTCGAGCGGACTCGTCGAAGGAAGAAGTTGGTGGTAGTACTCGTAGCCAAACCAGAACAGCAGCTTGTCATCTTTATTGAAGTTCGTCCCTGGAACCTTGACCGGACCGCCCACATTGCCACCGGGGTAATAGTAGGCCGCATACTGCCTGGGGGTGCCCTGGTCATTGTTGGCCCAGGTATTTGCGTTGAGCACACTATTGCGGGCGTACAGATAACCCTGCCCATGGAAC
>Ga0302220_10002460_pt1 | contig 13579 bp, 12 predicted proteins | sample II_Palsa_E1_3_FD_194572 | JGI IMG/M metagenome (GOLD analysis project Ga0302220, IMG submission 194572) | Peat permafrost microbial communities from Stordalen Mire near Abisko, Sweden - II_Palsa_E1_3 | ecosystem: Environmental > Terrestrial > Soil > Palsa > Peat permafrost | place: Sweden...
CGGAACAGCGCACTGAGTTCGGGCTTGGAGACCGGGAAGCCGGCACTCTCGAGGATCTGGTGCATGTCCACGTCCTTCAGCTCGAACGCCACCCGTAGCTTCTTCAGCACCACGTTATTGGTGACATGCTTCTCGACCGGGCGCGGCGGCAGGCTTTCGTCGCGGCCACGGCGGTAAAACACCAGACCATCGAGGAAGTGCGCCAGCACTTTGTTGCTGCACTCGACATAGCCGGCCTCGTCATCCTTCTTCAGGAAGGCCTGCACATCCTCCTTACCGATCGGGAAAGTCGGGTCGGCCAGATGGGTGATTTCCACCACCCTCCCATCGCTGAGGTCGAGCATGTAGCGGATGCCGCGCAATACGTCGTTGTTGATCATGTCGTTCCGATAGGCCTCACTGAGATTGCCATGCTACCGCGCCACGCCAACGGCGATTAACCCCGTTTGCTGCAAACCTGCGTTTCATCTCTCACAAACCCCAGAAAATTGCCCCATGAACGTGAGAACCCTGCGGCACAGTCGGCCGCGTGGCCCAGATGGCAACAACAATGGTTGCAAGTTGAGGTTTCCGGTCCCGATACGCGGACAGCGGTTGTGACTGCAGGCAACTTCCCCTCTGCAGCCCTCCCCCGCCGCTACCGCCTGTCGGGGCCGGGGCTTGTTCTACGTGCAACGCCGCTACCGGTGGCCCCGACCAGCCATGCCAACCTATCCGGCACCAGCTGATTTGGCTTAACCTCGCCCACCATGGATGTTGCGGTCGACCCCGATGCGATGCTGATGCTTGCCTATGCGCGCGGCGACGTAGCTGCGTTCGAGACGTTATATGCGCGTCATCGCGGCATGCTGTACCGGTTTCTGCTGCGCAGCGTGCGCGATCCGCACCGTACCGACGAACTGTTCCAGGAAACCTGGAGCCGGGTGATCAGCGCGCGGGCGCGCTACCAGCCACAGGCGAAGTTCAGTACCTGGCTGCTGCAGATCGCGCACAATCTGATGATCGACGGCCTGCGGCGCCAGCGGCCCATGGCTGAAGGCGACGAGGCCGAGGCTGCGCTGGCGAATGTGGCGATGCCAGAACACGAACAGCCCGATCATGCCCTGTCCGAGTTCGAACGCCGCCGCAATCTCCAGCGCGCGATTGAACAACTGCCGGACGAACAACGCACGGCCGTGCTGCTGCGCCTTGAGCACGAACTCAGCCTGGAAGAAATTGCCGAGGTGACTGGCGCCGGCCGCGAGACGGTGAAATCGCGCCTGCGCTATGCCATGAACCGATTACGCGAAGTACTGGCCGAATGACCGCACAACTACCACCGCAAGGCCCGCAAGAGCCTGACGAACATCTGCCCGGCGAAACCGAGCTGACGGCACTGTATCGCCAGCTGCCGCAGAGTGAGCCCAGCGCAGCACTGGACGCGGCGGTGCTGCATGCGGCTGCACAAGCTGTAGTAGCGGGCGAACAACCCGTCATCGAACGCAGGCGATCATCGCGGGAACCAGGGAACTGGGTGCAACCGAAGCCAGTTTCTGCAGAAGGTCCAAAACTGTCCGATCCCTCGACCGCATCCCACGGACGAAGGAAAGCCGGCGCACGTTGGCTGATCGCACTGAGCAGCGCCGCTACGCTGATGCTGGCCGCTGGCCTTGCCTGGCACATGCGTGTGATGCCATCGACGACGAGCACGCCCGACGCAGCCAGCTACCGAGCCGCCGTCAATTCTCCTGTCGAGGTAGCGCCGCCTGCCGCCGTTGCCGCACCGCCTCCGCCCGCTGCTCCTGCCCAACTGGTCACTGCGCAAACTGCGGACCATCTGGTCGAACCAGTGGCCACGTTGCAGCAGACCCCACAGATGGCTTCAGCCAAGACCGCCATGAAACGGCATCATGCGATACCTGCGCCACCGGTCGAAGAAGTCTCCGAAACCGCCGCAGCTGCACCCCGACCCGTGACAGAAATGACCCGCGTCGCGCAACCTGCCGCTGAGAGCTATTCCTCAACAGCGCCCGTTGCCACAGCCAGTCAGGCTGGCAGGAGTGAAGTAGCTGCTGCGCCCATGCTGATGCCGTCTCCAGTCGCGCCAGCCCCTGCCATACAAGCCATCGAAAAACCCACTGCCGTGAATCCCAGCGACACGCCCGCGCAGGAACTCGGCAAGATCCAGCAGCTGTTCACCCAGGGCCACGACGACGAAGCACGGCAGCGCCTGGACGCTTTCCATCTCGCGCACCCGCAGTGGGAACTGCCGGCGGAGCTTGACGCCCAACTGCACAAGCCATGAGCGGGACGTTGTCCACGCTGGCCCAGCCGAGCCGGCATCTGGAAGAAATCAAGAAGAGCCGTTTCCTCGCACTGGCCACCCCTGTGGCATCGACCGAACAGGCACTGGCTTTCCTGCGCGAGATGAGCGACCCGGCCGCCACGCACAACTGCTGGGCCTGGCGGATCGGCTTGGACTACCGTTTCAACGACGACGGCGAGCCCGGCGGCACCGCCGGCAGGCCGATCCTGCAGGCGATCGAGGGCCAGGGCATCGACCGTGTCATGGTGGTGGTAACGCGCTGGTATGGCGGCATCAAGCTCGGCGCCGGCGGCCTGATGCGTGCCTATGGCGGCACCGCGGCGGAATGCCTGCGCCGCGCCGAACGCGTGCCGATCGTGGCGATGGCCCGGCTCGCCGTGCATTGCGACTTTGCGGAACTGGCACTGCTCAAGGCACGCCTGAAGGAACTGCAGGCCGAAATCGAACATGAGTCTTTCGGTACCGATGGTGTGGAACTGCAGTTGCGCGTGCCGGAAAACCACGCCGGCGAAGCGCAGCTGCGCATCAGCGACATCAGCCGCGGACGCAGCAAGGTGAAGCGTCTGGACTGAAATCTTCGCGGCCCGCGGCGCCGAGGATTGAATCAGCCGGCACACGCCCCACCTTGAATGGCATTGCCCGCGCCCGCGCGAACCTGTGTCATCCACGATCCGTCCTGCGAGAGCTCATGAGCGACGCCACCAGCGATACAACGCCCCGCCCTGCCCGCCGCCTCGGCGCCTTGCGCCAGCTCTGGCCCTTCCTGAAACCCCATCGCGCGCTGGCGATCGGCTGGCTGGTGTTTCTCGGCTTGTCATCGGGTGCATCGCTGGTACTGCCGATGGCGTTTCGCCACATCATCGATCAGGGCTTTGGGCATTCCAGCCTCGGCGTGATCAACCGCACGTTCGCCGCGATGTTCGGCGTGGCACTGGTACTCGCCTTTGCCACCGCCGCACGCTACTTCTGCATCACCCTGCTGAGCGAACGGGCGCTGGCCTCGTTGCGCAAGACGCTCTACGCGCATGTGATCCGGCTCGATGTGGGTTTCTTCGAGCGCAGTCGCGTTGGCGAACTGCTCTCGCGCCTGAGTGCCGATACCGAAGTGGTGCAGGTACTGATCAGCTCCGGTATCTCGGTGGCGCTGCGCAGCGCGGTGATGCTGCTTGGTGCAGCGGTGGCGATGGTGTGGACCGCGCCGTCGCTGGCCGGTTTGACTGCGTTGGTGATTCCGGCCGTGATGTTGCCGATCCTGGTGTTCGGCCGACGCGTGCAGAAACTCTCGCGCGCCAGCCAGGATCGACTGGCCGATGCAGCGGCCATTGCGAACGAGACGCTCAACGCGTCCACCGCGGTCAAGGCGTATGCGCGCGAGGACATCGAGAGCACCCGCTACGGCGATGCCATTTTTCGCGCACTGGCCACGGCACGGCGACGCATTGGCATGCGTTCGCTGTTGACCATGGCGGTGATCGTGCTGGTCTTCGGCGCAATCACCCTGGTGCTGTGGGCTGGCGCCCGCCACGTGCTGGCCGGCACCCTTGATCCCGGCGTGCTGGGCCAGTTCGTGCTGTATGCCGTCTTCGCTGCCGGCTCGGTGGCTGGCCTGTCCGAAGTCTGGGGTGACGTGTTGCGCGCCGCTGGCGCGATGGAACGCATCAGTGAGCTGCTCGCCGAACGTGCCGACATCGTCGATCCGGCGCAGCCGGCAACGCTGCCGCAGCCGATGCGTGGCGGCCTGCGTTTCGATGCGGTGACCTTCCATTACCCGACGCGTCCGGACACGGTGGCCCTGCTCGACTTCACGCTGGACATCCAGCCCGGTGAAACCGTCGCCCTGGTCGGCCCTTCGGGCGCCGGCAAGAGCACCGTGTTCGCGCTGCTGCTGCGTTTCTACGATCCGCAGAGTGGCCGCATCAACATCGATGGCATCGATCTGCGCGACGTGACCCTGGCCAACCTGCGTGGCGCCATCGCGTTGGTCCCCCAGGAAACGATCATCTTTGCCGGCACTGCAGCAGACAACATCCGCTTCGGCCGACAGGACGCCAGTGACGAGGAAGTCCGCCAAGCGGCTCGCGCCGCCGAGGCAAATGACTTCATCAGCGCACTGGGCGATGGCTACAACGCCGAGCTGGGCGAACGCGGCGTGCGCCTCTCCGGCGGCCAGCGCCAGCGTATAGCGATCGCCCGCGCGATCCTGCGCGATGCACCGCTGCTGCTGCTGGACGAAGCAACCTCGTCACTCGATGCGCAGTCCGAAGCCGCGATCCAGCAGGCGCTGGAGCGGCTGGAAAAAGGCCGTACGACCCTCGTCATCGCCCATCGCCTCGCCACCGTGCAGCGCGCCGACCGCATCGTGGTGATGGACGGCGGCCGCATCGTAGCGCAGGGCACGCATGAGAGTTTGCTGGCCGAGGGTGGTTTGTATGCGGAGTTGGCGCGGTTGCAGTTTGTGGCTTGAGATCGAGTGCACTGCATCGGCTGCCAAGACTTCCGTTTCCAGTGAACCACTCGACGATCAAACGGGTGGAAGCGCAGACGGCTCACTCGCAGACACACCCTGCTTCGCGTCCATCCGCCGGAGTACCACATAAGCGAACGCCACCAGTGCAAGGCACGTGTATTCAAGAATGATCTTCGTGATGCCCAGCGAAATAGTGCTCTTTATGTAATACGCGACGCCAGCCAGCGCCAGCATCAGAAACGGGTAGACGTACATATACCAGCCAAGCCGGCTCTTTTTGCGAATCAGCGCAACCACTACCGGCACCGGCAACGCTGCGCAAAACCAGAGCCCGCCCAGAAACATCAAACCCGCCTTGGCACACTGTTGAAAAGGTCCCGAGTCACAGAAAACAAGGCTGATAAGCATCATCCCTACGCCAAGCGCAGCCGGCCAGGTGATCGCCAGAATGCTCATGATGAGCAAAGCGATCCGTATGAATTTTTCAAATCTTTCCCGCACTGGTGACATCTCCCTGTCCGTCAAGAAAGAATATCAGGCTCATTTGTAGACTGCGCTCTGCATTCAGCATAAATGAACTAAACCGAATGGTCCCAGCCAAATGGTCCACAACTAGTGGAGACCTGGTTGGAGACGATCAGGATGATTGGGTCCGCTGGATTGCATGCAGCGGACGACATAGGCCCTTGAGAGGGACACTGAAGTCATCTGTTTCGAGATGATCATGGCCACCCCCTTTCCTGGTCGCGGGCGCAGGTTGAACACCATCTCGACATACATGAACCCCACCCTTCTTTCACCTGAAAGTCACGCGCGCTTTCACGCCGTCGTCCTGAACAAGGTGGTTCCATGGTGATTGTCCGAGTCGGCGTCGGCGCTGAGTGTCATCCGCAGACTCGCACTTCGGAACGACGCCAGCGCAAGCTGGCGACACCGAATCGTTTCAACACTCAAGGAGTTCCCCATGATCAAGCGCATGCTTCCCCTGTTGATTGGACTGTCGGTTTGCGGCGCCGCTTTCGCGCAGGACATGCCAGCCACCGCCCAGTCGACGACCAGTACAACGACCGCGAATCACACGACTACTACGACTACGACCACCTCGTGGCCAGCCCAGCCGCCCACGGGCGGATCGACCGAGGATGCTGTCAAAACTGCGATCGCCAACGCCGGCTACAAGGAAGTGAAGGACCTTAAATTCAAGGACGGTGTGTGGCGCAGCGAGGCCCGTGGCGGTAACAAGAAGTGGGTCAAACTCGCGGTCGGGCCGGTCAACGGCAAGGTGTATGCGGCCGATGCACCGTCCAAACTCGACAAGGACGAGATCAGCGCCAAGCTGACGACGGCCGGCTATCAGAACATCAAGGACGTGAAGTTCGACAAAGGCCTGTGGGCCGCTGAAGCCAAGACGCCGCATGGCAACGACGTCGACCTGCTGGTCGATCCGGACGATGGCAGCGTAGTGGCCCAGTCGCACGATTGATTCATTACGTCTGCGAGGGTCAAGGAGCCCGGCGCTTTAATGGCGCCGGGCTCCTGTGTTTCGAAATACTCTCCAAGAGTGTCATTCCGGCGAAGGCCGGAATCGCTTCGCTGTAGTAGTGCGATCCCTGCCTGCGCAGGGATGACGAGCTTGTTGGAACAGAGTTGTTCGAGGTGGGTTAGTAGTGCACTCTGATCCGAGTTTCGCGCCCTTTGTCTCTACGCATTGAACAACAGGAAATAACCATGAGCACCGTTCTCGTAACTGGCGGATCAGGCTTCATCGGCAGCCAAGCCATCCTGCAGCTGCTGGCGGCAGGCCACCTGGTACGCACCACGGTGCGCAGCCTGAAGCGCGAAGGTGACGTACGCGCGATGCTGAAGCAAGGTGGCGCCGTGTCGGACGACCGTCTGTCATTTGTGGTTGCCGATCTCGAGAGCGACGCTGGCTGGCCGCAAGCCGCCGCCGGCTGTGAATACGTGCTGCACATCGCATCGCCGTTTCCTTCCACCCTCCCCAAACACGAGGACGAGTTGATCGTGCCTGCACGTGAAGGCGCGCTTCGGGTCTTGCGCGCCGCGCGCGACGCTGGCGTCAAGCGCGTGGTGCTGACCTCCTCGTTCGCGGCGATCGGCTACGGACAGGAAGTGCAGACGGCACCGTTCAACGAAAGCAACTGGACCGATCCCGCCGGCGAAGACGTGCAGCCCTACGCGAAATCGAAGACCCTGGCCGAGCGCGCAGCCTGGGATTTCATCGCCCGCGAAGGTGGCTCCCTCGAACTTTCCGTGGTCAATCCGGTAGGCGTATTCGGCCCGGTTCTGGGACCGGACTACTCGACATCGATCATGCTGGTGCAGCGGCTGATGGACGGCGCCATGCCCGGCTGCCCGCAGCTCAGCTTCGGTGCCGTCGATGTGCGCGATGTCGCCGACCTGCACATCCGCGCCATGACCGATCCCGCCGCAAAGGGCGAGCGATTCCTCGCCGTCGCTGGTGATTTCATCTCGATACTCGACATCGCCAGGATCTTGAAGAACCGCATGGGTGCAGCGGCCAAACGGGTGCCGACCCGGCAACTGCCGAACTGGCTGGTGCGCCTCGCCGCGCTGCGTGACCCGGCGGTCAAACAGATTCTCCCCGAACTCGGCAAGCCGAAGAACGCCACCAGCGAAAAAGCCCAACGTGTGCTCGGCTGGACACCGCGTTCGAGCGAGGAAGCCATCGTCGCTACCGCTGAAAGCCTGTTGCAGCTCGGGCTCCTGAAGGAAAGCCCGGCTGGATCAAAGGACAACGGATAAGGGAACGGAAGCAGTCAAGGGAATTCAATTACCTCGGCCCCTTTGATTGACGCCTCAATCGCTACTGTTCATGACGAACGATATGGAAACCTTCGTCGCTGGTAGGTGGCACGAAGTACCGGGTGATTTCGTCAAATTCAGCATCGCTGGGCGCAAAGGGGTGAACGCCCGAAGCGTTGCGCTCCTGGAGCCGCGCCTTGCAAACCTCATTGGGGATGTCGAGGTAGTGCAGCTCGTGGGCGACTCCGGCGCCATCGATGATGTCTTTCATCCAGCGGCGATTGCCGAGCGTATTCGCCGGAAAATCGAGCACCACCGAGAGCCCGGCCAACAGCAGCGATTCGATGTGCGGGGCCAGCGCGTTGCGCAGCTGACCCGAACGGCGAACGTAGTCACCAAGCGTATGGATCTCGCCGGTATAGAGCTGCGAGAGCCAAACATCCTCGCTGATCAGTACGGTGTCTGGACGCTCGGCCAGCTGTCGTGTCAGCGTTGATTTTCCTGCGGCGATCTTTCCGCACACCAAGTGAAGAACCGGCGACTGGAAGCTGTCGGAATTCATGAAGGGCTCCTTGTTGACTTCGTATGCCCAGGAGCTGGATACAAACAACCCGCCTCCAGGGCGGGTTGTTTTAGCAGTTTCGGAACGCGCTAACCCACCATTTCTCGTGTGGTGCAAATAATCAACGAAATCTGGTTGTGGGCGCAGTTCATGGACGAACCATAAGCGACGGAATTTTCCACGTCAATGTAGAAAAGTTCGGATGCTGGGTGCGAATGAACAGTCTGAGCCGGTCACCATGATCGTATCGATGTCGAAGAACATGATTTGCCGGCGCGCAGGTCGATTACTTTGCAGGCTGGTGACTGGTGAACATGTCAACCAGGCTCTGGGGCGCGTTAGGGCCGAGACACACCATGAGGATTGCTTCCGCCTCCGCAGCCTCGGACGCGCTGCGGGGAAAGAGGTCCTTTTCATACGCGATGAGCGCGGCTTCAACGTCACCGGGGTTGGCGGCGATGGCCTTTCCGAGTTCAGCGCCATCGAACATGGCGAGGTTGGCCCCTTCGCCAGACGGAATCATCAGGTGCGCCGCATCGCCGAGCAGCGTCACTCCGGGCACGCGCTCCCATCTATGCTCGACCGGGAGCGCATGAATTGGGCGAGGCACAGGGGCAGTCTCACCGTCGGTGATGAGCGCTGTCAGCGCCGGAGCCCAGCCGTCGAACTCCGCAGCAACCTTGGCCAAGGCAGTCGCCAGGTCGGAGAAGTCGATGCTGTCAATCCATTCCTTCGGCTTGTTCAACTGCACGTACGTGTGCAGCACGCCATGGGGTTCACGGTGCGCGGCGATGCCTTTTCCCGGTGCCAGCGCAAACAGCGCGCCACCGCCAACCGCTTCCGCGCTCGCCTTGTGACGGGTATCGCTGTCGAACAGATACGTTTCGATGAAGGACGTGCCCACATAAGCCGGTATCGCCCCGGAAAGAAGGGGACGAACTTTAGACCAAGCGCCGTCGGCACCCACGAGGAGGTCGGTAGTCACCATTGAGCCGTTGGCAAAGGTCAGCACGTGCCGCCCGCCGCCGAGCGGAGACACCGCTGTGAGTTTGTGTCCCCAGCAGACCGTGCCGGCAGGAAGCGAGTCAAGCAGAATCCGACGAAGGTCTCCTCGAGGTACCTCAGGTCGACCGCCTGTGCCGTCGTCGGGCTCATCGAGCAGAACATTGCCGTCCTTGTCGAGTACCCGTCTCGCCTGACCCCCGGGGTGGATGATCTCGAGGAACTGGTCGAAAAGTCCCGCTGCCTTGAGCGCGAGCTGCCCGTTGTTTTCATGGATATCGAGCATGCCTCCTTGCGCTCGCGCGCTCGCGGAGGCTTCCGCTTCGTAGACCGTCGCAGCAATGCCGTGGACGTGAAGGACGCGCGCAAGTGTAAGGCCGCCAAGCCCGGCACCGATGATCGTGACTGGCGTATTCATACCGGTTCCGCCATTCCCCAGCGAACGGCAGCCTTTAGGAGCTCGCTGCAATCCGGGGCGTTGTCAGAGGCCCAGGCAACAATCCCATCCGGGCGGATCAGTGCAGCGCTCAAGCCCAATTGCTCTTTCGCGCGGCCAGAAACGTACTTGATTCGGCCGCCATCTTCGCTTGCCAAAGTTTCGAGTGAAGCATGGCCATCAAAATCGAGCAGTATTCCGCGACCATCGTGCATTAGCGCGCCAATGGTTGTGCCGTCTTCGAACTCGAAGTTGGGAACGCTATGGCCTACGAGAGGATGGTCGCCACCGAGATCGTAGTTTGTGGAAACGCCCCACACCCTTCCTGCAAAGTAGGTAGCACCATCGCGCGTGTTCATGAGATCGCGGACAATGGCATTAAGCGCGCGGGCATGGGGGTCTGGTCGCATGATGGCGACTTGGGCGCGTGACCAATCCAGAACCCATGCACCGATCGGATGTCGTTCCGTCTGATAACTGTCCAACAGAACTTCCGACGTTTTCTTCTTGATGACTGCGGCGAGCTTCCAGCCCAGGTTCATGGCGTCGCCCACTCCAAGATTAAGCCCTTGGCCTCCAAGCGGCGCATGAATGTGTGCAGCATCGCCAGCTAAAAAAATCCGTCCGTTGCGGTAGCTTGTCGCCTGCCGCGCCCGGTCCGTCCACGTGGTCGCGATGTGCAAGGCATGGATGGTCACGTCGGTGTTCGAGATGCGGCGTAGAACTTCCTGCACGTGCTCTCGCGTGATTGGCGCTCCGGTACTGTGAAATGCGCCGCCATCAAAATCCTGAATCACCAGGTAACCTGGCTGCGATTGCAAGTACATGCCTGTGGGTGTCACGTTTCGGCCCGACTGGAGCCTCTCCGGATCGGCAATGTCCACTTTGGCGGTGTAGCCGGTGAATTCCGGCTCCGTACCAGCGAACTCAAAACCGCCTGCCTTGCGAACAACACTGCGACTTCCATCGCAACCCACAAGCCATGAACCTTGAAAAGTTTGGTTGCCGGACTGAACAGTGACTCCGTCCTCGGCTTGATGAAAGTCGGTAACGGAAAACCCTCGTTTGATTTCGGCACCCTGGGCCTCTGCGCGGCGAGACAGCACGACTTCAAGCTCTTCCAATTCTGATATCAAACTGGTTTCGGTCGAGCTCGGCAGCCGGTATGTCCACTGGGAGGTGTCGATATCGCCGTCATGAAATGGAATGCCGGCGAAGTGTCCCGCCTGACGGCGTGACCCTTGTCCGGAATTCTGGTGGGGATTCTTGAGGCGTTTGTTGACCTCAAGTTGCTGCAGCAACCCGCGACGATCAAGCGTTTCAATCGTGGGCGCGGAGAGTCCGCGTATCCCAAAAGGAAGCTGCTTCAATGGTGAATGCGGGTCCTCTGCCTTTTCCAGTACCAAGACGGAACATTTGGCCAAGGCCAGTTCACAGGCGAGGAATAAGCCCACAGGTCCTGCGCCGGAAATGATCACATCGTAAACAGATGGATTCTGTGTGGATTTCTTGTGGTTTGGGGTATTCATCACGGCTTCTTTTGTTATTGGAGGTCGTCGCCAGGAGTCTTGCAGACAGTGTGGAACGTCATTCCATTATATTGGAACGACGTTCCATTTATGTCAAGATACGGCATGATCAAAAATGCACGCAACACGCCACGTGGCCCTCAGCGACGGGAAGAGTCACTCTCGCGGGATCGCATCATTGAGGCGTCAATCGCGCTCCTGGACAGCAAGGGAGAAGGCGGGCTGACATTTCGCGCCCTGTCCGAACGCCTCGCCACCGGTGCTGGTGCCATTTATTGGCACGTCGAGAACAAGAGCGATCTGCTGACCGCTGCCTGCGACTCCATCATCGCTCGCACAATGGCGTCGTGCGTGGTCGGCGCGACACCGGAGGCGACCATTCGTACCCTCGCGCTAGGCATGTTCGACGCGATCGACGCGCATCCGTGGGTTGGCTCGGCGCTCACACATACAGCGGGGCAGTTGCCCATGGTGCGCATCGTCGAATGCCTGGGCCAGCAGGTTCGCGCTCTTGGCGTGGCGGATAAAGAACAGTGGGCAGTGGTGTCCGCACTACTGCACTACATCCTTGGCGTCGCTGGTCAGAATGCTGCCAACACGCAGTTCGCTCGGACGCGAAGCATCGACAGATCCAACTTCCTGGACGCGATGGCGACGGTATGGTCTCAGCTCGATCCAAAGGAGTACCCGTTCGCACGCAGCGTCGCCGGACAGTTGCGCGTTCACGACGACTGCGCCGATTTTCTCGCCGGGATCGATCTCATCCTCAGCGGTATCAGGGGTTTGCGGGCCGATCGCATCGATCTGACTTAGGTGCCTCGATACGCGTCCGTAACGCGTGCGGGACAAGAGAAAACGTCGGCGATTGCTCGCGGCTGCTATTGACCTGCAGCGGGAATCATCCCGATGGTGCTCATCCATGTCTCGGCCAAGGCTGGCCAGCGTGTGATCGGATTCGACGTTGGCCTCAGCCCGAACGCATGTCCGCCGTGTGCATACAGGTGGATTTCGGTCGGCACGCCGGCGTTCTTCAGCGCTGCGAAATAAACCAGGGATTGCTGGACGCCGTCCACGTTGTCGTCTTCTGCTTGCACCAGAAATGTGGGTGGCGTTTCACGTGAGACCGGGACATTCGGATTCAACTTGCTGTCGTTGTCGACGGCGAGGTGCCCCGGATAGATGGGCATCGCGAAATCCGGGCGGGCACTTTCCTTGTCGGCGGCGTCGACGGGCGCATACAGGCGCCGATTGAAGTTCGTGCTGATTTCCGCCACCAGATAGCCACCCGCTGAAAACCCGATCACACCCACCTTGTGCGGATCGATGTGCCATTCCTCGGCGTGATGGCGCACCAGCCGCATGGTTCTCTGGGCATCCTGCAACGAAGGTACCGATACCTGGTAATTGTGCGGGCGGCAATCGCACTGCCAGACATAGGGCACACTCGGAACGCGATACTTCAGCAAGACGCAAGTGATGCCCTTGGACGTCAGCCAGTCACAGATTTCGGTGCCTTCGAGATCCATGGCCAGGATCTGGAAGCCGCCGCCCGGAAACACCACGACCGCAGCTCCCGTGTTCTTCCCCTTGGGCGAGTAGACCGTCATCGTGGGCCGGGTCACATTGGTCACTGCGGTCACCGGCTTGCCGGCCAACAATTCGTCGCTCACCTTCGCAGTTTCCGGACCGGGAACTTGTTGTGCGTCAGGCGCCGCTCCCCGCCAGATCGGTATTTGCGTGTTTCCCGCTGTGGGCTGCCAGACCTGCATCGCTGCATGCGCGCTTCCGCATGCGGCCAGCAGACACAGGGCAATCGCCCAAAGCTTCATGACACTCCTCCGTTTTGGCGCTCGCCAAAGTTCTGCGATCAAGGCAGGAAATAAGTTCTAACCCCACTTCCCGATGCTGCACGCCGCATCGGGCCTGCTGCAGCCGCTTCCGTGGATTTCTTCGGGCAAGCCTGCTCCAGGAACGAGCAGTTCGGGTTGCCGGTGGGCCACGAAAGCCTGGGCGATGCAGTCGGCATCAACCCCGTCGCGCGGGCAAGAACCGGCTGTTGCGCAGCAGTCCCGCCGAGACCAGCGATACCAACACGCCGACCGGGAAGATTTCCGCGAAGGTCATTGGCAGGCGGTACATCGGGTTCGCGTACTGAACCTTGAAGGCCTCCATGTCGGTGCTCAGCTTCGCCAGCGCCTCGGCGCTCGCGCCTTTCGCCTTCTCGCTCGCAATGATCGCATTCGCATAGGAGGTGGCGAAGTCCATGTGCGTCATCGCCTGCACCGCTTCCCACGCGGCCACGTAGAAGATCCCGGCGATGAAGCTGACCCCCAGCCCGACCCCGAGCGCCGGCCAGAACCCGATCACCCCGCCCCGGTCGACGTCCCGGTGCCGCTTGATCCCCACGAACACCGCGCTCAGTGCGATCAGCATCGTCGTGTAGCCGATCACCATGCCGTACTTCAGCGGCGGCATTCCCGAGAACACGACGAAT
>Ga0302220_10002466_pt1 | contig 13549 bp, 9 predicted proteins | sample II_Palsa_E1_3_FD_194572 | JGI IMG/M metagenome (GOLD analysis project Ga0302220, IMG submission 194572) | Peat permafrost microbial communities from Stordalen Mire near Abisko, Sweden - II_Palsa_E1_3 | ecosystem: Environmental > Terrestrial > Soil > Palsa > Peat permafrost | place: Sweden...
GCAGCCACCGCCTCGGCCGAATGTCCAATCCTAGCCGAAAGCGTCTGCCATGCGGCTGCGCTTCGCCGATATGGAAGGGACGCTGGCACGATGGGAGGCCAATGTTTTGCCGCTTCCGGCAGTGCCCTACTCACCCTTTTGGCGGTACGGGCAATCAAAGCCGCTGGCTGGCCGGGCGAGCTCAAATCCTCGAGCGCGTTTACGCGCTCGCTCATGAACATCCCCTCGGAAACTGCCGCGACCAGATAGGAGGCTGCGGCTGAAACCGTATCGGCACGGTCGAAATTCTCGAGCAAAAGCAGGGCGCGTACAATCCGCGTTGGAATCGGATTTTCCGCGGTGCCTTCGCCCGGACCCCAACGATCAGCGCCCGATAGCCTGGGCAAGACGCGCGTCACAATTGCGTCTCGGCGATGGAAGTCCTTTTCAAGCGCAGTGGATGCGTGCTGGTCGAGGCCGGCCTCATCATCCAGCATCAGCTCCGCACGATTGCAGGCGTCGCGGACAGCCCAGCCAAACCGCCAGATGTCCGCTCCGTCCGCAAAGACGCTACGCGCCTCAAGCGCTGCGCCAATTCGTACAAATGCATGGCCGTCGACGCTAGAGCGCGGCGCAGGCCAGCAGATGAGTTTGACCGTGGTGTAGTCTATCTCATCGCCAACAACGGTTGCGAAAAATGAGAACGCGGTCGGGACTGGAACCGTATCGGCATTGGCCCGGAGTTGACCCATGAAAATGGGGAACGCCGCCCGATAAAGCGCCGCTATTTGCCCCGGCTCCCAAACTCGGCTCGCCTCAGCCAGCAAGGTTGATCCGACCGGAAGGGCTGCCTCCCTCAGCGTAATTCCGGCGATTGGCTGGTCACCTTTGTCGGTCCAACTGATCCCGACCGGGGCCGAGCTCGGCTCGCCAGCCGACGCCAGTAGCAAGCGGCCATTGCTGCACTTTAGTAGGATGCCGGATGCCTGGAGACCAGGGGGCGAGGGAAGCGGTATTGCGTCAACCGATCCAGCAATCAGGCGCATAAGCCGTGGCCGGCGCGCCGCCACGCTTGCAAAGGCCTTATGAGCGACGTTCACCAAGGTCGCGGCGGCATCAATTTCAACATCGGTGGCCGACGAGCTATCTGTTCCGTCCGAAGTTCCGGGTGCCCACACTGCCAGTATTGTCTCGGACAGACTGATGACGCTGTTCGGCTCCGCAGTGATCCCAGCGACAAAGGGAGCGGGCTCTTCGGTTTCACCATGCGCTGCGACGCGCTGCAGTTTCACTAACGTACGGTTCAATCCCGCGAATGCGGCCGCAGACGATTGTTCGCGCGAAACAATCAAATCCGAAACCGTCGTGTCAAAAGACCGATCGAATTTAAGCAACGACATTCGCAGCCCATCCGGTAACTCCGCGCCGCCTCCGGAACCGGGCTGAAGGATCTGGCTGAGCGCGGCAAAGCGGAAATCTGCGGCGCTTGCATCGGCCCTCTGGGCTGCGAGACAAGCGACGATGCCGATCTGACAGCGAACGTCGTACCGCGCCAAGAATTCCTCGGCACCGCGGACTCCGAGAAAGCTCGCAGCCAGCTTTCCGAATACATTATCAATCGCGCAGGCGGCGAGGTTAGCGGCGTTCTTGGTAATGCGAGCGCAAATATCGTCTCCAAACACCCCTGGCGGAATGACGGAGCGCAGCGCCCGGTCGAGCCCCTCGACGGCCGCGAGACAGATATCGAGACGCTCGGTGTCGTCGCCCGATTGCTTCACGCGCGGTTCGGCCTGTCGGACCAGGGCAAAGAACGCACCTGCGAGCGCCGACCCTGTCATCTCCTGGAGTGTGTCCGCAGCGAGGCACCACAAACGACGATAAGCGCTCGCGCGATCGTTGAATCGAATGTCTTCAGCGCTCAATGCGATGCCAATTTTCAACAGGCTGGTCTCGGCATTCGCCGGGTTATCCAGCTCCGGATCGAAAATAAGTCCCAGGGCAGTCCTTCGGTCAATCTCACCAGCGTCGGCGAGAGGATCCATCGCTTCGGTATTAGGCAAATCCGCCAACGGGCCTGAGAATCCAAAGCCCGCCCGGTTGTCGGTAATCCAGGCACGCGCTTCGGCGCGCGTCATAGGTGGCGGAACGACATTCTTCCGATTGAGTGTAAGTCCCTTGAGCGCGATCAGGGACTCGACCTTACGCCGGAGCTGAGTTGCTGTGCCGATGTCCCGGCAAATAATGACCACGTCATCAACATAACGGGCGTAGGCAGCAGCGCATTTTGTCTCATCTGGCGCGTCCGGTTCGGCTTGATTGCTGTCGGTCAGGCGATCGACCTCAGTTTCCATCATCTCATCGAGATCGAACAGTGAGATATTCGCGAGATAGGCCGATAGGTCCGGGCCTTGTGGGATGCCCCGACGCGCGTCCGAGGGCGGCGTCACCGCGCCTGTGATGGGATGAAAATAACTTTGGCCGAAGCTGTGGCTTGATAGAAATCTGGTGAATGTTTCCGCTCGATCGGCAGCGTCTTCACAGGCAGTCGGCGTCAGAAGCGGTGCGAAAGATCGGATGTCGCCATCGGCCGCGCTCAACGCATGCAGCGCCCGCTCCAGCGGCTTCGCCAAGGCATCATCAAACGCGTCAACACGGATGTGGTCGTAAAACCCAGTGATATCGAGGCGAAGTATTTGAACCTCATCATGCCCGAACAACTTGATCCGGTCATCCAGGAAATCGACGAACGAGCGCCAGCACTCGAAATAAGGCCTAAAAATGCCCTCCCGCTTCGGCGGAGCAAGCCCATTTACGATCGCCATATCGATTTGATAGGCGAAGCTGAGAGACTGGCGCTGTTCCCCACTTCCCGTTCGATAAAGGGAAGCTTTCGCTCCCCGGTCCCGAGCATATCGAATTGCAGGTATGCTATTGGCGAAGCCCGGACATTCGTCACGGTCGCGTAGCAATTCGACGAGCCCATATTGCTGGAGGAGGGCATCGTGAGACACCGGGCCGGACTTTAGGCGATAACGGCCATCCCCCTTCGGGAGTTGACGCGTCAGCAACGGACTGGACGGACCGTCCGCCACCTCCAACCTTGCACGATGGACATGGAAAAGCGGAGATGCGGCTACCGCCAACCGATCCCAGGCGGCATCATCGAGCGGATATTCGCGACGGGACGTGGACGATCTGCCGAGAGTTAACGCCGTCAGCAAATCGGCACGATCATCGCTCGGGTCACGTAACCGCTGCAAGACCGGCTGCGATCCGGCCGATCGCGACCGGCCGCCTCCATAGCTGGAGACGAGCGCAGCGAACTGCTGCAACCCTGCATCATCTTCATTGAGGGTGAGCGGCGCGAGAATACGATTCCAGTCCGCATTCCGGAGCGCAAGCGCTACACTGCGCGCTATGGAGGCTAAGCGGAGCCGATTGATGGAAGGCCAGTTCAGGGACGCTGGCTCTTGGCCGAGCCTGTAGGCGGCAAGGTATTCCAACGCCCCAAAAGCGGATTCCGTCAGCAGACATCCTGCAGTCTCCCGGGAAGCGCCCATCAGGAAGGCGTCGGGGTCAACCTTTCCGCCATCGGGGGAAGCGGGCATGATGATGTCCAAGCCGAATGGAGGACCGTCCTGCAAAATCCGTAGAAGGTTAAGAGTCGCGTCATAGGCGCCGCGCCGTCCCGCGTCATCGCGATCGAGGAAGATATGTATCCTCAACTCTCGATCATCCTCGGCGATCACCTCGATGATCCGCGCAATCCGCTCGATCTGCCCGGGCGTCAGTTGGGCACCGAGAATCCCCAAGGCACGGAAACCGAATTGTTCGAGACGCAGAACATCAAAGATGCCCTCGACGAGGAAGAGATCGATAGGGGTGTGGACCGTTTGGCTGCGCTCCTCGCGCAGTGCGGTGAGTAGTCGTCCTTCACCGTAGAGGGACGTTCTGCGAGGGAAGTCATAGGAGTAGAGGTACTTCGGCTTTTGATCGTCCAACGCGCGCGCGGCGAACCCCGCGATTTCACCATTTGCGCCATCAATGGGAAACACGACTCGGTTTCCACGGAAGAACTCGCGAAGACTCGTGCCGTAGAGATCCGCGCTCTGATCGCTAACGTCCTCCCGACGGACGATTCCCGCTTCGACGAGCTGTTCTTCCACAAGACGGTTCGAGCGCGCATTCTCAACGAGGCTGTGTAGATCGAATGCGGCTGCCCCTCGTGCGCGGAGAAAGTCAGCGGCAAATCCACGACGCTCCGCGAAAGCAATAAAGGTTGCGTCATCTGGAGCGGTCGCCTGGAGACGCTGCGCGAGCAAGGTTGCGCCGCTTGTTCGATCGATCGCGGGACGCCGCGTCGCGCTAAGCTGAACTCCTTCGATCTCAGCGAGGCGCTTGATCGCATCCCAAAATGTCAGCTGCGCATAATTTTGGATGAGCGATATGACATCGCCGTGCGCGCCACATGCGAAGCAGTGATAATGGCCGCGTTCAGTCCGGCCCGTTCCTCCACGATAGAGGTTCAACGATGGGTCTTTGTCGTCATGAAATGGACAGATAGCCCGCCGGGGCTCTCGGACACGTCCATCGACCTGTAAGCCAAGACGTGACGCTACCGCGGCAATATCAGCTCGCTCGACAAGCCGAGCCACATCGTCCTGACTCGTTTTAGTAGTGAGTGCCAAACAATCCCCCATGAAACCATCAAATGTGCCAGTCCCGTATCGAACGCTATCATGCGATGAATTTAGCGGTAAGCCCTACGTGTGCGGGCAATCTATGACACCGATGAAATCGCTTCCAGGGAGCACAGCGATTGGGCGGTCGACGTATACGTCGGCGGTCATTCTGCTTTTCACTATAGGAGTCGGCGGAACGACCGTTTACAGGAAAAGCTCAGAGCAGCTTCTTGTTCGAGAATGGCGCTGAGCCGACCGGCACCCTATCAACGGGGGAAAGACCGGTTCCGGCGCGAGCGGACATTGCAGTGTCCGCACTGGAGCGACAAGCGTTGGTCGGGTGCCGTCACCGCTGCGCGAGGAACACGACGGGCAGCTATCCGCTTTTCGCCGGAAAAAACCTGCTAGCCTGGTTTACGGCCCGGCAGCAGATTAGGACGGTTTCGGGTGCGCCGCCATTCGACAATGCGCCCTCATTACAGACCTTTCAGGCGCTGAAGTCCCATCCTGAAAACGGTCTTCCCGGGTTGCAACCGCCGACCAGGATTGCCGTGATTGCGGACATTCCGCAACGTCTTCTCCCAAAAGTGCAACAGGTAATCGGACATGAACGCGGGAACTTCGACGTTCTGTCGCGCCTTTGACATTCGTATCATCTTGTATGGCTCTTTCAGTCCGAGCGGGCAAAGCTAGGCCCCCTCGGCACGAGACCTGCTTCAAGACGGACGCTGTTCGATCAACTCCCGGATTCGGCTAGCCAGAACGTCCATCGCGAACGGCTTGGTCAAAACATGCATCCCCGGATCGAGATGGCCGTGGTTGAGCACCGCATTCTCGGCATAGCCGGTGATGAACAACACTTTCAAATCGTGCCGGGCGGTTCGAGCGGCATCGGCGACCTGCCGACCGTTCATGCCGCCGGGCAGTCCGACATCAGTGACCAGCAGATCGATACGCGCGCCGGAATTCAGGATCTTCAACCCCTCGGCGCCGTCGCTCGCCTCAATCGCGATATAGCCCAGATCGTTCAGGACTTCGGCCACGAGCATGCGCACCGTCGGCTCGTCGTCGATGACCAGCACAGTCTCGCCGTCCTCGGCACGCGGCACCTCGCCGGGATCGGGCTCGGCTTCTGCATGATGAACTTTTCCCGCGTGCCGGGGCAGATAAATGCAGACCAGCGCGCCTTCGCCCACCTCCGAGTAAATATAAGCCGAACCGCCGGATTGCTTGGCGAAGCCAAAGATCATCGACAGACCGAGCCCTGTCCCCATGCCGATCGGCTTCGTCGTAAAGAAAGGATCGAACGCCTTGGCGATTACATCGGGCGTCATGCCGGTGCCGGTATCGGACACGCAGAGCGAGATATATTGACCCGGATCGAGCCCACGTTCCGTTGCGGTCCGTTGGTCAAGCCACCGATTTGCCGTTTCGATCGTGATCTTGCCGCCGTCGGGCATCGCATCGCGCGCGTTGATGCAAAGATTCAACACCGCGCTTTCAAGCTGGCTGGGATCGATCAGGCTCTGCCACAATCCGGCGGCACTTACGGTCTCGACCGCGATGGATGGACCTACGGTCCGCACGATCAGCTCCTCCATTCCCGAAACAAGCTTCTTCACGTCGGTCGGCCGAGGATTAAGTGTCTGGCGCCGCGAGAACGCCAACAGCCGGTGTGTCAGCGCTGCTGCCCGCTTCGCGGCACCATCCGCGGCGGTAACGTATTTCTCGACATCTGTAACGCGACCCTGCCGCAATCTAGTCTGGATCAGTTCGAGCGAACCCGAAATGCCAGCGAGAAGGTTGTTGAAGTCGTGCGCCAGGCCTCCAGTCAGTTGCCCGACTGCTTCCATCTTCTGCGCCTGGCGCAACATCTCCTCGCGACGCTCCTCATCGGTAATATCGCGGCCGACCGTGTAAAAGATGCCGCTTGCGGGGTCCGTATCCGGCGTCGCGGACCATGCGAATGAAACCGGAGTCCCATCGGACTTCAGCAGCCGCACGAAAAACTGGTGAACAGGCTCGCCTTGCTGGAGTTTGGCGACGACGCCTGCGGTCTCGGCGAGATCGTCCGGGTAGATGATGTCGGTAAACGGCTGGCTTTGCAGTTCCTCGGTCGTGCGATTGAGGGTTTTTGCCCACGCGGGGTTGATCGACAACAGCGCGCCATCAAAAGTTGCGACGCCGAAAAGGTCTCGTGTCATGTCAAATAGCCGCTCGTGGGCGGCGGCCGACTTGCGCGTTGCCAACACTTGATCGGTGGTTTCGGTACATGCGCAGAACAGACCGACGATCTGGCCCGCCTCGTCCCGCACAGGCGTATAGCTAAAGGCGAAATGCGCCTCGATTGGCCGCCCTGGCCGATCTAGGCGAAGCTCAAGGTCTTCCATATGCACGGGCTCACCGCCGAACACCCGGTCGAACAGCGGCTTCACTTCATGCGCTTCGGCCCAGACATCGAAAAACGGGCGTCCCAGCGCGGCCGGATGGCGATCCGCGAGCATCGGTGCATAATAATCGTTATACAACAAGATACGATCGGGACCCCAGGTCACAAACATGGGTTGGTTCGCCGCCATCATCACGCCGATCAAGGTTTTGAGTGGCTGCGGCCAGTCCGATGGCTGGCCGAGCGGCGACGCATCCCACTCCGTTGCGCGTAAAGCCGCGCCGGCGGAGCCCCCGCCAACCAGGATATCCAGCGCCGACTGCGCCGGCCAGACACCCGTCATTTCGGTCATGCAAGCTCATCCAATTTTTTACCGCGAAAGCAGCGGGCAAAGCGTACTTTTAGCAATAAATTGTCGGGCAAACTGTTCCTTTCGGTCCCCGCCAAGTAGCGCTGGAGGTGTGGACAACAGGTGTTAAACCAACGAATTTCTGCGCAGGGGCACCACCTGGAGCGACGTCGATAGTTTCCATGGCCACCGGTCTGCCCTCGCTGGGGAGATCGCGTGCAGGAGTTAAATCGACATCTCGGACAACTGGTCTCGATTCGGCTAGTTCCCTGAACTAGCAAGTCATAAACCAAGCGAGCGCAGTTTTCTCGACCAACGCGATTAAGCCTGGGGGGAGCCTGCCGTCCATACGTTAGCGCAAGAGAAACGACTTAACTGAGGCCATAAAGGTGCGCCCGACGGTCTGAGGGTCACCAGTGGCCTATCAATCTTTTTCTGTGTGCAACCTTGATGGGCTCGAGGCCCGAAAGATTCGGCACATGGCCAGGCATTTATGTTCAGTGTGGACGAAGATCACGCCATCGCCTCTGAAGTCCGTCATTCGAGCCGTATTAAAAATAACCCATAAACAGCGACTTAATGGTGAAGGGGATTCCCGCGGCTGCCGACGGGCGCAGCGCGTTCAGCGATGTAGCTGTGACTTGGACTTAACGCTTTTAGGGTGGCAAAGTTTGACGGCAGGGCTATCAAAAGAAATGTTCATGCCATCCCCGAAAATTCTAAATGTCAGCGTGACCGCTGAGTTTATCGGCAGGCGACCTTCGTCCGGACGTTTCGCGAGCGCGAGCAAGGTGGTGCGTGCCGAACTTCGCCTCTTTCAAAATGCAGAGCATGCGGATTACTCCAGTTCCCCGCTCGCGCAGCAGCGAGCGTGAACGCCGCATGAGCTCTGACGCATCATCGGGTCAAAGCGAACCGGCGTCTGCAACAGATGCCGGCGGTTCCGATGCGACAAGCACCGCCAATCGAAACGAAGCGTACACGCTCACTCGCCGCATTGCCGAACTGACTGAAGAAAACGCGCGCCTCCACGAAGAGGTCTCGGCACGTGACGGTTTTATCGCGGTCGCCGCCCATGAGTTGAAGAACGCGCTAACTCCGTTGGTGGCCCGGATCGATCTATTTCGTCACCGCATGGCGGGCTGGCAGCCCGAAAAGATTGAAGCCAACCTCGTTCAGATTGAACAGCTGACCGCCATTTTCGCGAGGCGAGCTACGACCCTGCTCGACATTTCGCGAATGGCATCTGGTAAGCTTCAGCTTGACGGGACGGCAGTCAAAGTCGATCCGGTTGCGCGCTCGATCTGCGAGAACTACCGCCCGCTTGCAGAACGCGCGCGATGCGAGCTCACGCTCGACCTCCCCGAAGCAAATCTGACGATCGTTGGCGACCAACTCGCGCTCGAACAGATCCTCGACAACTTGATCTCAAACGCAATCAAGTACGGCGCGGGAGCACCAATCGTCGTCAGCGCAACAGAAGGGGACGGTCACGTGATGTTCGAGGTGTCCGATCGGGGCCCCGGTATCTCACCGGAAGCACAGGCGCGCATCTTCGAGCGGTTCGAACGTGCGGTCCGGCCCGGCCAGGCGGCCGGGTTCGGCGTCGGCCTGTGGGTCGTAAAACAGCTTTGCGAGGCGATGGGCGGCAAGGTCGAGGTCACTTCCATGCCCGGAACGGGCTCGACCTTCCGCGTCACCCTGCCGGCTTACGCGACAAAGGATCCACAATGACCATAGCTTCGCCGATCGAGCAACCGGCACCGGCTCGTGTAGCCAGCGGCATGCCCGGACTCGATACCATCCTAGGCGGTGGGTTCACGCTTGGCGGCATGTACATCGTTCTGGGTGATCCCGGCGCGGGCAAGACGATCTTCACCAACCAGATCAGCTACTATCACGTAGCGAATGGCGGCAAGGCTCTGTTCGTGACGCTTCTCGCCGAAAATCACGCGCGCATGATCAGCAACATGCGCGCTTTGGCATTCTTTGACGAGACGACAATTCCGGACCGGATGACGTATCTCAGCGCCTTCAACGAAATGCGCGAGGGAGGCCTCAAGGCCCTGCTCGATCTTCTCCGCCGCGAGGTTCTTCGTAGGCGCATATCTGTACTCGTGATCGACGGGCTCGTTTCTGCCGAAACCAGCGGCGAAAGCGACCAGGCGTTTCGCGAACTCATCCACGATCTCCAGGAAGTCGCGCTTGCGACCGACTGCACGATGTTCATCACGAGCAGCAGCAAGAACGACATTTCGCCGGAGCGTACGATGGTCGACGGGCTCATCGAACTCAGCAGCCGCACCTACGGCTGGCAGTCTCAAAGCGATCTGGAGGTCCGCAAGTTTCGGGGTAGCGGTTTCCTTCGTGGCCGCCACTCGTACAAGATCACCGACGAGGGGATCAGCATTTATCCGCGCATCGAGGCGCTGCTTGCGAGTCCATCGCGCCCGGCGGAGGCCGAACTTGGACGCACGTCGACCGGACTCGTCAAGCTCGATGCGATGCTGGGCGGCGGCTTGCCGATCGCGTCAACCACCATGCTCATGGGCCCTTCGGGTATCGGCAAAACGACCATGGGGTTGCACTTCCTGTCTGGCTCATCGCCTGAAGAACCAGGACTGATGTTCGGTTTCTACGAGACACCGGCGCGCCTTCAGGCCAAGGCGAAAAGCATCAGCCCAGCGCTGGGCGCAATGTTCGACAATGGCACCGTCGAACTTCTTTGGCAGACGCCCACCAGTGATCTGCTCGATGCTTATGGAGAGCGATTGCTTGAGGCGGTGCATCGAAAGGGCATCAAGCGCCTTTTTATCGATGGGCTGACGGCGTTCCAGAACAGCACAATCGATCCATCGCGCATCGGCAACTTTTTCTCTGCGCTTGCCAACGAGCTGCGCGTACTGGGCGTCACTACGGCCTATTCGCTGGAAATGCCGGACATCATTGGCCCCGATCTACGAGTGCCGGTCCAGGACGCGTCCAGTCTCGCCGAGAACATGATTTTGCTGCGGTTCGTCGAACGCCGCTCTAGACTCTACCGGCTGATCTCGATCTTGAAAGTTAGAGACAGCGACTTTGACCCGTCGCTGTACGAGTTCACGCTGTCGGCCAGCGGCGTTGCGATCAACGAGACTTCCGACAGCGCCGAGGTAATCCTTTCCGATCCTCGATCGAGCGGGCTTGAAGGAATTCGCGAACCCGACGTGTCGTGGCAACCGTCAAAGCGCGGAGGCTAATATGTCGCTCGTGCTGGTAGTCGACGACGAGTTCGGCATCCTGAGGCTTCTCGAAGATGTCCTCACCGATGAGGGTCACGACGTTCTGGTCGCGGTAAACGGCAAGCAGGCTTTGGAGCGTGCCGCCGAGAAGCGACCCGACATGGTGCTCACCGATTACATGATGCCCGTGATGGACGGTGCGGAGCTTATCAAAGCCCTGGCTGTCGATCCGGTGCTGGCTGGTGTGCCGGTGGTAATGATGAGTTCGCTACCCGAGGCGGCCGTAGCCGAGCGCTGCCCCAGTTATACGGCCTTTGTGCGCAAGCCTTTCAAGATTTTCGATTTGATCGATCTGGTAGCCAAAGTTGTAGAGAATGGCGCCCATCCAAAGTGAACGACCGCATTTGAGGCGCGTTGCAGATCGTCCGTTCCGGCTGATCTGAACGGCAGCATGTCCGAGGAACAGACGTTCACCGGCGCCAGTTCTTGATCAGGTCTGGCGCTGGACAGCACTAGCGCCAGCAGCATCACTTGACATCGTCATAGCACCGACGTCCCTTGGCCGAAAAGGGCACGGAGGCTCGGCGCTTAGTTTCAGAACCGCGAGGTGGGACTGCAAAGGCGCTTAAAAATGTGTGGGCCACGCCTGGAACGAGCGCAAGGCGGATCGCCCGCTCGGTCCAGTTCAAACGGCGGTTTCTATCGCACGCGGCCACTCGCCGCCTAGAGCCCAAATGTCCGGGTCTGGTCGGCATCAGCGGCTCATCGTCGCCATTTCAAAACGCCGCAACATGCGGGACGGCGGGCTCTTACTTTCAGGTGAAATGTCGGGCGTGTGACCGGCTGATCGTGATCGACGAACGCACGCTGTCCACGGCTTGCATTGACGACAAAATGAGCCGGAATATGCAAGCTATCCAGCGGCGCTTGTAGTGCCAGATACCTGGGTCGCGATGTGATTTGCGGGCCGATCTAGCGCAAGCCTTAAAAGCTCCGCGAGGTTATGACGCAAACGCTCGGGCGTGGATGCTCACTGAACCCACTTCCAAGACCAATGAATAATACCTTCCCGCCATTTTCGAGACGCTTGCAGTTGGATGGACGGGCTGCCAGGCGCAATATTCAGCAAGGACATCATTCAGGGCTGGGTTTAGCGGTAACGCCTAACCAATAATATCATTCATTTTTCAAGCAGGAGATTTTTAAAATGAACAACAGGAATAATGATGATTTATTTGACGATAAAACGTCGCTCCACCGATTAGAATTTGTAGATGCCAGTTTGCAGAAAATACATTCTGCTATGGCGTTGTTAGATGAGGTCGGCGAAGACATTGCAGTAGCTCACCTTCAGGCAGGATTCGACGTGCTGTCAGCTACAAGACAGCAATATTTTCTCGCTGCCTCTGAACCATCCAGGGGTGTTTCGGCCAACATCTGACCTATTTCGAGGAGATGATAATTGGGCCAACGTCATCGAGAATCTCAAAGCTTTACAGTGCGCACGACTGCGGGTGAAGCCTTCAGGCCTCATCCAGATTTTGCTCTCGCTGCGTTTGCTCAAAAAATTTACAAGGCTCGTCGAGAGCGCGACCAACGATCGCCAGTGCTGGGGCTATTTCAAGATCCTGCTTGGGACATTTTGCTGGATCTGTTCATTTCCTACACCCAAAATACGAGCATCTCGATAATGAGCGCGGGATTGGCAGCAAATGTTCCTACGTCGACGGCTCTGCGCTGGATCTGGACGCTGGAAGAAGCGCATTTAGTTGTGCGGAAGCTCGACGCATCGGACAAGAGGCGCAGCTTTGTCTCACTGGCTCCAGACGGTATAAGCTACATGCGAGAGATCCTTGCAAAAATCAGCGAACAATTCCGAGACGCGCGCTGCTGTTGATGTTTTCGATACACAAATCGGGGAAGAACAATGAACAAGGTTTACATCGCGCTGGCGCTGATTGGCACAGTCATAACAGTTGGAGCAGCCGATGCTCGCACAAGCTATGGACGCGTCCACTACAGTGGGTCACACCATTCAGGCAGCCACGGCGGCCACTATGCTGGTGGCGCCGGGAGCAGCCATCGCGGAGGTCATTACATCAATGCCCGCACGCACAACCATTACGGTTGTCATAAGTGCTGAAGCCTCCCCCCTTTTGCTAAACTGTGTAGGCGCGCTCACATTCGACCAGGGACGGCCAGATCGGGATCTCTTAATACCATGTCGCGACACCCTTGTGGCCCGAGCAAGTGCCTGAGTGATGCAGGCTGTGGCTATAGCTGCCATCCTTGCACATGGCCGTGGCACCGTTCGGGCCGCCGGCATGGGTCGCGCGGTCGCCGCCCCTCATTGTAGGGGCGGGCTGTGCCGCCATTGCAGGGTGAGATGTAACCTGGGGTGCTGTAGCCGGTGCCGCTGTCGCCTGCCCCCTGCAGGCCGCCCGGAACTTGTTGCCGATCTTGGTGCAATCATAGTTGCGCGGTTTGGCTATGGTAACTGTCGTCGGAGCTGGGGACGTTGTTGGTGCCATCGGAGCGGGCGCCGCCGCTTTGCCTTTGCACGCGGCCTTGGTAGCGTTGCCGGCTTTTGAACAGTCGTAATTGCGAGCTTGCACCGGCGAGGTGAATAGCAAAACGCTCGCGAAAACGGCCGATAGCGCAAATGCAATTTTCATGAAGCTCTCCCCTGATCGACCCAATGCTATCCCATCAAGTCGATGCTCGCAATTGTCGCGCTTCACAAGGGACGGTTTGTTAAGTTGCATTGAGCGCTGCAATCGAACGCTGCCTCGTCGCCGGCTAAATGGCCAATTCCATATGGAACCGCCGCCCGGTTGAATTAGGATATAAAATGCCCTATATCATCCAGCGTAAACCAGGAGTAGTTTGATGGCGCAGGTGGCGAATGCGGAGGTTGTGGAGGTAATCC